>Ga0255188_1000174_pt1 | contig 24222 bp, 21 predicted proteins | sample Miss_Cont_RepB_8_FD_188427 | JGI IMG/M metagenome (GOLD analysis project Ga0255188, IMG submission 188427) | Freshwater microbial communities from Mississippi River, Louisiana, United States - Miss_Cont_RepB_8h | ecosystem: Environmental > Aquatic > Freshwater > River | place: USA: Louisiana... | reverse complement strand
TTTTCCAGTGCATCCCCGTCTCCCGGAGAATCTGCCGCTTGCTGACCCCCTCCACCAACACCCGCCGTCGTATGTCTGCCTAGTCTGCCATAGTGCGATACATGCTTCATGGTTAATGAAGGTGCTGCACTTTTGGACCGCCCTGTCACACTCGTGACCCCGTCTCACTTTTCAACCGGCGTTTACAAGATGTTCCCTGAGTGTTTTCTCGGCCGGCACCTCGCCCCAACTAATTCCTCCGATGCTCCGCAGACCGGAACCGCTCGACTTCCACCTGAAGTGCTTCAACTTCTTGGCGAGGGCCTTACCGGCAGCATCAAATCGATTTTCGGGCTCGTAATTATCCGGCCGAGCCACTTCACGCTGCATGTAGAGAGCGAAGAAGTCTCCGCACTTTATGCGATTCGATTTCAGCACGGCTAGGGCGAGGAGGCAGCGGGTGGCGGAGTTTCCCAGATGCAACTCCTGCCCATGATCCAAAATCATCAGGGCGTCCGTTTCCGAAAAGCGGATCGAAATCCTGTGCTCAGTTGCAGGCCGGGTTGCTGATTCGATGGCGACCGCGAATTCCTCGCAGCTCCGCCACAGTTTCTGGCACTGCTCGACCAGCGAGGCGGGCGCGTATTCCAGCCCCTCATCTGATTCCATGAGCACGTCAATGTGGCTGAAAGGGGATTTCGATACGGCCGCAGCGAAGTGTTGGCAGAGTTCCAAGTCCGCTGGTTCAAGCATCAGCTTTGGCAGCCGCGTTCGCCCCACCATCTCTGCCAGTTCGGCGATTCCGGTCGCCAAATCGTGAAACAGCCGCAACCCCAAGTCTGCCTCCTTTGGCGGTGGGGCGACGATCCCTTCCAAGGCGTCCGACAGTAGCTTCCAGTTCAAAACCGCAAGTTCCTCGCCGACGCGTTCCTTGGAGAGCATCTGCACCGCCTCGCCAGATAGCATGATTTCAGCAAAAACCTCAGGCGAGTAAAGCGAGTGGCCATGCACCAAGTCCGCCAAGGCCCGCGAGAGTGCTCGATGTGCTTCCTGATTCACGGGGGTTTGCATTTCTGCTCTTTCCGTCCTGATCAACAACTCCGGAGGAAGCTTCGTGTTCAGCCACTCCGTGAATGGCGATCTGCGCTGTAGTTCGGCCAAGAATCTGTCGGCATCAAGCAGATCGCTGGAGCTGAAAGCCAGCATCCAGCTGCGGATGTTCTCGTGAGTCGTGCGGGACTTGAAACACGCTGAGAGGAACCGGACGAAACGCACGCGGTCCTGAGCGGTTTCAAAATGCAGGCATAACCGACAGTGCCGAAGAACCGGTGAAATCTCCCATTCGATTGATGTCAATGTTTCTACAACGCGCTGTGCCTTGTCCTGCAACTTTCCATCGACAGGAAGTTCTTTTCTTGGATCGGCTGGAGGTTCAGGCGCTGCGGTGGGGGGATCAGGGGGAATTCGAAGGTTTCTCAGTAGGCCAGTCGGTGTTCCTTCAGCCTGATTATTCGCTGGCACGACCCGGCTTAACCGGAAGAACGATCAAACTCAAGCCGACATTGGTAGTGCTCGCGAATCCAATTGCCGGCGGATTCTCGCACCGGCAGATTCTTAGCAGCCCCGACGTAGAACACCGGGGCTGGCGTTGACGGTTTCAACGCGTTCTCCGCCGACTCAGTTGTCGGCGGCAGTGAATGGTTCGCTGCTGAGGGCGTAAGCCTTCAGCGGTTCGCCTGGGGTAACGGAGAAGGGCCTTGCTCAACTTCGGGCACCCAGGCCGGAGACATGAACAATGCCTCTCGACACCATCGAGCCTTCAAAACGGATATTCTTGTCCGTCGAGGAGGTTGCCCAGCTCTTTGGGCTCAGCAAGAAGACCGTTTACCGGTTGCTGGATCGCGGGTTGCTCAAGTCATCGAATGCCGTCAGGCACAAGATGATCCTGAAAGCCTCCGTGGATGAGTTCGTCGCGAAGACCGTGCTGAACGGCTGAACGACGATGCTGAAACGACGATCCGAAATGGGCTCAAGGTAGCGGCGGGTCGTTTGCGCGACCTTGCTTGTTCTCCGCTGAAAGGCGGTGGGGTGCCCGGTGTTTTGCCGGGCACCCTTTACTTTTGAGCCGTTGACTTTGGCGAGTTGGCTGGCTGGCTCCCCTGTTTTGGCTCTGCGTTTGGTGGAGGTGGCTGAGGTGGTTGAGTGACCCCAAAGCTGACCTTCTGGGCCATCGCCTTGGAGTGCTGGTTGCGCAGGTGCCCGTAAACCTTCATCGCCAGCGCGCCACCATCCTTGTGCCCCAGCCAGCGTGAAACGGTCGGAATGTCCACGCCGCTTTCAATGCAGCGGGTGGCAAACAGGTGCCGCAGGTCGTGGTGGGTGAGGTGAGAGAGGTTCAGTTTGGTGGTCGCGGTGTTCAACGCTTGCTGGCACTCCTGCACCCGCATCACTTTGGCGTCAGAATCAGGCTCGCCCGCAGCTGCCTTCAACCGTTCTAGCAACTGCCTCATCTCTCCAATCATCGGGACGCGCCGGATCTGGCTGTTCTTGGTGCCTTCCTCGGGATCACCCCGCACAACGATCTCCTCGCGCTTGAAATCGCAGTCCTTCCACGTAATGTGCTTTGCCTCGCCCAGTCTGAATCCGCCAAAGGACAGGAACCGGAGAAGATCCGCGCAATCCTTGCTGAAGCGGCCACCCGCCTGCTCCACGGTGGCTACCAAGGTTGCGAATTGGTCATTGTCCGGCAGGTGCAGCTCCTTCGGCTTGACCGTGCGCCGACTCACCCGGAGAGCGGGGTTCTCATAAAGCACACCGTTCTCCATGCAGATGTCCAAGACGAACCGCAGCACCAACAGGGTGTTGTTGAAGGCCGTTGCGCTGCCTTTGAACCGGCCGGCCCACGCCTCGCAGTCCTGGGTGCTGATGTCCTGCACGTTGAGGCCGTTCAGTCCGGGCCATGACTTCAGCAGGGCGTCGATGCGTTGCTCGTAGTAGTCGCGGGTGCGGCTCTTGATCTCAGCATTATTCTTGAGTCGTTCGCGATACAGCTCCAGCGCGTCGCCGAAGTTCATCCGTTTGCTGCCCCGTTGCAGGGCCACTTTTCGGTCAGCGGCTTGTCGGTGCTTTTTCTCCTCATCGGCCAAGCGCAACCGGGCCACGGAGAGCACGTCGGTTTTGAGGCTTTTCCGAATGAGGACCCCACGAACCCGGATCCGGCAGAAGAAAACGCCGGAGGGCACGTAGCGAATCAGGTTGGCGTAGGAGGATTTCTGCCAGAGTTCCGGTTTCGCCGGCTTCGCATCACCACGCTTTTGGGTTTTGCTCATGCCAAACAGTATCAAATGGCAGTATCAAATTGGCAAGAATTCCGTTGAAGACCCCCTGAAAACCCCTGATTTTATTGGTGCGCCGGGCAGGACTCGAACCTGCAACCTTCTGATCCGAAGTCAGAAGCTCTATCCAATTGAGCTACCAGCGCCGCAACGCGTGTGTGCGTTGCGGCGAAGCCTAGGCCAAGTGGGCGGCAAGTCAATGCAGGCAGGCCACCCATTGCACAAACCCGTTTCGCATCCTCGACTCGCCGCCGTTGTTCAGGGAGCATGGTCTCGCTTGGTCGCAGGATGAATCCCAGTCCAGACAGCTCAACTGCAACGCCGCTGCGCCCCCGGGTCTTTCGCGCGCGCGGCTTGACGAAAGTCTATGGCAGCGGGGATGCCGAGGTGCGGGCGCTGGCGGGCGTGGACCTGGACTTGCACGCGGGTGAGCTGGTGGTCCTGCTCGGCCCCTCGGGCAGCGGAAAAACCACTTTGTTGAACAACCTCGGCGGGCTGGATGTGCCGACGGAGGGCGAGCTTTGGTATCGCGAGCTGGACCTGACGCGGGCGAACGAGGCTCAACTCACGCGCTACCGGCGCGATGCCGTGGGGTTCATCTTCCAGTTTTACAATCTCATCCCCAGCCTGACGGCGCGTGAGAATGTGGGGCTCATCACGGAGATTGCGCGGAATCCGATGGCTCCGGAGGAGGCTTTGGACATGGTGAATCTCAGCGCGCGGCTGGATCACTTCCCGGCCCAGCTCTCGGGTGGTGAGCAGCAGCGCGTGGCCATCGCCCGTGCCATTGCGAAGCGGCCGGAGGTGCTGCTGTGCGACGAGCCCACCGGGGCACTGGATGTGCGCACGGGCATTGTGGTGTTGGAGGCCATTGAGCGCGTGAACCGGGAGCTGGGGACGTTGACGGTCATTATCACGCACAACGCCGTCATGGCTGACATGGCGGACCGCGTCATCCACTTCTCGGATGGCCGGGTGCATTACATCCACGCCAACGCCGTTCGCGCCCGGCCGGACAGTCTGAAGTGGTGAAAGGCTGTTGATGCGCCCAACTGGACACGATGAATGCTGCGGAGCCGAGGGACGAATCGGGCTCCCCGGATGGGGGCCGGGCTGAACCATGATGTCCCAGCTCGATCGCAAGCTTTGGCGTGACCTAGGCCACATGAAGGGCCAGGCGATGGCCGTGGCGCTGGTCATGGCTTGCGGACTGTCCATGCTCATAATGGCGCGGAGTCTGATCTTCTCGCTGGAGACCACGCGCGATGAGTATTACCGGGCGCACCGCTTTGCCGAGGTGTTCGCCGTTTTCAAGCGTGCCCCGCTGGCGCTGATCGAGCAGGTGCGCGGACTTCCGGGCGTGGCCATTGCGCAGCCCGGCATCTCGGTGCAGGTGACGCTCGACATCCCGGGGCTGGATGAGCCGGCCAGCGGGAACGTGCGGTCGCTGCCGGACTTCGGAGAACCGGAGTTGAACCGGCTCTTTCTCCGGCGCGGGCAATGGCTCAAGCCGGGCGGCCGCCGCGAGGTGCTGGTGGGCGAGGCGTTTGCGGAGGCCAACCAGTTGCAGCCGGGCGATGCCATCGCCCTCCTCCTCAACGGCCGGCGGCAAGTCTGCCGGATCGCGGGCATCGTGCTTTCCCCCGAGTTCATCTTCGAGTCGCGCCCGGGCGCGGCGCTGCCGGACAACCGCACTTACGGCGTCTTCTGGATGGCCTACGAGGAGCTGGCGTATGCGTTTGACCTTTATGGAGCGTTCAATTCCCTCGCGCTTACGCTGGAGCCGGGGGCCAGCGAGCGGGCCGTGATCGCGGCGCTCGACCGGTTGCTGGAGCCCTACGGTGGCCACGGGGCGACTGGCCGCGCGGACCATCCCTCACACATCCGCGTGTCGGATGAAATCGCCGTGCTGCGGACCTTGTCGGTGGCCTTTCCGGTGGTGTTTCTCAGCGTCGCCGCGTTCATGACCAACGCGGTGCTGTCGCGGCTGCTCAACTTGCAGCGGGAACAGATCGCGATCCTAAAATCCTTCGGCTTCGCGAACCGGCAGATCGTGTTTCATTACCTCAAGTTTGCCTTCGTCATGGTGGCGGCCGGCACCGTGCTGGGCGGGCTGGGCGGCAACTTGCTCGGGCGCCAACTGGTGGTGATGTATCACTTGTTTTTCCGCTTCCCGGATCTGTCGTTCCAGCTCGACCGGAACGCGTTTGCCGTTGCGCTGCTGGTCAGCGGTGTCGCGGCGGTGGCGGGGGTCTTCAACGCCGTGCGGCGGGCGGCGGACCTGCCGCCGGCGGATGCGATGCGGCCCGAGCCGCCGGCCAGTTACCGGCCGTCGGTCGTGGAGCGCACGGGCATCGCGCATCTGTTCTCCCACTCCTTCCGCATCGCCGTGCGCAATCTGGAGCGGCGGCCGGTGCAGGCTTTGTTCACTGTCACCGGGCTGGCGCTGGCCACGGGCATCATGATTGTGCCGAACTGCTTTCGCGACAGTGTGACGGAGGTGCTGGGCTTCCAGTGGGATGTGGTGCAGCGGCAGGACATCACCGTGGGGCTGATCGAGCCAGCCGCCAGCCGGGCGCGGCACGCGTTTGCGCAACTGCCCGGGGTCCGGTCGGTGGAGCCGTTCCGCAACGCGGCGGCGCGCATCCGCCTGGGCCACCGCTCGCGGCAAATCGCCTTGCAAGGGCTGGCCCCCCAGGGCGAGCACACCCGCGTGGTGGGCGCGGGCAACCGCCAGATCCAGCCGCCGGACCACGGCTTGGTGGTGTCCGCCAAACTGGCCGAGGTGCTGGGCGCACGGCTGGGGGACACGCTGCGGGTGGAGGTGTTGGAAGGCCGCCGCCTTGTGGCCGACGTGCCCCTGATCGGCCTCGCCGAGGATCTCGCGGGCATGAATGCTTACCTCGGTTTGGAGGCGCTGAACCGGCTGCTGGGCGAGGGTGATCTGGTGACCGGGGCCAGCGTCACCGTGGACGCGACGCAGCGCGGCGCATTCCTGCGGGCGCTCAAGACGGTGCCCCGCGTGGGCTGGATCTCGGTGAAGGAATCCTTGCGGGAGAATTTCGCGAAAACCACGGCGGCGAGCATCAACCTGATCCAGGCCATCTACCTCACCTTCGCCACCGTCGTGGCGTTTGGCGTGGTTTACAACAATGCCCGCATCTCGCTGGCCGAGCGGGCGCGGGAGCTGGCCACCCTGCGCGTGATCGGCTTCTCACAACGCGAAGTCGGGGCCGTGCTGGTCACCGAGCTGGTCATCCTGTCCTTGATTGCCGTGCCGCTGGGGCTCTTGCTGGGGACGGGCTTCGCCACGGCCATCGTGCAGCAGGTGAACACGGAAACCGTGCGCTTGCCGCTGGTCTTCACAACCCGCAATTATGCCTTCGCCGTGATGGTGGTGACCATCGCCTCGACCGTGTCGGGCCTGCTGGTGCTGCGGCGTTTGAACCAGTTGAACCTGGTCGGGGCGCTGCGAGCCCCCGAGTGAGGCATGGCATGAAGTGCGACTGATGAATGATGAACGACAGACCGGCCGCTCCGGCTTGAACGCTGGCAGCCGCCGGCAGCGAAGCTCGCCATGGCCATGAGCACTCCCGCTCCATCCACCACCGCCGCCCGCCGCAACGGGCAGCGCAACTTCCTCCGCCGGCTGGTGCCCTGGGGCGGAGCGTTGACGCTCATCGGCCTGCTCGTCGCCGGGCTGTGGCCCAAACCCATCAAAGTCGAAACCACCCGCGTGACGATCGGCCCGCTGCGCGTCACGGTCAATGAAGAGGGCAAGACCCGCATCAAGCAACGGTATGTCGTGACCGCGCCCGTGACCGGCTACTTGCGCCGCCTGCCGTGGAAGGCCGGGGCGGAAGTCGCGGGCATCGAAACCGTCGTGGCCGTGATCGAACCGCTGCCCCCGGCGCTGCTCGATGCGCGCACCCGCACCCTGGCCGAGGCGCGGCGGGAAGTGGCCGTCGCCCAGCTCGCGCGGGCCAGGGAAGCTCACAAGTTCGCTGCCAGCGAACTGCGCCGCGTGGAAAAGTTGCAGGCGGACAAGGTGGTTTCCCCGCAGGAATTTGAGAGCGTGTTGTCGCGGGAATCCGCCACTGCCCGCGAACTGGCCGTGGCCGAAAGCGCCCTGCGGCAGGCCGAGGCGGAACTGATCGAGTTCAACCCGCCGTCCGGTGGGACCAACTCGTTGCGCGCGCCCGTCGAGGTGAAGGCCCCCGTCACCGGCCGCGTGCTGCGGGTCTTCGAGGAAAGCGCCCGCGTGGTGCCCGCCGGCACCCCGCTGTTGGAGCTGGGCGATCCGGCGGATCTGGAAGCGGTGATCGAAGTGCTGTCCCGCGATGGGGCCGCGCTGGCTGCCGGCACGAAGGTGGAGCTGGAACATTGGGGCGGACCGCAGCCCTTACGTGGACAAGTGCGGCTGGTGGAGCCGGCGGCGTTCACCAAGGTCTCCGCCCTCGGCGTGGAGGAGCAACGCGTGAACGTGGTGGTGGAGCTGCTGACGCCGGCGGCCGACCGCGCCAGCCTGGGCGACAACTTCCGGGTGGAAGGCCGCATCATCCTTTGGGAGGAACCCCGCGCGCTGAAGGTGCCCGCCGGTGCGCTGTTCCGGCGCGGCGCCGAATGGGCCGCCTTCGTGCTGGCTGGGGAACAAGTGCAACTCCGCCCGGTCAAAACCGGACGCAGCAGCGGCACGGAAATGCAAATCCTCTCCGGCCTCAACGAGGGCGACACCGTCATCCTCTACCCCGGCGACCGCCTGCAGGACGGCCAGCGCGTGCAGCCGATGGTGATCGCCGCGCAAGCGCTCGACGCCTCTCCGGGCACAAAATAGACTGCCGCCCGATGCGCCACCTCAAGTCAGTCTTTGAATTCGGCTGGCCCTACATGCGCCGGTATCAGAGCCGGCTGTGGTTGGGCGTGCTGTGTGGCATCCTGCTGGGCTTGTCCAACGCCAGCTTCATCTGGGCGACCAAGACCATTTTCGTGCGGCTGGAAAACAAGCCGGTCGCGCCCGCCAAGGCGGGCAAGGATGTGCCTCCCGGTTTGAGTCTGGCCGCCCCGCTGGCCCCCTTGATGGACCGGGTGCGTGATCAGGTCGAGGCGGTGATTGATCCTTGGCTGCCACTGGCCGGCCGCCCCTTGGATGCGCGCCAGATGCTGGGGGGCTTTTTCCTGCTTCCGGTGCTGGTGGGGCTGCGGGGGATGCTGGGTTACTTCAGCACCTACTGCATGTGCTGGGTGAGCGAGCGGGTGATGGCCGACTTGCGGGCGGACGTGCTGGTGAAGCTCAACCAGCTCTCGCTGGACTTCTTCAACCGCACCACGATGGGCGACTTGATCACGCGCATCAACGGGGACACCGCCGCACTCTATCGCTGCATGGCGCTGGGCTTCGGGGACTTGATCCGGGAGCCGATCACCATCTTGAGCGTGGTGGTGGGCTTGTGCCTGGTGGACTGGCAATTGACCGTGGTGGCCCTGATCTTCGTGCCGTTGATTCTGGTGCCACTGCGGCAGTTGGGCAGCAAGATGAGGCGCGTCACCCAGGCCGGCTTGAACGTGACCATCACGCAGTCGAGTGCGCTGATTGAAGCGCTGGCCGGCATCCGCGTGATTCAAGCCTTCGGACTCGAGGCGCGGCAGGAGGAGCGTTTCCGCGAGCAGGCCCGGCGGCTGATTCACTACGGCATGAAGGCGGTGCAGGCGCGCGAACTCGTCAACCCCGTCACGGAGACCATCGCCATGCTGGGCTTGGGCAGCCTCGTGCTGTTCATCTTTTGGAAGCAAAGCAGCCTGCCCGACATGATCGGCTTCGTCACCGGCCTGGTCATGCTGTTGCAACCGCTGAAGAAGCTCACCGCGTTGCATGTGCTTATCCAGCAGACCGCCGTCGGGGTGGACCGGCTGTTTCAGTTGTTTGCGGAGCGCCCCACGGTGGCGAGCCGGCCGGACGCCCGCCCGGTCAGCGATTTGCGCCAGAGCCTGGCCTTTGAAGGCGTCCACTTCGCCTACGGGGACAAGCCGGTGCTGAAAGGGTTGAGCCTCGTCATTCCCCGGGGCATGAAACTGGGCATCGCGGGCGAGAGCGGTTCCGGCAAGAGCACGTTGGTGAACCTCATTTTCCGCTTCCACGATCCCACCGGCGGGAGCGTGAAGCTGGACGGGGTGGATTTGCGCGAGCTGGCACTGCCCGACTTGCGGCGGCAGATGGCCTTGGTCAGCCAGGAGGTCGTGATCTTCGACCAGACGATTGCGGAAAACATCGCCTGCGGAAAGACCGGGGCCACCCGCGCCGAGATCGAGGCGGCGGCCCGGCAGGCCTACGCCCACGACTTCATCATGCAACTGCCGAAGGGCTACGACACCCGGGTCGGGGAGCGCGGGGTGACGTTGTCGGGCGGGCAGCGGCAGCGGCTGGTCATCGCCCGGGCGTTTGTCCGGAACGCGCCGATACTGGTGCTGGACGAGGCCACCGCATCGTTGGACTCACGTGCGGAGGCGGAGGTGCAGAAGGTCATCGATCAATTTGCCGAGCACCGGACGGTCATCTGCGTCGCGCACCGGCTCTCCACCCTGGCGGCCATGGATCGGATCATCGTGCTGGCTCACGGACAACTGGTGGAGCAGGGGAGCTTTGCGGAGCTGCTGCAGGCGGACGGCGAATTCGCGGCGATGGCCCGGCGGCAGGGCATCGGTCAAGCGACGGGCAACTGACGGTGCGTTCGCCACGAACCGTGCCGCACGTCGAGCGGCCGCTGGTTGGGAAAGTTCGTGATTGCCGGGTGGAAATTCAGCTTTACCGTCTCGCGCCAGAATGTTCGCCGCTGCCATCACCACCTGTGGGCTTGACCCGATTGTCCCGCTGTCGGCGGGGTCCGACCGCTCATTGGGCCAGGGCACTGCGGCCAACCACCGAGGGTTTCAGTCGTGATCGCCCGGACGAGTTGCCCCATCACGGGTGCGCCTGCGGAGGTGATTTTCTCCCGGCCCTACTCGCTGCCCGCGCTGGCGAGCTTCGTGGCCAACGCGCCGTGGCGCGCGACGCTGACGGACAAGCCGTATGAAATCCGAAGCTGCCCCAGCAGCGGGCTGGTGTTTCAAACGTGGGTGATGGAAGAGGCCGAACTCGCCGGCTGGTATTCGCCTCCGCGTGACCGGGAGTTTTTCATGGGGAAAATCGGGGAGCAAAAGCTGCACTGGTTCGCGCATCTGACGGAGGAGATTCTGGTGATGCGGCAGTTGATCCCAGCCCGGGTGCCGGTGGTGCTCGACTTCGGCTGCAACTGGGGCAAGTGGGCGAGCATGGCACTGGCGCACGGCTGCGAGGTTTACGCCGTGGAGGTGAACCGCGACGCCGCCGCGTTCTGCGCCTCACGCGGCATCAAAATGGTCACCCTCGCCGACCTGAAGTCGCTGCGGTTCGACTTCATCAACGTGGATCAGGTGATGGAACATCTCAGCGACCCACGCGGCATCGCGCAGGCGCTGGCCGCGAGCTTGAAGCCCGGCGGCATGATGAAGTGGAGCACGCCGGACCATCCGCAGTTGCCCAAACTACTTCGCGCCGCCGAAGCCAGCGGCACCAACGCGGTGCTGAACCGGGCCACGCTGGACCCCCTCGAACCGCTCGAGCATGTGAATCTATTCTCGGGCGCGGCACTGGAGGTTTTGGGCCGACAAGTTGGCTTGCGCCCGGTGCAGTTGCCATTTGGAAAATGGCTCGGGGCAGGCCAGCTCTGGAACATACCGCGGCAACTGAACCGCAACCTCACCACCCCCCTAAAGCGCTGGCGTGGACGCGGCTCGTATCGTTGGTTTCAGAAGTCCTCCTGAAATGAGCGCCCCGACCCCTCCCCCGGTGACACTCAACCCACGGCATGGCTGGCTCGGATCTTGGCCGGGATGGCGGTCTGTGCTGGACCCGGAGAACGGACGCATCCCCGCATTCCTGCGCGAGGAGGCCGCCAAACTCCCGGCCGCCGCGCTCGTGCTGGATGCCGGGGCTGGCGCACGTCCCTACTCGGGGATTTTCCACCGGCAACGCTACGAGTCCTGCGACATGCCCGGCGGCTTTTACCACCAGAAGCATGACTTCGAGTGTTGGCTGCACGAAATACCCCAGCCAGACGCGCGCTATGACGCGATCATCAACACGCAGGTGCTGGAGCACGTGCCCGAACCGGTCGCCGTTCTGCTGGAACTCCGCCGCGTCCTCAAGCCCGGCGGCGTCCTGCTCCTGTCCGTGCCCCTGACCGCCCCGCTGCACGGCGAACCGTGGCATTTCTTTCACTTCACCCATCACGGCATTTTCGAGCTGGCGCGGCGCACGGGATGGGAAGTGGTTTCGTGCGAGAAGATCGGCGGGGCATTTTGGACGCTGGGCAAACGCCTGCCCGACGCCTTCCGCAAGCTGCTCAAGCAATACGACCCCACGCGCGCCCGCAAGCGCGGTCAGTCCGTGGGCTTCTGCCTGCTGATGAACCTGCTCCTGCTCCCGCTGTGGCTGCTCTTCTATCCGCTCACGGCCTACGTCTGGCGGCCACTCTTCTACTGGTTCGACCAGCTCGACACGGAGAAGAGTTTTACCCTGGGCTACACGGTGGTGCTTCGGAAACCCCCGGCGTAGCGCGCCGTCGCGAAACTCTCACCGCGCGGCGGCCGGGATGCTGCGCAGCTCTGCCACGGCGGCAAGCACTTGAGCCACGGATACGTTTTCCATTGCCTCGGAGGGCGCCGTGTGTCCCGGTTTGACCTGTTCCCCGACCAATCGGTGAGGTGCCGCCCACGGCCGCCAATGCTGCGCGACCGAGGCTCCAAACAACGCCACCGTGGGACACTGGCACGCTGCGGCCAGATGCATCGCCGCTGTGTCCACGCCAACAAACAACCGCGCCCGGCCTAACAGCCCGGCCAGTTGCGCCCAGGATAATTTCCCCCGGGTGCAAATGGCCTGCGGGCCAAGCTCGGCCGCGATTTGTTCGCCAAGCCGCACTTCTTCTTCGCCCGGGCCCACGCTGATCACGATGTGTTGCAAGGTGGCCAGCAATGCCCGCCCGACTTCCACCCACCGCTCGACCGGCCAGCGCTTCCGTTGCCAGCGCGTGCCGGGGTGCAGCACGGCAAAGTCGCTCAAGGGCAGACCCAGCTCGCAAGGTTCTGTGCGGCTGGGATCGAACACCAGCGGCGGCGGTTGAGCCACGCCCAGCGGCAGCCACTCGTCCACGAGCCGGAAGGTCGCCTCCACCTGGTGCGCCGCGCTCCAGTCATACTTCGAGAGCCGATGAAACCACGGCCGCCAAAAAACCGGCACGTGATAGACCCCGTCGCTGGCGCACCGCACTCGCGCCCCGCTGAGGCCGACCATCAATCGGCCCCGGTCCCCCTGCGTGAACTCGAACGCAAAATCAAAGCGCTGTTGCCGTAAGCGACGCAGGAGCCGCAAATCGTTCAGCCAGGCGAACCGCTCACGCCGGTGAGCCTCCGGGGCCGAGGTCGTCAGCAATTGGTCGATATATGGACAACCAGCAAGAATCCCCTCTGTGCCCCGCCGGACCACCACCCAGATTTCAGCCTGTGGGTAGGCCGCCTTCGTGGCGGCGATCGTCGGCGTGAGCAGGAGCGCATCACCGATATGTTTGAGTTTTACGAAGAGCAGCCGCACGCGGAATAAGTGTCGCTTGGTTGGGGGCAGTTTGGCCAGCGGATCATCCGCAGTGCGGCACGACCCGGCCGGACTTGCGGACCGACCGTTCGTAGCCGTCTTTCGACCATCTCATGGGGGTGGAGTGAAGCAAACTGCTCCCGTTGAGTCACGCCCCATCCCGCCCGGGCAAAGCCTGCTGGGGAGTTAAAACTTTTCTCCCGGCCGGGAACCGTCACGCTCCGGCCCGCGTATGTCGGATTCCAAATGGCGCATCGTCCACTCGGAGGCCTCCCTGGGCTGGGGCGGGCAGGAGCGGCGTGTGCTCGCGGAGTTGCTCGGGTTCCACGCGCGCGGGCACACCGTGGGCGTGTTCGCTCCGCAGCGGGCCATCGTCTTCGCCAAGGCAGTGGAGCATGGCTTCGCGCGCGCGACGCTCGCCGAAAGTCGGTGGGCCTTTCCCTTTGCCGTGGCGCGGGCAGCGCAGTGGCTGCGCGAGTTTCGCGCCGACGTAGTCAACACGCACAGCTCGCGTGATGGCTGGATTGTCGGCCTGGCGGCGCGGTTCGCGCGCGTGCGGTTGGTCATCCGGTCGCGGCACTTCGATGTGCCGGTGGCAAACCCGTGGTTGAGCCGGCACGTTTACGCGACGCTCGCCGACCACATCCTCACCACCAGTCCCAAGGTCGCCGCTGATTTCCGCACGCTCTTCCGCCTGCCTGAGGACCGCGTAACCGCCATTCCGACCGGCGTGGACGTGGCGAAGTTTTCCCCGGCCGGGCCAAAGGCCAGGTTTGATTTCCCTGCGGATGCCACGGGGCCATTGGTCGGCATCGTCGGGGTCATCCGTTTCGCCAAAGGTCACTCGGTGCTCTTCGAGGCCATGAAGCTGCTCGGCGAGCAAGGCTGGCCCGTCCGCTGCGTGGTGGTCGGAGACAGCCCGAACCGCCCGGGGTTGGAACAGCGGGTGAGTGAACTTGGTCTGACGAAGCGCGTCCGTTTTGTCGGTCTCCGCGATGACGTGCCGGAAATCCTGCGCACGCTCGATGTGCTGGCGATTCCCTCGTTGCACGAGGCGATTCCGCAAGTGGGCTTGCAAGCACTCGCGACGGGGACACCGGTTGTCGCCAGCGATGTGGGGGGCCTGCCGTCCATTATCCGGCCCGGAGAAACCGGCCGCCTGTGTGCGCCCAACGACCCCGCCAGCCTGGCGGCGGCGCTGCGTGAAACACTGACGAACGCGGCCGCCACCCGCGCCTTGTCCGAGCGCGGGCGCGCGCTCGTGGAACGCGAGCACACAGTCGAGGCGATGCTGGACCGGATCGAGGGAGTTTACCGCCGCCACCTCGGTTGAGCCCGAATTCCCAAAGGGATTAGCCGTGGAATGGCGGTAAGAACGCAGTGCCAAGCCTCGCCTAGGAAACTCATTCGGAAGATGGCTTTGCGAGTGCACCGCTTCACGTTGGCGGCCAATGTCTGGACCGGGTTGGGTCACTTCCAGTCATCCGTGCGGAAAGGCGTGGCGGGGAGGCCGGCACCGTTGTAGAGGTTGCACGTCGGAAAGTTCTCCCACGCGTAACGCGCGGCGACCGGTTGCTTCACGGCGGGGCTGGAGACGATGACTTTGTCGCCTTCGATTCTGGCCTGGGCGGGCTTCCACTGTTTGTCCTCACCGGCGACGACGAAGCCCTTCAACTCCCCGCCCTTGGCCACAAGCCCGCCGTCCGCGTGCTTGAAGCTCAAGACGATCTCGCTGCCGCGCACTTGATGGCCGACCGGCAACGGACCGCTGGTGGCGACTTTCTGGCCATACACGGTGCCGAGCGCCCAGGCGGCGAGGCGGCGGCCCACATCCTGTTTGTTCTTCGGGTGGATGTCCTTCTCCTCGCCGATGTCGATGGTGATGGCCATGCCAGTGTCCGGGAGCGCCAGGGTCTTGAGCATGGCTTCGCGCACGGTGGGCCAGTCGCGACCGGCACCGCCGTAGTTGGGCAGTTGCACCCAGGCAAACGGAAACGCTTGGCCCCAGCGCGCGCGCCAGTCGTTGACGAGCAATGAAAGCTGCGCGTGATAGAACGGGGCCTTCTCCGGCATCGAATTGGCCTCGCCCTGATACCAGAGCGCACCGCGGAGGGCGAAGGGGATGAGCGGGGCAATCTTGCCGTTGAAGAGGCCGCCCACGTTGCCCTTGCGCTCGGTCAACGCCACGGGATCGCGCGGGGCCTTCGGGGCGGGCTTGCCCTCGGCCTTGGCTTTTTTGGCCGCTTCCTTCCACCGAGCTTGGTCTTGCTCGAACTTCGCCTTGGCCTTCACGGGATCAAAGTCTTTCGCGGCCCGTGGCTGTCCCGCAAAGAAGGCTTTCAGCTCGGGCGAAGCGTGCTGGGCCTCGGACGCAATCCACGACTCGATGGGGGTGCCGCCGACCGAGGAGTTAATGAGGCCGACGGGCACCTTGAGCGTGCGGTGAATCTCCCGCCCAAAGAAAAACGCGGTGGCGGAAAACCGCCCGACTGTCTCCGGGGAACATACCACCCACTCGCCTTTGCCTTCGGTCTGGGCCGTGGTGGCCGCGCCGGAGGACTCGGTGAACATGCGAATCTCGGGGAACTTCGCGGCCGCCTGCTCCTGCTCGTAATCCTTCGCGCGGTTCACGGTCATTGCCATGTTCGACTGGCCGGAGCCCAGCCACACCTCGCCCACGAGCACGTCGGAGAATGTCACGGAGTTCTTTCCCTTCACCGTCAATGCGTGCGGACCGGCGGCGTTCAGCTTGGCGAACTTCACCGACCACTTGCCATCCGCACCAGCTTTCGTGTTCGCAGTCTGGCCGGCGATGATCACGGTGACTTCCTCTCCCGGCGCAGCGGTGCCCCAGACGGGCACAGCGGCATCGCGCTGAAGCACCATGTGGTTGCCAAAGATGGCGGGCAGCTTCACGTCCGCCCGCGTGGTGGTGACGAGTGAAAGCAATGCGGACGTGACAACAAGCAGGGTGAGGCGTTTCATGGCGGTTAGCACTGAACTGGAATCTTCGCATGAATGGACTTCGCCCGACATCGCTTGGTTACAAACCGCAACGCCTCGCTCTGTCCAGTCGCTGGCTGTGGCTCCTCGCCCTCGCGTTTGGCGTGCTGGTGACGCCAGTCCGGGCGGCTGAGCCCAAGCGCCTGCTGATCATCGGGCAAGGGCCGGATGGCCACCCGCCGGGCACGCACGAGTTCATGCCGGGGGCGCGCATCGTGGAGCGGTTGCTCAAACCTTTTCCGGCCGTGCAGACGACCATCGTGCGGGCCGACGAGCCTTGGGCAGATGGCCCGGCGCTGCTGGACAAGGCCGATGGCGTCGTGTTGCTGGTCACGCAGGGCGCGCAGTTCATGCAGATGAACCCCGTGCGCCACGAGGCCTTCAAGCGGCTCGCGGCTCGCAAGGGCGGTCTGGTCGCCCTGCACTGGAGCGTCGGAGCGAAGGATGAGAAATACATCCAAGGCCAGCTCGAATTGCTCGGCGGCACGCGCGGCGGCACGCAGCGCAAATACAAGGTGCTCGAAACCGATGTCACCGTGGCCAGCCCGCAGCATCCGGTGGCGAGCGGCCTCCGCAATTTCCGCGTGCATGACGAGTTTTACTACCGGCTCGACCTGAAACGCGGTGCGCCGGGCTTCACTCCATTGCTCACCGCCCGCGTCGAGGACAACGACGAGGTGGCCTGCTGGGCCTGGCAGCGGCCGGATGGCGGACGCTCCTTTGGCTATGTGGGCATCCACTTCCACATCCACTGGGGCCGCGAAGATTATCAACGGCTGGTGACACAGGGCGTGCTGTGGACACTCGACCAGCCGATTCCGCAGGACGGGGTGAAGGTGGGGGTCGAGCCCGAGGTGCTGGCGATCAAGCAGTCGGAAAACGCGGTCAGGCCAGCGAAGAAGTGATGTAGCGGCAGGCGTCCTCGTCAGCCGTAGAGGGCGGCATCCTGCCGTCCGGCGCTGGCCGCGAGTGCATGTGGAGCGGCTTGCTGTCGGACGACTTTTCCGCCGCGCGGGACGCCCGGCTCCACGGCAGGCGGAGACGCCTGCCGCCACCGCCTACGGCAGCCGTTCGCCGCGCGCCAGCTCCAGCAGGCGATACCACTCCTCACGCGTGAACTCGAAGCGCGGGGCGTTGACCGCGTCACGGATTTTCTCGGGCTTGGTGGAGCCGACGATCGGCATGATGCCGGCGGGATGCTTGAGCAGCCACGCCAGCGCCAGACTGCCCCGGGTGGCTCCACGGGCGCGGGCCATGAGATCCAGTTCCACCACGATGCGCTCCACGCGATAGCCTTCCTGGCTGGGCAGGAGCCGCCGCGCGCCCTCGGCCAGCAAGCCGCCCGCCAGCGGGCTCCACGCCATGGGCGTGATGTGCTCGGCAAGGCACTGATCCAGCGTGCCGTCCGTGAAGCAGTTAAGATTCGCCAGGCTGATCTCCACTTGGTTGGTGATCAGCGGGAAGGCCAGCGCGCGCTGCAAGGCGGTGAGTTGGGAGGGTCGGAAATTGCTCACGCCAAATTCCCGCACCTTGCCCTGCTGGCGCAACTGGGTGAAAGCCCCGGCGACCTCCTGCGGGTTCATCAGCCAGTCGGGCCGGTGAAGCTGGTAGAGGTCAATCGTCTCCACGCCCAGCCGACGCAGCGACTGCTCGCAGCTCCAGATGATGTGCGCGGCGGAGAAATCATAGCGGACCGGGGCCTCCAGCAGCGGCTCCCCGGCGAGCCGGATGCCGCACTTGGTGGCGATGAGCACGCGTTCGCGCATCGCCGAGACTTCGCGCAGCACATCACCAAACGCCTTTTCCGCGCGGCCCGCGCAGTAGATGTCCGCGTGGTCGAACAGCGTGTAACCGGCCTCGTAGGCCGCGAGGATGGCGCTGCGGCCGATCGTGCGCCCGGCCTCTTCGGTGTCCGCGATGCGCCAGCAGCCATAGGCCAGGCGGCTGGCACGGAGGGAACTGTCGCCGAGCAGAATCGTGTGCATCTTGTGGGGAGGGGAAGGGAACCGGGTGAAAATTGGTAGTGCGAAGTTGTCCGTCCGTCAGCGCAACTGCCCGCGCAACCACTCCGGCCGGTCCGTGGTGATGCCATCGGCCCCGGCGGCCAGCAGCTTCCGCGCGACGTCGGCGTCGTTGACGGTCCACACGTAGAACTTCAGCCCCGCTGCGTGGGTCTGTTTCACGAACGCGGCATCCAGCGGGCCTTTATGGCTGAGGTTTAAGCCGTCCAGCCCGGCGGCTTTCGCTTTCTTTATCAACGCCTCCACCGTGGGTGTCCACGCGCTGGTGGCCTTGTCCTGCTTGAAGCTGGACAGGAACAGCACCGGGATTTGCGGGAATAGTTGCTTTGCCTGCGCGCAGACTTCGTAACTGAAGCTGATGATGACGAACTGCGATGCGGACTTGCCCGACGCCTGAAGGTCGCGCTCCAGCGCGGGCAGCACCTCCGGCCCGCACTTGATCTCGATGACGAGGCGTTTGCCGGTTGGGATGGTGGCGATTGCCTCGGTGAGCGTGGGCAGTTTCTCGCCCTTCCACTTGGCGTCTTTCCACGAGCCGGCTTCGAGGGCGCGCAGTTCGGCCAGCGTGCTCTCGGGAATTTTCTTGGCCGTGCCCGTGGTGCGCTTGGTGTCGCTGTCGTGGCAAACGATGATCTTGCCGTCCTTGGTGAGCCAGATGTCCAACTCGACGGCATCGGCGAGCTGCTGCCAACCGAGTTGGAAGGCGGCGAGCGTGTTCTCTGGCGCGTCATGCGAAGCGCCCCGGTGCGCGATGATGTCCACGGCGGAAGTCTGGGCGACGAAGCCGAGCAGAAGCAAAAGCAAAGCGGTGCGTTTCATGCGGGGGAGTTTAACCACGGATGGACGCGGATGAACACGGATTTGAAGCGGGCAATCGCCCCCGGCATAAGTCCGCGCGAAGCGGCCTCCGACGCTGTGGAAGAATGTGCCGCCGCAGTGTTTCGGAGGCGCTCACTGTGACAGCGCCTTTCCCAGACGGGCAATGCCCTCGGTGATGTCGCGTTCGCTCGCCCCGCCGTAACTCAGGCGCATCTCGTGGTCGGGTTTGCGGCGGGCAGCGTCGTCCGCGTAGCAGAGCGCCCCGGGGACGTAGAGCACGTTTTGCTTGAGCGCGGTCTGGAAGAAGCGCGACTTGGGACCGGTGTGGAGCCGCTTGGGCGCGCGTGCCCAGACGTAAAGGCCACCCTCAGGTTCGCGCCATTCCACGTTGGCCGGGAAGTGGGCGCGGACGGCCTCGGTCATGACGCGGGCCTTGTGCGCGTAGCGGCGCTGGAGCTCGGCCAAGTGGCGTTCATAAGCGCCGGTGGCCAGCGCGCGGGCCAGCAACTGCTGCAACAGGTTCGCCGTGCCGAAGTCATGGTTGCCCTTGATGCGCGTGGCCGCGGTGAGCACCGGCTCCGGCAGCACGCCGAAGCCGACGCGCACGCCGGTGGCGAACGGTTTGCTGAAGGTGCCGGCGTAGAGCACGCGCTCCGCTCCGCCCGGAGCAACGAGTGCGGAGGGAACGTCGTCGCCGGCAAAGCGCAGTTCGCGGTAGGCGGCGTCTTCGAGCAGGTAGAGCGGGTGGCCGGCGAACCGCTCGTAGCGGCGCAGCAGCTTCAGCGCGGCGGCTTTCTTCGCGAAGCTCGTCGTGTAGCCGGTGGGGTTTTGGTAGTAGGTGACGAGATAGAGCAGCTTCACCCGCGGCAGGTCGCCGCTGCGGCGCAGTTCCTCCAACACCTGCTCCAGATGCACGAGGTCGAGGCCGTCGGGCAGGAGTCGCACACCGCGACAACGCAGGCCGTGGCTTTGCGCGATGCCGAGATAAACGAAGTAGGTCGGGTCCTCGACGAGCACGATGTCGCCGGGGTCGCAGAGGGCTTCGGTGAGTAGATAGAGGAGCTGCTGCGAGCCGTGGGTGATGAGCAGGCGGTCTGGGGAAAGCGGCTGAACCCTGTGCCGGCGACTTGCAGTCGCCGCATTCTTGCGTGCGGACGGCTCAGGCGGCGACTGCAAGTCGCCGGCACGGGCGGGGGCGCGTTCGTCGAGTTCGGTGAGTCGCTTCGCGGTCAGCTCGCGCAACAGTGGATCGCCGGCGGTGGAGCCGTATTGCAGGGCGGGCTGTCCGGTGCGGGCCGTGGACAGGATGTCATCGAGCACCGCGCGCGCTTCGGACACGGGCAACGAGGCATTGTCCGTAAAACCGGCGGCGAGGGAGATGAGTTTGGGATGGGCGAGCGTGAGGCTCATCAACCACGAGATGGCAGGCGGCGCGGTGCGCTGGCCAAGGGCGGAGAGGGGGGATTTCATCGGAGTGGGAGGGGTGAGGAGCGGGAGAGTGCAGCGGCGCTCCGTTATTCCGTTCGGGGAGGCTTCGTGGCTTCGGCGAGCTGCACGAGCTTTTCTGCGCCGGAAACATAGGCGGCGCGGTTCGCGAGCAAGGGGTCATTGTGGTCGCCTTGGAGTTCAACGAAGGCTTTTGGCTCACGCGCGGCGGCGAAGTTCCGCTCGCCGTGGTGGAAGCGAATGGTCAGGTCGCCGCGGCTGTGCATCACGACCACGGGACACTTGAGATGCGGCAGACGGCTGTGGGTGTCGTATTTGATGCGGCTGATGAGCTTCACCGGCAGCCAGGGGAAAAGTTCCGCGCCAATGTCCGGAATGCTCGTGAAGGTGCTTTGCAGCATGAGGCCGCCGACGGGTTGGCTGGCGGCGATGTAGCTGGCGATGCCGCCGCCCAGTGACTCGCCCCAGACGAGGATGTGCTCCGGCGCAAAGCCGCGCGTGCGGAGCCAGGCATAAGCGGTGGCGGCATCGGCGTAAGTGCCCGCTTCATCCGGTTCGCCGTCACTGCGCCCGTAGCCGCGGTAGTCGAAGGCGAGGAGGTTGACGCCGGTTTCGAGAATCGCGCGGTAGTAGCCGGGGCGCGAGGTGAGGTTGCCGCCGTTGCCGTGGCAGAAAAGCATCACGAACCGGGCGCGAGGCGAGGACTTGGCCGCGGCAAAGAACCACGCGTGGAGGCGCGGGCCGTCGGGGGACTTCAGCCAGACATCTTCTGCGGGGCGGCCCACGTCGTCCGGCGTGTATTCCGAGTCGCGGGTCGGATGATAAACTTGGCTGTGCTCGAAGCGGTAAAGCATCAGGGCGATCACCAGCAGTCCCAGCAAGGGCACGAGCCAGCGGCGGGGTTTCTTAACGCGGGCGGGAAGCGGGTGCAAGGCGGAGGCTCACTTCGCCGCCAGCGCCTTCTCGATGGCCTTCACGAGCGCCGCGTCATCCGGCTCGGTGCCGGTGTCGAAGCGCGCGGCGAGCTTGCCGTCGCGGCCCACGAGGAACTTGCTGAAGTTCCACGTCACGCGGCCGGGGTGCGGGGAGTCCTTGCCGGTGAGCGCGGTGAAGAGCGGATGCTGTTCCGGCCCCTCGGCGATGTGGACTTTGGCAAAGAGCGGGAAGGTGACCTTGTAGTTCGTCGTGCAGAACTCCTTGATCTCAGCCGGGCTGCCCGGCTCCTGCGCGCCGAAGTCATTGCAGGGGAAACCAAGCACCGTGAAGCCGCGCGGACCGTATTGCTTGTGGAGGGCTTCGAGGCCGCCGTATTGCGGCGTGGCTCCACACTGGGAGGCGACGTTGACGATGAGGAGCGCCTTGCCGGCGTAGGCTTTCAGCGAGGTGTCCTTGCCGTTGATGTCCTTGAGCGGGATGTCGGCGAGCGGCTTGGACTGGGCAGAGGCGAGCTGGGTGAGCACGGCGAGGGCGAGGGTGAGCGCGAGTTTCATGGCGGGAGAGTAGCCGGTTTCCCGCGCGGCTCAAGCGGCCAATCCGCGGCCGCAGCCCCTCAAACGTTACCGAGGCCCACCGCTCCGTTCACAAACTCCCGCAGAACTGCTCGACGACGCGTTTGAAGTCGTTGGCCTCGACCTTGACGATGCCGAGTTCGCGGCGGGCGCTCTCCGGGGCGTCGCTGGCGTGGGCGGCGTTGACCATGATGTTCGAGCCAAACTCGCGGCGGATGGAACCGGGCGGGGCCTTGGCGGGGTCCGTGGGACCGAGGACATCGCGGATCTTGGCGACGGCGTTCGGGCCTTCATAGACCAGCGCGATGCACTTCTCGGTGCCGGGCTCGGTGAGCTGGTCCGGCGGGCACTCGGATTCCGAACGGCCGCACATGAAGCGCACGATGTTGTCGAACTGGTTGTCGCCAAAGACGGGGCCGAGGATGTCCGCGAGCTTGGCCTCGGCCTCCGGCGGGATGGTGAAGCCGATGCTGGGATCCTTTTCGAGGACGGCCTTGGCCTTGGCGGCGATCACGCCCTTGAGCTTGGTGCGGAGGAAGTCCTTCACCGGGCCGTAGAATTCCATCGCCTGCGCGGTGCTCATGTGCAGCACGCGGATGCCGACGATGTAAAGGCCGGTGCGGCTGAAGAAGTCGATGACGTTGCCCGGGCGGCCGGTGGGAAAACGGAAGTTGTCCGGCTTGATGAGGACCAAGGTGCGCTCCACCGGCACGTCGGTGGGATGCTCGACGCAGTCATCCAGAACGCCGCCATCGGCATCGGAATAACGCGCCCAGAGCTTGAGCTTCTGATTGGCCTCCTCGGCATTCGGCGCGGCCAGCACGGCGGGCTCGAAGTAGCGCACCTGCCCGCGCTCATCCAAGACGTAGTCCCCGAACGTGTCGCGGATGGTCTCACCCGTGCGGCTGGTGTGGCTGATGTTGCCAACCACTGCGCGGATCTTGCGCACGGCGTCCTCGCCCTTGAACAGCAGCATCATGCACCGGCGACGGCGGCCTGACTTCGGGTCCGGCCCCAGCTCGCGAACGATGTAATCATGGATGAGCTGCTGCACCCCCCGGTCCTGCGGGTCCGCGGCCGAAATGACTACTTTGGAGTATTCCTTAACCAGCTCCTGCCGCGGACCAAAGAGGCGGGCGGCGACGAGTTCCAAACCCGTGCGGCTGATCAACCGGGCCAGAATGCCGCCGGTGCGGGATTTGGCCAGGGTATAGGGCGTGACGATGACGTAGGCGAGTTGCTGGGCCATGAGATTAGAAGGGGACAGACCGACAGTTCAGGCGGCGGGAGGGGCGGAACCGGGCGGTTCGCCGGGTGCCGGAGCGGCAGGGGGAACGGCTTTGCCGCCCAGAATCTTGAACATCACCGTGCCGCAAGCGGGGCACCGGCCCTTGATGGCCTTGCGCCCGTTCTTCATCACCTCTTCAACGCCGTCGGTGATCTCTTTCTTTGCCTTGCACTTGACGCAATAACCTTCGGCCATGAGAGCTTCCCGCCGGACATGCGACATGCCGCCCAGCGGTTATGCGAAAAAGCCTACGGGCCGCCGAAGCCAAGCGTCAACGGCGAAATCGGTGCCGGCACACCCACTGAGGGGCGGAAAATGGCGCGCGGGAGCGGGCTGCTGCCAGAGTCATGGTTGCCGCAGGAGTCCCGCGCTACCGCGAGGGACCGCCGGCAGACTCGTGGGCAGCGGAGTTGCTCCCCTCAGGAAAATTCCTACCCATTCCCTCCGTAGTAGTCGTTGCGTGGCGTCGGCGGATGGAAAACCGTGCGGTTCGTCTGTGAAGTTCAGCCGCAGTCTTCGGGCTGTTAATAGAGGGGATTGGGATTAAGAGTAAGAGTAGGAGTAAGAGTAAGAAGCCGCCGGTGTTCCCTCGCAATCCTGCTCCTATTCTTAATCCCAATCATCTCCAATGTAATCTGTCTCAATGTCAAAGCCTCTCGCCCGTGTGCTGGTTGTTGAAGATAATCCAGAGCTCGGTGCCCTCCTGCGGGCACTGTTTGTCCGCTATCAAATTGAGGGTGTCATCCTGACCTCGTGCGAGCAGGCGATCGAGTGCTTGGCTCGGGAAACATTCGATTTGATCCTGCTGGACATCGCGCTGCCCGGCATGAACGGGCTGGAGTGGTGCCATCAACTCAAGGCCAGTCCGCAGTTCAGGCACATTCCCGTCATCATTGTCAGCGGCCAGACCGGTGAACCCTACAAGCTCGAGGCCAAACGGCTTGGGGCTGTGGACTTCATCGAGAAGCCCTTCGACTTGCTCCCCTTCCTCAGGTGCATCATGGGCCATTTGAATCTGCCTCCGCTGCCCGAGAATGATACCAAGTCTTTATAACAATCGGTAAGTAAAGCTGGTCAAAACCTAGGCGGCAATGCAAGCTCGGGGATGGCAAGAAAACGAACCAAGGTGGCGATGAGCGAGGCCGAAGCGACCCAGCTC
>Ga0255188_1000170_pt1 | contig 24592 bp, 19 predicted proteins | sample Miss_Cont_RepB_8_FD_188427 | JGI IMG/M metagenome (GOLD analysis project Ga0255188, IMG submission 188427) | Freshwater microbial communities from Mississippi River, Louisiana, United States - Miss_Cont_RepB_8h | ecosystem: Environmental > Aquatic > Freshwater > River | place: USA: Louisiana... | reverse complement strand
CAAGCCCCCGTCGGGAACGTTTCATCCCGATAGACCATGCCCCTGCCGGGCACACGAGCGAGGGTCTGCGACCCGCAGCAACTCCCGTAGCCCGCTGCCGTTCGCGCCGGCCAGCGCGGCGGAGGGGTGGGTCGTTACTGCGGGTCGCAGACCCGCGCTCTGCCGCCTCCGGGAACAGTGGCAAGCTGCGCCCCAAACAGAAGCCTCGAAACAAATTGAATTGCTGTAGGCGCGGTTTTCCGCCTACCGTAGCATCGCTTCGCAACCCCGACTTATGTATTTCGGAGCCGACTACTATCCTGAGCATTGGATTTATCCCTATGACGGGACCCCAGAAGAGCCCGAGTCTCGCTGGGAGCAGGACGCGCAACTCATGGCCCATGCGGGCATGAACGTGGTGCGGATGGGAGAATTCTCCTGGGGTCTTTGCGAGCGGGAAGAGGGCAAATACGACTTCGCCTGGCTGCGGCGCGCCATGGATGCGTTCGCCCAGCATGGGATCAAAATCGTCCTCGGCACCCCCACCGCCGCCCCCCCGGTCTGGCTGGCCAAGAAGCACCCGGAGATCCTGCCGCTGGACGAGAACGGCCTGCCGCGTCGTGAAGGCACGCGCCGGGCCTATTGCATGAACAGCGACATCTACTGGGACTACAGCCAGAAGATCGTCCGCGCCATGGTGGGCGCACTCGGAGATCACCCAGACCTCGTGGCCTGGCAGATCGACAATGGGATAGGCCGGCACAAGACCGAGTTCGCCTTCAACCCCGAAACCAAACGCGACTGGGAAGCCTGGCTGAGGGCGAAATACGAGACCGTGGACTTGCTCAATGAGCGCATGGGGCTGCGCTTTTGGAGCCAGGTCGTGACGGATTTCGCCGACGTGCCCATGCCCATGGCCGCTCCGGCGTCCCACAACTCGGCGCTGCTCACGGACTGGCGACGCTTCTCGAGCGACACCTGCGTTGCGTTCATCCGCATGCAGGCGGAAATCTTGCGGGAGCTGACTCCGAAGATCCCGGTCACCACCACGTTCCGCCCCTACGCCACGCAGCTCGACAACTTTGACCTCGCGGATGTCGTGGACTTGGTGTCCCTCGACAGCGATGCCGCCGCGGGCCTGCGGCCGTCCGAAAACGCCCTGAGCATCGACCTCGCTCGCACCCTGAAGAAAAACGGCGAAGCCGAGGGCTTCTGGTGCATGGAGCAGAAGGCGGGCAGCGTCGCCTGGGGCGAAGCGAACTCCCTTGTGCGCCCCGGGGTGGTGCGGCTCTTCTCCTACCAGCTTCTTTCCCGCGGTGCCACCGGACTGCTTTATTTCTACTGGCGGATGCCCCGCATCGGCCCGGAGAAATTCTACGGGGGCGTGCTCACGCATGACGGGCTCGCCAAGAACCGCATGTTCCAGGAGGTCTGTCAGGTCGGCCAGGAGCTCCAGATCCTCACTCCGATGCTTGCCGGCACGCAGGTCAAGCCGGAGGTGGCCATCATCGTCAGCCCCGCCAGTGACTGGGCTCTGGACCAGCCCCAACGCCCGAACAAGTTCTTCACCCAGCGCGAGCACGTGCAGCTCTTTTACAACGCGCTGCACGACCGCAACATCCCGGTGGACTTCGTGCGCCCGACCGACGACCTCAGCAAATACAAGCTCGTCATCGCCCCCTCGCTGCACATGGTGGCCGGCGGCGAAGCGGACATCCTCCGGCTCTACGTCCACAATGGCGGCACGATTGTCGGCACCTTCAACACCGGCCTCGTCGATGAAAATCACATCGCCGCCACCGACCCGCCCTATGAGATGTCCGACATGTTCGGCCTCCGCGTGGTCGAGTTCGACCCGCTGCCGCCGGGCGAGGAAAACAGCCTGACCATCAAAGGGGGGTTCCCCACCACCGCGCTGCATTCTGGCCGGCTCTGGTGTGACATCGTTGAAATCGCCGAGGGCTGTCAGGTGCTGGGCACCTACGCCAAGGATTTCTACGCGGGCAAACCAGCGATTACCCTGAACCACTTCGGCGACGGCCGGGCGGTCTATGTCGGGACTATGTGCTCCCTGCCCTTCTACCTCGATCTGGTCGCCTGGCTCCGCCAGCTCTGTGGGATCTCCCCCCTCTTGCGCGTCCCGGATTGCGTCGAGGTTTCGATGCGCGCTCGGGGCGATCATCGCATCTACTTCCTGCTCAACCACGGCAACCAGTCGGTGCATATCCAATTCCACCGCCCGATGCGCGAGTGCATCACCGGCAAGAGCATCAGCGGGGGAATCGACATTGCCGCCAAAGACGTCCTCATTGTGGATGAGCAAGCCGCCCCGGCCTGAACGAACCGTCGCGCGCCACGCGGCCTTCACCGCGCGCGAGCACGTGCTCGCCGCCTGGCGGCGCGTGGACGTGACCGCACTCGAGTCCGCCGGCCGGAACAACGCTCGCCCCCTGGCCAGCCTCGTCCCCGGCATGATGGCCGGGCTCGGTCTGGACCGTCGGCGTGGCGAGGCCGAGATCGCCAAGGTGTGGAACGACCTCATGGACCCGCGCGTCACCGCCCACGCCCAGCCCACTGGCCTCAACAAGGGAACCCTCTTCGTCAGCGTGGACAGCAGCGTGTGGCTTGATGAAATCGTCCGCTACCGTCGCAAGGAAATCCTCGACCGCCTCCAGCACAGTTTCGGCCGCGAGACGGTGAAACGCATTTCCTTCCGGGTCGGGTGACGGAGTGGCTGGCGCAAAATGTGAGGGAGCTCGAACGGCTCCGCCCGCTTGCGCGTCACGCCGGGCGTTTCACCCGCGCCAACTCCTCCGCATAGCCCTCCCGGAAGGTCGGATACTTCAGCCCGCATCCCAACTCCTCCCGCAACCGCCGGTTCGCCACCCGCTTGTTCGTCAGCCCCCGCTTGCGCGCCGCGTTCTCCGCGGCTGAAGCGAACGGCGGCAGGGGTTTGCCCATTTGCGCCGCCAGCCACTGAAAGAAGGCCAACTGCGTCACCCCTTCGTCATCCACCACATTGTAAGTTCGCCCCGGCTCCCCGCGCTCCAACGCGGCGATGATCGCTCCCACCACGTCATCCCGGTGAATCATGTTGATCAGCCGGCCGCCATCCCCGCTGATGCGCGCCTCGTCCCGCAAAAATTGTTGGAACAGATGGCCGCGTCCCGGTCCGTAGATCCCCGCCACCCGCAGCACCACCGCCGGGAAGTTGTCTGCGCGTGCCGCCGTCCGCAGCACCTCCTCCGTCTCGATCAGCAGCCGGCCCGTTTCAGTGCCCGGCTCCGCGGGACTCTCCTCCATCACCTCCGCCCCATCCGACTGGCCGTAAACACTCGTGCTGCTGGTGTAAACAAACTTGCGCACGGGCATGCCCGCCAGCCACGCGATCAGGTTCCGGGTGCCTTCGACATAGACCGAGCGATAGACCTCCGGTCCGCCCTTGGAGGACGACACCGTATTCACCACCCAGTCAAAGGGCCCCGGCAATCCCTGCAACGTTTCCAGCCGCGTCACATCCCCCACCACCGGCGTCAGCCCGGCGGCGACCAACTCCTCCGCTCCCTCCGCCGTGCGCCGCAGGCCAGACACCACATGACCACGCCGCGCCAATTCCGCGCCCAGCGGCAGGCCCACATACCCACAACCCACAATCAACACACGCACCCGGCCACCATGTCGCAGCCCCGGCCCCGCGCCCAGCCAGAAGTGCCCGCAGCCGAAGCTGCGGGCGCATCTCAGTTTTTTCAGCCTGTTTGGAATGGGGCAGCCGTTCTCCCTCACCCCGGCCATCAAATTCGCCGCTCCGCTTGGGCCCGGCAAGAAACTGAACTGCGCCAGGCGGACAAGACAACACCGGGGTCCCGAGTTGCCCTCTTCCAAGTCCGCCCGCTCCCGGCAAAGCATCCCGGTAATCGGCAGGTGATTTTCACTCTTGTTCGCGACGCGGAGAATTGGTTTCGTTTCGCGCCAGCAAGCACCATTCAAACCATGGCGACCTATAAACTCGCGTCCGGCGGCAAACCTTACTCCGGCAAGTCCTTCACCAAGCCGATCAGCTTCTTCTGCACCGCGCCCGAGGCAAAGGCGGTTTCCCTCGTCGGCGATTTCAACGAGTGGAGCCCCACCGCGCACCCGATGCAGCGCTCGGCAGACGGTGGCTGGGTTGGCCAGGTCGCGCTTGCCCATGGCCACTACCGCTACTGGTTCCTCGTGGATGGCAAGCCGACGCTCGATCCGCGGGCCCAGGGCGTGAGCCGCAACGAGAAGAACGAACGGGTGTCGTTGATGTCAGTGAGCTGAGGTGCGGGAAGGACCTGGCCGCCGGTCGCGGCTAGTCCGCCTGCGCTTCATCCTTCGCGGCCTTGTTTGCGGCGCGGCGCTCGGCAAAGAAACTCACAAGCAAGGCCCGGCACTCTTCCTCGCGCACTCCCCGCGTGATGTCGCACTGGTGGTTCAAGCCCGGAAACTGCAGCAGGTTCAACGCGCTTCCAGCCGCCCCGCTTTTCGCATCACCCACCCCAAAGACAACGCGGCCAAACCGCACATGGACGATGGCCCCCGCACACATGGGGCACGGCTCCTTGGTGACGTAGAGCGTGCAATCCCCCAGCCGCCAGTCACCGACCGCTTCTTCCGCCTGCGTGATGGCCAGCATCTCCGCGTGCGCGGTGGCGTCCTTGAGCAGTTCCACTTGGTTGAAAGCACGCGCAATGATGCGGCCGTTCCGCACAACCACGGCGCCGACGGGCACCTCCTCCGCCTCGTAGGCGCGCGCGGCCTGGCGTAGTGCTTCGCCCATGAAATAAGCGTCGCTTTGCAGGTCAATGATGGGCTCGTCAGTCACGGCGGAAGCCAACCATGAACGGGCGCGGATGGACAGGCGGGAGATGCGTGGCGAAGTCGCTACTTCCGACGCGCCGGCTTCATCTCGCGGTGGGCTTGCTCAAGCGCAGCCAGAAGCTGCGCCCAATCCGCGACCGTGGTTTCCCAGCCCGCGCTGAAACGGAGGGCGCGCGCAGCGTCCGCAGCGGAATATCCCATCGCGGTGAGCACGGGACTTGGCTCCTCCTTGCCGCTCGCACAGGCGGAGCCGGTGGAGACGGCGACGCCGAGCTTGTCGAGCTTGACCACCCAGCGGGTGCGACAGTCCACCTCGGGCAGGAGGGCGAGAGTGGTGTTCCAAACGCGCGAGGATTTTGCGGCGATGATAGTCGTGCCGGGGAGGGCGCGGCGGAGCTGCCGCTCGAAGTCTTCGCGGAGTTGAGCGCGGAGGCTTTCCACCGCAGCCGTTTCTTCTCCAGCCCCTGCGGCGGATGTGGGCGTCCGCGCTCCTTCGCGCAGTTGCAGCGCGGCGACCATCGCGAGGATGCCGGGGACGTTTTCGGTGCCGGCGCGGCGGCCTTCCTCCTGCGCTCCGCCCCGCAGCAGCGGCTCAACGCGGCCCTTCGCCGGGCATTTGAGGAAGCCAACGCCACGGGGGCCACCGAACTTATGCGCGCTGCCGCTGACCCAGTCGCAGTCACCCAGGCCAGCCGCAGGAAGTTTGCCGACCGCTTGCACGGCATCGCAAAAGAACGGGATGTCGTGAGCCCGGCAAAGGGTGAGGATTTCGCGCGCAGGCTGGATGACACCGGTCTCGTTGTTCACCGCCATCACGGCGAGCAGGCCGGGGCGGGTGTGCTTCAACCTCTTCGTCAGCCAGTCCAAGTCCACCAAGCCATCGCGCGTGACGGGGATGAAACGGTGACGCTGCGGGAAGTAATGGCTCGCGGCGGCTGTCACGCACGGGTGCTCGATGGCGGAGAGCCAGACTTCCGCAGCGGCAGGAAGTGTGCGCGCAGCGTGGTGGAAAACAGTGTTCGCAGACTCCGTCGCCCCGGAGTTGAAGACGAGGTCCAAGGCGTCGCACCCGAGGATGCGGGCAAGTTTCTCCCGCGCTTCGCTCAAGGCGGCGTCTGCCCGCGCGCCGACCCGGTGCAGGCTCGACGGGTTGCCGATGAAGCGTTCGGTCGCATCCAGCCACGCCTGCCGGGCGGCGGGATGGAGCGGCGAGGTGGCGTTGTGGTCGAAGTAAAGCACGGCTACTTGCCCGCGCTGGACCGGATGAAGGCGCGGAAGAGGTTTGCGAAGTGCGGGTAGCGGTCGTAGAGGCGCTCGGGGTGAAACTGCACGGATTGGAGGAAGGGGAGCCGGGACTGGTCCTTGAGTTCCATCGCCTCGATGACCCCGTCTGCGGTGGTGCCGGTGACGCGCAACGCGTCTGCAACGCGCGCGACCGCCTGGTGGTGCGTGGTGTTGGTGCCGATCTGGTTGGTGCCGAGGATGGCGGCGAGTTGTGAATCCGGCGCGAGCGTCACGTCATGCACCGAATCAAACTTCCGCTCCATTTCCTTGTGTGAAAGACCGTCTGGCCGCTGCGTGGGCAGGTCCACGATCAGCGTGCCGCCGAGGGCGACATTGAGCATCTGGTGGCCGCGGCAGATGCAAAGGAGCGGTTTGCGCTGGCGGAAGACTTCGTCCACGAGGGCAAACTCCAGCACATCCCGCTCCGGCTCCACTTCGCCGAGCTTCGCGGCAAGTTCTGGCGCGGTGTCGGGCGCGTAGTGCTTCAGCTCGATGTCCTCGCCGCCGGTCAGCAACACACCGTCGGCGCGGCGGACCAACTCCGCGATTTGGTCGCGGGTGGCTGTGACAGGGAGGACGAGCGGCACCCCACCGGCATCGTTGATGGCCTGCGGGTAACGGTTCGAGAGGCTGATGGAGGCATCCGCAAACTCGGAACCGGCGGTCTGCTGGCAGGCAGTGAGCAGGATCAAAGGTTGAGGCATGGGGAAGGGCGGCTGGCGTTTTGCTCAGTCGAGTTTCGTGCCGGGAAAGCGGTCGTAAATCATCTTCTTCACCCGCGTTTCCTCGATGGGCGGCAAAAGGCGGCGATTGATTCGGCGGCGGACGCTGTCGAGGAGTTCGAGCCAGTCTTCGAGCGGCGGGTGCTTCACTGGCAGCCAGTCCTCGCCGCGCCGCTGCTGGTGGAAGAACAGCCACTCGCCACCGAAATGGCGGGCGGACACTTCAATCTTTACGCCGTCTTCAGTTTTTCGCGTCCAGCCGACTTCAGATTTGATGGCCATAGGGAGGGGACAAACCACTAATGAACACGAGTGAACACTAATCCGAAGCGAAGAGCGAGGTGGGAGCCGCACGGCTTTTGCCGCTGCACCTGGCGCACAGCGTCCGGCTCCCCTCGGTGTCCATTCGTGTTCACTTGTGGTTGCGACTACTCTGGCAAATCCACGCTCGCCACGGCCATCGCCGCAATGCCTTCTTCCCGGCCGACGAAGCCCATCTTCTCGTTGGTGGTGGCCTTGATGCCGACCTTCTTCGGGTCAAGGCCGAGGGCGGCGGCGATGTTGGCCTTCATCGCCTGAACATGCGGCATGAGCTTGGGAGCCTGGGCGATGAGCGAGGCGTCCACGTTCACCAACCGGCCTTTGCGCAAGGCGACCTGCCGGGCAGCTTCCTCCAGAAAGATGCGGCTGGGCGCGCCTTTCCAGCGCGGGTCGGTGTTGGGGAAGAACTGGCCGATGTCGCCCTCGCCAATCGCGCCCAGGACGGCGTCCGTGATGGCGTGCATGAGGGCGTCAGCGTCCGAGTGGCCGTCGAGGCCCTTCGTGTGTGGAATGTCCACCCCGCCGAGGACGAGCTTCCGCCCTTCCACCAGTTGGTGAACATCGTAGCCGATGCCGACGTGAATCATGGGGCAAAGCTAGGGAGGCGGTGGAGGGCCACCAAGCAAAATCCGGAAACCAAGGCGCCGATAATCAACCGGGCTTCGCGCTCTTGAGCCCCTTCACGCGGTAGCAGTGGAATTCGCCGGAGTCCTTGTGGGTGACGGTGGCGCGATCCGCCTCGATGATCTTGAAGACCTTTTGATAGACCTCCGGGCCGATGAGCAGTTCTCCCGGATGGGCTCCCTTGCAATACTGGGAGGCGCGATTCACCCCGTCGCCCAGCGCCGTGAATTCCATCCGGTCCGGCGTGCCGATGAAGCCATGCAGCACTTCACCGATGTGCACCCCGGTGGACAATTCAAAGACTGCAAGGCCTTGGGCCCGACGTTGCGTGTTCAGATCGCGGATGGCGGCTGTCATCTCGATGGCGGCGCAGGCGGCCTTCTCGTTTTGCTGAATGTCGCCCTCCGGAGCGCCAAAAATCACGGCGAACTCCTCACCGAAGGAACGCAGCAGGGTTCCATCATAGCGGAAGGCCACGTCCACCAAGGCCGTCTGATAGGCCCGCAGCATCGCAGTCGCTTCCTCGGGTGCCAGCGAGCATGCGCCGCCCAAGCCACGCAGATCGGCGAACAGCACGGGGAGTTCCGCCTTTTTGAGGCCAGGCTGGAGCCGATCTTGCCGGACGTTCTCCAACAAGCGTTCCTGCACGCGCGGCGGAAACTTCACGGTAATGCGTTCCAGCAAGGAGGCATTGTGCAGCAGCTCACCTTGCAACTCCTGATTCTGGATGAGGAGGGCGATGTAGTGCCCCACCGCCAGCAGGAACTGCATGTCATCCTCGGTGAACGGCTCGCTGTGCTGCGGATCGTCCACATAGATGGCCCCCAGCGACTTCTCCTTGAACAGCAGCGGGGCATACATCCCGGTCTCCACCGTCGCGGTCGCGGGGTTGTCTGCATCTTGGTCGTTGTTGCGCTGCAGGATGAAGCCATGCCCTTCGTCCATCACGCGGCGGGCGAGCGTTTCACTTACAATCACTTCGCCCTTGGGCAGACTGGCCCCCACCTGCAAGCGCTTGGTGGCGGGATCGTGCAGCATCAGCGCCCCCCGGCGGGCTCCCGGAACCAGCGTCAAGACCCGCTCCAGAATGGCTTGCAACATGTCCGTCATCCGCATCTCTGCGGTGAAGGAGAGGGGAATCTGAAAAAGGCTCGCGAGGCGGTGCTTGAACGCTTTTTCTGCATCCGTCTCTGCGGCGGCAACGGCAACGGCAGCGGGCGCGGCGGGCGCGGGAACCGCAGGGACCGGGGCCGGGGCTGGGGGCGGGACTGGAGCAGGAGCTGGCGCTGCGGGAGTCGGGGCAACGGGAGCCGTCGCAGTTAGTTTGACCACCGCCGCACCGGAGGCGGGCGGTGTGGGCGAAGGCTTGGGCAACACGGGCGCAGCTCCAGGGAGCACAGCGGGCTTGGGCGGCAGGATGCTCGGAGCGGCGGCTGGAGCCGCGCTGGGAGCCGCCGCCGGAGGGGCCATTACATTGACCGCAGGAATCATCATGCCCCCGGCCGGAGCCGCCGGAGGCGCGCCAGTGGGTTTGGCCACCAAGGGCGTTGGTTTCGGCTTGGCCGCCACCGGGGGCGGCGCGAATTCGACGTGGAGACTGGTTTCCCCAACACGAATGACGCTGGCCGGGGTGATTTGGGTGTTCTCGATGTATTCGCCGTCCACCACCGTCCCGTTGGTGCTGCGAAGATCTTCAATCCAAACTTCGCCATCACTCACCGTGATACGGGCGTGTTTTCGGGACACCGTCGGGTCAGCCCCGAAGTCCAGATCAGGAGCACTCAATGGGCTGAGCCGCCCAATCAAAACTTCGGCTCGCTCAAAGGCGCGCACTTCCTCCCGGCCTTGATAGCTGTATGTGACTCGCATTTCCGGATGGCAACAGGTTCTTTTGCACCTCCCCGTCAAAACCAGAGCTTTGAACTGCCCCGGGGGCGGCGACTGAACGGAAGTTAAACAGTTGAAAGTTTGACAGCAAGCAATTGCGCGCTGCCCTGTGCTCAATGGGCCCGGCACGGCCATCCCCACCTCCTCCAAATGAACAGTGGGCATGGGATGGCAGTCCGTCTCCGTGCTCGGGTGAAGCTGACCGAGCGAACCATGACCGACAACATTTTGTCCTGCTTTGTTTTCTGCCGCGTTCTGCTGCTGGGCGCGATGCCGCTGGGGACGGCCAGTCACGCGGCTGAACTCGCTCCCTTCCTTGCCCGGCATTGTGTCGAGTGCCACGACGCGGACACGAAGAAGGGAAATCTCGACCTCAAGTCCCTGCCTCCAGCGACTCAGGGGGCGGACGCCTTTGCCCGCTGGGTGAAGGTTCATGACCGAATCGCGTCAGGCGAGATGCCACCGAAAAAGAAGGCCCGGCCAGCGGCGGTGGAAGCGCAATCCGTCACCCGCACGCTCGCAGCCACGCTCACCGCGGCAGAGCGCGCGCGGCTGGCTGGGGAGCCGCGCACCGGGCTGCGACGGCTCACGCGCGCCGAGTATGAGAACACCGTGCGCGACCTCTTCGCGATGCCGGGCATCCGGCTCCAGGACTTCCTTCCCGCCGACGGTTCGGCGCACGGCTTCGACAAGAACAGCGACGCGCTCGACCTCTCGCATGTGAACCTCGCCAAGTATGTCGAGGCGGCGGACCACACGCTGAACGTCGCCATCGCCACCCAGCCGGAAGCGCCCAAGGCAGAAACCTTCCGGCTCTCCCTGGCCGGAACTTACTCGGGCAACCTGATGTTGATGAGCGGCGACGCGGTGCTGCTGCGCGACAAACAGCACGATCCGGTGGTTCCCCCGGCCGGGGTTTATGCCCATGTGGGACAGGGGCCGCACGAACAGCTCGGCTTGTTCTCCCGCATGAGCAGCGTCGGCGTCTTCCGGCACGAGGATGAGTCTTGGAACCCTTACTTCCAGCACTTCGCCGCCCTGCATCCGGGCCGCTACCGGGTGCGCGCATCCTTCTGGAGCATGACGTGGGACAAGGGGAAAATTCTCCCCGCGCGCGGCGTCGAGGCGGCGCGGTTGTCCATCGTGCAATTCAACGAGAACGGGCGCGGCGGCGGGCATCCCAGCAGTGTGCTCGGCTATTACGCCGCGCCTTCGATTGACGCGCGGGTCCACGAGTTGGACGTGTGGCTGAACTACAAGGAGAGCTTCGGCTTCAACACCGCGTCGCTCGCGCCGGTGGTGCTCTACCGCGTCGGCACGTGGGGGCAGAAAGACCGCACGATGGGCTTCACCGGCCCGTGCATCGTGAACGACTGGGTCGAGGTGGAAGGCCCGCTGCACGAGGTCTGGCCACCGCGCAGTCACCGCCTGCTCTTCGGCGAACTCCCGCTGGCCGAGTTCAAGGCGGCGGAGCAAAAAGATGTGCGCCCGCCCGCGCGCAAGCTGCTCCGCCAGGAAATCATCGGCGCGAAAAACCGGCCCGAACCCGTTGCGGGCCTGTGGACCGTGCAGAGCACCAACGCCCTCGCGGACGCGGACCGATTGCTCGCGGGCTTCCTGCCAAAGGCGTTCCGGCGTCCGGTGGCGGCGGACGTGCGCGCGCACTACGTGGCAAAGGTTGGGGAGCGGCTGAAGGCCGGCGATTGCTTCGAGACCGCGATGCGCTGGGCGTATCGCGCGGCGCTGTGCTCCCCGGACTTTCTCTATCTGGTGGAGGACCGTGAGGGGGACATTCTTGTCCCCCAGTCAGTGGCCACGCAGCAGGCATCCGCCCAGCCCGGCATCGGGGACAAGAGTCTCCGCGTCACGGACCACGCCCTCGCCGCGCGCCTCGCCTACTTCCTCTGGAACTCCCAACCCGATGACACGCTCCTCACGCTCGCCGCGAAAGGCGCGCTGCACGAGCCCAAGAACCTGCGCGACCAGGTCGAGCGCCTCCTCCAAGACGCGAAATCCCAGCGCTTCATCGAAGACTTCCTCGGCCAGTGGCTCAAGCTGCGCCAGCTCGCCGCGACCGATCCGGACAAGAAACTTTATCCAGAGTTCAGCCCGTATCTCCAAGACTCGATGCGCGCGGAGACGTTCGCCTTCTTCCGCGAACTGCTGGACCGCAACCTCGACACGCGGCACCTCGTGAAGTCGGACTTCGCCATGCTCAATGAGAAACTCGCCATGCACTACGGCATCAAGGGCGTAAGCGGGCCGGAGATTCGCCGCGTGAAACTCCCGTCCAACTCGCCGCGCGGCGGCTTCCTCACGCAAGCGGCCATCCTGAAGATCACCGCCAACGGCACCACCACGTCCCCGGTCCCGCGCGGGGCATTCGTGATGGCGCGGCTGCTCGGACAGGAGCCGGAGCCGCCCCCTGCGAACGTCGCCGCCGTGGAACCGGACGTGCGCGGCACGACGACCATCCGTGAGCAACTCGCCAAACACCGCGACGACGCGAGCTGTGCGGCTTGCCACGCAAAGATCGATCCGCCGGGCTTCGCGCTGGAGACGTTCGACGTGATCGGTGGCCAGCGGGACAATTACCGCTCCATCGGCGATGGCGAGCCCGCCCCGCGCGGCAACATTGACCCGCGCATCGGCATCACCTTCAAGGTCGGGCCGAAGGTGGATGCGAGCGGCGAACTGGCCGACGGCCGGAAGTTTGCCGACATCACAGAGTTTCAAACCCTCCTCGCCGCCACGCCGCGCCCGCTGCTGCATAATCTCGCGCGGCAACTGACCATCTACAGCACGGGCCGGCCGATTGCGTTCAGTGATCGCGCAGCCCTCGACGAACTGGTCACGCGGGTGGACAAGCAAGGCGGCGGCATTCGCACCCTGATTCACGAGTTGGTCCAGAGCCCGCTGTTCCAGACCCGATGAAAACCTGCTCAGGAAACCGACATGCATAGACCCGGGCGGGCGTGGCTGCCGCTGGACCAGCCGCACGTCTGAAAGTTCGACGGGGAGATCAGGCTGCGTTCCGGCCAGCTCTCAGGCATCGCCACCGCGCGCGTCTTGCCACCCGCACCCTCCGAAGCACGCTTGCCCGCCCGCCAATTGCCTTTCACCATTCCGGCCGTTGCCAACGTCCATTTCTGCCATGCGTATAAGTCTCTGCCTGCTCCTTGCCGCGCTCGCGGCCACGCTCCCCGCGTCACGTGCCCAAGACACCGCCAAGGAAGCCCAGTTCCTCACCAACACCCGCCAGCTCATCTACGAGGGCCGCCGCAGCGGTGAAGGCTACTTCAGCGCCGACGGCAAGTTCCTCGTCTTCCAGAGCGAGCGCGAGGCGGACAATCCGTTCTATCAGATCTATCTGCTGAATCTGGAGACCGGCGACGTCAACCGCGTCTCCCCCGGCACCGGCAAGACCACCTGCGCCTTCCTGCGCCCCGGCAGCGACGACGTGCTCTTCGCCAGCACGCACACAGACCTGGAGGCGAAGGCCAAGCAGAAGGCCGAGCTCGATTTCCGCGCGTCGGACAAGTCGCGTCGCTACGCGTGGGACTACGACGACCGCATGGAAATCTTCGTCGCCAAGCGTGACGGCACGAACATCCGCCGGCTCACGGACGCGCCCGGTTACGACGCCGAGGGCAGCTACTCGCCCGACGGTAAACTCATCGTCTTCTGCTCGCTGCGCCATGCCTACACCGGCACGCTCTCGCCCGAGGACAAGAAGAAGCTCGAAGTGGACACCGCCTACTTCGGCGACATCTACCTCATGAACGCCGACGGCTCGAATGTCCGCCGCCTGACCAGCACGCCCGGCTACGACGGCGGCCCGTTCTTCTCGCCCGACGGCCAGCGCATCATCTGGCGGCGCTTCAACGAGAAGGGCGACACGGCGGACGTTTACACGATGAAGCTGGACGGCTCCGACGTGCGCCGCCTCACCGACTTCGGCGCAATGTCGTGGGCGCCCTACTTCCACCCGTCCGGCGACTACGTCATCTACACGGCGAACAAGCTCGGCTTCGCCAACTTCGAGCTGTTCATCGTGGACGCGCTCGGCACGAAGGAGCCCGTGCGCGTGACCTACACCGACGGCTTCGACGGCCTACCGGTCTTCTCGCCCGACGGCAAGAGGCTCGCGTGGACCAGCGGCCGCACGCCGGAAAAGAACTCGCAAATCTTCATGGCGGACTGGAACCACACGGCTGCGCTGAAGGCGTTGGCGCAAGCGCCGAAGCGCAGCGCGGCGAGTAATCAGTCTTCAGTATCCAGTGTTCAGTCCAAGCCGGCGGCGACCAACCCCGCACCACGCGCCGCGCACCACGCACCATCACCCAAGAACTTCACGTCCGAGATCAAATCCACCGACCTTCAGGCTCAAGTTGGCTACCTCGCCAGCGAAGAACTTGAAGGCCGCCTCACCGGCACGCCCGGCGCGCAGCAGGCCGCGAACTTTATCGGGGCCTACTTCAAATCCGTGGGCCTCCAGCCGTTGCCCGGAGCCAAGGACTTCTTCCAGCCCTTCGATTTCAGCTCCGGCGTGCGCGTGCTGACGAATCAAAACTCCGCCATGCTCCACGCCGCCGCCGCGCCCGCGACGCTCGCGCTGGACAAAGACTTCCGCCCGCTGGCCTTCACGGCGAATGGCACGGCGGAAGGCGAAGTGGTCTTCGCCGGCTACGGTCTCTCCGTGCCCGGCAAGATGGGTGAAGGCTACGACTCCTATGCCGGCCTCGACGTGTCGAACAAGGTCGTGCTCGTCCTGCGCTACGTGCCCGAGGAGGCGGATGCCAAGCGCCGCCAGGAGCTGAACCGCTACGCCGGCCTGCGCTACAAAGCCCTCATCGCCCGCAATCGCGGCGCGAAGGCGTTGCTGGTCGTCACCGGCCCGACTTCGCCGAACGCGGGCGAGCTGGCGCGGCTCACCTTCGAGACCGGCGCGAGCCACAGCGGCATCGTCTGCGCCAGCATCAGCGGCGACGTGGCGGCGAAGATGTTCGCGGCGGCGGGCAAGGACTTGAAGAAGACGCAGGCCGCGCTCGACAAGGAAGACCCGCACGCGGAAGGCGCGTTCCCGCTGAAGAACGTGGCGGTGAAACTCTCCGCCGCCGTCGAGCACGTGAAGAAACAGGACCGCAACGTCCTCGCGCACCTGCCGCCCGTGGGCACGAGCGAGTATGTCATCGTCGGCGCGCACTACGACCACCTCGGCCACGGCGAGACCGGCGGCTTCGCGCGCAAAGACGAGGAAGGCAAGGTCCATCCCGGCGCAGACGACAACGCCAGCGGCACCGCCGCGTTGCTCGAACTCGCCGGCGCGCTCGCCGGCGAGTTCTCCCGGAGCGCGGGTGTCCCACCCGCAGCAAGCCCGACTGCAACTGGAACTTCCCTGACCACCAAAACTGCGACCACTGTTGCGGCTGGGACACCCGCGCTCCAGCCGCGCCGCGGCATCGTCTTCGCCGCCTGGTCCGGTGAGGAAGTCGGCTTGATCGGCTCCTCGCACTTCGCCGAGCGCCCGCCGCTGCCGCTCTCCAACGTCGTTGCCTACGTGAATTTCGACATGGTCGGCCGCCTGCGCGACAACAAGCTGAACCTGCAAGGCATCGGCTCCTCGCCTGCGTGGCGGAAGCTCATCGAGAAGCGCAACGTTGCGGCGGGCTTCAACCTGACTTTGCAGGAAGACCCGTATCTGCCGACGGACACCACGCCTTTCTATCCGAAGAACGTGCCCGTCATCGCCTTCTTCACCGGCAGCCACGAGGAATATCACCGCCCCGCCGACAAACCCGACACGCTCAACTACGAAGGCTTGGAACGCATCGCCAAGTTCGCCCGCGCCCTCATCACCGACCTCGCGTCGGGTGCCGAGCGCCCCGCCTACGCGAAGGTCGAGAAGCGGGATAGCGGTGGCGGACGCGAGCAGCTCCGCGCCTACCTCGGCACCATCCCTGACTACGCGCAGGAAGTGGCTGGCGTAAAAATCAGCGGCACGCGCGGCGGCAGCCCGGCGGAGAAAGCGGGCTTGAAGGGCGGCGACATCATCGTGGAGTTCGCCGGGCAAAAGATTGCCAACATCTACGACTACACCTACGCGATGGACGCCGTGAAAATCGGCCAGCCCGTGAAGGTCGTCGTCCTGCGCGAGGGCAAGCGCGTGGAACTCATGGCCACCCCCGCCGTCCGCAAGTGAGCGCGACGGGGACACTCTTGTCCCCGAGCCGGTGCCCACCAAAATTCTAAACCCGAAGGCCGAGGCTGGAATTGAGCAACCACGGATGGACACCGAAGAACACGGATGGGACCGAATCCCGCGACGTGGTTGGAATTTCCCAGCACCGAAGTGACCCGCTGAACAGTTCATCGTGCTGGGTCTTGTTTATCCGTGTTTATCCGTGTCCTTCCGTGGTTCAACTTCGGCGTTCGGGCTAAAGAATTAAGGCCAGGCATGTCCGCCCCACAGGGCACTTGCATTACCCCCATTCGCCACCCACCGTAATCCCGCCATGCGCGAAGTTTCAGCCAGCAGCCAGCCGACGCCCGAGGAATTCCAGCGGCGCCTCAATGATTTGATGCGCCACCTGCAGGTGCCGCCGTCCGTCACCAGCGAAGCGCAGTCCGGCTTTGATCACAGCGCGGAGTCCCCTTCCGGCGATGCGACCGACCCCGTGTTCCAGTTCCAGCGCAAGCCACGCGACGTCAAGGCGCACCTCGACCGCTTCGTCATCCAGCAGGACGAGGCGAAGAAAGTCCTGAGCGTCGCGCTCTGCGACCATTACCACGCCGTGCAGGCTGCGCTCGCGGGCAAGGCGATGCCGAACTACACCAAGCAAAACATCATCCTGCTTGGGCCGACCGGTGTCGGCAAAACCTACCTCGTCCGCAGCATGGCCGACCTCATCGGCGTGCCGTTCGTGAAGGCGGACGCGACCAAGTTTAGCGAAACCGGCTACGTGGGTGGCGACGTGGAGGACATCGTCCGCGAGCTGGTGCGCCGTGCGGACGGCGACATCGCCCGCGCCCAGCACGGCATCATCTACATCGACGAGATTGACAAGCTTGCCAGCGCGCCGAACTCGTCCGGCCGCGACGTGAGCGGACGCGGCGTGCAGACCAACCTCCTCAAGCTCATGGAGGAAACCGAGGTGCCCGCGCGTTCGCCACAGGACATGGCGGCGCAGATTCAAGCGATGATGGAGACCCAGCGCGGCGGCAAGAAGGGGCCGTCCACGATCAACACCAAGCACATCCTCTTCGTCGTCAGCGGCGCGTTTGACGGGCTGGAAAAAATCGTCCGCAAGCGACTGCGCGAGGCGACGATTGGCTTCGCCGCGAAACCCCACTCCGCTGCGGACGCAGTGAGCGTGCTGGGGGACACGCAAACGCGCGACTTCATTGACTTCGGGTTTGAGCCGGAGTTTATCGGCCGCCTGCCGGTGCGCGTCGTGTGCCAGCCGCTCGGCGTGGATGATCTCTTCCACATCCTCAAGACCAGCGAGGGCAGCATCATCCGCCAATACGAGCAGGACTTCGCCGCGTATGGCATCGAGGTGCTCTTCCACGACGACGGCCTGCGGCGCATCGCCGAGCGTGCGGGAGACGAGAAGACCGGCGCGCGCGGCCTGATGACCGTGTGCGAGCGCACGTTGCGCGACTTCAAGTTCGAGCTGCCCAGCACCTTGGTGAAGCGCTTCGTGGTGACGCGCGAACTGGTGGATCATCCCGCCGCCGCGCTGAAGCAGCTCCTCGCCGAGCACGCCAACGAGGAGCGCGTCGTGATGCGCCAGCTCGTCCACGAATACGGCGAGCGCTTCGCCAAGGAGCACTTCCTCACCCTGCGCTTCACCGATGCGGCGGCGGACGCGCTCATCGCCGAAGCGCTTGAGAAGCAGCTTTCCGTGCGGGACCTGTGCGGGCAGAAGTTCAAGGACTTCCAGTTCGGCCTGAAGCTTATCGCCGGCAACACCGGGCGGAAGGAATTCATCCTCGACGCCGATGCCGTGGCCGCGCCGGAGAAATTTCTCAGCGAATGGGTGGTGGCCAGCTACCGCAAGGAAGGCTGAGTCCCGTGCCGGCGACTTGCAGTCGCCGCCTTCCGAGTGGACTGCTCAAAGCCAGCCCGTCATGCCCTGCTCCCCGGCGGCGTTAACCCCGCTAAGTCCCCCGCATGTCACGCTTTCGGCGTATCCCGACGGGGAAAGAGCGCGGCAGGCTCGCCGATGGTGTGGCCTGGCTTCAAGCCGCCCCACTCGGCCAGCGCGAGCTTCTCCGGCGCGCCGACGAGGTTGAGCTGGGCGTAGATTTTGGCAGCAGTGCCGGGGATGAAGGGATGCAGCAGCACAGCCAGCACACGGCAGCTTTCGACGAGGTTGTAGAGGACTTCGTCGAGGCGCGCGGCTTGCGCGGGATCCTTGGCCAGCTTGAACGGCGCGGTCTGATCCACGTATTGGTTCGCGCGGGTGACGAGGGTCCAGATGCTGTGAAGCGCCTTCTGAAGTTCGCTGGCGCGGAGGTGCGCGACGGTGTCGGCGGCGGCCTTCGCGGCGTCGGGCGCAAGCTCATCGTGGCGCGTAGGGATGACGCCGTTGCGGTAGCGCTTGAGCATGGAGAGCGAACGGTTCACGAGATTGCCAAGGCCGTTGGCCAGCTCGGCCTGATAGCGCGCGGCGAACCCGGCGTCGGTCCAGTTGCCATCGGGGCCGATGTCCAGCTCGCGCACGACGTAGAAGCGGAAGGCGTCGAGGCCCCAGTCGTCAATCACAGCAACGGGGTCCACGACGTTGCCGGTGCTCTTGCTCATCTTCGCGCCGTCCTTCTGCCACCAGCCGTGGACGAGGAGCTGCCGGGGCAACGGGAGGTTCATGGCCTTGAGCATGATGGGCCAATAAACGGCGTGGAACTTGATGATGTCCTTGCCGATGACGTGGGCGTCGGCAGGCCAGAGGGAGAGTGGGGGAGAGGGTCTAGGCTCCGGGTTCTGGGGAAGGCGCGCAGACACCTCGGGCCCCAGACCCGAGACGCCAGACCCTAGACCCGCTCCCGCATCGCCGAGTGCGGCAGGGACCGAGATGTAGTTCACCAGCGCGTCGAACCACACGTAAGTCACGTAGCCGGGGTCGAAGGGAATGGGAATGCCCCACGTGAGGCGCGCGGCAGGGCGGCTGATGCAGAGGTCTTCGAGCGTGTTGTTCTTGAGGAAGCCAAGGACTTCGTTGCGGCGGTAGTCGGGCTGGATGAAGGACGGGTTCGCCTCGATGTGGTCAATGAGCCATTGTTGATGCGCACCAAGTTTGAAATACCAGTTCGTCTCGGAAAGCTGCACGACTTCGCCGTAGCTCGCGGGGAACGTGCCGTCGGGCAGGCGTTCCTTTTCGGTGACAAAGGTCTCCTCCTTAGTGGAGTAAAAGCCCTCGGTGCTGGCTTGGTAGAAATGTCCTTCCGCATGGAGCTTCGTGAGGATGGCCTGCACGACCTCCTTGTGGCGTGCCGACGTGGTGCGGACGAAATCATCGTTCGTCAGGCCGAGCTTGCCGACGAAGGACTGCCAGCTCACCGCGAGTTCGTCGCAATACGCCTGCGCGGACTTGCCCTCCGCCTGCGCGGCCTGCTGGACCTTCTGGCCATGCTCGTCGAGGCCGGTGAGGAAGAAGACCTCTTCGCCCAGCGCGCGGTGGCTGCGGGCGATGACATCGGCGATGATCTTCTCGTAGGCGTGGCCGAGGTGCGGCTGGCCGTTCACATAGTCAATCGCGGTCGTGATGTAGAAACGTTTGCTCATCGAGGCGCGGAGTGTGCGGGAGGCAGCGGCGGAAGGCAACGGCGGGACGCTGCCCCCGATAGTGGCGCAGGCGTCCCGCCTGCGTGGGGTCCGGCGGGCGTCTCGCCCGCCGTTTCCAGCGGCAACCGGGACGGTTGCCGGACGCTGGGCAGCCGGGACGGCTGCCCCACTACGCGGGGGCAGTGCCTCCAGATGCGCCCGCACAACTGCCCTGTGGAAGCGCCTTTCCCAACCAGTTTTGATGCCCTAAGGTGCGGCCATGTCGTTGCTCGACCAAATGACCGTTCTCGCGCAGCAGGCGAAAACCGCCTCGCGGGCGCTGGCCCAGCTCTCCACCGAAGAGAAGAACCGCGCGCTGCACTCGATGGCTGACGCGCTCGAAGCCCGCGCCCCGCAGCTCAAGGACGCCAACGCCAAGGACATGGCCACCGGCGCGCAAATGGGCCTCTCCAGTGCGATGCTCGACCGCCTCAAGCTCGACGACAAGCGCATCGCCGCGATGGCGCAGGGCCTGCGCGAAGTTGCCGCCTTGCCCGATCCCGTGGGCCGCACCCTCGACGAGCGCACGCGGCCGAACGGCTTGCGCCTCCAGAAAATCGCCACGCCCATCGGCGTCGTCGTCATTATCTACGAGTCACGCCCGAACGTGACCGCCGATGCCGCGAGCCTGTGCTTCAAGACCGGCAACGCCACCATCCTGCGCGGCGGCAAGGAGGCGTTGCACTCGAACACCGTCATCGCCGAGACGATGGTCGCCGCCGGTCGTGACGCGCTGGGTGAGCGCTTCCCCGCACACGCCATCCAGGTCGTGCCCACCACTGACCGCGAAGCCATCCCCGCGCTGCTTTCCCTCACGCAATACGTTGACCTCTGCATGCCCCGCGGTGGCGAGGGTCTCATCCGCGCCGTGGCCGAGTGCAGCAAGGTGCCGGTCATCAAGCACTACAAGGGCGTCTGCCACATCTTCGTGGACCGGGCTGCGGACCTCGCGATGGCCGAATGCATCGTGATGAACGCGAAGGTCCAGCGCCCCGCAGTCTGCAACGCGGCGGAGACGTTGCTCGTGGACAAGGCCGTGGCGGGGAAGTTCCTCCCCGCCATCGCCACCAAGCTTTGGGAGAAGAAGGTGGAACTCCGCGCAGATGAAGCAACGCGCGCTGTGCTTAGCTCTCAACTCTCAACTCCCAACTCTCAACTCAAGTCCGCTTCCGAGGCGGACTTCTTCACCGAATACAACGACTACATCCTCAACGTCCGCGTCGTGGACGGCGTGAAGGCGGCGATTGACCACATCAACCACTACGGCTCCGCGCACAGCGACAGCATCGTGACGGCGGACGAGTCGGCGGCGCGGCAGTTCCTCGCCGAGGTGGACAGCGCGGCGGTGTATTGGAACGCGAGCACGCGTTTCACTGACGGCGGCGAGTTCGGCATGGGCGCGGAGATCGGCATCAGCACCGACAAGATCGGCGCACGCGGCCCGATGGGGCTGGATGAACTCTGCACTTACAAGTGGCTCGGCTTTGGCAGCGGACAGGTGCGGGGATGAAGTGGACCAATGGAATTTCTCTTTGAACTCCTCTTCAGCTTCTTTGGAGAATTGCTGCTTCAGCTCGTGTTTGAGGTGCTGGTGGACTTGGGTTTGGGCGCTTGGTCGGAACGGGCGAATACGGCGAGGCGCAACCCGGTGGTCGCCTTTTTCGGCTACGTCTGTCTCGGGGCCATCGCGGGCGGCCTGAGCCTGCTGCTCTTCCGTGACCACTTGTTGAAGGCCACATGGCTGCGCGTGGCGATGCTGGTGGTCGTTCCGCTGCTGGCCGGCTGGTTGATGTCCTTCATCGGCGCGCGACGTGAGGCAAAAGGTGGCGAGCGCACGCGGCTGGAATCATTTGCCAATGGCTTTGCCTTCGCGCTGGCAATGGGGTTGATCCGTTTCTTTTTCGCGAAATGAGCAGCCCCGAGTCCGCAGCCACAGCCATCCGCGCCGCCCTCCCTCCCGGCGGTCTCTTCACGGACCAGCATTGGCGCATCTCCCCTGCCCCGTTCGCGCTGGGACCGGACCTGGCGAAGGAACTGGATTCCCTCGGGCGCGTGCTGTTGCAGTTCAATCGCGCGGTCAACTTGCTCTATCGCAAGAGCGTCGAAGGCAAGCAACCGGAGTGGATTGCGCGATGGCTGGACCAGGGCAAGCCCGCGTGGCTGGTGGAGCTCCAGCGTCATCCCGCGCTCAAGAACGAGCTGCCCCGCGTCATCCGCCCGGACATTTTGCTGACCGAGAATGGTTTCGCGATCACCGAACTGGACAGCGTGCCCGGGGGCATCGGGCTCACGAGCTGGCTGAACCGGACGTATGCGGCGCTCAACGGTCAGCCGTCTGCGGGCAGTGTCATTGGCGGCGCGGACGGGGGGATGCTCAAGGGCTTTGCCTCCATCTTCGGCGAGGCGGAACGGGTTCACATCGTGGTCTCAGAGGAGTCAGGTAGCTACCGCCCGGAAATGGAATGGCTCGCCAGCCAGCTCAATGCAGGCGGCAGCCCGTCCTTCAACCTTCAGCCTTCAACCTTCAACTCCCCTGCTCCCGGCGACGCCGTGTATCGCTTCTTCGAGCTGTTCGACGTGGCGAATGTGGCGGGCGCGCGGCGGCTCTTCGAGCTGGCGACCGAAAAGCAAATCCGCCTCACCCCGCCGCCCCGACCGGTGTTTGAAGAGAAGCTCGTCTTCGCGCTGCTCTGGAACCGCAACCTGCGCGACTTCTGGCGGCAGGAACTCGGCGAGAGCTTCTTGTCGCGGCTGCAAAAAGCCGTGCCTTACACCTGGGTCGTGGACCCGACGCCGCTGCCACCGCACGCGGCGATTCCCGAGCTGAATCTCACGGACTGGCGGCAGCTCATGGCGCTCTCGCAACGCGAGCGGGAGCTGATTTTGAAGGTCTCCGGCTACTCGGAGGAGGCGTGGGGCGCGCGCGGCGTTTACTTCGGCAGCGACCTCTCGACGGCGGAGTGGAGCGTGGCGGTGGAGAAGGCGTTGCGCGAGTTCGACCGCACGCCGTATGTGCTCCAGCGCTACCACAAGCCCCGGCTGGTCGAGTCCAGCTACTTCGACTTCGAGCGCAACCAGCTTGTGCCAATGCCCGGGCGCGTGCGGCTGTGCCCGTATTATTTCGTCGGTGGCGAAGGCGATGCGGCGCGCGCGAACCTCGGCGGCGTGCTGGCAACGATTTGCCCGGCGGACAAGAAAATCATCCACGGGATGAAGGATGCGATCCTCGCCCCGTGCGCCGTGTAAGGCGGACACACTTGTCCGCCGTTGTGTGCTCTCCGTGGGCTAAACCAAGGCGGACAGGAGTGTCCGCCCCACGAACAGATTCGACATTCGGCCGCCGCCATTCGACATTTCCCGCGTGAGTCTGCTGGCCTTCACCGTCATGGCGTTCAGTTCGATGTTCGTCATCGTAGATCCGATCGCGAGCATTCCGGCGTTTCTGGCCATGACCGCACGGGACACCCCGGAGCAGCGCATCAAGATGGCGCGGCTCGCGTGCCTCGTGGCGGCGGGCGTGCTGCTCACCTTCGCCGTCGTCGGCAAGTGGATCTTCCAATACCTCGGCATCACGCTGCCGGCCTTCCAGATGGCGGCGAGCCTCGTGCTCCTGCTCGTCGCACTGGACATGATCCGTGCGCAACGTTCGCGGGTGCAGGAAACCACCGAGGAAACCATCGCCGGCACGGAGAAGGAGGACATCGCCATCACGCCGCTGGCCATCCCGATGCTGGCAGGACCGGGCGCGATCTCCACCGCCGTCTTGCTGCACAACCAGGCCAAGGGCTGGGAGCAGAACGCCGCGCTCTACCTCTGCATCATCGCCGTGTGCGCGGTGAGCTACTACATCCTGCGTCTCAGCGCGAAGGGCGTGCAATGGCTCAGCCCCATCGCCTTGAAAATCACCATCCGCGTCATGGGCTTGCTGCTGGCGGCGCTGGCCTTCCAGTTCCTGATCAACGCCGTGAACGCGCTGCGGGCTGCGCCGGCTGCGCCCTGAGCGTTCAGTGCAGCACCACGCGTTCGCCTGTGCGGATGGACTGTTCCTCTGCCTCGCAGATTTCCACCGAGCTAACGCCATCCGCCGCAGTCACCACGCTCGGCTGGACACCGGCGGCAATCGCCTCCGCGAAGTGGCGCAGCTCGCCGACGTAACCATCCGGCTGGTCCAGTTTCAGCACCCGGCTGCCCTGCCCTGCCTCCGCAACCTTCAGCGCCTCCGCGCCGCGGGCGAGATCGTAGTCCACCGTCGCGCGCTCAAAATTCACGGTGTAACTCATGTTGAATCCGAAGCCGGGCGTCATGCACCACGCGCCCTCCGCATGGACCAGCGCGCCCCCGACCACCTCGTAGTGCGTCACCACATGATCAATGGCCCCGCTGATTTTCGAGTAGCCGTGCGCCCGCACTGCGAGCGGCCGGCCGAAACAGAACTGCACGAAATCCGCATCGTGGATGTGCAAGTCCAGCAGCGCGCCGCCGGACTTCACCCCGTCCAGAAAGTTGTTCTGTCCCCAGCCGGGCGGCTCCGCCACGCGGCGGAAGCGTGCGGCCAGCACCTTGCCGAAACGGCCGTCCACGATGGCCGCCCGCACCCACGCCCACTCCGGGAAGAAGCGCAGGCACATCGCGGGCATGAACACACGACCGCAAGCGGCGGCGACCTCCGCCATCTCGCGGGCTTGCGCGGCGGTGCGGGCCAGCGGTTTCTCGCAGAGCACGTGCTTGCCCGCACGCAGGGCGGCCACCGCCAAATCACGATGCGCCAGCGTCGGCGCGCAGATGTCCACGGCGTGGATTTCCGGATCCGCCAGCAGTGCGGTGTAGTCGCGGTAGGCCTTGAAGCTGCCCGGCTCCAGCTTGACTGGCGCGTTGTCGCCCACGTTGCCGGCGACGCCGCTGAAGTCGCCGTCTAGGTGGCGGCCACTGGGATTGCAGAGCGCGGCGACCCGCACCCCGGTAACCTGGCGCAGGGCTTTGATGTGCGTGGCGGCCATGAAGCCAAGACCGACAAAGGCAAGATTGAGCATGAGTTGATTAGCCGCGAACAGCCCCTCCGGACGCAAAACAAAACTGCGGATTCGCCCCGAACGCCGCTGCCCAAACC
>Ga0255188_1000169_pt1 | contig 24642 bp, 20 predicted proteins | sample Miss_Cont_RepB_8_FD_188427 | JGI IMG/M metagenome (GOLD analysis project Ga0255188, IMG submission 188427) | Freshwater microbial communities from Mississippi River, Louisiana, United States - Miss_Cont_RepB_8h | ecosystem: Environmental > Aquatic > Freshwater > River | place: USA: Louisiana... | reverse complement strand
CGCACGTCCGGTGGTGTGGGAGGGTGCCGGGGCGCAATCCCCGGCACCCGACCCGATCGGGGGGGGCAGCAAGAAGCGCCCGTCTTGAAGCGCTCGCATCTCCGTCCTTTCCGAATCCTTGGGGTGCCATTCTTGGATCCGATAGATTTCCTTTTTGCGCTCGTGCCTCGCGGATGGAGGTGGCTCCTGTCAACAGGCACCAAGCGGGGCGCGCATGCCCTAGTGCGCAGCACTTGCTCGGCTGTAAGCGCAGTTTTTGCTCTGCCGCGTCATACGCTGACAGGATATTAGCCGGAACGATGCAGTAGGAGCGCCGGCTTCCCAGCCGGCTTACCGCGTTCGGCAAAGGGATGGCTACCATTGGTCCAACGGGGGGGGCGGCGCACCAAACGGTGCTCGGAAGCTTCTGGCCAGGCACCGCACCTCCGGCTCCTCACCACAAAAACCGGCTGGGAAGCCGGCGCTCCGGCAACGGCATCGTTCCGGATTAGAGATGATTGGGATTAAGAATAGGAGCAAGACCATGACGGGAAACCGGCGGCTTCTTAGTCTTGGTCCTACTCTTACTTTTAATCCCAATCCCCTCTATTGCACAAATTCAGCCCGACCTCGGCTGGCATGGGTCTTGCGGAAGTCTGACGAGCGAGTCTGGTTGTGATTTTAGATTCTAAGGCAGCATTCGTGAACCACCTGCTGACATGAGAAAGTTCCTTCTGGCGTGCGAGCTGTTTTTGGAAGCAAAAAAGGCTTGCAGGGATGGGGGAAAAAGTCGGTTCATCACACACACACATACATACCAGGTTAGAAAAGTCGTTCGCGGCGGGGGAAAGGAAAATGCCCCAACTGCGTGGGGCTAGGAAGCCCGGTTAGAGTGTATCAATCCAAAGGAGTGGAAAATGAAATCAGGCGACAAACACAAGAAGGCAGCCGCAGGAATGCCTGCAGCCGCTTCCGAGAGGGAGCAGTCCGCGCACGGCGGTGACGCCCGGGTTCCAACAGAGAGTGGAGGGAGGGGTGCCGGCTTGCGAGGAGCCCGGATGCTATGGTTGCTGGTGGTGGTGCTGCTCGTGGTAGTGGGCGGCTTGCTCGTCCGCGCCCGCCAAGCCGGCCGCCCGATCGAACCCGCTGGCGAAGGCACCGTTCGAGTGCCCTTGCCCATGGGGCCGTGGGGGAGTTTGGAAGTCGTGCCCATGGTGATTGAGCCGCCTGACGAGTTTATTTTCGTATCCCAGCAGATGAGCCATCCGGAGGGGTGGGTCTTCAGTGGCTATACGGCCAGCCGGCTGGCGGATTTGTTTAACACGAGTGAGTTGGCTGATGAGGCGCGTGCGTGGCTGATGAATCAAAAAAACTGGGAAATCGCCTCCGGCCACATCCGGCTCCAGCCACCGCCTGAAGTGGTGCTGAATCTCGGGGTTGCCGCCCGGCGGAAGATTTACCAAGCGCTCGCCCTGTGTGGAGGGAACCCACTCCATGAGAATCCGCAAAGCTACAGGGTCGGCGGTGAGGCGGATTGGTTTAAGGCCACGGGCCTGTCCCAGTCCACCATTGCCACCGCGAAGGCCTTGCTCTATCCCCGCGGAAACGCCATGTGCCTCTCCGACTGGCCGTTGGTATTGAAGCTGATGGAATCCCAGGAGGAGCGCCGTCGTTTCCTGGAAGTGACGGGCCGGCAGACCACCGTTTTGCTGCGCCTCAAATTGGGCCAGCGTTCCCAACTGGACAAGCTGGTGAGCTACTGGGGCCGGGGCGGGCGGAACAAGGACATTCGGCCGCTTATCCAATCCCTCACTCAGGTGGCTGGCGGGGTCAGTCTGGACGTGGTCCATTTGCTGCCGCGCTTCGTCCGCTCACGGATTTACAATTACCCGTATCCGGTCGAGAAGGACTCCAAGGTCGCCACGCCCAACTGCTTCTGGTCGGCGATGAATTTCTTCAGCGACCGGGCGGAGGACGAACTGGCAGATCCCAGTCAGATGCGGGCGCGGCTGGAGCGGGACTTTTTTGCCGTTGAGCAGCCGTCCTTGCTGGGCGACGTGATTTTGTTGAGCCGCCAGGATGGCACGCTCGTGCACGCGGCGGTGTTCATCGCCGCTGATGTGGTGTGGACGAAGAATGGTGCCTGCCACACGCAGCCATGGATGTTCGCGAGAATGGAGGACCTTGCCGCGGCGTATCCTTCCGACACCCCGTTGGTGATGCGAGCCTACCGGCGGAAGGATCTCTGAGCACACGCCACCAGCAGCGAGCATTCCGGCCCGGTTGTTACGTTGCGGTGAGGGAAACCGCCTCCGCGCCGACTTCTTGCGCCATGCGCCCAGCCCGCCGCACCACGCGGCTTGCTAAGTTTCTTCTCACTCCCTACAACCTTCGCACTGATTGCCTGCCCCGCCCTCCATCGCATGAAACTCCGATTCTCCGCTTCCCTGGCCACCATCTCGTTGATTTGGGCCACCGCCTTGTCGCTGCCGGCCGCCACTCCGCCTGCGGAGAAGCTGCTGCCGGCGGACACGCTGGTGATGACGACCATTCCCGACTGGGATCGGGCGGCCGCAGCCTTCAAGGACTTTCCTTTCGCCCTGCTCTGGCGCGATCCGGCGATGAAGCCCTTCGCCGACCATTTCGAGAAGCGGCTGGGCGCGCTCTTTGCCGCTGAAGACAAGACGGCCGCCGCCGAGTGGGCGGAGTTCAAGCCACTTCTGGGCGGGCAGATCACCCTCGCGCTGGTCCAGAACGGCTGGCTGGGCCAGCCGGGCAGTTCGCCCGATGTCGTGGTGCTGATCGACGTCAAGGACAAGGCCAAGCAGCTCCGGGATTTCATCGAAAAATGCGAGAAGCGCGACACGGAGGCTGGCAAGGTCATCCAGCACGAGACGGTGCGCGGCGTGAAGTTTGCCCGCGCTCAAGGGAAAGCGCCGCAGCCCAAGGACAACGAAGCCACCGGTAAGCCGAAGAGCGAGCACTACGCCGGACAGTCTGGCTCCCTCCTGCTTGTTGCCGAAAACCTGAAGAGCCTGGAAAAAATCCTGGCCCGTCTCGACGGCGCGGGCGCGGGGCTCGACGAGGTTCCGGAATTCGAGCGCGCCCGCAGCGCGCTGGCCCGCGACGCGCAGCTCTTTGCCTGGCTCAATGCCAAGGCCTTCCTCGGTGTGGTGGGCAAACTTCCCGCCGCGCCGCAAGGGGCGGATGCCAACCCGCTGGCCATGGCCCCGGGGCGCATGTTGGACGCGCTGGGTCTCGGTGGGCTCGACGGAGTCGCGTTGACCGCCCGGCCGGCGACCGAAGGCACGCAGGTCGAGCTGTTCCTCCAGTCCCCGCAGGCCCGCCGCAAGGGCCTGCTGAACATCCTCACCCCCGAGGTGAAGGAAGCCGGCCCGCTGCCCTCCGTGGGCGGAGACGTGGCCAAGTTCACGCGGGTCCGTCTGGATGGCCAGAAGGCCTTCGCCACCTTGGAACGCGTCATCACAGATTTGAACCCTCAGATGGCCGGCCTGCTCACGCTCATGCTGGAAAACGTGGGCAAGGACAAGAATCCCAACTTCGACCTGCGCAAGGAGCTCTTCGGCAATCTCGGGGCGGATTTTGTCACGATTCAAAAAGCTCCGCGCGGCGGCGCCGCAGACGACCTGAAATCACCCCCGATGCTTTATCTCATCGGCTCGCCCCGGCCGGATGCGCTCGTGCAGGCGCTGCGCACTTTGAGCCCGCTGCCGCCCAAGGAGCGCGAGTTCCTCGGCCGGAAAGTTTACAGCCTTTCCATCCTGCCCGGCATGGTCCAGGCACCTCCCGGTCGCGGTCAGTTGCATGTGTCCACGACCGGCGGCTATCTCGCGGTGGCCACGGATGTGGCCCTGCTGGAAGAAGTCCTGCGCGGGGCGGAGGCGCAAGGCAAGCCCCTCAGTGCGATCCCGGGCCTCGCCGATTCGGCGCAGAAAATCGGCGGCTTCAACACCGGCTGGTTCGTTTATGAAAATCAGACCGAGACCATCCGCATCCTGCTCGACACCCTGCGCAAGGATCCGGACGCCTTGGAAAAGTTGTTTGCCTCGCCGGTCCCGATGGCCGGGGCGACGCTCCCTTCACTCAAGCCGCTGAAGGATTTTGCTGACTTCAGCCTGCTGCCGCCGTTTGCCGTCATTGCCAAGTATCTTGGCTACACCGTGCAGACCGCGACGGGCACGCCGGACGGCATCAGCTTCAAATCGTTCGTGCCCGTGCCCGCCGGTTTGAAGAAGTAAAGGCAGCTCCGGCGCGGGCTGGCGGCTAGCCTTCCACCTTCAGCCGCATCACCCACACGCTGTTGGTCTCAGGGGACGCGTCGGGAATGGCGCTCCAGCCCATGCCGAGCCGGTCGTAGATGAGCAGGAGGTGCCGGTCGTCCAGCCGCATCAGCTCGGTGTAGCTGGAGGTGAAGCCGCTCAGGCCGTCCTTCATCATCTTGTCCGCGCCGCCCCAGGCCTTGCGTGAATCGGGGTTGATGCTGTCCTGCGGGCGCGCGGCGTTGTGCTGCGCGAGGATGTCCACCGCCTGCCAGCCGGTGCCGGTGCCGGCTGGATCGAACCACACGGAAATTCCCGGCCGGCCGCACGACAACGCCACGGTTCCCGAGGGCATCACCGCGAGGCTCGGCTCAACCGAGTTCGGCGGAATGTTCACGGGCTTGCTCCACGTCTTCCCGTCGTCCTCGCTGAACGACTGGCCGAACGGCACGAACGACGCGAGCCGGAACACGCACAGGAGCCGCCCGTCCTTCAGCCGGCAAATCGCGCTCTCGCACGGTCCCTCTTCGCCAGCCAGCGCGCAGTCCGCCCCGGACACCACCGAGCGGATGCTCCACTTGAAGCCGTCGGCGGACTCGGCGAAGACGAGCGAGTAGCGCTTGTCGCCCTCGAAGTGCCCGTAAAGCGTGGTGAGATACTCGTTCTTGCGGCCGCGCACCGTCTGGCCGTTGAAGACAAATCCGGCGGTGGCGAGGTCCGCGCCCATGGACTTGGGCGGCTTGGGCCAGTTGCCGACGTTCAGGCCGGAGGCACGCATCGTCAGTTGGCCTTTGGGCGAAATCACGTTGCACGGTGCGCCGATGGTCCCGCCCGCGCGGGGCCGGAGGTAGTAGGGAATCACCACCGCGCTGCCATCGGCGAGCAACAGGTGGCTCAGGCCGGCATCGCCAATCACGCGCGGCTCGTCCCACGTCAACCCACCGTCGCGCGAGCGCGAGAGGTAGCTGAACGAGTCGGAGACATGCACGTCCGCGTAGGCGTTCATGACCGCCCAGAGCGTGCCGTCGGGCTGACGGATGAGCGACGGAAACCAGCAAAACCACCGGCTGCGCTTCACGAGCCGCGGCTCGGAGCAGGTCACGCGCAGGCCCTTGAGCTGCACCGGCGCACGGTCGGTCCAGTCCGCTGCGGCGGCAGCGGCGGCAAATGTGGGCACCGGGAGGGCTGCGCTCGCACTGAGAAGCGCGGCGGATTTGAGCCAATCACGGCGGGTGGGAGCGGGAGTGGTCATGGTTTCAGTTTGATTGGTGAACGATTGAGACGCGGGCATCCAGCCGACAGTTGGTGGGCAAGTGGCTCGACATTCCGATGTCGAGATTCGACGTGCTGGCGGTGCTGCCGAACTCGACATCGGAATGTCGAGCTACCTTCGCCAGGTCGGTCTGATTCGCGAGGCTCACTAAGCGTTGAACTTCATGGCGAACACGTCGGCATCCTTCAACTCGAACTTCACGCGCACCGCCTTGCCCGCGTGCGCGGCGAGACTGCCACCGCGCCAGTTCACCGGGTGTTCGATGAAGTCGCCGGTGATGGGCGTGCAATCGGCGAGGGCGAAACCCGGCAGCGCCTTCCCATCCGCATCCTGCAACTCGACGCGCGTCGCGCCCTTGCTCGCAAGGTTCACCGTGAGTTTCGTGCCGGTGAACACCAGCGCTTTCGTCAGTAGCGTGCCGCCCGCCGCGCCCGCGCGCACGGAGACGAAGCCATCCGTGCGGAACACGAAGCGCCGCACGCGGCTGCCGGGGCCGGCGTAGTAGGCCTCCGTGGCATAGACCGAGAGCTCGCGGTCCTGGCCGGGCAGTTGCAGCAGGCCCCACGTCATGTAATTGCTCCGGTTGCCGTCGCGGTCCTTCGGCGCGGTGATGGGGATGAGCGGTTCGGGCCAGCGCTTGAAGAGCACGCCGTCGCGACTGCTCATGAACACGGGCTCGACCTGCTGGTGCTTGGGCTGGAAGCGCGTGGGGAAGCCGATGAACAGGTGCGGCGCGCGCGCGTAGGGCAGGATGGCGTTGGTGTAAAGATGCTCGGCCGGCGAGTCCACGTAGCGCAGGTCGGCCTGGTTTTCCCAGACGAGAAAGTCCTTTGAGGTCGCCGTGCGGATGGCCCGCACGCCCTTGTATCCGCCGTCGGTGAAGTAGCGCCAATACGCCCGATACTCGCCGCGCGCCGCGTCCCAGAAGGCGAGGTTCTGCGAGTCGAACGCGCCGTTGGTGAGGACCGGCTGCTGCTGCATCCAGGACCAGCGCACGCCATCCGGGGACTGGTAGGCATAGAGCCCCTTTTTGAACACGGCGGAAACCGCCTTGTAACGGGCCTCGGGAGGCGCGGCGGGATTGGCGTCCTTGAAGGCCGTGAAGCAGTGGGTTCCCGTGCCGGTGAGGACGATGTTGTTTTCCTTCGACCCGTCGAACTCGAACAGGCCGAGCTTGGGCTTGGTGAACGTCAGCCCGTCCCGGCTCTCCGCGTAGCAGGCGAACTCCGGGTGCGCCTCCTTCTTCGCCACGACATCCCAATGCCAGCCGCGGTAATACATCCGGAACCGGTCGTCGTCCGCGAAGATGGTGTAGTAGGCGGAGGTGTTGCCCTCCCACGGCGCGTCGCAGGTGATGACCACGTCGCGCGGCTGCGGCTGGTGCGCGTGCAGCGCCGCGCCGTCGAGGCTCCCGATGAGGAAGTCGTCGAGGAACAACTCACGGCGCGAGCCGAGCACGAGCGGTGCGGGAGGGGCGGCGGCGGTTAGTCGTGGGGGCAGGGAGGCGGTTGCACCAGCGGTGACAGCGGCTTGAAGCCAAGCTCGCCGGGAAAAGTGTGGATGGCTCATGTGCGGTGAATTGCCCCGCATCGAACTCTGTTTTCAGCGGAACGCAAGCGCTGAGTCAGGCACGGGGCGCGGTGCAGGCCGCTTTCTTGCCCCTTTCATTAGCACCGGGCTTCAGCCCGGTGAAGCGGGTGGGGGAAGTGGGAGCCGTTTCAACGGCTTTCTACGTGCCGTCCGCTGGTCCCGTCCTGGCACAAACCGTTGAAACGGTTCGTGCCGTGTTCCTGCCGCCACACCCGGCTGAAGCCGGGTGCTAATGAGACCACTCTCCGGTCGGTGGAAGAAACTCGCTACGCCCGGTGTGAACGAGGCGCGCCATAAGCGCGGCCTGCTGCCGGCCCGGCCATAGCAGTTCACACGGGGCGCTGCGGAAGCACGTTCCGCAGCACTGTGAACACCGTCTCCGGCGAGAGGTGCGCGATGCCGTCGGAGTTGCGCAGGACGCGGAAGGCGGGGCTGCGCGGATGCCAGACGGCTTCGTTGGAGTTCGCCCAGAGCGCAAGGCCGGGGAGGCCCACGGCGGCGGCGAGGTGGGTGATGCCGGAGTCGTGGCCGATGAAGCCGAGGCAAGTGCGGAGCGATTTCGCGAGCTCGGGGAGCGGTTGGTTGAGGGAGAGCTGGATGCGCGAGGAGGGCAGGGGTTGCGCGAGTTCCGCCAGGCGGTTTCCTTCCGCTTCGCCGCCCACGAGGAGGACATTCCAATCCGTGCCGGACATGACATGCGCGAGGAACTTCGCCCAGTGCGGCTGCGGCCAGTTCTTCTTCTCGCTGCCGCTGCCGGGATGGACAGCGAGCACGGGGGCCACCTGTCTTGGTTCTCCGAAGCTCAGGCGCGGCACGGGATCGGCGTCGAAGATGGCGAGGCGTTCGAGGGGCTTGAGAAGGACATCGGTGGCGTGGACAGGCTTGGTTTCATCCGGGCGGTGCGGGCCGGCGATGAATTGCGCCTTGGTGCAGGCCCGCACATTCTCGGCGAAGAAGCCGTCCGGGTCGTAGAGATAGGAGACGATCACCTGGAAGCCGGCGAAGTAGTGGCCCGTCGCGTCGTCGAGGTCGCCCATGTCGGCGAAAAAGCCGGCGAGCGCGCGGGCCTCAACGGGGCGCACCGCATCAGCCAGACCGCCGTGTAACGCCAGCGAGGCAATGTGCGGGTAGCCGAGGACTTCGAGGTGCGCCTTGGGAAACTGCTGCCGCAGCGCTGCGAGCACCGGCAGCGTCAGGATGAAGTCGCCGATGGCTCCACCGCGGATGACGAGGATTTTGCCGTTGGCCACGGGAAGCGCGCCGGAGGTCAGCGGGTTACAATCTTCCAGCCGAACTGCTTGGCCATTTGGCGGACGTAACGCTTCTGCGCACGTAACGAGTCGGCTGGGTTTTCATTGTGGCGGAAAGTTGGCTCGGAAACGCGCTTGGCCTCCACAATCATGATGCGGACTTCGTCGCCTACTTTCACCGGCTGTTGATCCCGCCACCGGAGGATTTCGCGCTCCGGTGTCTTGAGACCACCGACCTCGAAAAACAGCTCCTCCGCTGGACCGGTTTGATCAGCCGCTCGGCGGACCCAACAGACAGTGGCGGAAACCACTCCCGTCGGGCCGACGCCCGCCACACACGTCCGTTTGCCGTTCAAGGAAACTTCCAGCGCAACCATGTCATCCTCCATTCTTAAACACCGTCGCTCCCAGCACCGCCACGAGCACGCCGAGCGCGAGGCGGAGGGCGCAGCTGATTTTCACGCGTGCGTCGGTGGCGGTCTTCCACTCGATGAGGTCCCGGCATCGCCACGGCGAGACGGTGAACCAGATGCCGGCGACAATCCATAAGTAGGCCCACACGCCCAGCACCCAGCGCCAGTTCGAGTCGTGCCAGCGCTGCGTGTCGAGCACGAGCTTGGCGAGCAGCATCATGACAAGCGCGAGGCCGCGCACGGCAAGGAAGTCCTTCAGATAAATGCAGGTGCCAATGCCCAGGCCGGCGAACCCGGCATACATGATCGGTTTGTAGGCGGCGAAGTCAGCGATGTTCTCCTGCTTCAAGTGCCACAGGAACCACGCGGTGGCGATGGCCATCAGCACGTAGCCGATGCCGGTGTGGCGTGGGAATTTTCGCAGCGCATCACGGAAGCCGGCGGGGTTGCTCAGGCCGTAGAGCTGCGGGACGGCGACGCCAAGGCCGAGGACAATGCAGAGGTTTGAAAGGGTCATCAGAGAAAGGAGAAACGTCCGACGTTCAACTTCCAACGTTGAACGTTCAACGGACGCGCTCTGGACGTTGAGCGTTGAATGTTGAGCGTTGGAAGTTTCATTCGGTCAGATTCATGATCGCCGGGTCGCCGTAGAGCGTGAAAGGCGCAGCGCGGACGATGCGCACATCCATCACCTGGCCGATGTGCCGTTCGCTGCCCTCGAAGATGACGATCTTGTTCGCGCGCGTGCGGCCTTCGAGCCGGGCGGCGTTCTTGCGGCTCGGGCCTTCCACGAGGATTTGCAGCACGCGGCCTTCGCACGCCTTGTTCTTGCGCTCGGCGATCTCGTTGATGACGGCGAGGAGTTGGGCGTGACGAGCTTCGATGACTTCCTCGGGCAACTGGTCGGGCATCGCCGCAGCGGGCGTGTCGCGGCGGGGCGAGTATTTGAAGACGAAGGCGTTGTCGAACTCGACTTCGCGCGCGAGCGACAGGGTCTCGGCGAAGTCCGCCTCCGTCTCGCCGGGAAAGCCCACGATGATGTCCGTGGTGATGCCCATCTCGGGGTGGACGGCGCGGAGGCGGCGGATGAGGTCGAGGAAGCGGGCGCGCGTGTAGCCGCGGTGCATGAGCTTCAAGATGCGGTCGCTGCCGGATTGGACGGGCAGGTGCGCGCTCTCGACGAGCTTGGGAAGGCGGGCGTAGGCCGCGATGAGATCGTCGCCGTAGCCCTTGGGATGCGGGGAGGTGAAGCGGATGCGTTCGAGACCCTCGATGGCGTGGACGGCGTCGAGGAGCTGGACGAAGGGGGAAGTAGCGGCAGGCATCCTGCCTGCCGTGGAGGGCGGCGTCCCGCCGCCCGGAGTGGGTTGCGGAAGTTCGAAGGCGATGGAATGATTGTGGCCCAGTCCGCCGGGCGGGACGCCCGGCTCTACGGCAGGCGGGGCGCCTGCCGCTACGCTGCCGCGCCGCCCGTAGCTCGTGACAATCTGCCCGAGCAACGTGATTTCCTTCACGCCTTGCGCCACCAGCTCGCGGCACTCGGCGACGATGTCGGGAATCGTGCGGCTGCGCTCCTGGCCGCGTGTGTAGGGGACGATGCAGAAAGTGCAGTATTGGTTGCAGCCCTGCATGATGCTGACGAACGCGCTGACGGCCTTTGCCTTCGCCGCCCCGTTGAGCAGATGCTCCTTGATGGTGGCCTCGCTGCCGCGCTCCTCCTCGGTGTCCACGATCTTGTCGCGGCGGCCTGAGAGCAGGTCGTCCACATAGTCGGCAACCCGGTGGAACTTCTGCGTGCCGACGACGAGGTCCACGTCGGGAAGCTGGTCAACCAGTTCCTTGCCCCGGCTCTGGGCCATGCAGCCGAGGAAGCCCAGCACCACGCCGGGGCGCTGCTTGCGAAACTGCCCGGCCAGGTTGGTCATCTTGTCGATGGCCTTTTGCTCGGCGTTGTCGCGCACGCTGCACGTGTTGAGCAGCACGACATCGGCGACGGCCTCAGAGGGGGCGAGGGCATAGCCCTTGGCGACGAGCTGGGCGGCGACGGCCTCGCTGTCGCGCTCGTTCATCTGGCAACCGTAGGTCTTGAGGAAGACGCTGGGCATGGAAGCAAAACGGCGCGCAGCTTAGGCACTGCGCGCCGGGCGGGGAAGGGGAATGTGGGTTATTGCGGCTCGGTGGTCTTCTGCTTCAGCCAAGTGATGTCTAAGGTGTTCCCAGCACTAGTGTCCAGTCGGAGAACGCTGGGAATCGGAGAGCCCGTAGCCTGAACTACCTTGGTCCACTTTTTGACCTCAGCCCGCCCATCAGCCCAGCCGAAGGCGGTGGTGCCATTATGAATTGCTGCTGGACGGTTGTCGCTGGCCCAAGCGGTGGGTGCTGACAGGTCCATCGCGAAGTAGCCATCGTCAATGGTGTTAGGGTCTTCATGGACAAAGACATACAGCTCGGTCGGGCTGCGCATTTGCGGAATCCGACGGTAGAGAGTGAACTGTTGGGCGGGCGGGCCAGGAAATGGACTCGGGCGCACGCCTCCGCTCATCCAGTTGTTCATTGAAACGCTCCGCGCGTAGCTGTCCACCGCGCCGGGGTATCGGAACTTGTCCGAAGGGCATTTGAAGATCCCGGCATTGTTAGCATAACGACCGAGCTGGCCATGCATGAACAAGTCGGTATTAGTTTCATAGCCCGTCTGATAGGGCCACGGTGGACCACTGCCGGGGCGAATCCACGCTGCACACCAAGTATCATTGCTGGAGGTAAGTGGCACGGCTCCGGGATTGAGCGTCATGCGGTCGTCAAAATCCCCAGCATAAAGCAGCCACGCCAGCATCAGTTGCTTGTTGTTGGCGACGCATTTGACGGCATTGGCCTTTTCTTTGGCCTTCGACAAGGCGGGCAACAGCATCCCGGCCAGAATCGCGATGATCGCAATGACGACGAGGAGCTCAATCAGGGTAAAGCCAACGGAGTGGTGTTTAGGGGATAGCTTCATCTTAGAAATCAGTCGCGCGTTCCTTGAGCCAGAGCACGTCAATCGCACCATTGGCGGGAATGGGAACTCCGCCAGACAGGACCACGCTGTTCCATTTGCGGAGTTCCACGTGGCCATCCATGAACCCCATGCTGGTGCCTTTGTTGTGCAGGGCGGCGGGAGCGTTCTCAAAGACGAGGGGCGGCTGGGCTCCTTGCATCGTGGAGAAGTTCAACCGGAAGGTGCAGTCCTCAATCGAGTTGGGGTTTTCGTGAATGAAGGAAAACCGATCAGTGGGTTTGCTAATCTCGCCCAGGCGGAAGTAGTTTACTCCGGCACCGACAAGCCCGCCACCACCCTCCCACGCCATCCACATGTTCATCGAGACGCTGCGTATGTAAGTGACGCTCAGACTCGGGTGAATCCACTTGTCCGACGGGCACTTGAACATTTTTGGATTTCCGGCATAGCGGCCTAGCAGGGCATCCATGAAGTAGGCCGTGTTGGTTTCGGTCCCCGCGACGTAGGCTCCGCCGCCTGGCTGCATCCACCCGGTGCACCAGACGAGGTTGGTCTGGGCCAGCGGGACACCCCCGCGGCTCGGGACGATGCGGTCGTCGTGGTCCGTGCTATAAACCGTGGACGCCAACTGCATCTGCTTCATGTTGTTCACGCACGAGATGCCCATCCCCTTCTCCTTGGCCTTGGACAGGGCGGGCAGCAGCATCCCCGCGAGAATCGCGATGATGGCGATCACCACCAGCAACTCGATGAGGGTGAAGCCACGGAGAGACCTAAAGAACTTGGCTTGGTTCGTGCGTTTCATAGGAATAAGCGAGCTTTGGCAGGAAAGTAGTTCCGCGCGGACGCTTTGCAAGACAAGCGTGCTGTGCCCATTCGGGAAACGCAGTTCCCCGCTACTTCGTGGCTTTGGACTTTCCAGTTCCTCCGGGTGTGGCCGGGACGAGCCGGTTGGTTTCGTCGTAGCGCGCCTTGAGCCGGGCGACGATGTCCGGGTGTTGCGCAGCCACATCCTGCTGCTCGCCGGGGTCAGCCTGAAGATCGAACAGTTGCACGGGTGCGGAGGCGACGCCGGTGCGGACGCCGGGGTGCTCGCTGGGTTGGTATTGTTCGTAGGGCGCGAGGATGGTCACGCCGTCGGGACCGCGCGGGTCGGTCCAACGCTGGCCGGGTTTGTCCAAGTTCAGGAACGGATCGCGCGGCTGAAGGACGTGCAGCTTCCAGCGGGCGTCGCGCACGGTGGCGAGCACAGGCCCCTGATGGCCGAAAACGACTTCGTGCGGGCTGGCCGCAGCGGAGGTGAACAGCGGCAGGATGTCGCGCCCGTCAATCACGCGGTCGGCGGGCGAGGGGATGTTTGCGGCCTTCAGCGCGGTGGCGAAGAGGTCCATCATCACAGCGGGTGCGTGGCTGACGTGGCCGGCCGGGATTTTCCCCGGCCAACGCGCGAGGCACGGCACGCGGAAGCCACCTTCGTAGGTGCTGCCCTTCATCCCGCGCAAGCCGCCGGTGCTGCCGCCGAACCACGGGCCGTTGTCGCTGCTGAACAGGACCAGCGTGCGTTCGTCGAGGCCGAGTGCCCTCACTTTCGCCAGCATTTCGCCGACGCTGGCGTCGAGGTCGGCGAGCACGTCACCGTAGAGGCCTGCGCCGGACTGTTTGTAAAACTTCTCGGTCGTGGCGAGCGGCTTGTGCGGCATGACCTGCGGGAAGTAGAGGAAGAAGGGTTTCGCCCGGTTGCGCTCGATGAAGGCCAGCGCGCGTTCGGTGTAACGCCGCGTGAGCGTGGCCTGAACGAGCGGATACTCGACGACGTTGGTGCCGTCCATGAGCTGCACGGGCCGCATGTCGTTGCTGTAGAGGATGCCGAGATACTCGTCGAAGCCGCGTCCGGTGGGCATTTGCGCGGGCGTCCGGTGGCCGAGGTGCCACTTGCCGACCATGCCGGTGGCGTAGCCGGCTTGCTTGAAGAGCTGCGCGAGCGTGATTTCTGAGGCGGGCAACGCGACGGCATCAGCAACTGGGCCGCCGTCGGGCGCGGGGTTGGCGGTCATGCCGCAGCGGAAAGGGTAACGACCTGTCAGCAACGCCGCGCGCGTCGGCGCGCAGAAGGCGGCGGGCGCATTAAACTGCGTCAGCCGCGCGCCCTCGGCGGCCATGCGGTCGAGGTGCGGTGTCTTGAACTTCGGGTGGCCGTAACAGCCGAGGTCGCCGTAGCCGAGGTCATCGGCGAGGATGAGGATGATGTTCGGGCGCGGCTCGGCGGCGGGGAGGGAGCCGCAGGATGCGAGGAGGAACCAAGCCAAGAGCGAAGCGAAGGCGATACAAAATCGACAGGCGTTCTCCCTCACCCCGGCCCTCTCCCGCTGGGCGAGGGAGAAACGCATTCCGCCTTCAGCCGACAGGAACGCCAACGCACTACGAGCGCGGACTGAAATCCCCCCTCTCCCAGCGGGAGAGGGCCGGGGTGAGGGAGAAAGGCCTCCTTGCACAAAGTGGCTCCCGCTCATGGCTTCCAGTCGCGCCAGATCCAGCGCATCGCCTCGGGGAAGAGCTGCGTGCCGTGGACGCTGCTGTGCACGCCCTCGCCGAAGACGAACTTGTGGTCGTAGCCCTTTTCCTTGAGCGCGGCGGCCATCGCCTTGTTCGCCTCGGGCCACGAGCCGAACTGGTTCACGATGTCGTTGCTGCCGTCCTGCTGGAAGATGCGGATGGGCTTCTTCGCCGCAGCGCGGACCAGCTCGGGATACTTGTTACCGCCGCGGATGTTCGTGAAGCTGCCGACGGTGGTGAAGCACTTGCGGAACTCGTTGGGCCGCTCCCAGCAAACGGTCCACGCGCAGATGCCGCCGCTGCTGCTGCCGGCGATGCAGCGGCCGGCCGGGTCCTTGGTGAGGTTATACTTCTTGCCGACCTCGGGGAGAATTTCCTCCAGCAAAAACCGCGCGTAGAGGTCGCTCAAGGTGTCGTATTCCACGCTGCGGTTCGCCGCGGGCGCGGGCCGGCCGTCGGGACGCTTGCGGGGCGGCTCGCCGGGCTTGAGCGGCTTGTCGCCGGGCCGGATGAAGATGCCGATGGTCACCGGCATTTCCTTCTTGTGGATGAGGTTGTCAAAGACCGTCGGAGCCTTGTAGGAAACGCCGTCCTGGCAGACAAAGACGCACGCGGGCGTCTTGCCGTCGTATTGCTTCGGCACATAAACGAAATACTTCCGCACCGTGCCGGGGTAAATCTTGCTGTCGTTCCACTCGTATTCCGTGACGGTGCCCTTGGGCACGCCCGGCTGCTCCTCGGAATCGGGCGTGAGCTTCTTGTATTGGTCGTCGGGCGAGGGCTCTTTCTTCTCGGCGGCGAAGAGTGGAGAAGCGAGGAAAAGACACAGCAGGGGAGTGAGGAGGGATTTCATGGGGGGAGAGTTAACCACGGATAAACACGGATTCACACGGATGCAAAGAGCCACTTCTAAGCTGACATTTCTTTCTTATCCGTGTCCATCCGTGTCCATCCGTGGTTGAAATTACTTCTTCTTCGCCGCCGCCGGCGGGTCCTTCGGTGGCGGGAGGAAGAACAAGTTTCCGTTCGCCTTCGTCTTGCGTGCGAAGACCTGATCCGCGCAGGTCACGTAGAGCACGTCCATGTTCGGCCCGCCGAAACCGCAGCTCGTCATGAACTTGCCCGTTGGCTTGGGCAGCACGCCGCTCATGCGGCCAGTGGGGTCGAACACCTGCACGCCCACCGCGCTGGCCACGTAGTAACGGCCCTGCCGGTCGCTCGTCATGCCGTCACCGGAACTGCGCGTCTTGTAAACCGGCGAGCGGCCGTCGGGGCTTTTCGCGTTAGTGTCCACCTCCGTGCGGAGCGTCATGTAAGGCTCCTTGTGCGTGAGACTGCCATCGGCCTCGATGCGCATCGCCCACACATGGACGCCCGCCGAGTCCGACACCGCGAGCGTCCCCTGGTCCGGCGACACCGTGATGCCGTTGGGCGCGGTGATGCCCGTGTCCACCGCGCGCTTCTCGCCGGTTTTGGGGTTCACGAAGGTGATCTGCTTCTTCCCCGTCTCGGTGAAGTAAACGTGTCCCTTGTGCGTGACCACCAAGTCATTCGGCTGCACATCCTCGGCGACCACCGTCTTCTTCCCGTCGGGCAACGTGAAGGCCACGAGCTGCTTGTCCTTGCCCACGCACGCGTAGAGCCGCCCGTCCGGTCCCCACTTCAAGCCGCTGCACGAGGTGCCTTCGAGGAGCTTCGACTTCGTCCCGTCCGGTGCGACCTTCCAGATCGCGGGCGGCGTGCTGCGCATGTCGCTGAAGTAGAAGTTGCCCTTGTCATCCGCGCACGGCGCATCCGTGAAGCCGTGGCCTTCGGAGACCAGCTTCCAGCCCTCGCCCTCAATGAGCAGCATCGAGAGCGGCATATCTTGGGAATTGGCCTTGAGCGAGAGCAGGGCGAAGCCGAGCAGCGTGAGTGTCCAGTGATTGAGCTTTTTCATGCGTTCTGCGAGGTGTTTGACCGTCAATCGCGGGCGGGGCAAGCGGAAAACATGGTGTGCCGCTTTTTGCAGCCAACGCCAGAACCAGTTGCCGCCGCCGTTCAACGCAAAGCCGCCAAGGCGCAGGGACGCAAAGCGGGTTCCCTCATCGGGTCCTCCTCCGCACCTCGGCGCTCGGGGGTTAAAGCACGATTCTGCCCGTTTTTGACGTAACTACTTCATTATCAAGCGGCTGCTTTGAGTAATCCCCGTCCAAAAAAGACTAACCCAGCCCCGGAAATCACTAACACAGCCCCTGTTTTAGTCATTTCTGCCGCGCACTTGGTCTTTTTTAAGGCTGTGTTAGTCACGCTCGGAACCGTGTTACTCAAGGCCGTCGCGGAATCAGTCAAACCGGTCGCCGAGTTAGCCAATCGCGTGCTGAGGTTTGCTTCGTTCGGCACCGAATTCGTCAACGCCGTCGCCCGCAACGCAAAATCCAGAAACCCCTTGCAAACTTTCTTGGCAGGCGTAGTAAGGGCGCGTCCTCAAAACTGAAGCGAAAGCTGGAAAGGTAACATGGCGAACAAAATCAAACTCAACCTCCAAAGCTACACCGTCCCCGACAAAATCCAGTTCATGCGGCAAGTCGTCACCGAGATGACCGGCAACGCGAACTTCACCACGCCCAGCCCGGCCCTGACCGTCATCTCGACCAAGGCCACCGCGCTGGAGAGCGCCTTCAACGCGCAGCAGACCGCGCAGCAGGCCGCCAAGACCGCCACCACCAACCTCGGCACCGCCGAGGACGCCGCCAATGCCGCGATGAACTCGCTGGCCAACTACGTGGAGGAAACCACCCTCGGCGACACCGCCAAAATCGAAAGCGCCGGCATGAGCACCCGCGCGCCCAAGACCCCGACCACCTCCCTCCCCGCGCCGGGCAACCTCTCCTCCACCGCTGGCGATGAGGAAGGCGAGCTGGACCTCGTCTGGGACCCCGTGCCCAAGGCCAAGGGCTACGAGGTGCAGACCAGCCCCGACCCCGTCACCAGCACGAGCTGGGCGTTCGCGGAAACCTCCAGCGCCTCCCGGACCTCGCTCACCGGCCTGCCCAGCGGCAGCAAAATTTGGGTGCGCGTGCGCGCCCTCGGCCCCAAGAAAATCAAAAGCCCCTGGAGCGACCCGGCGGTGAAGCGGGTGCCTTGATAACGATGCAATGCAGCGCTAGCTCAAATGAAGAAGCCTTGGCCCCTCTACCTTGTAGCCCTCTGGTGTCTGCTGGCGATGGCTGTTGTGCTGGATGGCATAATGGAACTGCTGAAGCAGCAACTGGCTGATGGACAAAACGGAGGCAGTCAGTTGAAAACACTGAGAGGATGGGTGGGCATGTTGATATTGTGGCATGTCTGGCGGCTGGTGCAGGTGAGGACTTTTAACCGATGGTTTTCAGTCGCGTTCTTCGGGGTGTGGACCTTGCTTTTGACATGGAACTGCATCGTCCTCTTTCTTCAGCTTGAGCATCTGCGCGGGTTGCTGAGTTTTATCATTTTTGCCGTGCTCAATGTCGCCTGCATAGGTTTCCTGACGCGGAGGAGCTTCAGGGAGTTCGCAGTTCAGTTCGATGTGGAGCGCGAGAAAGAGCGCCGTTCGAGCTTGGCACAAAAGACAGCACAGCGAGCCTTGGCTGATGAATTGCGTAAGCCCAAGAGCTAAGGTGTGCGGTTGAGGCGTATGTTGAGCTTGGTCGAAGTCCCTTCCTTTCACGCCGGCACTTCTCTGATGACTGGCGATGCCCATGCCCATCCGTCCGGCGGAAGTCGCAGTCGCCGCTGGGAGCGCGGCATTCATGCCGCTTCACCGTCCGAATACCACGGTGTAGCCCAAGCGGCAGGAACCTCGGACCTTGAAGCGGGCTGAAGCCCGCGCTCCTTCCAGCGCCTCCGCTCTGCTGCGCGACTACTTCTTGTGCGACTGCTCGTAGTGCCGCTTGAGCAGGTCCTCGCCGAAGTCGTTGGTGAAGTCGCGCCAGACGGCGTGGACGTGGTTGGCGTTGTTCTGCGTGTTGTCGTATTCGAGGAGGAAGGTCGGGCCCTGCACGCGGTAGTAATGGCCATCCCCGCGTTCCAAGCCGCCGGCCCACGCGAAGGCGACGGTGTCCCAGCCAGCCTTGTCGATCTTTGCCAGGTCGGTCTTGGCCACATCCGGGCGGACGCGGTTGGCGTATTCGGCCACGACCTTTTTGAGCTGGGCCTGCTGGGCTCCGTTCAGTTTGCCGTAAGCGATGCCCGGGGGTGTGAGGCGCTTGGCCGCCCGGTCAGCGCCGGTGATGATGTCCTTGGGCGCAACCTTGTCGAAGATGGCGGTGGTGCGCTGCTCGGCGTCGAGGGACTTCACCAGTTCGCGACCGAGGTCTTCCTCCACGCCCAGCACGCGGAGACCTTTCTTCGCGCCTTCGCGGACTTCGGCGGGATTGGTGCCCATGAAGGACGGGACGGCGGCGACTTCCTTGCCATCCACGACCGTGAAGCTCAGCGAGAGGTGATGGCCCTCGAAGCGCCATGCCCAGGTGCCCTTCGCGTCCGGCGTGCCGTAGATGCTGACGAAATAGAGAATGGGGTTGCGGTCCACTTTGCCCGCCTTCTCAAGTTCGCGGAGAATCGCTTCGAGGCCCATGATGCCGGTGGCCTTGCCGTAACCCTGTTCGCTCATCGCGGACTTGAGGAGGGCGAGGGCGAGTTGGCGCTGCGGTTCGGTCATCTCGGTCATTGGCAGCCCCTTGCGTCCGAAACTCACCATCTCGGTTGGGATGAAGTGCCAGGCGTGGCGGGCATCCGCCTTCAAGTCGGCATAGTGCGCCTTCGTCTTCTGCTCGGGCTTGAGGGTGCCGAGGAAGGCCTTGGCCGCCGCCGTCATGGCATCGGCGGCGGGGTGGGCTTGCAGGGAAAGGGTGAGGGAGCACGCGGTCAGCAACGCGGCGCGCCGGAACAGGGCGAATGAAATCATGCGGGGAGTCAAACTGAGTGCTGCGGGAAAACAATGCAAAAAGTTGTCGTGGGCACGGCTAGCGTGGGTTAGGGGCCAGCCGGTTGGGTTGGTTCCAGCGAATCCGCGCCAGCAACAGGTCGCCCTTGATGCCAGCCTTGGGATGCCACTCGCCGACGGTCACCCAGGACTCGTCGGGGCTGACGTTGGTGGTGTGGAAGTTGCCCATGATGGCGACGTGGTCCGGGTCGTTCACACCGTCGCCCATCAACGGCAGGATCACTCGCTCCGTGTCGCGGCGCAGGCGCAGGGACTTGGGGTCCACTTGAGCCATCCAGAGCGGCGAGCGCCAGCGGATGACTTTGCTGTTCGTCGCGTCCTTGCGGGTATAGACGAGGTAGAGCGCGTCTGAATGAGCCAGCCAGTGTTGCTGCGTCGTGGACATCGAGAGCGGTTCGCCGTTGTCCCACGACCACGCTTGCTTGGGCGTCCATTTCAGTCCGTCGTCGCTGGCGCAGACGTAGCCACGATCGTCCTCGGCGCGGATGGTCAGGTAGAAGCGACCTTGAAACTGGGTGACGGAGGGTTCGAGAAGACCGCGGCCTCTTGGGTTCTTAATTTCCTCGCCGACTTGCTTGACCGCGAGCGTCTCGCCGTCGAAGGAGCAAATCACGCCGGAGACGGAGCGGGCCTGGCTCTTCGTTGCCCCGTAGGTGAAGGCGAGGAATATGTCGCCGTTCGGGAGCACGACGCGCTGGCCACAGTTATTGGTGTAGATGTAGTTGCCGCGTGGGTCGGCCCACTCGAGTTTGCGGCGCGGTCCCCACTGGCCATTGCGCCACACGGTGTAGATGGGCCAGCGGGGCGGCTGGTCGGCGGAGAATTTGGGGCCGGAGTAAAAGACGTTGTGGCCGACGGCAAGCACGGACTTGGTCTGCGGATGCCAGTCCGGCACGACATCGCAGACGCCTTCCTCGGCTCCGCTGGGCAGCTTCACGCGGCCCAGCGCTGGAACTGGCTGGGGGTCAGTCCAAGTCTTGCCCTGATCTGGCGAAGTCATCCAATGCACCGGCCCGAAGTAGTCGGAGCCGGCGATGGTCTGCAAAGTCATGAATGCCGTGAAACCATTCGTGCCTGGAACCATGCAGGCGCGCGGATGAAACCAAGTCGGCCCGCTGCCGTCGCGACCACGGCGGAGGGTGAACTTTTCGATGGAGGCAATGAGTCCCGGGCTGGTTTGCGCTCCGAGCGGGGAAGCGGTGGCAACCAGGCAGGCCCCGGTGCTGAGAAACGTGCGGCGATTCATGGGGAGCACAGACCGGGCGCGGGGCAGGGCGATTCATCCCGGTGCTGCGCAGGATGCTTCTGCGCGTGAAGTCTTGCCCGGTCCGGTGCGAGCAGGCATTAACTCGGCATGAACTTGTTGATGGCGGGCATGATCGGACTCATCGGCGGCATCACCAGCGGATTGTTTGGGGTGGGTGGCGGCGTGGTGATGGTGCCGGCGATGCTGCTCTTGATGGGCTCGCAGATCACCGACATCAAGCAAGCCATTGGCACGTCGCTCGCCGTGATTGTGCCCACGGCCTTGGTTGGTTCGTGGAAGCATCACGGACAGGGCAACGTGATCTGGCCGGCCGTGGGGGCGATCATCCCGATGGCACTCGCGGGTGGTTACCTCGGAGCCTGGCTCACAACCAAGATCCACGCGGACGATTTGAAGCGGGCGTTCGGTGGCTTCCTCGTGCTCGTCGGGTGCAAGCTGCTGTTCTTCAAGTGAGGGGCGCGGGCGGCCGCCTGCGGCGGCCACTTCGCTGCCTTGTCAAAGACCGCTTCGCGGAACACATTTCCAGCCGATGAAACTTTCTCCGATGGCCATTGGCATGACGCTGGGCGCGTTGCTGGTGCTGCTGGCGGGCGGACTCTTTTTTGCGCGGACCTCTGTGAGCGTGTCCGTGCCTCCTTCTTTGCCCCCCATCGTTCCTGCACCGCCGCCGGCACCCAGCACAAACCTCCAAACCTACTTCGTTCGCGGAGTGGTGAAGGAGCTGAAGCCCGATGGCAGGACGGTCATCGTGGATCACGAAGAGATTCCCAACTACATGGCAAAGATGGTCATGCCCTTCAAGGTGAGGGCCACCAATGATCTCGCCGGCCTGGGCACGAACGATCAAATCCACTTCCGGCTGAATGTCGCCGAGTTTGAGAGCTGGATTGATCAGGTGACCAAAACGGGCAAGGCCCCGGTGCCGGCCGCCGATCCAAACCGGCGGAGCTTCCGTCCGGTGCGCGAAGTCGAAGTGCTCAAGGAAGGCGATCCGCTGCCCAACTACCCGCTGACGAACCACCTTGATCAGGCGTTTCAGACCGCGCAGTTCAAGGGGCAGGCGCTGGCCATCACCTTCATCTTCACGCGGTGCCCGCTGCCGGATTTCTGCCCGCGCATGAGCCGGAACTTCACCACGGCCATGAAGCAGCTCAAGGCCCGTCCGGCGGGGCCGACGAACTATCATTTTCTCTCGCTGTCTTTCGATGTGGAGCACGACACGCCGGCGACTTTGCGCAACTACGCCAAGGGATTGGAGGCGACGCAGGGGGCGGACTTGTCGCGGTGGACTTTCGCGACGGGCGCGCTGATCGAGATCGACGACATCACGGAGCGCTTTGGCCTGGCCTTTGCCCGCGATCCCGGAAGCATCCAGTTCAATCACAACCTGCGGACCGTGGTGATTGATGCGGTCGGGCGGGTGCAGAAAATCTTCATCGGCAACGAGTGGAAGTCCGATGAACTGGTGGGAGAGATGGTCAAGGCCGCGCAGGCCAAACCCTAGCCCGAGCACTGGCTAGAAGGCCGGCAGCCAGGCTGCGGGATTCTCACCGCAGGCCAGCGTCCGCCCATCCGGGAACGCGGCTTCCAAGCCCTGGCCGTTCCATCGCCGCAGCCGGTAGAGCGTGGCAAAGGTGAAGTTCGGGGCCGCGCCGCCCTGGCCGCCGACCAGTTCGCCACCCCGGCGCACGTTGTCCACCATCCACGCGGGCAGGGTGAGGTGATAGGGATTCCGTTGCACTTCGCCAATGTGGAAGGTCAGCGCGGTGATCAAGTCCGCGAGATCGGTCGGGCTGAGTTCCACCATGCAGTTGGGCGTGGGCATTTGTCCCCAGAACTCCGTCTCGATCGCGTGCGTGTGAAAGTCCGGCGGCAGCGTGCGCAAGGCGTCCAGCACGAGGTGATGAGTGCCGATATGCGAGCTGTTCCAGTCCACCTCGTGGGGAAAGAAAATGGCCCGCGGTCGGTGCAGAGCCAGCAGTTGGGCGATGATTTTCACGGAAGCCGCCCAGTGCACCGGGTCTTTCTCGCGGGTGGCACGATTCACTTTTTCCAGACCCCCAGGCTGGGTCTGCACCAATTGGAAGCCGATGCAATCGCAGCAGTTCTTCAACTCCTCCCAGCGGCCCGCCTGCCGCGCTTTGTTGCTGCCCTGGGTGACGGCCACATTGACGACCCGCCAGCCGGCCTCTCGCAGCAGGCGGAGCGCCCAGCCGCCGATGATGACTTCGTCATCTGGGTGCGGGGAGAAGATGAGGGCCACGGGAGCGTCCGGCGCGAGGGCGGGGCGAGGGCAGGGTGGAAAACCACCAAGCGGCCAGTGTTTGCCCTCGCAGGCGAAGCGCGCGTATTCGGAGACGAAATGCAGATAAGGATTCATGCGAGCAATGCCGGCAGGCTAGCGGTCTGTCGCGACGGGTCGCAATCCCGGAGATATGCGTGCGCAGGCCGGCAAGGAATTTGGGGTCGGTGGATGCCGCTGCTGATTGGCTGAACACAAAAAAACGGCGGGCTGAGGAACAGCCCGCCGTTCGTGAGAATTGCTTCTGATCAGGCCTGCGGGTCAGCCGCCGGAGCCGGGGCAGACTCGCCACCCTGCTCTTTTTCGCGCTCTTCCATCGCCGCTTTGCGCGAGAAGCGGACGCGGCCACGCTCGTCGGTGCCGATGCACTTGACCAGGATTTCGTCGCCGACCTTGACGATGTCCTCGACCTGCTTCACGCGGAAGTTGGCGAGCTCGCTGACATGGACGAGGCCTTCGCTCTCCGGCATGTATTCGACAAAGCACCCGAAGTCCTTGATCGAAACGACCTTGGCCCGGTAGCTACGGCCTTCCTCGGCGGGGGTTGCGGGTTCCTTGCGGCCGCCTTTTTCCCGGCGCTCACCGCCACGACCGCCGCGTTCACCGCGTTCGCCGCCACGCTCGCCGCGACCCCCACGGCCGCCGCGTTCGCTGCTGCGCTCACCACCGCCCTCGCTGCCGGCATCGGCAGGCGCGGCGTCACTGGAGCCGCCATTGTCACCTTCGGCAACGGCTTCGCCACGTTCTTCCATGGCGGCCTTGCGGGAGAGCTTGACGCGGCCCTTCTCATCCACGCCCAGGCACTTGACGTAGATTTCGTCGCCCATCTTGACGACGTCCTCGGGCTTGTTGACGCGCTTGTTGGACAGTTCGCTGACATGCACCAGTCCGTCGCGGCCGGGCAGGAATTCAACGAAGACGCCGAATTCCTTAATCGTGACCACCTTGCCACGGTAGATCTTGCCGATTTCGGCTTCGGCGCACATGCCTTCGATGGCTTCGCGGGCGATGCGCATGCCGTCTTCGTTGACGGAGTAGATGTTGACCGTGCCATCGTCCTCGATGTTGATTTCGCAACCGGATTCTTCGACGAGGCGTTTGATGTTCTTGCCGCCCGGTCCGATGAGCGCCCCGATCTTCTCGGGGTTGATCTTCACGGTCACGATGCGCGGGGCATACTTGTTCAACTCCTTGCGCGGCTCGGCCAGGGTCTTGAGCATGGAGTCGAGAATGGCCAGCCGGGCAATGCGGGCCTTCTCCAAAGCTTCGGCCAGAATCTTGTGCGGCAGGCCGCGCAGCTTGAGGTCGAGCTGGAAGCCGGTGATGCCGTTGGTGGTGCCGGCGAACTTGCAGTCCATGTCGCCGAACGCGTCTTCCCAGCCGATGATGTCGGTGAGCAGGCGGTAATCACTGATGACATCGTTGTCATCGGTGTCGGAGCAGAGCCCCACGCTGATGCCCGCCACCGGGCGAATCAGGGGCACACCGGCGTCCATGAGGGCCAGGGTGCCGGCGCAGATGGAAGCCATGGACGTGGAGCCGTTGGACTCCATGATCTCCGCCGTCACGCGGATGGCGTAGGGGAACTCGGCGAGGGGAACCATCGGCTCCAGCGAGCGCTCGGCGAGGGCTCCGTGCCCGATTTCGCGGCGGCCCGGGCCCATGATGCGGCCGGTCTCACCGACGGAGAAGTTCGGGAAGTTGTAGTGCAGAATGAAGTGCTTCTTGGTGTCGCCGCCGGTCCAGGCGTCGTATTCCTGAGCGTCTTCCGTGGTGC
>Ga0255188_1000168_pt1 | contig 24654 bp, 21 predicted proteins | sample Miss_Cont_RepB_8_FD_188427 | JGI IMG/M metagenome (GOLD analysis project Ga0255188, IMG submission 188427) | Freshwater microbial communities from Mississippi River, Louisiana, United States - Miss_Cont_RepB_8h | ecosystem: Environmental > Aquatic > Freshwater > River | place: USA: Louisiana... | reverse complement strand
GTTCGCTGTCGTTCAAAAGCTGCCCAAGCAGCCGCAACACATTCGGTGAAGCGCCAACGCGTAATCGAGTAATCGAGGAGCTTGCCAGGATCGTGAGAGACGGCCTCGAGGGTGGGAGCAGGAAAGTCGGAGGGCTGGTCTACCTCCTCCGTCGGCTGTGATGCGCTACCGTCTTCTTCGTAGAAGTCGTCATGAAGCAGAAACCGATACCATCCATGCCGCTTTGCCAGATTATACCACTCAACGGGGCGTAGCGCTCTAGCATGAAGACGACCGTAACAAGCCCCGCATAGGTGGTAAGGCTCTTGCGAATCGTCACAAGGCTCCACGAGTTGAGAAGTCGCTCGTTCGCAGGCTTGGCAGGGCTGAGACATCATTTCTGCTAGTTGCGTAACCGTGTTAGCACGCCGCGCGGAGCCATTTCTCGACGACGCCGCGCAAGTCTGCTTCCGACATCTTGCTGCCGTTGCTGCTGAAGCAGGTTTGCTGCACGCGCTGGAGGTCCTGCTGGAGTTCCTGCTGCTGGGCCGCGCCAAGTTGCACGAGCGGGCTGGTGCGCAGGCGGCGGAGCAACGCGACCACCGCGAAGCCGTCCACTTCGGCGGGCATCTTGAAAACATCGCGCGCGCGCAGCGGCTTTTCGCTGGCGTCAGCGCCTCGCTTCACCAGCGCGTAAATCAGCCCGCCTACGACTAGCGCAATCACTGCCCCGATGCCTGGCCACAGGTAGGGATTGCCCGGCTGCTTCAGCACCACGCCGCCCGCCGCGGCAGCGACGGTGCGGCCGAGTCGCACGGTTGGCTGCGGGAGCGTGGCGAGGTCCATGTCCTTGTAGGTCCGGTAAACAGCGGCGACCGTCGGCGACTTGGGCGGCGGGAACTGGAAGTCCACCGGTCCTTCCGCCGCGCGAATGGCGTCGCCGTTGAGCGAGAGCGTCCACAGCCGCTCGGAACGCGGCGCGACGCGGTCGCCCCAGGTGTTGATTTCCTTCACCTGCAAGCCCTCGTGCGCGTTCGTCTGCCGGATGCCGACCGCTTTCGCGAGTGCGCTGAGGTCGAGCAACTCGTTCAGCTCGGGCACCAGCCCGGTCGCCGTGGCTTTGATTTCGAGCGTCAGCGCGCCGTTGATGCTGAACTGTCGTGTGTCGAGCGTCTGCGTGACTTCCACCTTCTGCACCGGGCGCGGCGGCGCGTTGGCGGCGACCTTGATGACCGTCTCCGCCGACTGCGCGGGGATGGTCACGGGGCCGCTCAGGTCCACGAACTTCAGCTCCAGCTCGACCGGTGGAATCTTGTCCACGCTCGCGTCCTTCGGGCGCACGAGCAGGTAGGCGAACACCGTCTCCTCCCAGCCGGGCTGCGCGGCGGGGCGGGGCTTCACATCGGTCGGGCTGAAGGTGAACGACTTGATGTCGAAGAACGGCGAGAGCGACTCGGTGAGACTCAGCTCGAACTCATCGCGCGCCCCCTGCGCGTCGCGCATCTTGCGGGCGAACGGCGACTTCCGCTTCGCCTTGCCCGGACCCGCGCCGGGGTCGTTGCTGAGATACTGGCCGAACTGCGCCACGCGGCCCATCGCCTCCGTGTGGACCACGCTGACGATGAGTCCGAACTCCTGGTCGCGGCCCACGGTGTTCGGACCGTCCACGCGCGTCTGCAGGCGAATCTCCCGCAACAGCTCGTCGAAATACCCGACCTTCTTTTCCGCGCCCAACGTGAACGGGTTGTCCTTCGTGATGACCAGCGCGCTGGCGAGGTAGCGGTATTTCAAATCCTCGTGGAGCGGGTCGCGCTCGTCCGCGAGCCGGGCGTTCACGGTCTTGGCGAACAAGGTCAGGTGCGCCTGCGCCGCCTTGCCGGGCAACGCCAGCAGGCTCTCGCGAATCTTCGTCAGCGCCGCGCGGTTCATCGCCTTCGAGAGGTTGAGCTGGCCGCCGGTGCCGATGCCGATGAGGCTGTGGAACCAGCCCAGGTGCGCGTCAATCGAGTATTCGGCGGGCGCGAGCTTCGCGGCCTCCTTCGCGTAGGCGGCGGTGCCGCGCTGGAAATAATCCTGCGCCTGCAAGTTCTTTTCCTTGTAGCCGACCAGCCGCTTCTTCGCGTCGCCGGAGACCAGCTCCTGGAAATACTCGAAGTCGCCCCAGTCCGTGAGCAGCGTCCCGCCCAACGTCAGCGCGCGCGAGCCGTTGGCGTGGCCGGTGAGCCAGTCATCAATCATCTTCAGCGCGCCCGTGTAGCCTGCGTGCACCATCTCGAGCGTCTGCGTTTCGTTGCGGCGGGTGAGGCCGGCCTTCTGCACGTCCATCTTGCGCCAGCGCTCGGTGAGGTTCGCGTGCATCCGCGAGAGGATGAGAAAGAAGAGTTCCTCGTTCATCTGCGCCAGCGGGCCGAACACCTTCTCGATGTGCGTTGTGCGGTAAGCCTCGGCGTTGCTGTAGGCGAGGTCGAAGGCGGCCACGACCTTCTGGTAGTCCTTCGGCGCAATGCCCGCCTGGCGGAACAGCCCCATCATCCGCGCCAGGCTCTCGATGTTCCTCTCCATCATGATGGGCGTGACGGGAATCCGCGCGTCGTCCGGCAGCAGGTATTTCTTCCGCAATGCCTCGGGCAGCGTCGGGTTGTGTGTCTGCGCCCAGACGGTGAGGAAATCCTCCGCGAGCGCCACGCCCGCGCCCGGCGAGCGCTTGCCAATTTCCACGATGCGCTCGGCAGCCTGGTCGAAGTTCGCGCTGGCAAGAATCATCTTCGAGAGGCCCACGTCGAGCCGCTCGCGCAGGCTGGCGGGCAACGCGGCCAGCCACTTGCCCGCCGGCGCGTTCGCGAGCAAGTCCTCGGGCGCGACGAGTTTCGGCTTCGAGCTGGTCGGCGAAGTCTTTTGCGCGAAGGTGTTCTCCGCCTCGACCAGCCAGTGCTCGGTGAGCATCTGCGCAAGCTGATTCCACGGCTGCGCGCGCAGATCCGCGTTGTCGGCCAGCAGCGTCGCGATGAAGGTTTGCGCCTTGAGATTCTCCGTGCGCAGCGCTGGCTCGCCGCGCACTTCGCTCGACAGCTTGCGCCCGAACCCGCCCACGAGCCGCACCGCCGCCTCGGGCTGCGACTTCACCATCTCCGCGAACACGGGCCCGAGCGTGCCCGGCTGGAGTAGCAGCATCACGCGCGCGAGCGCTGTGCCGGCCTTGGATTTCTCCCAGTCGTTGACCTTCGCGAGCGTGAGGATGCGGAGGTTCTCGTCCCAAATCTTCTGCACCGACGCGCGCTGCATGGCTTCGGTCTCCTGCTGCGAGGCGAGGAACGAGGTTAGTTCATTGCGCAAGCCTTCGTCGGCCAACTGCTCCACCTGCGCGAGTGACGGCAGGTAAGCGCGGGCGAGTTCCTTGAAGCCGCCGGCGAGCAACACGCGCCCGGCCCGCAGGCGTTTGGCGGGGTCGTTGCCGCCGAGCTGCGCGGTGCCCTTCGCCAAGCGGTCGGCGACCCAGTAACTCTCGTTCGCAGGCACGGCGAGGCCGAGGAGCTGGCCGAGCTTGCGGAGATTGTCGCCGGTGAGTTCCCCGGGCACGGCGTCCGCGAGGCCGAGCACGTCATCGAGGCGGACGTTGGGCTTCGTCTTCTCGGTGAGGTCGCCGAGCATCTTGTCGTAAATCTTGCGGGACAGGTCGGTCGGCATCAGCGCCAGCTCGGTGCGGACCTTCGCCCAATCGCCAGTGCGGAAGGCGTAGAAGAAGCGGTCGCTCGCCGTCTGCGTGGCGGGGTCGAGGCGCTCGGCTTTTTCCAACGTGCTGAAGATGTCCGTCAGCTCGCGCGAGAACTTGTGCGTGAGGATGGACTCGTATTGCTTGAGGAGCTTCGAGTCGAGCGGCGCGGGAGCGGGTTGCTGGGCCTGGGCCACGGAGCCGCACGCGAGCAGCCCGAGCGCGAACAGGAGCGCGGCGTTCACGCCGCAGAAAGCCGCGAGTGGCGAAGGGCGTCCGAACGTCCGCGTCTCCACGCACGTTCTTGCGGCCTGAAGGCCGCGCTCCTCGCCGCAATCCCAACGGGATTGAGTCCTCCAGCTCAGGGTTGCGCGGCACGCGCTACCCTGGGTTTGGAACGCGAACGGCGGCAACCCCAACGGGGTTGTGGCCCGGCTGCCACGGACGCCACGGCGGGTCGCAACCCCGTTGGGGTTGTGGGCGTCCGGGCGGCATTCCCAGGGTAGCTCGTTCCTCGCAACCCTGGGCTGGAGGACGGAATCCCTTTGGGATTCAGCGGCGGCGACATCGACGGCTCGGTTCGTGGCTGGCATCGGGGTGAAGCTCGCGCTTGGTGTGACGTGATGAAGAAACGGTCTCATGGTCTGGGAAAAAACCCGTGTGAACTAAGTGGGGGGCGCGGTCAGGAGCCTTTGTTCGGTAGCTTTTCAAACTCCTGAAAAACATCCCGGCCGTCCTTCTTCGGACCGGTCTTGGTTCCGGGGCCGGGCCCGAGCAACGCGGCAGCCGCCTTGGCTTTGCCGGGGCCTTCGGGCGTGGGGTTTTGCTTTATCTGCAAGGCGACTTCGAGGTTTTGCAACTTGGCCGCGTTGATGCCGGCGACGCCATTGACCGCGCGGATGCTGCCGCCCGCGCCAACAGTTCCGCCACCGACATTGACCGCCGTGCCCTTCACGCCCACGACGGGCGGGGCCTTCGGTGGCGGTGGCGGTGGCGGCGGTTGCACGGGCGGAGGCGGCAGAACTGGCGCGCGACCGTCGGCTTTCACGCCGTTGATGGTGTCGATGCCGTCAATCTTGTTCACGCCTTGCGCCGTGTTCTTCGGCGGCGGTGGGACGGTCGGCTCGATGGGTTTCACCTTGGCGGCAGCCTCTTCCTTCACGCCCTTGATGCTGGAGACGGCGGCGGTGGGCGGCGGGATTTTCTCTTGGGCGACGGATTGAACCGCAAGCCAAGTCAGGCCGAGCCAAGCCGCGCAAATCCAAGCGCCGAAGGAAAGCCGTGCGAGTGTCCAACGCTGAATCCCAACGGGATTCCGTCCTCCAGCCCAGGGTTGCGAGGAACGAGCTACCCTGGGAATGCCGCCCGGAAACTCACAACCCCAACGGGGTTGCGGCCCACCGCGGCATACGCCCCACCCGTGCCGCAACCCCGTTGGGGTTGCCGCCCTTCGTGTCCCAAACCCAGGGTAGCTCGTTCCTCGCAACCCTGGGCTGGAGGACTCAAGCCCGTTGGGCTTGGGGAAGGCGGCGGAGCTTCCGCTTAACCTCGGCGTGCTGTTGCCAACGACTGCGGCTGAGTTGGCTCCCTCTCCCAGCGGAAGAGGGCTGGGGTGAGGGAGAACGGCCTCGCCTGCACACGCGCGTTCAATACTGCCGGGCCGTCCTTTGTTGGGCTGTTTCATTGGCTTCTCCTTTGCAGGGTCTTCTCAAACTCCGCCTCGACGCGCGCCTCGTATTGGGCGAGGGCTTGCGGGTCTTGATGTTCGGCGAGGTAGCGGAAAATCTGGCGCGTGCGCTCGGCGAAGGGCCGCCATTCCTCCTCCGTCGCGCCGTTGGTCTTGAGCAGATACGTCGCGTAATAGTTCGCCTTGCCGAGTTGCTCGCGGATGGCACGGGTGACTTTGGCGTCGTCGCCGTGGACCTGCGCGGCCTCCTGGAGCAGCTCGTTCAAGTCGGTGATGGAGCCGACGACATCAAGCATCGCCAGCCGCGCCTTGGCCTTCGCGAGGCGAATCTGGTGGCGGACCAGCGGCGTCTCCTGCGCGGGAAGCTGGGCGGTGAGCTTGTCGTATTCCTCGAGGATGAGTTCCCAATCCGGCTCCTTCGTGCGCTCCAGTTCGCGAATCGTCACGACGCGGGCATGGGCCTGCTCGCGCGCGACCTGGATTTGCCCCTGGTTGAAGTGGTAGTAGAGCACCGCCACGGGGAAGAGCAGCCAGAGCAGGGTGAAGAACTTGCGCAGCCCAGAGCCCGTGCCGGCGACTTGCAGTCGCCGAGTTGCGGGTTGGTTGTCAACTACGGCTTGGTCCTGCTGTGGCCCACGGGCGGTGGCTGGAAGCCACCGGCACGGGTTCAAGGTGAAGGGCTTTCTCATCGCGCCCCCACCCCGGCTTCCCGCGTCTGCTCGCGGACCTTCGCGTCGCGCTCGGGCCGCTCGACCCGCCAATCACTGCCGAAGAACTCCAGCGCCACGGGCAGCAACGCCAGCACGGCTGCGCCCAGGACCATCGCCAGCACGGCCCGCTCTGCGGGCGTGAGACCCTTCTGCGGCGGAGCGAGCGTCACGACCAAGTCGCCGAGCGCCGAGGTGGGAAGGTGCTTCTCGTTCACGTCGGTGTAAGTGCCCTGGAGCGCCGAGGCCACGGCGCGCAAGGTGTCGCCTTCCTGCCGCGACTGATGGTCGTCTATGAACGTGCCCTTGTGCGGGTTGCCCACGCCGAGCACGAAGACTTCCTTCACCGACTTGGGGCGCGGGAGGATGGGCTTCAAGCTCACCGAGTCGCCGTCCGTGAAGATGAGGAGCCGCGTGCTGCCGTCGGGAAAGTCGTTCACCAGTTTGACCGCTTCGTTCACCGCCGTGCCGAGGTCGGTCTGGCCGAGCGGCATGGCGTAAGTGAGCGGCAGGCCGTCGAAGACGTTGCGCACCAGCTCCGGGTCGCGCGCCTCCATCACCACGGGCACGGACTCCGTCCAGAAGCCGATGACGCCGAAGCGCAGGTTCCCGCTGACGCGCTGGAGGATGCCCTCGACCACCTCGCGCACGCGCACGGCGCGTGTCTGCTTGCCCTCCGGCCCCGCGTCGGTGAGGTGCATGCTGGGCGAGAGGTCCGCGACGAATACGAGCCGCGTGGCGTCCTTGTCCGCGCCGGTCTTGCGGTCGCCGCCCTCCTTTTCCGCGAGCTTGATGATCAGCAACGTGGCCAGCCCCCATGCGAATGCCGCGAGGCATAGCGGACGGACCCACGGAACCACGCGCGTCCAGCCGTGCGGCCGGCCGGCCGGCCCGAACGCGAGGCGGCCCACCGCCCGGATGCGCCGCTCGTGGAGCCACTCCGCCAGGGCTGCGCAGAGCAGGGCACCGAGCGCGTAGTAAAAAGGATTCATCAAAGCAGCCGTGGAGCGTGGAGCAGCTTGACCCGTGGCGTGGCTGCTAGTCGAGCAGGCGTTCCATGTAAACAACGTCGAGCCAGCGGTCGAACTTGAAGCCAACTTGCTTGAAGAGCCCTACCTGGACGAATCCGAAGCGGGCGTGGAGCCGGATGCTCGCCTCGTTGGTCGCGTCAATGGCGGCGATGATGGCGCGCAGGCCCCGCGCCCGCGCGGCGTCAATCAAGGGGGCCAGGAGCAGCTTGCCCAGGCCCTGGCCGCGCGCGTCCGCCGCGACGTAAACGGAATTCTCCGTGGTGAAGCGGTAGCCCATGCGGTCGTGGTAGCGGTTCAGCGCGCTCCAGCCGACGATGCGCCCTGCCTCGTCTTCCGCGACAAACATCGCGTAACCACCGCGCTCGTGGTCATCGAACCATGCCTGGCGATGCTCCAGCGTGCGCGGTTCGTAATCGTAAGTCGCCGTGGTGGTGAGCACGGCGTCGTTGTAGATCGCAAGGATGCCCGGGCAGTCAGCACGGGTGGCGGGGCGGATGGTCATGGGGACGGGCGACGGCCTGGGCCGGTTACTTGGCTTCCTCGGGTGCGGCTTCCGGCGCGTGCTCCGGTTCGGTTTCCTCCTCCGGCTCCGGCTCCTTGGCCTCCACCGATTGGAACAGGGCGCTGATGAGCCCCGCGAACAGGCCGCTGCTCAGGAGGGTGTTGCGGAAGAACGTCCAAGTCTCCGGCCAGCCGCTGGTGCCCGTGGTCAATGCGCGGAACCAGTCGGTCAGCGACTTGGCGTATGCGGGGTTTTCCAGCCAGGCGCCGGTGTTGGTGATGAGGTAGAACAGCACCGCGCCCAGCAGGCTGCCGCCCACATGCTTGAGCAGGGACGCGCGGGCGGCGCAGAGACGGCCGAGCAGGTAAATCACAATGAACCCGAGGTAGTTCAGCAGATGATAATCCGCGAGCGGGGGCTCGTGGTAATAGAACACGTTCAGGCCCATGTCCGTCCCGACCAGCGTGCCGAAGACCGCCCACCACGGCAGCCGTTTGGGAAAGGCCCCGGCGCAGAACACCAGCCCGTAGCCCAGGCTGAAGTTCACCGGCATCATCCCCGGCCAGCGGGTGAGCACAAAGGCCACCAGCAGCAGTCCAGGCAAAATCGCAGTCCGTTTCACGCTGGCGGATGATAGGGCGGGGAATTTGGGTTCAAAGTGCAAAGTGCGGCCGGGATTAGTGCTGGCCAGTGTCGGGCAGTGGTTCAAAAATCGGCCGGTGGTCAAACTGTTCGACATCATCCACGAAGACGCCGACTTGCTGGCCATCAACAAGCCCGCCGGACTGGTCTGCCATCCCACCAAAGGAGATGTTTACTCCAGCCTCATCAGCCGGGTGCGGTTGCATTTGGGGGAGGGTGCCCCGGCCCACCTGGTCAACCGCCTCGACCGTGAAACCAGCGGCGTGATCCTCGTTGCCAAAAGTCCCGAGGCCGATGCCGCGCTCAAGAAGCTCTTCGCCCTGCGGCGGGTGGAAAAGGAATATCTGGGCATTGCGCATGGACATTTCGCATCGGAGGCCGTGACGTGTGAGGCCCCGCTGGGCAAGGACGAGCAGGCGATCATCGCCATCAAGGACTGCGTGCGGCCGGATGGGGCGGTTTCCAAGACCGAGTTCGCCGTGGCGCAGCGCTTCACGCGCCCCGAGGGCAATTTCACGTTGCTGCGCATCCGCCCGCACAGCGGTCGCAAGCATCAGATCAGAATCCACCTCCAGCACCTGGGGCACCCGCTGGTCGGCGACAAGCTCTACGGTGGCGATGAGCGGCTCTACCTCGACTTCGTGCTGCGCCAGCTCACCGTCGAGCAGCGCGCGCGGCTCATCCTGCCCTGCCAGGCCCTGCACGCGGCGGTGCTGCGCTTCCACTGGCGTGACCGCGACTGGGAATTCCGCGCCGAGCCGGAAGCGTGGTTCGCCGCTTTCGTGGCCGGCCAGCCCTGCACGCCGGACTGGGCGGAGAAGTATCTTTGACCTTCGGGTAGCCGCCGACGTGAGGAGGCGGATCTGTCTGCCGCAGTGAAATCCGCCTCCTCACGTCGGCGGCTACCAGGCTCCTCCGTCTTTGCGTTGGACCGGGCCTTTCCTCTACAACTTCCCCGTGCAGAAGATTCCCAAAGCGATGCAGGCCGTGGTCTATCGCGGCGTCAATGACCTTCGCGTCGAGTCCTTGCCGGTGCCTCGCATCGGTGCCAACGAGCTGCTGGTCAAGGTGGCCGTGTGCGGCGTGTGCCCCACCGACATCAAAAAAATCCAGCACGGCACCGTGCCCGCGCCCCGCGTGTTCGGGCACGAGACGGCGGGGACCATCGTGAAGCTGGGCGCGCGGGTGCGCGGCTTCCGCCTTGGCGACCGCGTGGCGTTGCATCATCACATTCCGTGCCTGACTTGCCACGCCTGCCGGCATCGCGCGTTTGCCCAGTGCGTGCAATACAAGCGCACCGGAATCACCGCCGGGTTTGAGCCGGCCGGCGGGGGCTACGCGGAATACGTTCGCGTGATGTCCTGCTGCCTGCCCGGCGTGGTGAAAATCCCGGCGCGCAACTCCTTCCTCGAAGGAGCCATGCTGGAGCCGGTGAACACGGTCCTCAAAGGTGTCAACCGCCTGGCCGTGCAACCCGGCGACTGCGTGCTGGTGGCGGGGCAGGGGCCGATTGGCCTGCTGTTCACCCAACTGCTGGCCTTGCGCGGGCTCAAGGTGATTGCCACGGACCTGCTCGACACCCGCCTCAAGCTCGCGCGACGCCACGGCGCGACGCGGGCCGTGCGCCCGGATGCGGCGGATCTGCCCGACTTGGTGCGGAAACTTTCGCGGGGCAGGGGTCTGGATGCGGCGGTCATTGCCGTGCCGGTGGACTCCGCCGTGCAGCAGGCCCTGACACTGGTGCGCGGGGGTGGTCAGGTGCTGCTTTTCGCCCACACCAAGCGCGGCGCAGTGTGCCCGGTGGATTTTTCTGCGGTCTGCGTGGATGAGAAGGATCTGCTCGGCAGCTACTCGGCGGACGTGACGTTGCAACCGGAGGTGGCCAGGCTGGTCTTCTCCCGGCGACTGGATGTGCGCGGCCTCATCACGCACCGCTTCCCGCTGGCGCAGACGGCTGAGGCCGTGGCCCTCGCCGCCCGACCGGAACCGGACTCGTTGAAAATTGTGGTGGACCAGACCGGAGCCAGCCCGGACCGGTAGCCGCCGGTATGCGGATTGCCTGCCTGATCAACCCGGGCGCAGCTTGCCGCGCTCCGCCGGCTCCGGGGGGGCGTGGCAAGCTGCGCCCGATCAAGCAAGTCACCCGCTTTAAGGTTTGACCGGTCTGCAAACACACGGCTAGGTTTCCGCCCTGATTTTTTCGGCCTGTTTATGATTGGCACGCTTCGCAAACACTCGCAGTGGCTCTGGGCGATCATCATCGTCGTGGTGATCATCTCGTTCGTGGTCTTCTTCAGTCCCGATGCCCGGCTTGGCCGCGGTGCCGGGGACCCCGACTACGGCACCCTCTACGGCGAGCCAGTGAAGCGCGAGGATCTCCTCCAGGCGTATGCCGACGCCCGGCTTGGCTACTTCCTCAGCACCGGCCAGTGGCCGGATCGCGATGAGCGCGCGCGGATGTTTGGCTTCAATCTGGATGGCGAAGCCCGCCAGCGTCTGCTGCTGAACCGCCAGCTCAAGGAGCACGGGATTGATGTGGGTGAACCGGCCGTGGCGCAGGAAATCAAAAACATCTTCACCGATCAGCAGACCGGTGCCTTCAACCTCCAGCGTTACGATGCGATGCTGAAGCAGCACTTTGCCCCGGTCGGCGTTTCCGAGGCGACGTTCGAGCGGTTCCTCCGCAACGAGTTGGGCCGCCAGCAGTTGACCCGGATGTTCGGCCTGACCGGCAAGCTGATCAGCGACCGGGCGGCCGAGGGCTTCTACCGCCGGGAAAACGAGTCTGCGCTCACCGAGTTCGTCTTCCTCGCCAATTCCAACAGCCTCGCGAAGGTGAAGCTGGACGACGCGGCGCTGCGGACCTACCACACGAACAATCTGGCCACCTACCGCATCCCCGAGCGCGTGCAGGTCCACTACGTTTACTTCCCCTACTCGAACCATCACGCGGAGGCCGACAAGACGCTCAGTGCGGATACGAACTTCGTGGCGGTGATGAAGCAATACTACGAGACCAACCAGTTCCGGTTCCGCGAAACCAACGGCACGGCCAAGACCTTCGAGCAGGCGAAGGGGCAGATTCGCACCGAGTTCCGGGACCGCGCTGCCGCCCGTCTCGGCCAGAAGCAGGCTGCCGAGTTCGCCAACGAAGTGTTCGCCCTCCCGAACCAGACGGCCAGCCTCCTCACGCAGGCTGCGAAGAAGGGTTTGGCGGTCAAGGTGACCGAGCCGTTCACCGAGTTTGAAGGGCCCAAATTGACCAACGCCCCGGCCAACTTCGCCCAGACCGCCTTCGCGCTCTCCGCCGAGGAGGCGCTGGGCCAGATGCTCGCCGGTCTGGATGGCACCTATCTGATTGCGTTCAAGGACCGGCTCAAGCCCATGGATCCGCCTTTCGAGCAAGTGAAGGTGAAGGTCACGGAGGATTACCGCCGCTCGCAAGCCAGCGACCTGACCATGCAGGAAGGGAACAACTTGGTGAAAGCGGTGAACACCGCGCTGGCCGCTGGCAAGACCTTCAAGGATGCCTGCAAGCAATTGGGCCACGTCGCCCTCGAAGTGCCCCCGTTCAACCGCGCCACCCGCAACGTGGAAATCGTCGAGAGCCGGGGCCTGTCCACCGAGGAGGTGCGGGATCTCGCCTTCAGCCTGGCTGCCGGCAAGGTGAGCAACTTCCGGCAGGCCAGCAGCGGCGGCTTCGTCCTCTTCGTGAAAGGCTTCCAGCCCGTGACGGATGAGCAGGTGAAGGCCGAGCTGTCCAAGTTTGCCGAATCCCTCCGCGACAACCGCGCCAACTACGCCTTCCGCGAATGGTTGAGCCGGGAAGTCGAGCGGTCGGGGGCCATGAGCAGCCTCCAGCAGACGAAGCGCGGCGAGTGATCATGCCCGCCGGCCCGGCCATCAAGCTCTCCGCTCCTGACACCCGCGAGTTCTGGGAGCTGGCTGTTCTGCACGAGGACGAGCACCTGCTGGCCCTGGCCAAACCCGCCGGCCTGCTGACCACGCCCGACGCGGACGAGCCGGCCCGCACCAACCTGATGGCGTTGCTGCACGCTGGCATTGCGCAAGGCGCGGCCTGGGCCAAAGAGCGGAATCTCTCCTACCTCGTCAATGCCCACCGGCTGGACTTCGACACCACCGGCGTGCTGCTGCTGGCCAAGAACAAGCCGGCCCTGGTCGCGCTGGCCAACGAGTTCGGATCCAACAAGCCACTGAAGACTTACGTGGCCCTATCCAGCGGCATGCCGGCCGAACCGGAGTTCACCGTGGACGCCAAGATTGGCCCGCAGACCCGGCAGCTCGGCGTGATGCGGATCGATCTGCAGGGCGGAAAGAAAGCGATCACGCGGTTCAAAGTGCGGGAGCAGTTCCGCGGCTTCACCCTGTTGGAATGCCAGCCATTGACGGACCGGTTGCACCAGATCCGCGTCCACCTGCGCTCCCTCGGACTGCATGTCCTGGGTGATGCGACCTACATGGGCCGGCCGCTTTATCTCTCCCAGATCAAGTCCAAGTATGAACCCAAGCGGGACGTGGCCGAACGCCCGCTGATGGGCCGCGCCGCCTTGCACGCCGAGCGGCTCGAAATCCTGCACCCGGCGACGGGCCAGCCCTTCAGCATCACGGCGGAGTGGCCCAAGGACTTCCGCGTGACGGTGAAGTATCTGCGCCAGTTCAGCGGGCTGTGAGCCGGGCCGGCAGCGCGCGGAGTAATGGCTTTCCAAGCCGCCGAATCTCCATTACTCCATTGCCCCAAGCAGCAGCAAACCGCGCATGACCTGGCACCGCAAACACCTCCTCGACATCGAATCCCTCACCGCCGAGGAAATCACCACCGTTCTGGACACCGCCCGCGAGTTCAAAGCGGTGGGCGAACGCGCCATCAAGAAAGTGCCGGCGCTCCGGGGCAAGACCATCGTCAACCTCTTCGTCGAGCCCAGCACCCGCACCCGCATCAGCTTCGAGCTCGCTGCCATGCGCCTGAGCGCGGATGTGATCAACTTCGCGACCGAGGCCAGCTCGTTGAAGAAAGGCGAGACCCTCAAGGACACCGCCCGCAACCTGGAAGCCCTCAACGCCGACGTCATCATCATCCGCCACAGTGCCACCGGCGCGCCGCACTTCCTGTCCCGCTTCCTGAAAGGCAGCGTGGTCAACGCGGGCGATGGCGCGCACGAGCACCCCACCCAGGCGCTGCTCGACACCTTCACCATCCGGGAACACAAGGGCCGCATCGCCGGGCTCAACGTCACCATTCTGGGCGACATCCTCTACAGCCGTGTCGCCCGCTCCAACATCTGGGCGCTGCTCAAGCTGGGTGCCAAGGTCACCCTCTGCGGTCCCAGCACGCTCGTGCCCAGGGTGTTCGAGCAAATGGGCTGCCGCGTCACCTACAACGTGGACGAGGCCATCGCGGATGCGGACGTGATCAACCTCCTGCGCATCCAGCACGAGCGGCAGCGCCAGACCATGTTCCCCAGCATCGGGGAATACGCCGTGCTCTTCGGCCTCACCGCCGCGCGGTTTGCCCGCACCAAGCCGGATGTGCTCATCATGCATCCCGGCCCGATCAACCGTGGCGTTGAGATTGCCAGCGAGCTCGCGGACTGCTCGCGCTCGGTCATCTTGGAGCAGGTCACCAACGGCCTCGCCGTCCGCATGGCCGTGCTTTACCTCATCAACGGGGGGCGGAGCGCGGTGGAATCGGGCGGGGGAAATCCTGCGTCAGTCGCAGCTTGACCCCAAATTCTGTTCCGACTTGTGCGCGCCACTACGCCACCTGCTCGATGAACGCGTAGCAGAGCAGGTGGCAGATGCCCATCTGCGCGTCCTCGGCGCGGCCGTAGTGACCGTCGGCAATGACGATCACGTCCTTGGCGATCTCCGCCAGTTTTCCGCGCCTGGCCCCGACAAGAGCGATGGTATGCAGGCCGTTGGCGCTGGCCCACTCGATGGCCTTCACGCAGTTGGGCGAACTGCCGCTCACGCTCAAGGTGAGCGCGATGTCGCCGGGCCGGCCGTAATTCTGGAGCTGGCTCGCGAAGACATCGGCGTAGGAGTAGTCGTTGCCCAGCGCGGTGAGCCAGCTCACGTTGTCGTTGAGCGACATGACACGGAAGCGCTTGCCGAGCTTGTCCGAGGCGCCCTTGCCGAGGTCGGTGGCGAAGTGCGAGGCGTTGGCCGCGCTGCCGCCGTTGCCGAACACAAAGATCTGCCGGTCCTCGCGGTGCGCTTCACGGAGCTTTTCAATGAGGCGCACCACCGCGTCCGCAGGGATGGAATCGAGCGCAGCTTTTTGCTTGGCGATGTAATCGGAAACCCAGTCTTTCATTGCGCCCACTGTGGCAAGGCGGCGGCAGCAGCGGCAACCAAATTGGGGCACCTGCGGACCGCACGGGCGCAGCCACTGCCCCCGGAGCGCGGGTCTGCGACCCGCAGCAACTCCCCATACGGAACGATGCCGTTGAAAGGGGAGCGCACGCAGCCCGCTGCCGTTCGAGCCGGCCAGCGCGGGGGAGGGGGCGGTCGTTACTGCGGGGCGCAGGCCCGCGATCCGTCGGCTTCGCGGGCAGAGGCAAGCTGCGCCCGGACCGCACGGCTCCGCATCGCCGGCGGTTGCGCATTGCCGAAACGGGACCCACACTCCGGTCGCTTGAGCGCAATACCTTCATCTCCGCCCGCGTCGCCGCACCGCCGCCGCCCACGTTACTCGGGCAAGAACCCGCGCCGGTTCGAGGAGAAATACAAGGAACACGACCCGCAGCGCTACGCGGAGACGGTGGCGAAGGTGCTCGCGGCGGGCAAGACGCCGGCGGGCACACACCGGCCCATCATGGTCGCGGAAATTCTCGAAGTGCTCGCGCCAAAGCCGGGCGAGTTGGCGGTGGATGGCACGCTCGGCTACGGCGGACATGCACGCGAACTGCTCGCGCGGCTCCAACCCGGCGGCCACTTGCTGGGCCTCGACGCGGACCCGCTCGAGCTGCCGAAGACCGAGGCGCGGTTGCGCGAGGCGGGTTTCGGGCCGGAGTCGTTCACCGCCGTGCGCAGCAACTTCGCCGGGCTGCCGCAGGCGCTGGCCGCTTTCGGAGCGCGGCTCTCCGAGCTGCAGCAGGGTGGAGCATCGGATGGTGTTGAGCGAACCGGTGCGTCGCCTGCGCTCGCTGCCGCTGCGGCTGGGACAGCCGCGCTCCAGGCGGGCGCGGACTGCATCCTGGCCGACTTGGGCGTGTCCTCGATGCAGCTCGACGACCCGGCCCGCGGCTTCTCGACGAAGGGCGATGGGCCACTCGACATGCGGATGAACCCGCAGCGCGGACAGCCGGCCTCAGCCTTCCTCGCAAAGCTTTCGGCTGGCGAGCTCGCAGACATTTTCGCGGCCAATGCGGACGAACCGCGCGCGAACGAACTGGCTGGTGCGCTCGCAGGCCGCGCTTTCGGCACCACGCGCAGTTTGGCGGACGCCATCCGCGCCGCGTTGCCACGCTTGAACAAGGACGACGCCGACCTGACCGTGCGGCGCGTGTTCCAAGCGCTGCGCATCGCGGTGAATGACGAGTTCGGGGCGCTGGACTCGTTGCTGCGGCATCTGCCCGCGTGCCTCAAGCCCGGCGGGCGCGTGGCCATTCTCTCGTTCCACTCCGGCGAGGACCGGCGGGTGAAGAAGGCGTTTGAGGCGGGCTTGCGCGAGGGCACTTACGCGGAGGTTTCCCCCGAAGTCATCCGCCCCACTCCGGAAGAGCGGCGCGAGAATCCACGTTCGTCACCCGCGAAGCTCCGCTGGGCGCGGCGGGTGGTTTGAAGTGCCGGCGACTTGCAGTCGCCGTCCGTGGGACGCGAATGGACGAGGCGGTTTCGCGCTGTCCACCCGCAACACGGCGACTGGAAGTCGCCGGCACGGGTTAGGGCGCACCCTCACTTGTAAGCCGCTGGCTTCGCCGCGGGCTCCGTGCGCGGGTCGGGCGCGCCCATCTCAATCCACTTGCGGAAGTCGGCGATGACGGCGGCGGGCAGCTTGTGCTTGGGCGGCATGAGTTCGAGCCGGTCGCTGGTGAGCGAGCGGAAGAGCAGGCTGCGGTCGGGGTCGTTCGGACGCAACGCGGGGCCGCTGTCGCCACCGGTGAGGATGCCGCCGCGGGTGTCGAGGTGGAGGCCGGCCTTCAACTTCTTCGCCGACGCGGAGTGGCATTCGTAACACTGCGCCGTGAGCACCGGCTCAATCTTTTCCCGGAAGAAGGCGAATTGCTCCTCGGTGAAACGCTGCGCTTGGTTGGGAAGTGCGCTCGCCAGCACGCGGGCGACGGCTTGCGGGTGCGCGACGAGGTAAGGCCTTCTCTCCGTCTTCGGCACCGCGCGCAGGAGCGCGTAGGCCGCCCAACTCGTGGCGGAGATGGAGATGAACTGGTCCACGCCGTGCGGGAAGGAGCTGTCGAAGAACGGCTGCACGTCGTGCGTGCGCTTGCGCACGTGCCAGGAGCCGTCGGGGGCCTGGGTCTGGAGCAGGTAGCGCAGGCCGCGCTGGAAGGCGGCGTCTTTCACGGTAAGCGCGCCAGTGTCATGGAGCGCGGCGAGCGCGGTGCCGGTGGCGTAAGCATCGCTGGCGGTGTCGAGCCGCTGCGGCCAGCCGCCGTCCGTCGCCTGAACGGCGAGCAGTTCGGTGGCTTCCTTCTTGAAGGCCGCCTCGTCCACGTCCAGCAAGTGCAGCGCGCGCAGGCGATACACGCTGTCTTCGGTGTTGCGCGCGGGTGCGGCCAGCAGCCATTGCCCGGCGGCGGTGGTGCGCGTGCCGGTGCGCGCGGCGAGCGAGGGCGGGCTGTGTCCGCGCAGTCCGCGCAGCACGAGATAGGTGGTGGTGAATTCGCTGCCGACCGTGGGTGGACGTTTCATCGGCGGCACCCAGTGGTCGAGGTTTTTGTTCTGTTCGAGGAAGAACTCCGCCGCCGCCGCCGTGGTTGCGTCGGGCTTCCAGCCGGCGACTTCGAGCATCCACAACGCCGTGCCCGGCCCGTCTGCCGTGCCGGCGATGGACCAGCCTTCCTTGAAGCGCGGGCGGTCCTCAATCAGGCCCGCATACGCGCGGGCCAGTTGATCCTCGAAGTTGTTGGTGTTGATGGTGAAGCCACGCGTCCACGCGTCATTGAGCACGAGTGACGGGTGCCCCCCGTGGTGGCAGGTGAAGCAGGCGCGTTCCTGCAAGGCGTAGGCAGAGCTGCGCTCGATAAGCGGCAGGGCTTTCGTGACGGCGGCGCGAAGCTCCACCACCGGCGTGACCTGCGCCGCGCGAAGCGCGGGCGCGAGCGAGACGAGAACCAAAAGGATGGTTCCCGCCAGCGAAGGGCAAAGTCGGCACGGCAGCATCATTGCAAGACGTGCAAGAGTGACGAGCGGGGCGGCGGAATACCTCGCCGGAAATTGGTGTGCGTGAGACGGGGATTGTCCCGCAGCTCGACATTCCAATGTCGAGTTAGTTGGTCATCGCCGACCCAAGTCTCGACATTGGAATGTCGAGCTACGGTTAGGCGCGGAGGCGCAGCGCGTTGCCGCTGCGAACTGCACGGTCCTGCTCTGGCGTGAGCACGGACTCCTTGAGCTTCAGAACGGCGCTCTCGAAGTAAAACAGCGGCGCGTGCGAGCCGAAGAGGAGGCGGTCGGCAGGGAGTTGCTTAAGCAAGTTGGCGACGCCGCTCACGCCTTCAAGCATCGCGATTTCAAAATGCGCACCGGCGGCGGCGAGGCGCAGGAGTGGTTCGCCGCGCAGGGTGCGGAAGGCGTTGAGCAGTTGGAGACGGAGGCCGGGCGGGCGTTTGAGCAGGTCCACGAGCGGCGCGGTGTCCACGGGCGGAACTTGCACCAAGGGATGCTGCGTGCGCTCGTCCTCCATGATGACGGCTAGTTGGACGAGGAGTTGCCGCTCGGCGGCCAGTGCGAGCAGGCGGGCGAAGGCGGGGTCGTCGAGTTTGTAGCCGTGGTAGTTCGGATGCAGGCGGATGCCGGGCATCCGGTGGACCTCGGCGCAACGGCGTAGTTCCTCCTCCCAATCGGGCAGCTTCGGGTTCACCGAGCCGAAGGGCACGAGCAAACTCGGGTGCGCGCGGCATTCGGCGGCGAGGCGGGCGTTCGCGGCGGCGAGGTCTTTGTGCAGCAGCCCATCGAAGGTGCCCGCCCACGCCTGCGTGACTCCGTGCTCGCGGAGCTTGGCGGCGAGCGCGGGCGTCTCGTCCAACGGGCAGCGTCGGAAGGGCCAGCGGGAGAGGGTGACGTTGGTGTCAATGAGGCTGGCTGGTAAAGGCGACTTGGATTCAGCGGCGGGAAGCGTCTGCGAGACGAGCGCAGCGGTGACAAGGGAAGCGCTGAGGAAGTTGCGGCGCGACACGTTTAACCCGTTTGACTCCTCCCCCCGCCTCTTTTCTTCCGGTGCCCGATGAGAATCCCAAAGATTTGGGACGGACAAAGATGGGAAGGCATTATCTTTGTCCGCCTCAAATCTTTGGGTTCGCTCAGGATGGTTCATACCTTGATGCCTTTCCGCTGGAGGATGGGCGTGAGCAAGCGGCGCAGGTTGCCGCTGAGGATGAGCTGCTTCGCGGCATCGGGGATTTGCGCGCCAAGGACTTTGCCAAGCTGCGAGGCGAAGCTGCGGCCGCCAGCGTCGCTGCCGTAGATGACGCGCTCGGCGCCGAGTTCGCGCACGGCCATCTCGGTATAGCCCGCGACGGGGTCGGAACCGGCGAGGTCGGCGTAGAGGTTCTGGCTCGCGCGGATGGCGCGGATGCCGCGCTCCCAATCGCCGCCGGTGTGGCCGCAGATGATGGGTGTGGTCGGATGACGCGCGGCGAGCTGGACGAGGTCGTCGGGCGTGGACTCGCCGGGGTCGTTGCCGGTGACCTTGAGCCAAGTGTGCTGAAAGATGACGGCCTGCAACTCACCGGCGCGCCGGATGATGGGGTCGAGTTCGGCGGCGCGGCATTCCTTCGCGACCCAGAGTTTCACACCGACCATCGGCCCGCGTGCGACGCAGCGGTCCAGCTCGGCGAGGCTTTCCTGGACGTGCTTTGGGTTGAGATAAACGAAGCCGAATGTGCGGTCGGGAAACTTGCCGATGGCTTCGAGGACTTGGTCGTTCTCTTTGCGGAAGGTCTCGGGCTTCGGATCGCGTGACCACGGGATACCCATGTAAACGCACAACCGCTCAATGCCCATGCGGTCGGCGATGGCGATGAGTTGGGCGAGGCGTTCGACGGGCGTCGCGCCGGGGACGCCGGACAGGTGGACGTGGAGGTCCCAGATGGTCATGGTCTGGGGGTTGAGGAAGTTTGAGCTTTGTCTTTGTCTACTGGCAGTGCTTCACCATTCTGCGAGGAGCTTCTTGGGATTGTAACGTCGTCGTCCGGTTCTGCTAGTGCAGTAGCCAATTCCTTCTCAACAGATGCCAAATCTGAAAAAGGATCGATGGCGTCTAGTTTTTGCAACTTCTGATCCAACGCCGACATCATCGGCACGAGCCGCTGAGATTTTAGCGGGGCCAGAGACGCTGCTCGCTTTGCATCAAACTGCCTTCTTTGGCTGTGAAGCTTATCAAGCCAAGCCTCGCACGCAGCCACGTAGAGCAGATGCCAGCTGATCAACTGCCGTTGCTTCAACTCGCTCCAGAGCCAGAGGCTAGTGACAGCAACAGTAAGGCTCACGAAAAACCAAGCTAGCAAGGAAGGACCGCCATCGTTTTGATTGGAGCCACCTAACGAAATTCCCAGCACAATAAGGGCAATCATTGAAACAAGGCTGATTCCAATAGCTAATCCTGTAAGTGCGATCCGGCCCTCCTGATAATCAGCCGGCGGGTCTTTTCGCGGCACCTCACCAAGTGTGGCAGCTTGTTCCACGCCGTAGGCGAGTAGCCTAGCCTCTTCTCCACCTAGGGCTTCGACTAGCACCAGCTCCAATTCGCTCCAAAGCGTCCTAGTCTGCATTTGCACCCGCGGAATGCCGGTGTGCTCAACCGTTAGCAGTGATTCCAAAAGTTTCGCCGCGCGTTGTCTGAATGATTGGACTGTCTCGGCGGGGCCACCTACGGCAGCAAGCGCTTCAATTGCAATCCCAACTTCGGACAAGATTGTAACCCCTTCATGTCGTTTGCGTGAATCAACATCCGTGAGGGTTTTCGTCAGGGCTGGCTGGCATTTTAGTAGAGTCGGCGACCCCATGGCTGCCACAAAGTAACGCGGCATCGCCATCACACAGCCTTGCAGCACCTTCATCGCTTCAGTCACGTCACCGCGGGATGCCAGAGTTTCTGCGAGATAGTATCGCCAAGACGGTATCTCAGTTGCCAATTCAGAAGCCGTATCTGTCTTGGACATTGTCTCTGCCAAGTCGACGGCTTCGCGGAGTTTTGGGATCGCTTCGTCGAGGCGCTTCTGTCGGTCAAGAAACCCGGCGAGTTGCACCAATGCAAACGGCTTCATCCGCAATCCCTCGAAGTCGGAAAACGCGATGGCGCGATGGTGATGTTCCTCGGCTCGTCGTAAGTCACCTTTGCTTTCGTAGTAGCGGGCGAGCTCAGCGTGCGGCAGATAGACAGTGTTGTCGTAGTCCAAGGACTTGAGGAATCGGGCGTGTGCATCCTCTGCGAAGCCGTTCTGAAGGTTTCCCCATCCTTGCCGGATAAGCTGCTGCGCCTCGGAGGTGCGGGAATGAACCAAAGTGGCGAGAATCTTGTCCTGCGTCGCTAATGTGCGCGCGGCATAATCCACTAGGCTTTCTAGGTGTCCTTGAGAAGCGTGCTGAATTTCGACTAGTTCCTGCCCCCGCTTCTCGAGATCCGCATGCAAAAGCTGAAGATCGCCTCGCAATTGTGATACCTGCCGGATTGTCATGGCAAACCCGGCTGCCTGCACGGCAAGCGAGGCAGCGGAAATTGTCTGTAGGTCGGACGCGTCGGCTTGCAATTCATCCAGTTCCGCGACCACCGAATCGGTCTGCGCCGCGATGGAAGCCTGGGCCTGAGTCAACCCTGCCTGCGTGGTGGCTGTATCGTGCGCGATGGCGGATTCGAGTCTCGCGTATCCCTGCGCGTTGACCTGCCCGACTTGCTGCGCCTGCGACCGGAGCGTGCGCTCGACTGAACTGAAATCGGCATGCAAGTCACGGCCCAGCCGCCGGATATTGGCGCTAATCATGCCGGCAGACGCCGCTTGGGTTCCTGCAATGAAATCCACCGCATTGTTGGCGGTGACTTCAAATCCCTCGGAAGAATAGTTGCCTTGAACCATAGTTGTGTTGGTCGAAGTTGTTTCAGTTCACCACCGGGCGCGGCGCTTGAAACTCCTTCAAGTCCAGCGCTCCCGACCGCGCGACCTTCGCCGTCCACGTTCGCGTGCCGGCTTGCAAGAAGAGCGTGCTGTCGAGCTGCCAACTCACGCGCTTGGTTTGCGTGAGGTCATGCAGAAGGCGGGCGAGCGCGAGGTTGCCGAAGCGCACGGTCACGGTCTGCGTGCCGTCGGAGAGGCGGTCCATCGCAAGCGTCTCCTTGTGGACGCCGCTGCCGACGCGGATGCCGTTGAGCGTGACCTTGTGGACCGCGCCGCTGCACTGGAGCGCCTCGGGCGACTGGTTTTGCACGCGGATGACGAAGACGCCGGTGGTCTCCAGCGCGGTTGCATCTGTGAAGCGCACGTCGGCAAGCGAGACTTCGAGTGTGTCCGGCGACCGAGTTGTGGCGCAGGCCGTGAACAGGAGGGCGACCGCAAGCGAGAGCAGCAGGCTGGGGCGGGGGAAGTTCATGACGTTGGTCGCGAGTCAACCAGCAGCTTACGCGGGCGACAAACCAAATTCCCTCAAGCAAGGGGGAGAAAAGTCACGAGTAGAAAAATGGAAAGGGGAAATTTTCCTCCCCAACTGACTACCCGCCCGACTTCAGCGCGCCGCTACGCCTGACTTCGGCTCCGCCGCCGGGCCGAGAATCTTGCGCACGCGGGCGACGAGTTCGGAGGGGCTGAAGGGCTTGACCATGTAGTCCGCAGCGCCGAGTTCCAATCCGCTGACCACGTCTTTATCCCGCGAGCGGGCCGTCAACATTATGACCGGAATCCTTTGGAAACGGGGTGACTCCTTGAGCCGGCGCAAGACTTCAAAGCCGTCCATCACCGGCATGAGTCCGTCGAGAATGATGAGCACGGGTTGCGTTGCGGCGGCCAGGGTGAGGGCGCTTTCACCGTCCGTCGCATGCGCGACCTCGAAACCCGCCTGCTTGAGCTTGAACTCAATCAGTTGCGCTGTCTGCGGCTCGTCTTCGGCGAGCAAAATGGTCGGCATGCGGACAGAAACTAAGCAGCCAACAGGCATGGCACAAGCCGGAATGCCGTTGTCCCTGCTTAACTAGGCCGGAAAACGAGGCCGGCACTGGTTCGGTTCACGCTCCTGCTCATATTGCGGGCACAGGTAGTTTTTGGTCTGCTCGCTGTCTGGGAGGGTGATGCCGAATGTGCGGATTGACCGTGCATTCGCGCTTGAAAGGAATGCGATGATCACAGGGTTCGCCACTTGATGAGCTTTTCTTCCTGTCTTGATTCGGTCGGCTCAAATCACCACTCGTGTGGGGCGAGAGGATGCGGTGTTGATCTCCTCGTCAAATCGCTGAAATTCAACAATATTGGGCCAGTTTTGATGTGGTGAAGTTGTGCAGATTCCGGATGCACGAGCGGTAAAAACTCAGGCAAAATCCTGAGGAAAAATCCATTGACGGAAACGCAAGTTTCTGCGACAACTCACTTGCACACGAAAAAGAAAAGGCACCAAGAATGAAAACAAAATCAATCCTCGCTGCGGCGCTGCTCATGGCAGCCTCTGCGGCATCTGCCTCCGCGGAGACCGTTTATTCGGTTAATGCGGTGGGTTTCGTGAATGTGAACTGCCCTAGCGGATTTTCACTCATCTGCAATCCATTGGAAGCAGCCGACAACACCGTTGCATCCCTTTTTCCTTCCCCTCCTCCGGGAGCGGTGGTGTTCAAGTTTAACAGTGGCACTGGAGCTTTCTCGGCGACTACGTTTGCGTTTGGATCTTGGGACAACCCCACCTTAAACTTGGTTCCTGGTGAGGGTTTCTTTTTCAAAAACCCTAGCGGCGCGATTTATACAAATACGTTCGTCGGTAATGTGAAGCAGGGTGCGCTGACTACAAGTTTGGCGGCTGGTTTCTCTTTGGTGTCTTCGCAGGTTCCGCAGGCTGGTTTGGTAACCACTGACTTGGGGTTGCCCCCCGTTGCTGGCGACACAGTTTTTCAATACAACAACTTGGCAAATGCTTACACGTCTTCCACCTTTGTCTTCGGTTCTTGGTCCCCTAGTGAGCCTGCCATTGCCGTTGGCGAGGGTTTCTTCGTCAAGAAGGCAACCGCTGCAAACTGGACCCGCACGTTTTCAGTCAGTCAATAACGGCACACGGATAGATTCCATTACCCAACATGTATATGAAGCTTAACAAACTGTTCTTTGGGGCTGCGATTGTTTTTGCGGCCTTCACCGCAAAAGCGGACTATCAACTGCTTTTTAACACATTTAACGATCCGGTCAACCCAACCAACCCGGTTTTTGACACGGATGGGACAACTCTGCTTCGTGGTGTGAATGGTTTCGTTGGCCAACTCTACGCTGGAACCAGCGCTGGTAGTTTATCAGCGATTGGAAATTCTTCGGTAGCATTTCTCAACGGAACTACTGTTGCAACTGGTGGTGGCAACATCAGTGGTGGAACAGCCACCAAGGTGGATTCTGGTGTTACTTCGGCCACTGCAGGCTTTTATCAATTGCGCGTATGGAACACGGCCAACGGTTCAACATACGAGGCGGCTTCTGCTGTCATCGGAGCAAAGATTGGATCTTCCACTGTTGAGGCTGTTACTCTGCAAGGGTATGCTAACGGAACAACTCCACCGATCTCATTTCCGACAGCTAACTTGCATGGTTCGTTCGCTCTGACGACTGTGGTTGTCCCCGAGCCAGCCACTATCGCTCTTGGCCTTTTTGGTGCCGCTGGCTTGCTTGCTCGCCGTCGTAAGTAATTATTAGACCATTTCCACAAAGCCGCCCGGTTCTCCGGGCGGCTTTTTTGTTCTATACAATTGACATCAGAGAACTCGTGACTAGGATCACCCCGTTCTGGTTGGCCTGTTCGTCTATCGGCTAGGACACGGCCCTCTCAAGGCTGAAAGATGGGTTCGATTCCCATACGGGCTACCAACTCTCCTGTAAACTCCAACATAGAATCCTCGGACTCATACCATTTCCCATTAGGTTCCGGTAGAATGAGTCAAGCAGTAGCGTTTGCTTGATCGTGGAGCCAGTGGTGCACGAGCGACAAGGCCCGCGCCGGGGTTTCCCAGAAGGGCCGCAAGGCCT
>Ga0255188_1000164_pt1 | contig 24980 bp, 21 predicted proteins | sample Miss_Cont_RepB_8_FD_188427 | JGI IMG/M metagenome (GOLD analysis project Ga0255188, IMG submission 188427) | Freshwater microbial communities from Mississippi River, Louisiana, United States - Miss_Cont_RepB_8h | ecosystem: Environmental > Aquatic > Freshwater > River | place: USA: Louisiana... | reverse complement strand
GAGCCGCCCACCACGGCGTGCACGCCGGTGACGCCGAGGTGGTCCAGCAGCAGTTTCTGCGCGCGTACCATGTCGCGGATGGTGACAAAGGGAAACGTGGTGCCGTGGGGGCGGCCGGTCTCCGGGTTGAGGGAGGACGGGCCGGAGGAGCCCTGGCAACCGCCGAGCACGTTGGCGCAGACGACGAAGAAGCGGCGCGTGTCGACCGCTTTGCCCGGGCCGATGAGATTGTTCCACCAGCCCGGCTTGCGGTCCTGCGGGGTGTGCCAGCCGGCGCAGTGGTGGTCGCCGCTCAGCGCGTGGCAGATGACGATCACGTTGTCGCGCGTGGCGTTCAACCCGCCGTAGGTCTCGTAGCGCAGGGTGAAACCCGGCAGCGTCTGGCCGCTCCGGAACGTGAACGGCTCCCGGTGGACAAAGTCGCGCGGCGTCACCAGCCCGACGTCGCCGGGCGCGAGGTGGCGGGCCGTCTCCGGCGCGGGCGTTGCGATTTCCTGATCGTCGGTCATCGGCGGCGCGCGATGGGAGCAGCGGGCAAGGGCGGAGGCAAGCGGCGGGCCGGGCGGTGTCCCCTCAGGCGCCGGCCTCCTCGTTGGAGAAAACCTGCTGCACGTCGTCGATCTCGTCGAGGGCGTCGTGCAGGCGCTCCAACGCGTCGGCGTGGGCGGCGTCCTTCACCGGCACGGTGTTTACCGGGATATACGCGATCTCGGCGCTTTCGGGCCGGATGCCGGCGCGTTCCAGGGCATGCGAGACCTTGTCGAACGCATGCGGGTCGCAGCGGATCTCGAAGCCCTGCTCGCTGGCCAGGAAGTCGTCGGCCCCGGCCTCGAGGGCGAGCCCCATCAGGGTCTCCTCGTCGGTCCGGCCACGTGCGACGAGGAACTGCCCCGCGTGGACGAACTGGAAAGCAACGGCGCCCGAAGAGGCCAGGTTGCCGCCCCAGCGGGCGAAGGCCGCGCGCACGTCCTTCGCGGCGCGCTGCTTGTTGTCGGTGGTCGCCTTCACGATGAAGGCGACGCCGTCCGGACCGTAGGCCTCGTAGGTGATCTCCTCGTAGACGACGCCCGGGAGCTCACCCGTGCCCTTCTTGACGGCGCGATCGACGTTGTCGGCGGGCATGTTGGCCTCGCGCGCCTTGAGCATCAGCGTGCGCAGACGCGCGTTGCCGTCGGGGTTGCCGCCGCCGGCCTTGGCGGCGAGCGTGATGTCACGCGCGAGGCGGGAGAAGACCTTGCCCCGGCGGGAGTCGGTGACGGCCTTCAGCCGCTTGACCTTGGACCATTTGTTGTGGCCGGCCATGGGGACGGAGGGGATGGGCCGCGGCGGGGCGGCGGGCGGGTCACTTCTGCTTCTTCGGCGTCACGTTCTTCACCGGGCGGCCGCCGGGAGCGACGGTGGCGGGCGCCTCGTCGGGATCCTTCATGCGGTTGACGATGATCTGCTGCACGATCGTGAAGACGCCGTTCACCGTCGAGTAGAGGGCAAGGGCGCAGGAGAAGCCGTAGCAGAAGAGGGTGAAGACGTAGGGCATGATCTTCATCATCTTCATCTGCATGTTGTCGACCGACGGCGTGGGCGTGAGCCGCATCTGGATGACCATGGTCGCACCCATGAGGATCGGCATGATGTTGATGGGCAGCCAGGAGATGCCGAACAGGTGGCCGACGGTGTCGGGCGAGGCGAGGTCCTTGGCCCACAGGAACGGCTGGAGCCGCAGTTCGGCGGTGCACTGCAGCATGGCGAAGAAGCCGATGAAGAGCGGGAACGTGATCAGAATGGGGATGCAACCCCCGAGCGGATTGATGCGCTTCTCCTTGAAGAGCTCCATCGTCGCCTGCTGCTGCTTCTGGGGGTTGTCCTTATATTTCTCCCGGATCGCCTGCAGGTCGGGCTGGAGCTTCGCCATCTTCTTGGCCGAGCGGGAGGCGGCGAGGGTGAAGGGCAGGCTGATGATCTTGAGGATGAGCGTCATCAGGATGACGGCTACGCCCCAGTTGCCGACCCAGCCGTGGGTGAGGTTGAGGAGGATGTTCTGCAGCGGGGCGACGTAGCCGCTGAGGAAGATGCGGTTGAAGAAGTACTGCGTGTAGGGGAGCACCCGGTCTTCGTTCTGCTCGAAGCGTGAGAGGCGGCGGTACTCCTGCGGGCCGACGTACAGCGTACCCTGCAGCGTGGCGGTGCCGTTGGCGGCAAGCACCGGCAGGTCGAACTTGATCGCGCCCGCGAGGCCGATGTGCGGGTAGCTGGAATTGGGGAAAGGCGGCAGCTCAATCCGGCGCACGGCGACGCCCGTGCCCGGTTTCTCGGGCGTGTAAAGGCTGGTGAAGAACTGGTTCTTGGCCGCCGCCCACACCACGTTGCCGGGCCGTTCCAGCGTGGCGACTGCCGGCCGTCCGGCGCCGACCAGCGAGCCGATGCCGCCGCCTTCGAGTTCGGAGCGCTCGAGGAACACGGTATCTTCCCCGTCGAAGGTGACGACGTTCAGGTATTGGCCGACGTCGGCGCCGTCGATCAAGCCGGCCGTGCCCAGGCTGAGGGACGCCTTGCCGAGCGGCTGCGTCCCGGTCCCGAGATTGCGGAAGGTGGTCTCATGCCGGATCCGGTAGGGGTCGGCGCCTTTTTCACCTTCCTTGGTCAGGCGGTAGGTGCGGGTGACCTCGATACGGCCGTCGAGCACGTGGCGGAAGACCGCCTCCGTGGGCGAGCTGCTCACAAGTTCGTAAAGGGTGGCGCGGCCGAGCCCGGGGTAATCGGTGAAGGCCAGCAGGGGATCCTCGTGCAGCGCGTTGTAAACGTAGGGGTTCGGATTGCCCAGCGCCACCGGATGCTTCCGGAAGGCCACGTCGCGCACGGCGCCGCCCGCGTTGGTGATCCGGGCGGAGATGAACTCGTTTTCCAGGGTGACGGTGCGCACCCCGGCCGCGTCCTGGTTTACGGTGGCGACCACGGGGGCCGGCGCGGTCGGAGATGCTGCGGCGGCGGTGGTGCCCGGGACGACGGGCGCGGCGCCGGATTCAGCGGCGGGCGCCGCGGCCGGGGCCGCAGGCGCGGGAGGCACGGGCTTCGGTCCGAAAATGAGGATGGCGAAGGCGGCGACGAGGAGAAGCGCGCCAAGGGCGAAGTTTTTCTTGTCCATCAGGAGAGAGCGGGAGCGTTGTTCCGGGGCGGGCGCGAGCACACGGGACTCGCAGCTGGCACGGGGTCAAGGCCGCCGCCGCCCAAAGGGTGGCAGCGGGCGAGACGGATGAGGGCGAGGCGAAATCCGCGCCGCGCCCCGTGGGTGCGGAGGGCTTCGGCGGCGTAATGGGAGCAGGTCGGGTAAAAGCGGCAGGCGCAGGCGCCCAGCGTGACAACCGGAAGGACGGGCGAGACCACGCGCTGGTAGAGTCGCACCAAGGTGATGAGCAGCCGGGCCGCGGTGCCCGGTCTGGAGTCCGCGGCGTTCGTCACGATCCGGCTTCGCCGTTTTTTCCGGCGGGAATTTGGCGGCAGGCCTCCGCGAATGTCTTTTGCAGGCGGGGCAGCGGCCAGGAAAGAGTACCGGGGCGGGCGATCATCAGAAGATCGCAACCGGCGGGAACCGTTGTCTGCTCGTGACGGAAAACCTCCCGGAGGCGGCGCTTGGCGCGGTTCCGACAGACCGCCGGGCCCACCGCGGCGGTCGAGGCGATCACGCAGACCCGGGGGCCGGAAGCCACCGGTGTCTCATCCGGACGGCGCCGCCACCAGAGGGTGAAGGCCCGGCATTCAAGACGGCGCCCTTGTTCGCGGACGACCTTGATCTCGCTGGCGCGGTTGAGGCGCCGGGCGGGCGGGAACTTCATGGGTGGGTCGCGGTGTTGCCCGCCCGCGCTGGCCGGTGATGCCGGCCGGGCGGAATCAGACTACCGTCAGCCGCTTGCGGCCCTTTAGCCGGCGGGCCTTGATCACCTTGCGGCCGTGGGCGGTGGCCATCCGGGCGCGGTAGCCGATCTTGCGGGCGCGCTTCTTGCGGTGCGGGCGGAATGTTGGCTTCATAAAATCGTCAAAAAAAGAGGGTCAGAAGTGCGTCACAGCCCCGAGGGTGTCAAGGGCTGCCTTGGGCGCCGAGGAGGTCCAGCGCGGCGGCGGTTAGGGCCGCCACGCCGGTCTTGAGGGTGGGTTCCGGCACAGGGGCGAACTTGCTGGAGTGCAGGGAGGGAAGCGGGGTTCCGTTGCGCGCGCTTTCGGTGGCTGCGGCCGGGTCCACGGCCCCGAGCCGGATGAGGCTGATCGGCACCTTTTCGGTCGTGCGGCCGAAGCGGCCAAAGTCTTCCCCGCCCATCTCCGGATCGATGGACTTCACGTTGGCGGTTCCGAACCAGCGTTCGAAGGTGCCACGCAGCCGCCGGGTGAGGGCGGGATCGTTGTAGGTGGCCGGAGTGAATTCGGTCTCCGAAACGGTGATGACCGGCATCCGTTCCTCGGGCAGCCCGGCGGCGATCGCCTCGCCGCGGCACACCCGGCGGATGGCCTCGAGGGTGCGTGCGCGCACGTCGTCGGCGTAGGACCGCACCGTGAGCTGCAGTTTCACCTCGTCGGGGATGATGTTGTGCTTGGTGCCGCCGTGGATCGAGCCGACCGTGATCACCACCGGGTCGACCGGCCGGTTCTCACGGCTGACGATGGTCTGGAGCGTCAGAACGATGCGGGCCGCCAGCACCACGGGATCCTTTGTCGTGTGGGGGTAGGCGCCGTGTCCGCCCACCCCGCGCACGGTGATATCCACCGAGTCCACGTTGGCCATGGAGAAGCCTTCGATCAGCCCGACCGTGCCCGCGGGCAGAGTGGCGCTGTCGTGTAGCGCGATCGCGAAGTCGGGCTTGGGGAAGCGCCGGTACAGCCCGGCGGCCAGCATCACGCGGGCGCCTACGCCGGTTTCCTCCGCCGGCTGGCCCACGAAAACGAGGGTGCCCGACCAGCGGTCCTTCAGCGCGACCAAGGTGCGGGCTGCGCCCACAAGGCATGTCATATGGACGTCGTGGCCGCACGCGTGCATCACCGGCACTTCCTGTCCGGCGAGATTCTTCGTCCGGCGCGTGCTCGCGTAGGGAAGACCGGTCTCCTCCAGCACGGGCAACCCGTCGAGGTCGGCGCGCAGGAGAACCGTGGGGCCCGGGCCGTTGCGCAGCACGCCGACGACCCCGAACCCGCCGCCAAAGCCCTCGGTGACCTCCACGCCGGCGGCGCGAAGCTCCTTGGTGATGACTCCCGCCGTCCTCTCTTCCATGAGCGAAAGCTCCGGGTTGCGGTGCAAATCGGTGTAGAGCGCCAACAGCGAGGGAAACTCCCGGTCCACGCTGGCGACGACGGCCCCACGGAGCGGGTTTTCAGCGGCGGCCAGCGGGAGTTGCGGGATGGAAAGGGCCGTAAGCACGGCCGCCAGAAGGATGCGCCTTTTCATGCGGGTGCGGCAGCTTCCGCGCTACGCGGCGTCGAGGCCAGTTTCTTTACTCACGAGCAACCTGGCCGGCGGATCCCGAGTGCCGCCGCTTCTTTTCCCTTCCGGTGCGGCTAAGCCGCGACGAGTTACTTACCCACGCACCAGAGCTTGGTGCCGGTGCGGATGAAGAGATTGCCCTGCGAAATCGAGATGCTGGAGCGATGGCGGGTGTCGTCGCCGTCGTCGCGGAAGTTCGCCTTGTGGAGTACCTTGAACTCCGCGCCGCCGGTCTGCACGACCGACACGTCGGCGTCGAAATTCATGATGTAGAGTTTGCCGTCGGCCGCGGTCGGGGAGGCCTGGAAGACCGACTTGCCGCCGAGATCGCCGCTCCAGATCACCTTGCCGTCGGCGGGATTCACGCTGAACAGGCGGCGCTTCGTGCCGTTGAGGATGTAGAATCGCCCGTCGTAAAACAGGGGCGTCGGCACGTCACTCGTGAGGTCCTTCTCGTTGGCGGTGGGTGCGGCGTCGGCGGCATCCTCCGTGGGCTGGATGTAGCTCTGCCACGCGAGGTTCTTGGTGGCCACCTTGCCGGAGGCCCCGGCCTTCACCGCATAGACCGGCGCGTTCTTCGGCCCGCAGGCGAGAAGGACGCCGTTTCCGGCGGTGACGGAGGGCACCAGCCGCCAGTGGCCGATCTTGGTGGGGTTCCAGGTCCCCCAGCGCCAGAGTTCGCGGCCGTCGCGGGGATCGTGGCCGGTGATGCAGTCGCCGCCGATGACCACGAGCTCTTCGCGGCCGTTGTGAGTGAAGGGCAGCGGTGTGCTGTAGGCCTCGAGCGACTCCGCGACCGCCTCGGAGGGACGCACACTGCGCCACAGGTCCTTGCCGGTGAGCGGATCGATCGCGAGCAGGTAGGATTCGTTGCCCGTGGGTTTGCCGCGGCCGCGCACGGCGACGTCACGCTGGAGGATCTGGGCGATGAGCTGGCCCTTGTGCAGCAGCGGTGTGGCGGAGAATGTCCACTGGAAGGCGAACGGTCCGAGGTTGCGGCTCCAGAGCTTCTTGCCGCCCATTTCGAAGCCGGCGAGGTCGCCGGTGCCGAAGAAGAAGATGACAACCTTGCCGTCGGTGACCGGTGAGGGCGAGCAGGTGTTGCTGTACTGGCCGTCGGTGCCGAACTCCCCGACATCCGCGCGCCACAGCTGCTTACCGGTGCGGCGGTCGAGCGCGATGGCGCACTGTTTACCCGTCGCGGCATCCGCTGCCGTGACAAACACGTGGTTGTCCCAGATCACGGGTGTCGCGGCGGAGGATCCGGGTAGTGCGGTGACCCACTTCACGCCCTCGGTCTTCGAGAAGGTTGTCGGCAAGCCGGTCTCGGGACTGGAGCCATTGTGGAGCGGGCCGCGCCAGTTGGCCCAGTTCCCGGCGTGAAGGGCGGCGGATGCGGCGAGCAGAAGCGTGAGGGCGAGCGAGGATTTCATGGGGATGGGAAGGTTGCGTTTCGGGTGGGTGAGCGGGGCTGGCTGATTCCGCCCGGCAGGTGGCGGAGAAATTTGCTGATGGGCTGGTTCGTCAAGCCCGCCGCCGCGGGCATGTCATCCCGCGGGCAGCGCCGGACGGCCTTCACGGGCGAGGGGCAGGCCGAGGCCCGGCGCGGCGAGGGTCCGGGCGACGTCCTCAGCGGTGCGGTAGCGGAGGCAAACGGCGGTCTCCCGCAGGTGTCGCGCGGCTTTGGACAGGGGTCGCAGCCAGGTGCGTGGTGAGAGGTAGTGCCTGGCCGCGGTGTGGCCGTACAGGAGCCGGGCCACCCGCTCATGATTGCCGACGGTGACCGTGAAGGCGCCGGCGGGGGCAGCCCGTCGGGCGAGAACCACCGTGATGTTGCCGCCGTCGGCCGAAGTGTGCCGCCAGGCGACGGAAAATCCGGCCCTTTCCCCGGCGGCGCCGAGCGTGACGAGGTTGAAATGGTGCAGGTGGGCGAAATGGAAACGTCCGCGTGGTGACCCGCAGGTGCCCTCGATATTCGGGACCTCCACCACCAGCACGCCGTCCGGGGTCAGCCATTCCGCCAGCCGGCGCAGGGCCCCGACCGGGTCGGCGAGGTGCTCCAGCACGTGGAAGAGGGTGATCGCGTCGAAGCGACCCGCCGGAAAAGCGGCGCGGCTCCAGTCGGTGCTGGCGATGTCGAGGCCGAGGTGATCCCGCGCCCAGCTGGAGTAGGCCTCGTTCGGCTCGATGCCGGAGGCGCTGATGCCCGAGGCACGCAGCACCTGGAGGAACTCGCCGCTGCTTGCCCCAACGTCGAGCACGCGGTTGCGGCCCCGGAGGTGGGGCTTGAGCCGCTCGTGCCGGTCCCGGGCCACGTCCATCGCGCGCAGCACGCGCCGCGCGGTCGGTCGCGCCGATCCCTTGTAGCTGCGGCGGTATTCACGGGCGTAATACTCCTCGATCCTGCCTTCCGAGGGCATGGGATCGGTGCGCACCAGGCCGCAGGAACGGCAAATCACGCTCCGCAGGGGCCGGCCTTCCCGGTCGATCTCGCTCACCACCTCGGCGTCCCGGGAGTCGCACAGGTTACAGGACGAAACGGAGGTGGTGCGGGGAAAGGTTCGGTTCGGCATCTCTGGGGCGGAGGACGTACAGTGCGCTCGGCACGTCTTCGTATGCCTTATTGCCCCCGGCGCAAGCGTCCGGGTCTCGAAAGCGAGGGGTGCTTTTCCGCCCCGGCGCCTCCGGCGGTCGCCTTAGTCGAGGGTCAGGCGGCGGTCGGCGCGGATGCTCCAGCGCCCGGTCCGGCCGTTCTCCTCGAAGCGGGCGCTGAAGACGAACCCGCCCTCCTCCATCGCGAGGGCGTGGTTGTCCGCGCCGGCCGGCGCCGCCCAGCCGAGTTCGGACAACGAGGCGGCCCAGCGGCGGTATCGCTGCCGGAACTCGCGCTGCGCGTGGTAGACGTCCAGCGCCAGGTCGCGCGCCGCCTTGCCGGCGAGAACCGGCGGTTTTTCGTCACGCCCCGGGGTTTGGCGGGAGAAGCGTACCAACCCCCACATTTCGGGCCGGTGCATGTCGATCACGCCTTGCGGCGACCACACCCAGTTGTCCTCCGGAGTCGCGGGCCGCTTCTCGTACTTGTTGTCGTTCACGGTCACCTGCCACTCGACGCGCGAGAAGTTCATCCGCCAGATGTCGCCGTCCGCCGGCGGTCGGACGACGCCGCGATCTGTCCGGAAAGCCGCCCACGGGAACGCGATCTCCAGCGTCCAGCCGCGGTCGGTGTCTCGCGGGTCGTTGAGGGTCCCGTCCACCCGGACCGCGGTCCGTAGTCCGGGTATGTCCCACTCGTTGCGGGCCTTGCCGCCGTCGAGGTAGGGCTTCGGCAGGAACAGGTCCCAGCCGGTGTTGAGCGCGTTGAGTTCGAACTCGAAGTACTCGTGGGTGTCCCCGTCGGGATCGAGGAACACCTCGAAGTCCGGATCGTGGAAGATCACCGAGTCGTGCGCGGTGAGCTTCGCCCAGACGTGCGGCTCCTCAAGTTCGGCGCCGATGTAGAGATGGGTGTCGTCCCACAGGATCTTCGCCCGTGTGCGGAAACGGGGGCGCGGTCGTCGGTCGCCCTCGATGTCGATGAAGTCGGCCGTCCATTCCGCTGCCGCCCACGCCGCGTCATCCAGGCGGCCGTCGATGGCCGGCGGCCGCGCGGCGTGGCGGGCGATGTAGCCTTGCGGCGTGATCGGCTGCATCCGCTCCCGCCACGGCGCCAACTGCGGCGGCGGTTCGCCCGCCGAGAGGGTCGCAGCTGCCGCCAGAATACACACCGCGAATCTGGCCGGTGGACGCAAGTTCAAGGGTTCCTCCCTGTCAGGCGCCGGAGGGCTTCCCGCGCCGGTTGAAGGCTGGGATCCAGCCTGAGCGCCTCGGAAAAATGCCGTACCGCTTCGGCTTGGCGCGACGGAATCTCCGCGAGGCGGAGACCGAGATTCAAATGGATGATCGGGTGCGCCGGCAGCAGGCGCAGGGCTCGCTCGAACAGCTCGATGGCCTCCAGCTGGCGTTCGGGTTGAGCGGCAAAAAGCAGGCCGAGATTGTTCAGCGTTCCCGGTCGCGCGGGGTCCAGCTCGAGAGCCCGACGAAAGTGTTCCGCCGCCTCCGTTTCGCCGCCAGGCTCTCGTGAAAGGAGGAGTGCCAGCTGATCGTGGATTTCCGGTCGGCCGCGGTCGAACTGCACCGCCTTGCGCAGTTGGCTTATCGCTTCGTTCGCGTTTCCAGCCGCGATCCAGGCGCCTGCCTCGTGATGAAGATGAAATGCACGGAGTCCGCTTGCCCCGAGCAAATTCAACGCCGCCGAGGCGATGGAGAGGCTCAGAAATAGCGGCACCAGCCAAGGTCTTTGGACACGCCCGAAGCTGCCCTGGCGCTCGATCAACATGCAAGTGATCGCCGCTCCCAGCACGAGCCAGGACGTCATCTCGATTTGATAGCGGGCGGTTGCGCCATAGAAGCATGCCAGCACCGCCAGCGCGGCTGCGAAGAAACCGAGCACCGCTTTCAACATCGTCTTGACCGTGCTTTGGTTCGCGTCGCGCCGTCCGCGCCACACCAACGGCAATGAAACCAGCACCCAGACGAAGGGCAGATTGGTGAAAAGCCCGAACATGGGCTCCACGCCCGCGTGACCCGGTGGTGGGGCGACTGAAGCGGGCCAGCGGATCCACGGAAAAGTCCCGGTCCAAGACGCGGGCGCGAGGAAATACACGTAGAGGTTGAAGGCCAGATGGCTGGCACTGAAATGAGCCCGGTCCTGGCGGTCCCCGGCAAGCTGGTGGGTTTGTCCGAACTCCCACAGGGATCCGAAGCGCAGGTGATTGTAGGCCAGGAGCAGCGCCCCCGCCATCGCCACGGGCAGCAAAGCTGCGGCGGCCAGCGAGACCCGTCGACGGGGTGCGAGGCCGGCCTGCAGGCAAGGGGCGAGAAGCACCACGGCGCTTGGCAGCAGAGAGGGCCTCGCGCCGATTGAAAAACCAAAGAACAGGCCGGCCAACGCCAGCCAGCGCCCCGATTCTCCGGGGGAGATCAGGGAGCGCCAGACAGCCAGCAGGGCTAGAGAAACCATCGCTTGCCCGCAGAATACCGCTACTTCCCAGACTTCCGCCCGGCTGAGCGCCATCGGGACTCCATTCCCCAAGCCCAAGGCTATCACGCCGGCGATAAACACAGCTTCGGACCCGCCGGGAAAAAACCTTCTTCGGATGGATCGCAGGAGAACCGTCTGCGCGAGAAATGAGACGCAGGCGAACAACACAACCGCCGCCTGATGGCTGAGGCTTTTGCCTGTGACCGCCGAGAACGGCCAGAAAAGGAGCAGTGCCGGCGAAGGTCCGAAGTAGAGGTATAATTTTTCCCCGTGGAGACTCAGGTCGTGAAGGCGGCTGCCTCCCGTGTAGGCGCTTCCCCGGAAGAGGGCGTTTGCATCGGGATCGTGGGGATCAGGCAGCGCCAGCAATCCCGTTGGGGGCGCTTGGGGCAAATGGAGTTGTCCAGCTCGGAACCCTGCGACCAGTTGATTGTAGTAGGCTTTTTCCGCTGGTTGTTGGCCGAACTCCGACCGCTGCGTCAGGCCGATCAGCGCGAAAATACACATCGTGAACAGGCACGATGCGATGAACCAGGGCTCGACCGCAGGCGCGAGGCGCACTCGGGTCGCATTTCCTCCGGTCATCGGGCTACTCCCGCCTTCTCCAGTTTGAAGATCAGCCCGTCAAGGAGGGCGTCGGTCTGGAGCTTGAGGCGCTGGCCGGGCTGGGGCGCCGGCTGGCCGGTACGCTTGGCGGACGCTTCCTGCTCGCGCAGGGCGGCATCGCCGGCCTCGCGCGCTGCCTTGAGGAACGCCTCCTTGGCCTCGTGCATCGCGCCCGAGCGGGTCAGTTCCTCCGGCGTGCCGGCCCGGCCCGCGAAACGCGCCACCCGTTCGGCCCCGATCCACAGCCGCCATTCGTCCTCGTCGGCGAAATACACCGCGAGCACGCCGTCGCGCGCCGTGCCGAGCTTCGTCGCCAGCCCGCGCATAAACGCCCCGGGTTCGGCGTCCTCCGCCGGCGTCGGTGACTTCGCGCGCAGGCGGGTCTTGATCACCACACCGAGGGCGCGCTCCACATTGGCGAGCTTGTGGTTGAACGCCTTCGCGCGCGGGGGCTCCACCGGCAGGAGCTTGTCGGGGTCGTCGAAATGCGCCTCCGGGCCCGGCTCGGCCGCGCCTGTGTGGCGCCGGCCCTGAGCGACGAGCGCGGCGAAAGTATCCTCATCCGCCCGGAAGGCCTGTGCGGCCGCGCCGATCCGCGCGATGCGCACCGTCATCACGTCGCCCTGCCGGATGCGCGGCAGCACCTCAAGGCCGCGCACCACGCGGCCGAACACGCTGTGCAGATAATTGAGCCGGTTCACCTCGCGCAGCGTCAGGAAAAACTGCGAGCCGTTGGTGTCGGGGCCCTTGTTCGCCATCGAGAGCACCCCGGCGGCGTCGTGCCGGAGTCCGGGTATGAATTCGTCGGGGAATGAATACCCGGGGCCGCCGTCGCCCGTTCCCGTCGGATCGCCACCCTGCACCACGAACTCGGGCACGACGCGGTGGAACTTGAGCCCGTCGAAGTAGGGCCGGCGCGGCGCGGGACCGAGCGTGCCCTCGGCGAGACCGACGAAGCTCGCGACGGTGCGCGGTGCCTCGCGGAAGTGCAGCTCGCAGGTGACCACGCCGTGCGGCGTGCCGATCTCGGCGTAGAGGCCTGCGGGGAGTGGGGACTCGGCGGCGCGGAGCGTCGCGGTGGAGAGCAGGAGGAAGCCGGCCGCGAGGGCCGGCAGGGCGAGGCGGAGCATCCGGCGACCGTGGAAGGTCGCCGTGCACCGCTCAACCAAACTCGCGCGGCGCGCGGACGATCAGGGCAGGAACGAGCAGATGTATTCGCAGAGTCCGGACTTCACCGCGATCGTGAAGCCGCTGTTGGCGGGCACATCGAAATGGGTCCCGGCCCCGTAGGTCCGCGTCTCCGTGGCGTCCTTCAGCGTCACCGCGCACTCGCCGGCGACGATCTCCATGCGCTCGGCCGCCCCGGTGCCGAAATAATACGATCCCGGCCGGATCAGCCCGAGGGTTTTCTTCGACTGGTCGGCGAACAGCACCGTGTGGCTCACGACGTTGCCGTCGAAGTAGACGTTGGCCTTGGTGACGACGGTCACGCCGTCGAATTTCGCGGGAATCTGGGACATGCGCGCGGGGATGAGGGCCCTCGCCGCCGGAGGCAAGCCCGCCTTGCCAGTTCGCCCCGCCGTCGTCCAAGCTCGTTGACGCGAGTGGACAGTCGTACCTTTTCAGTTACGCATTCGTCCATTCCCCGCTGCGGTGAAACCCGCCAATCCCTTTCCCAGAAAACCATGCATCCCAAACCCGTATCCCTGATCGCCGCCCTCCTGACCCTCGGGGCGGCCCCGTTCGGCTGGTCGCAGCAGGTCGCCCCGGCGGCCCCCGCGCCTGAGCCGGCCCGCAAGCCCGCGCCCATCCCGGTCACGACCGGCGGCGACGAGGCCATCGTGCTGTCGCCTTTCACCGTCTCCACCGCGGCCGACCGCGGCTATCAGGCCTTGAACACGCTCTCGGGCACCCGTCTCAACTCGAAGCTCGAGGACCTCGGCGCCTCCATCACCGTCGTCACCAAACAGCAGATGGAGGATCTCGCGATCCTCGATCTCAACGACGTGTTCCTCTACGAGGCCAGCACCGAGGGCACCGGCAACTACACCCAGTTCACGCCGAACCGGAACGGCGGCATGATCGACGGCACCGCCAACGACCCGGCGCGCGCCAACCGCATCCGCGGCGTCGGCAGCCCCATCAGCGGCAGCGGCGTCAACATCGCGGTGGGGAACTTCTCCTCGAACAACAAGATCCCGATGGACACGTACAACATCGACGCCGTCGAGATCTCCCGCGGTCCCAACTCCAACCTGTTCGGCCTCGGCGCCGCGGCGGGCACCGTCAATCTCGTGCCGTCCAAGGCCAATCTCACCCGGATGTCGACCGCCACGACGATCCGCGCCGATGACCGGGGCGGCCGCCGTCTCTCGTTCGACGTCAACCGCCCGCTGATCACCGACAAGGCGGCGTTTCGTTTCTCCGCGGTCGACGAGTCCAAGGGTTTCACGCGCAAGCCCGCCGAGGAGAAGATCCGCCGTTACTTCGGCGCCGTGCAGGTGCGGCCGTTCCGTTTCACCACCTTCAACGCCTCCTTCGAGCACTACACCAACTTCTACCGCCGGCCCAACTCCATCACCCCGCGCGACACCACCTTCGAGTGGCGCGCCTCGGGCAGCCCGACCTTCGACCCGACCACGCAGCTGGTCTCGTACGCGGGCGGCCGCACCGTCGGACCTTTCCCGGCCACGAATGAGAACACGCTCCTGCCCCCGGGCCTCATGGCGGGCGGCACCTACGGTCGCCTCGTCGTGTTCATGGATGGCAGTTCGGCCTCCCCTTACATCAGCCAGATGCGCACGGCCAACCCCGTCACTTCCGGCACGCCGTCGCCGTTCACCGCCAATAGCAACATCCGCTACCTGCAGACCGGCACGGATATTTTCCGCCGCAAATCCAACCCCTTCCCGCTCTTCTTCGCGCCCGCCATCAGCGACAAGTCCGTCTACGATTGGGAGAATGTTAACTTCGTCGGCGCCAATTTCGGCGAGGACACCTCCTCCACGCTGCGGATCGAGGCCGAGCAGATCCTCCTCAACACCGGCACGCACCTCCTCGCCGTGCGAGGCGGTCACATGTACCAGAAATTCAACCGCTTCTCCCGCAGTGTGATCGATAACACCGACACCGTGCTTTACGTCGACGTGAACTCCAAGCTGCTCGACGGCCGCGCCAATCCCAACTTCCTGCGGCCCTACGTCGAGGCCGTCGGTCCGTTCGACAACCGCAACCCCGAGGTTTTCGACACGCAGAACGCCGACCTCGCCTACCAGCTCACGCCGCGCAACCTTCCGCGGCTCCTGTCCTGGATCGGCACGCAGCGCGTCGCCGCCCACGCCGAGGTGAACCGCAACAGCAGCGCCACCTACACCTACGGCTACTGGGCCTCGGGCAACAACCCGTGGGTCAACCGCGCCAACCGCGTCAGCGGCAACCAGCTCGCCTACCGTTACTACCTCGGCGACGCCAACGGCCAGAACGTCGAGTACGGTCCGTCCACCTACCAGGACTTCGCCGGGACCTACGGCGTCAACTGGTTCAACAACCTCACCGGCCGATGGACGACCGAGAATGTCGCTTTCGACAGCCTGGCCCGCGCCAGCACCGCCCGCCGCCGCGAGGAGCTCCGCACCTTGAGCGTCACCGCGCAGAGCTACTTCTTCGGCGACCGCCTCATCACGACGGTCGGCTTGCGCCGCGACCGCCGCCGCGAGCGCAACACCCTCCAGGCCGCCGTCAATCCGGCCACCGGACTCGTCAGCTATGACAACTACGCCGTCTGGCAGGCGTGGACCGACGACGCCACCGGCCCGCTCGGGGCCGCCACCCGCGCCTCGCAGCGCGGCGACACCAAGACCTACGGCGCCGTCCTCCGTCCGCTGAGCTGGCTCAACGTCCACTACAACCGGTCCGACAGCTTCTTCCCGCAGGTCGTGCGCTACGCGATGGATCTCCAGGGCGTGCTCCCCAACGCCAAGGGCGAGGGCAAGGACTACGGCGTCAGCTTCACCGCCCTGCAGGGCAAGCTGGCCGTGAAGATCAACCGCTACGAGACGATGGAACTCGGCAGCCGCGCCGGTGAGATCGGCACCATCGGCAACCGCACGTTCCGTCTCGAGGGCCGTCCCGAGAACAACGGCATCCGCGACGCCAACGGATTCTACCCGTGGGCGCTCAACCTCGCCACCAGCCGTTTCGCCAAACAGGGCGTCTCTCCCTCGCAGGCTCAGCTCACCGCCGCCACCGCACGCATCATGGGCGTGACCGACGACTGGATGGCCACTTTCCTCGCCGCCGGTCCCGGCCAGCCGCAGACCAACGGTCTTTCGGACGTCCTCTCCAAGGGCTATGAGATCGAGGCCACCTACAACCCGACCCGCAACTGGCGCATCAAGTTCACCGGGGCCCAGCAGGTCGCCCTCGACGCTCGCATCGGCTCCGAGCAGTTCGACTACTGGCAGTCGCGCCTGCCGGTCTGGACGACCGCCAAGGACGACGAGGGCCGCCTCTGGTGGAATACCATTCCCGCGCTCGGCGGCGACACGCCCGAGACCGCCTACTACAACGGCCTCCTTTCGCCTTACCTCTTCGGCGTCGCCAACGTTGGCAAGCCCCGCACCCAGGTGCGCAAGTACCGCTGGAGCACCGTCACCAACTACTCGTTCACCGAGGGCATGCTGAAGAACTTCAACGTCGGCGGTTCGATCCGCTGGGAGGACAAGGGATCGATCGGCTTCTACGGCGCCGCGCCGTCCCAGCTCCCGGGCTCCTTCCGAGGCGTCATCCTTGAGCTCGATCCCAACAAGCCGATCTATGATCCGGCGCGTTACTACTACGACTTCTCGGTCGGCTACCGCACGCGGATCCTTGGCGACAAAGTGCGCGCCAACGTGCAGCTCAACGTGAAAGACGTGTTCGAGAACGGCCGCCTGCAGGCGGTCGCCGCGAACCCTGACGGCTCCATCTACGCCTGGCGCATCAAGGAGCCGCGTCAGTTCATCCTCACGGTCGGCTTCGACCTCTGACGTACCCGCGTTCCCCTTCTCTTCAGGCGCGCCCAAGCGGGCGCGCCTTTTTTTTGCCGGCATTCTCCGATCCGGGCTCTGCACCACGAATCAGGAAGCCACCACGAAACACACCAAAGGCACGAAAGGGATCGAGGCGCGGCATGAAAGAATTTCCGAAAAGAGGCCGCCCACGGAAGGCACGGAAAACGCGGAAGATTCAGGCGCTCGCCGCGGCACGATTCCCTGTAGCCGGGGTCTGGCGACCCCGACCTATGCAGGAACCGCGATAGCCGAAGGCTTTTCGTGCTCCGCGGCGAACGGCCGCAGCTACAGGGGATGCCTTTCGTCCGGAAAAGCCGTAACGATTTTCGTGGAGAAACGCGTGCGATGTAGCCGAAGGCGTTTACCCGCCTCAGGCGGGCCGCCCTCGGATCTTCGGGAACTCTTTCCGCCAATTCCCACTCACTCCCTCTCGCCTTCACCCGCTCCTCCCGGCGCGGCGCAGCTCGGACTGTTGCTTCGTTTACGGCGGAGCCGCGCTGGGTGTTCCGTGGGCAACTCCCCGCGGTTTTCCTTCAGAATCCCATCAACTGCACGCCGTCAGCTCATGGCGGAGAATCGCCAGCGCGCAGATCGCGGCCGTCTCGCAGCGGAGCGTGAGCGGCCCGAGCGTCACCGGTTCGAAGCCCGCCGCGGTCACGCGTTCGATCTCCGCCGGGGAAAAATCCCCTTCGGGTCCGATCAGCCAGATGGCCGTGCGCGGCGCTTTGAGGCCCGCGGCCGCCCGGGCGGCCAGCACCGCTTTCAGCGAAAGCGCCCCGGGGTGCAGGCTCGCGACGAGCTTCAGGTCCTGACCGGCCGCTGCGAGGCAGGGCTCGAGTTTCTGGACGGGCGTGATCTCCGGCAGAAAAGGATTCCCGCATTGCTTGGCGGCCTCGAGCGCGGCCGTGCGCCACTTCTCGACCTTCCCTTCCGAGCGTTCGCCCTCGAGGTGCACCTGCGTGCGCTCCGTCTCCAGCGGCACGATGCGCGCCGCACCGATCTCCGTCGCCTTGCGCACGATGCCGTCCATCGCCGCGCCTTTCGGCAGCGCCTGCGCGAGCGTGATCGCGCAGGGCAGGGCGGGGTGCCTTCGCGACGACACCACCCGCAGCACCGCCCCTTGGCGGCGGTCCGCCGCCAGCTCGCACGTCCACTCTGCGCCGCTGCCGTCGAACGCCACCACCGGTGCGCCGATCCGGGCGCGGTTCACCGTCACGAGATGGTGTGTCTCCGCGGGCGAGAGCGTGATCTCGGTCACGCCGGCCGGGGGCGGCGCGCAATGGACGCGGAAGTCGGGCATCGGCGCCGGAGTGTCCGCCGCGCCCCGCGCGCGTCGAGGGAAAACCCGGGCCCGCGCGGTCGCGCCTTGCGATGGCGGCCGCGGTCGTGTTCCCGTCCCGGCACTCCCGCCCCATGGACCGACCGCTGCGCACCGTCCGGTGGCTCGCCGCTGCCCTTTTCGCCGGAGTCTTCTCCCGCGCCGGCGAGCCAGCTCCGGCCGCGGTCGGCCCCGTCGTCGAGTTGCCCGCGTTCGTCATCACCGAGACTAAACCCGGCGGCGCCCCGTGGCGGTACGCGCGCGCGGAGGGCTTCGAGATCATCTCCCAGGTCGGCGACGATTCTACGCAGGCGGTGTTCGAGGCGCTCTGGCGCGGGCCGCGCCTCACGCTGCCGCCCGAGTTCCACCCGCGGCTTTCCACTCCGACGGCCGTCATCATCTTCGACCAGGATCCCGACCGAGGCAGCGGGCCGGGCGCATTGGGTTCCGTGCGGCTTCCCACCGAGCAGTCGGCGCACTGGACCAATGTCATCAAGCGCACCCAGCCCGACCGCGAGGTGTTCAGCGTGAACCTGCGCGGCCGCTACTTCACCCGCTCCTCCACGTTCCGTTTCGACCTCCACACCCTGTTGCGCCTGCGCCGCCGCCCTGGGTGCACGAAGCCCTGTACGGGGCCTACGGGATCTACCGGGAGGGGATCGATTATCCCGAGCGCGGGACACACTCGAGCATCGTGCGCGCCTTGTGGTGCGAGGAGCGCGAGCTGATGCGGGCGGAACAACTCGCCGGCCCCGCGCTGGATTTTTTCCTCACGCCGCCCGAAAAACGGAAGGGGTCGCTCGCCGTGCGGCCGCCGTTGTTCGACGCGATTGCCGACCCGGCCGGGCTCTGGAACGGCGGTCTGCCGGGCGACACTCGCGTCCCGGCGGAAAACGCCCGGTGGGCCGCCACCTGCGCGCTGTTCGCCCGCTGGGCGCTTTATGCCCGCGATGGGGCTCGCCGCGATGGTTTCTGGCGGTTGGTCAACGCCTCGTCCTCGCGGCCCGTGGACGAGACGGTCTTCCGCGAGTGCCTCGGGCTAGGTTTCGCCGAGGCGAGGGCAGAGCTGGCCTGGTACCTGCCAATCGCGATCACCGAGGTCGCCAACCGCGCCGTGGAGCCGCTCCGCCCGCCCCGGCTCCAGATCCGACCTGCGACCGCGGCCGAAGTGGCCCGCGTGCGGGGCGATTGGGAGCGGGGTGAAGCGGCGATCCTCGCCGGTTCGCATCCGGAGATCTCGGCCCGCTACGCCGCGCAGGCCGGTCGGACGCTGCGGACGGCCCATGCCGCCAACGTCGACGACGCGGAGCTGGCCGCCGCCCTCGGGCTCCTCGAGTTCGAGTCGGGCGACAACGCGCGGGCGCTGGAGTTGCTCACCGCGGCCACCGCCGGCGGTCAGTCGCGACCTCGCGCCTGGTTCACGCTCGCGCACCTTCGGCTGCTCGGTGCGGGACCGGCCCGCGGCAGCCCGCCGCTCACCGCTGCCGAGGCGGCCCCGATCCTCGCCCCGCTGCAGGAGGCTTGGCGGCTGGAACCCGCGATGGCTGTGACTTACGAGTTGCTGGCGGAGCTGTGGCGCCGCTGCCCCGAGCTGCCCGCCGCCGAGACGGTCACCCGGTTGCGCGAGGGCCAGCGACGGTTTCCGCGCGACACCCGCCTCCTGCTCGCCGCCTTCCGCGCCTGCGTGGAACGCGGGGCCCGCGCCGAGGCTCTTGCCATGCTCGACGAGGGCCTGCCGCTTGTCACCGACCCCGTGATGCGGGACCGCCTGCAGCGCACCCGCGAGGCCCTTGCCGCCGCGGCAGGGAAGCCGCGATGAGTTCAGATCGGCGGGGAATTTAGCGTCGACAGCCTCCGTCCCGATTTTACCGTCCGGCTTCGGTTCGCCCGGATGGCGGAATTGGCAGACGCAACGGACTCAAAATCCGTCGCCCTCTAAAGGCGTGTGGGTTCGAGACCCTCTCCGGGCACCAGCCTTCGTCGAGGCTGCAACTGGCGCGCCGAGGCGACTCGATCTGTTGGTTGCAGGCGGGAGGTTTTGGGTCTGACACCGCGCGTGGGGCGAAGGGCTCGCTTGAGGGGATCAGGCTGAAACGTGCAGCTTAGCCGCAGGCACCGGCCACGGGGCGCACGTTTCGCCGTGGCGCCTTCGGGCGCCGCCGTACCCCCCGAGGCCTTTGCGCAAAAAGGCCCGCCGCCGTCATGGCCGCGGGCCCTAGATTCCGACCGTCAGGCCGGCTGTCGGATTACCGGGTCTGCTCAGGGCAGAATCACGGTGTCGACCACGTGGATCACCCCGTTGCTGCCGACGAGATCGGCCGCGGTGACCTTCGCTCCGTTGACGGTGACACCCTTGCCGTCGGCCTTGAGATTCAGCTTCTTGCCGTTCACGGACGGCGCCTCGCCGGTCTTCACGGCGGCGGCCATGACCTTGGCGGGAACGACGTGGTACGTGAGCACGGCGACGAGCTTGGCCTTGTTCTCGGGCTTCAGCAGCGATTCGACGGTGCCGGCGGGCAGCTTTTTGAAGGCCGCGTCGGTGGGCGCGAAAAGCGTGAACGGACCGGGGCCGCTCAGGGTCTCGACGAGGCCGGCGGCCTTCACGGCGGCGACCAGCGTCGTGTGGTCGGGTGAACCGGCGGCGATTTCAACGAGGTTTTTGGCGGAGGCCGCCGAGACTAGGCCGGCGGACAGGGCGAGGGCGACCAACAGGGAACGGAGCTTCATGGGATTGGTGGATCTGACGTTGAACTGAACAAGCGGCCGAGAGACGGAGCCTAAAGGTCGCGCATTCGAAACGAACCGCGGCGCAGGGCGGATGCATCCAAATGGTCGGAGAACGTAGATTTGCAGCGACGGCGAAGGATCGTACTCACGTGCAATTGCGATGGAGGGCGTGTGGCCACGCCGCGGATTTCGTTCCGGCTCCCTTAGGGTCCGGCCGGTGTTCCCGTCGAGAATCGCCTGACTCCGGTCACGCAGAGGATCACCACGAGTTTAGTCGCGAGCATGAGCGGCGTGATGGTTTCGCGAAGGAGCGTGGCCGCCTTGGGACCGCAGTCCGGGTAATCGCGCCACCCCGGCGGGTAAGTTGAGGCACTGCAAAGGCGTGAACGGACCGCGGCCGCTCAAGGGTTTCGACGAGGCCGCCGGCCTTCAAGGCGGCACCACTGTCGTGCGGTCGGGTGAACCGGCGGCGATTTCAACGAGGTTCTTGGCGGGTCGGGGCGAAACCTGCAACCGAGCTGAGAAACGCGTCGCCACGATGCCGTTTTCTCCCCGACCCCTTCGGGGCCTGTCCCGCAGGGGCGGGATCGGCCGAGCGCGGCCTATTCGCCCACGATCAAGGTTTGGGCAGGATCTTCTGCGCCGGGTCGGCCTCGCGGGCCGGTAGGTCGATCGGCCGGGCGAAGGAGGCTGGGTTCTCGGTTATGATCCGGACGTTCTTGAAACGGATGAGATTCCTTTCCTGCGCGGCATCGCCGTTGGCGCCGAAGGAGTGGATTTTGAAGGCCACGTAACCTCGCGTGTACTTGTCATGGATCAGGTGCGCGGTCGGGGTGCCGTTGACCCAGACCTTCAGGGAGCGGCCGATCGCCTCGACGCGGAAGCGGACCCATTCGTTGAACTTGTAGGCCGTGCGGGCGCGCTCGTCATGCTCCAGCGTGTAGAGCCAGAGCCAGTTTTTCCCGTAATCGTCGAAAATACCGCCCGTCCAGCGGCGCGTGGGCGACGGGTCGATTTTCACCTGGTAGCCGTGCAGCCGCACACTGGCGGCAGCGGGTGTGTCGATGCAGCGGAAGAGGATACCGGTGTTGAAGCCCCCCGTCTGGAACGCATCCACCTCGAGGATGAAGTCGCCGAATTTCTCCTCCGTGCAGAAAAACGTGTGCTCGGGTGTGCCGCGGACCATGTGCCCCACCATCTCGCCGTTTTCCACGGCCGCGTGCGCTTTGGGATGGGCGCCGACGATTTTCCACCCGGTGAGATCGCGCCCGTTGAAGAGTTCGCGCCAAGGCGGCTCGGCGGAAAAAACCGCGGACGTCGAAACGAGGAATAGAACGAGTCGGGGCAGGATTTTCACAGAGGGGCTGGGCGGAGGTGGGGCCTGGAGCGGGTTACGGAACGGACGCCATTCGGGCAAGCGTTCTGCCGGGGTCACGACGAAACCTGCCATGGAATAAAACCTCGATGCCTGAAGATGCGCGTTTTGCCCCGCCCTCTTCTGGTCCGCCGCTCTTTCCGGCTTTTCCCATGCCCTCACGGTAAGGCCGTCGGCTTTCCCCTTGCGAAAACGGTGCGAAATCCGTTCGGAGAATCGCATGAAACGTCTCCTCCTGGGACTCGTTTTGATCTGCCTTGGCCCGCCCGCTATGCGCTCAAAGGGGTCAGGACGAAACCGGCAACCGAGATCAGAGGAACGGCGCCCTACGTTGCGGGTTTCCTCCTGACCCTTCGGATCTGCCCCTTGGTGCGCCGGTAGTTTTTCGGGTGCAGGATCCGGTGAATCCCGCCTCTTCTGGCTCCGACGAAAAAGATGAGCCAAGACAACACCCGTCTCGAAATCTCCCGTTACCTGGCCGTCCCGCGGACCCGTATTTGGGAGGCGTGGGCGAACCCCGGTCATCTCGCGCAATGGTGGTGCCCCAAACCTTGGACGACCGAGGTGCGCGCCTTCGATTTTCGACCCGGAGGCGATTTTCACACGTATATGCGCGGACCGGATGGCGGCACCAGCGATAACCGCGGTTGCTTCCTGGAAATAGCGCAGTTCGAGCGCATCGTTTGGACATCGACGCTGACGGGCGGTTGGCGACCGACGACGCCGTGGTTGCCGTTGACCGCGGTCTTTTCCCTCGCGGATGAGGGAAATGGAACGCGCTACACCGCCGCCTGCCTGCACAAGGATCCCGATGACTGTCGGAAACACGAGGAAATGGGCTTCCTCGAGGGCTGGGGTACCTGCATCACCCAGCTCGAAGCGTATGCGCAAAAGCTATGAATACGTCATTCCAAGCTAGCCGGATGGGGACCGGATAAAACCAGCGATTTGGACCACGCGCGGGGACGCGGCCTCGCTGGCCGTTCACGTCGCGAACCGCTTCGCCCCGGCCACGCATAGGATCACGACGAGGGTCGTCGCGAGCATGAGCGGGGTGACGGTTTCGTGGAGTAGCGTCGCCGCCAATACCAGCCCGAGGAACGGCTGCAGCAATTGCAGCTGACCGACCGCCGCGGTCCCTCCACGCGCGAGGCCGCGGTACCAGAAAATGAAGCCGATCAGCATGCTGAACAGGGAAACGTACCCCAGGCCGATCCAAGCCGGCCCCGTGATGCTAGCGAGGGTCGGAGGCCGCAGCAGCAGGGTGAGCGGGATCATCACCGGCAGGGAAAGCACGAGCGCCCACGAAATGACCTGCCAGCCGCCGAGCCGGCGCGCCAGCGTGGCTCCTTCCGCGTAGCCGAGGCCGCAGACGGCAACCGCGCCCAGCATCAAGCCGTCGCCGAGCGGAGAAATCGAGAAACCCTGCGACCACGCGAATCCCGCCACGGCCGCGCTACCCGTTGCTGAGAATAGCCAGAACGCCGCAGGGTGGCGTTCACCTCCGCGCAGCGTGCCGAAGAGCGCCGTGGCCAGCGGCAGAAGCCCGATGAAGACGAGCGAGTGCGCCGAGGTGATGCGCTGCAGCGCCAGAGCCGACAGCAGCGGGAACCCGGCGACCACCCCGAGCGCGATGATCGCGAGGGACGAAAGATCGGCCCTCGACGGCCGCGGTTCGCGGAACAGGAGCAAAAGCGCGAGCGCCAGCACGCCCGCGATCGCGGCGCGCGCAACCGTCAGAAACAGCGGATCGAAATCCATGACCGCCGCGCGCGTGGCCGGCAGGGAGCCGCTGAAAATCAGCACGCCCACCAATCCGCTCACCCAGCCATCGGTCCTTTTATCCACGAGGTTTCCTTAAACCCGAAGTGGATCGGATCGACCTAAATTCCGGCGCACAGCGCCTCGGTTCCGGTCGTCGTATCGGGTCGTTGCGGTTTCCGTTGCGTCACGTGCCCTCTGTCTCCCGGAAGGTGCCCCACCGCCCGGGTGGCTTCAAGGGTGGCAAACGGGGGCCGGTTTCGCCCCGAGCCTTCGGGTCGCTCCTTGACCGCGTCGGACAAGTGTCCGACGTTCCGTCATGGTTTCCTTCGTCACCACGCGTGAGCTCTCCAAGCAACCCGGCCGGGTCATGCGGCGGCTGCGCGCCGATGGACCGCAGGTTATCACCCAGAATGGACAGCCGGCGGCCTATCTGGTGCCCGCGAGCGGTCGCGGCATAGAGTCCGATCTGGATGCGATCCGGCGTCTTCTGCTCGGTCGCGCGCTCGACGCCGCCCAGGCGGAGGCCGCGCTCTCGGGAACGTCCGAGCTTTCCGCGTCGGAAATCGAGCTTGAGATAAAGGCGGCCCGTAAAGCCCGCCGCGCCGCGAAATCCCGCGCATGAGGCCGCCGGTCTGGGTGCTGGATACCAACGTGGTGGTTTCCGCCGCGTTGACTGCCGGTGGACCGTGCGACCGGCTTCTGCGGGCCGCCGGCGACGGAAGGCTGCACCTCGCCTGGAGCGCGCCGATGCTGGCGGAATACCGCGCCGTATTGCTCCGTCCGAAGTTTGGTTTTTCGCGTCCGCTGGTCTCGGCGCTGCTCGCGGCGTTTGATCCCGCGCATCAGGTCGCCGTCGGTCGCGCTCCTGGGCTGCCCGACTCCGACGACGAGGTTTTTCTCGCCGCGGCGCTTGCGACGGAGGATCGCGTGCTCGTCACGGGCAACGCTATTCACTTTCCGGTCGAGATCTGCCGTCCGGTTCGCGTGCTGAGCCCGGCCGAGGCGTTGCGGGAGCTGGACCGGCGCTGATTCCGGCCGGGCCGGTGTGAACCTAGGCGAACCGCAGGGAGTCAGGGCGTACGATATTCACGGGATCTCTCGGATTCCGGACAGGATCTCTTCTGTTGTCTTCGCCCAGTCGATCGGCGGGACCGCTTGGTAACCGGGTGCCGTCAGCGTGAAGGGGCCGCTGGTTTCGCCGGCGACCTTGCGCACGAGGATTGATTCGCGGCTGGCGGTGACGGACAGCACGAGGCCTTTCACGCGGATCTGGTCGATGGTGAGCGCGGGGAAGTCCGCGGGCAGCCGCAGGTCGATCACGCAGCCGTCCGCCGGGGGGTGGGTGAAGCCGAGGAAGCCGCGTAGCATGATCTGCGGCACCAGCAGCGACTCGAAAAAATCGCGGTCGAGTCCGAGTCCGCCGGCCGCGCCCGTCAGTGCCGGGGTAGTCGGTACGGTGCGCGACGCCCTTTTGCGGCTTTCCTCATTCGCAGATCTGTCCGGTCGGGCCGGCGGCTTTGCCCTTGCGAAACCGGTGCGAAATCCGTTCGGAGAATCGCATGAAACGTCTCCTCCTGGGACTCGTTTTGATCTGCCTC
>Ga0255188_1000163_pt1 | contig 24986 bp, 23 predicted proteins | sample Miss_Cont_RepB_8_FD_188427 | JGI IMG/M metagenome (GOLD analysis project Ga0255188, IMG submission 188427) | Freshwater microbial communities from Mississippi River, Louisiana, United States - Miss_Cont_RepB_8h | ecosystem: Environmental > Aquatic > Freshwater > River | place: USA: Louisiana... | reverse complement strand
ATACAGCGCGTCGAAATGTCCCTCGAACTTCCGCACCAGCCCGCCGTCCGCGACCTTCCAGATGGCCGCTTGTCCCTGCAAGCCCGGCTCACCGCCCGCCGCCGCGACCCACTGGCCGTCGGTGGAGAAGGCGACGGAGTTCACGTTGCCGCGAATGCCCGTGAGCGTGTGCCGCACCGCGCCGGTCTCGGCGTCACGCAACTCGACCTCGCGATAGCGCGCGACGGCGATGACGTTGTGCGGCGCGGCGAAGGCCACGGCTTGGATGGATTTCCGGGGCGCGACGCGCGGGGCAATCTTCGGTGTGACCAGCTCGCGCACCGGCTCGGTGGCGATGGCCGGCGGCTTGGCTCCGCCGTCAATCCACGCCTTCACCAACGCCAGCTCGGACGGCTCGAACTTCTTCCGCTTGCCGGGCGGCATGATTTTGACTTTGTCGCGCCCTTCGAGGGACTTCATCAGCAGGCTGTCGGAGCTTTTGCCAGGCAACACGGGCACGCCACCGTCGCCGCCTTTCATGAGTGAGGCGTAGTTTTCGAGGACGAGGTTGTTCTCCGCATCCGTGACCGAGTGGCACTCGACGCAGTGCTTCTTGAAAAGCGCCTGCACCAGCGTGAAGTCCGGCGCGGCGGACGCGGCGAGGGCGGAGCGCGAGGAGGAGAAGGCCAGGACCAGCGTGGCGAGGAATAAAGCGGATCTCATGCGTTGAATGGCTTGCAGTGCATAAACGCGGGCGAATTTAGCCCAACGCGTCGGCGACGCGACTGCAAAAACTCACTCCACCAACACGATTTTGCCACCAACGGCTGCGGCCAGCGCAGCCAAGTCGCTTTCAGGGCTTATCGCTTGCGCGGAAGTGACAACGCGGTCGCAAGCTCCTTGATCGCCAAATCCACATGCTCCAGCGCTGCTCCGGTGAAGGCCGGGCGGGCTTTCTCCAGGATGAGCTTCACGCCCAGCAGTTGGGCGTCGGACAAAGGCCGGGGCAGGCCACCGTTGCCATCGCCTTTGAAATCCGAGTCGAGCACGTGCGCGGCTTTGTCAACTTGGTGCATCGCCGCCTTGCGGTGGCCGTCATACACGTGATTCCCAAGGGCCAGCGTGTTGTAGGCCTCATGCAAAATAGTGAGATTTCCAGTGCCCTTGGCGGGTGGCTTCTGCTTCTCCTCCTTCTTCTTTTCTGATTTGGGAGAAGTCGCCAAGTCGCTGGCTTTGCCCTTTATTTCCTTGCCCTTCTCCTTCTCGTTTCCCTTGTCCTTGCCTTTGCCTTTGCCCTTGTTCTTGTCGTTGTCCTTGCCTTTGTCCGCTGGCGGGTTGGGTTGCGCGGACTTGGCAGCCTTTGCCTTCGGTTCTGCGGAGCCGGCTAGAAACGGCAGTCCGACCGCAATCAGCGACGTGATAAGCAATGCAACGAGCGGTCTGAAGGATGATGCTTTCATAGGGGTTTTCGGTTGCTGGCCCCGCATTGTGTAGGGCGGGTAGGAACCCAAGCAATTGAAATTAGGCGGCCAAGATCCCCTTCACCACCTGACAAGACTCCACCCCGGTGAGCTTCAGGTCGAGACCCTGAAAGCGCACGGAGAGGCGTTCGTGGTCGAGGCCGAGCTGGTGGAGGATGGTCGCTTGCAGGTCGCGGACGTGGACGGGGTTTTCCACGATGTGGAAGCCCAGCTCGTCGGTCTGGCCGTAAGTCACGCCGCCCTTGATACCGCCGCCGGCGAGCCACATCGAGAACGCCTGTGGGTGATGGTCGCGACCGAGGCTGCGGCCCAGCGCGGCGTTGGATTCGACCATTGGCGTGCGCCCGAACTCGCCGCCCCAGATGACCAGCGTGTCGTCGAGCAGGCCGCGTTGCTTGAGGTCCATCACGAGCGCGGCGCTGGCCTGGTCGGTGGTCTTGCAGTTGTTGCGGACGTTGCCCTCGACGTTTGAGTGCGCGTCCCAGCCTTCGTTGTAGATGTTGATGAAGCGCACGCCGCGCTCGACCATCCGCCGCGCCAGCAGGCACGAGCGGGCGAAGGAGGGCTTGGCCGGGTCGCAGCCGTAGAGGTCGAGCGTGGCCTTGCTCTCACCGCGCAAGTCCATGAGGTCCGGCGCGCTGGTCTGGAGGCGGAAGGCCATTTCATACGCGGCAATACGCGTGGCGATTTCCGGGTCGCCGTCGAGCGTGAGGCGGCGCTGGTTCAGGCTGCCAATCAAGTCCAGCGAGTCGCGCTGCAACTGCGTGTCCGCGCCGGGCGGGCTGGAGACGTTCAGAATGGGGTCGCCTTGGTTGCGGAAGCGCACGCCCGTGTAAACGCCCGGCAACGCGCCGCTGCCCCAGCACGCCGAGCCGCCGCTGATGCCGCTGCCCGTGCTCATCACGACGAATGCCGGCAGGTCGCTCGTCTCTGCGCCGAGGCCGTAGAGCACCCACGAGCCCATGCTCGGCCGCCCCGGCTGGCCGAAGCCCGTGTTGAAGAAAATCTGCGCCGGCGCGTGGTTGAACTGGTCGGTGCGGACGGACCTCACGATGGCGATGTCGTCCACAATTCGCGCGAGGTGCGGCAGCGTCTCGCCCAACTCCGCGCCGCACTGCCCGTGCTTGGTGAACTTGAAGCGCGGCCCCAGCACCGCCGCATCCGAGCGGATGAAGGCGTAGCGTTGCCCGCCGATGACTTCAGGCGGGATGGGCTTGCCCTCCAGCTCGGCGAGCTTGGGCTTGTAATCAAACAGCTCCAACTGGCTCGGCGCGCCCGCCATGAACAGGTGAATGACGCGCTTGGCCTTTGGCGCGAAGTGCGGCGGCTTGATGGGGAAAGGATTCGCCGGGGCAGCGACGACGCGGCGGGCGAAGGCGTCCGTGAGCAACCCGGCGAGCGCGACTTTGCCGAGGCCGACGCCGCAGCGTTCCAGAAACCAGCGGCGGCTATTGACGGGGGCAAGGGTGAGCGGGTCCATGAGCGGTCAGTGCTTGAGGAGTTTCAGACCTTCGAATTGGGCGAGCTTGTTTGCCTTCTGGTCGAAGCTCAGGAAGGTATCGCAGCCGAGCAGGAGGGCTTGGGCTACGTGCAACAGGTCGTAGGCCCGGAAGCCGTGCTTTGCGGTGTGGCGGAGGAGCAGTTCTTCAACCTGCCGCCCCACCGAGGTCAGCTCCAGGCTGACACCATCAAACCACTCGCCGCTACTGGCATCCTGTCGGAAGGTGGCGTGAGCGCTGGCGGCCAGTTCCGCCGAGACGCGGGGCAGACGGCCAGAGCGGGACAGGAACACGTGAAGCTGGAAGGCGTTAGAGACCTCGACTCGATGCAGCCAAGTCAGCGGGAACAACCCAGTTCCCTGCTCGTGGCCGGTTGCCGCCCACTGAGCTGCAACCGGGGTCTCAGGCAGTTGTAGATACAGCCGGACGAGGAAATTGCTGTCGGCGTAAGGCTTCATTCTCCGCGCAGGAGTTTGTCCACCGCCGCGGCATTGCGTTTGGAGATTTTGGGCATTCCCATCGCCCGCTGGCGCGCGAGGAAATCGGGGAAGACGGCGCGGCGCTGGGCTGGTCGCTCCGGGCGCAGTGAGTAGGTGCGCCCATCGCGGCGGCGGATGAGGACGGAGCCTTCGGCGTCGCAAGCGTCGAGCACGGCTCCCGGCTCCCGGTCAAGGTCACGAACGGTGTAAGTCTTCATGTCGGACATGATGTCGGCGTTCGCATCGGCAGTCAACCTTTGGCTACGAACTCATCGAGGTTCAGCAGCGCGCGGGCGAGGGCGGTCCAGGCGGCGCGGTCGGTGGCGTCGCCGTCGCCTTTGCCGGCGAAGTCGGCGGCCTTCAGCTCGCCCCTGGCGTAGCGGGCGCGTTGGGTTTCGTAGAACTTCACAAGCTGCGCGCGTTCGTCGGCGGAAGGCGGGCGGGTGAGACAGCGGCGGAAGAGACTTTCCACGCGGCTCTCGATGGTGCCGGGCTGCGCGGCGAGCTGGCGGCCGAGGGCTTGGGCGGCTTCGAGGATGACGGTGTCGTTGAGCAGCGTGAGGGCTTGGAGCGGCGTGTTCGAGACATCGCGCCGGGCGACGCACGCCTCGCCGCTGGGGCCGTCGAAGGTGTTGAACATCGCGTAGGGCGCGGAGCGTTTGGCGAACGTGTAGAGGCCGCGACGGTAGCGGTCCTCGCCGGTGCTCTCGTTCCACGACTTGCCGCCGTAAACGCCCTCGGACGTCACGCTCGCGGGCTGCGGCGGATAGACGCTCGGTCCGCCGACTTTCGCCGAGAGCTGGCCGCTGGCGCGCAGCACCGAGTCGCGGATGAGCTCGGCGTCGAGGCGGGAGCGGGGGAAGCGGGAGAGGAGGGTCTGGGGTCTGGGGGCTGGGGTCTGGGGCTGAGTTCGTGAGTCGCGGGTAAAGGTGGAGCTTTGCTGGTAAGTGGCGCTGGTCACGATGAGCCGGTGAAGCTGCTTCAACGACCAGGGCTTCCGAACTGCATCCCCAGACCCCAGACCCGAGACCCCAGACCCTCTCATGAACTCGACGGCCAGCCAGTCGAGCAACTCCGGGTGCGTGGGCGCGTCGCCTTGCAGGCCGAAGTCCTCCGTCGTCCGCACCAGGCCCCGGCCGAAGAACGCGGCCCACTGACGGTTCACCGTGACGCGCGCAGTGAGCGGATTCTCCGGCGAGACAAGCCACTGCGCGAAGCCGAGGCGATTCGTCGGGGCGCCGGGCGGCAGCGGGTTCAGCACGCCGAGCACGGCGGGCGCGACGGCTTCCTTCGGCGACAGGAATTCGCCACGATGGTGGCGGTGCGTGGGGCGCGGGTTCTCCGGCGGGCGCTCGCGGAGGACGAGTGTGGTTTGGTAAGTCGGCGGCTTGCGGAGGCGCTCGATTTCGGCGCGGGCTGCTTTCAGCTCGGGGGCGACGAGGAGGAAATGTTCGCGGAGCTTCGCGCGGTCGGCGGCGGTTAGTTGAGCTTCCGGCCTGCGCAGGAGTTGCTCGGCCTCCTCGGACAATTCGCTGGCGGCGGCCTGAGCGTCGCTGGTGGCAGAGAGGCGGAAGCGGCCCAGCGAACACGCGTAGTGGCGACCGAACTGAAGCTGAACCTCCAAGTCACCCGCCGCCGCGAGCGGTTCCGCGAACTGGAAGACCGCGACATGCCGCTCACCAAAACGCTCGAAGACGCCCCAGCCGGTCTCGGGATTGCCGTCAATCGCCAGCGTCGCCGAGGACCGGTCGCCGCCGAGCCAAATCTTCGCGTAGGTCTGCGACGCGCGCGCGAGCTTCACCGGCTGGCCGTCCGCTTTGACGCGGAACTCGCCGAGGAAGAAATCGCCCTTGGGGCCTTCGTAGTAGGCCATGCCGGGGCCGTGCGCGGGCAGGCGGTCGTCGGGCAAGGCTTCGAGCCGCAGCGCGGTGGTGCCGGCGGGGACGGTGCGGAACTTCACAGTGTAAGTGTCGTTCTTGCTGATGTCCCCGCTGGCGTAAATGGAGTCGTCTGGCTGGGCGGTCAGCAACGGCAGGTTGGACTTCGCTTCGTGCGGGCGCAGCGGCGTCCAGTGCGCGGCGCGGGCGCGCTCCGTGGCGAGCCAGTCGGAGAAGCGAGCTGCGAGGTGTTCGGGGCCGGTGAGTGCCTGCGCGGCCTGCCCCCTCTCCCCGGCCCTCTCCCCCGGTGGGGGCGAGGGAGAAGAGGGCTTGGGGGCTGCGGGAGCGGTGGGTTTGCTCGGCGGGAATTTGCCCGGCAGGTCGGCGAGGAGTTGTGCGGCGCGCTCGAGATTTTTGCGATGCTGCTCGGCGAGCGCGGGGTTGGGCAGGTCGAGGTCCGGTTCGTCCGCGTTGTTGAGGAACGCCATCAGCGAGTAAAACTCCGTGTGCGGGATGGGGTCGAACTTGTGCGTGTGGCATTGGGCGCAGCCGGTCGTGAGGCCGAGCCACGTCGTGCCCGTGGTGGCGACCCGGTCCACCATCGCGTAGAAGCGGAACTCCAGTGGGTCAATGCCGCCCTCTTCGTTGAGCATCGTGTTGCGGTGGAAGCCGGTGGCGACGACGGGGTCTAGGGTCTGGCGTCTGGGGTCTGGGGGGAGGAGGTCGCCGGCGAGTTGGTGAATCGTGAATTGGTCGAAGGGGAGGTCATCGTTGAGCGCGCGGATGACCCAATCGCGCCACGGCCAGATGGGGCGCGGGCGGTCCTTCTCATAGCCGTTGGTGTCGGCGTAGCGGGCGAGGTCGAGCCACGGGCGCGCCCAGCGCTCGCCGTAGTGCGGGGAGGCGAGGAGGCGGTCCACAAGGTTTACGATTTCAGATTTACGATTTCCGCCCTGCACTGACTTCACGAACGCATCGGCTTCCTCGGGCGTTGGCGGCAGGCCGAGGAGGTCGAGGTAGAGGCGACGGACCAAGGTGTAATCGTCGGCTGGCGGCGAGGGCTTCAAACCCGCCTGCTCCAAGCGCGCGAGGACGAAGTGGTCGATGGCGTTCTGCGGCCAAGTCGTTTGCCGCACCGTCGGCAGCGGGGCCTGCTGCGGCTTGATGAAGGCCCAGTGCGGCTGGTAATCCGCGCCGGCCGCAACCCAGCGGCGGAGCGTGTCCACCTCGGCAGGCGCGAGTTGCTTCTTCGTCTCGGGCGGCGGCATCAGCTTGTTGTGGTCCGTGCTCGTGATGCGGCGGACGAGTTCGCTCGCATCGGGTTTGCCGGGGACGAGGGCGCGCTGGCCGGACTTCGCGGGCGCGAGCGCGGCCTCGCGGAGGTCGAGGCGGAGACCGGCCTTGCGCGCGTGTTCGTCCGGCCCGTGGCAGGCGAAGCACTGGCGGGAAAGGATGGGGCGGACTTCGCGCTGGAAGTCCGGCGCGGGCGCGGCGGCGGGGCAGGGGAGATTTAACCCAAGCAATGCGGCGAGTGAGGCGGCAATTGATTTCACGCGATTGGTCACGGCGAAAGAATAGACGGCGAGGAGGATGTTGGGAATGCGTGAAAGTAGGACAGTGCGTCCCGCCTGTCCTTCTGACTGAACGCTTCCGCTTGAGCGGGTGCTTTTAGCTGGAGGGGCAGGCGGGACGCGCTGACCTACTTTTCGAGGAAGCGCGCGAAGCTGGGGGACTCCGCCACTTCTACCCGTTCGCCGGGCTTGCGGACGATGCGGGCGGATGTGCCGGGCGTGGCTGCCACCAGCGCAAGCCCGCGCTCCGGGCCGACGACGCACGTCGTCGTCGAGAGGCTGTTCGCGGTGACGCAGTCCGGCGCGATGACGGTGACGAGGCTGTGGTCGGTCATGCCGAAGCCGGTGCGTGGGTCCACGATGTGCGAGTAGCGTTTGCCGCCCAGCTCGACGTGCTGGAACAAATCGCCGGAGGTCGCGAAGCCGCAGTTGCGCAGGGAGAGGAAGCGTGTGGGCGGAGCGCCGGGGGCGTCCAGCGGCGCGAGTTCGATGCGCCAGCCGGTGCGGCCCGGCGGCGGGTCGCCGATGGCCATGTCGCCGCTGCCGGTGACGAGCGCGCGGGTGATGCCGTGGGCGCGCAGGACGCGGAGCGCTTCGTCGAGCGCGCGGCCTTTGGCGATGGAGCCGAAGTCGAGGCGCATTCCCGGCACGAGCAACTGCGCGGTTCGCGTGCGTGGGTCGAGCACGACTTTGTCCCAGCCGACGCGGGCCTTCGCCTCCGCGATGACTTCGGGCGCGGGCAACTCGCGCTGTCGCCGCGCGCGCCGCCAGACTTGCACGAGCGGGCCGACGGTGATGTCGAACGCGCCGTCCGAGCGGCGGGACATCGCTTGCGCCACGTTCAGCAGCCGCCACAGCTCGTTGCTCACGGGCACCGCGCGACCGCTGCCGGCACTGCGCGAGAGCAAGGTCAATTCGCTGTCATCCTCGTAGTCACTGAAGATGTGGTTCAGCTCCGCGACGCGGGCGAATGCAGCCCGGGCAGCAGCATCGGCGATGGTTTGGGTTTCGGCGTAGAGCACGATGCGGAAGGGCAGGCCCATCTGCGCCTGCTCGAACTCGAAGCGCAGGAGAGGCGCACGCTGGGGTGTGCGGCAGCCGACCGCAACGAGCAGCCCGAGCAGCAACCCGGCGAGGCCGGCGGCGAAGATTCTCCGTTGGCCCGGCATAGGCGACTTGCTAGTCTCTCGGCGTCGTTGCATTTCCAAACACACTTATGTTTGCCGTCATTGATACCGAGTTGCTGAACAAAATCACAGAGCAAGCCATCACTTTCCTCTTCGATTACGGCCCGAAGCTGCTCGGGGCCGCCATCATCCTCGTCATCGGTCTGGCGGTCGCCTTCCAGGTTGGCAAGGTGCTCCAGCGCTGGCTGGGCAAGAAGGATTTGGAGCCGCCGGTCCGCATCCTCATCGTGCGCGTCGCGCGGCTGATGGTGATGGGGCTGACGCTGATGCTGGTGCTGGAGAAGGTCGGCGTGGCCATCGCGCCCATCATCGCCGGTCTCGGTGTGGCCGGCGTGGGGGTGGGCCTCGCGTTGCAGGGCGTGCTGGGCAACCTCATGGCCGGGCTGCTGATCATCTTCACGAAGCCATTCCGCGTTGGCGAATACATTGAGATACACGGCGTTCACGGGCAGGTTCATGCCATCGAGTTGTTCTCCGTCATCCTGGTTCACGCGGACAAGTCGCGCGTGGTCATCCCGAACCGCAAGATCATCGGCGAGATTCTGCACAACTACGGTTCCATCCGGCAGCTCGACCTCAGCGTCGGTGTGGCTTACTCAACCGATTTGACCAAGGCGCTGAACGCGGTGAACGCGGTTCTGGCACGGACTTCGACCGTGCTCAAAGATCCGGCTCCCGTGGTGGGCGTCGCCTCGTTCGGCGATTCCGCCGTGAACATCGCGATCAAGCCGTGGACCAAGGTCGCGGACTTTGGCCCTGGCGCGGCGGCCGTCAACCAGGCCATTGCGGAGGAGTTCCGCAAGCAGGGCATCGAGATTCCCTTCCCGCAACGGGAGATCCGCGTGCTGAACGCGGATGCACCGTCGGCCATCCGCGCGGCGTAGCCAGTGCCGGCGACTTGCAGTCGCCGCGTGGCGGGTGGAGCGCTCGGCCACAACTCGAATTGCTGTGGCCCACGGACGGCGACTACAAACCGCCGGCACGGGTCAAGGTAGCAACAGCTCCCGAATCTGCGCCACGCTCGCGGTGCCGGTGGTGCCGAGCTGGTGGACGACAATGGACGCGGCGGCGTTGGCGAGCTCGATGGCCTCACGCAAGGTCGCGCCAGCGGCAAGGGCGGCGGTGAGGTTTGCGGTCACGGAGTCCCCCGCGCCGACGATGTCAATCGGTCCGCGCAACGGGTGACAGGGGACATGTTCCACCTCGCCATTCGGAGCTGCGCCGAGGATGCCGCGCTCGGAGAGGGTGATGAAGACTTCGCTGCCGTTATGCTTTGCGAGGGCACACGCGGCCTCACTGATTTGGCGGAGCTCTGCGTCGGTGGGCAGGCCGGTGAGTGCGCTGAGCTCGGCAGCATTCATCTTGAAGATGATGGGCGGCCAGTCCCGCAAGCCCCGGCGACTGTCTCCGAGGATGGGCAGTTCTGGGCGCAGCTTCCGTAGTTGTCCAAGTGCGGCGAGGACGCGCTGCGTGACGACGCCGGTTTCGGGCACGTCAACCTGGTCGAGCACGACGACGGCTTGGAGTTCACGGGCACGCGCTTCGAGTGAGCTGACCATCATCCCCTCAATCAACACCGGGGTGGGCGTCCAGTTTTTGCTGTCGAGACGGTTCAACTCCACCGGCGGTTTGCCGGGCTGCATCACCAGCGGCTTGCAGTAGGTGAAGGTGCGGCGCAAGGGAGTTTGCTTGAAGCCCATCGCCCAGACGCCCGGCATCTTCCGGATCGCGGCCTGCAATTCGTAGCCTTCGCCGTCATCGCCGCAAAAGCCGATGGGGCTGATATGCCCGATGCCCAGCGCGACGAGGTTGTTGAGAATCGTCCCCGCACCACCGGGCTGGGAGCGCACGCGAACGACGTTGTGGACGGGCAGGCCGGTCTCGATGGAGGTCTCGGCCAGCGCCGGGTCAATCTCCAGATAGCGGTCGAGGCAGAAGTCGCCCACTAGGGCGAGCCGGAGGGAGGGGTAGCGCGAGGTGATTTCAGCAAAGCGCGCCACATTCATACGCAGAGGGGATTAGCCACAAAGAGGCACAAGAGGAAGAAGGAGGGAACAGTCACTTTTGAGCGCGCTGGGTATTTCTCTCTTTGCGCCTCTTGCGCCTCTTTGTGGCAAAGATCATCGTGGCTCACCACTTGTAACGCGGTTCGGGGTTCGGGTCGCCGATGTCCGGGATGTCCGCCTTCGCCGCCGTGCGGCCGTGGAGGGTTTCGAGCTTGTGGAAGAGGTGGTGGAGGAAGGCCACGTTGTCGCACTGCGCGTAGTGCATCGCACCGCCCATGCGGGAGAAGCTCTTGCAGAAACGCAGGTAGTAGGCCGGGTTGTCCTTGGGCGGTTCGCCTTGGGTCCAGTCCCAGTTGCCGCCGTCCTGGAGGTCCACGACGTAGATGCTGTGGCCGCTGACGATGGGGCGACCGGCTTGGAGGCGCAGGTTGTTCACGCAACTGATGCTCTTCTCGAAAACCTGCGGCCCCATGATGGCCGAGCCGACGCTGAGGACCACGCCGCCATCGAGCTTCTCGACCGAGCCGCCGAACAGCGCGAAGTCCACGCCCGCCGCGCGCCCGATGACACCGCCGTTGAACCACGGGTGGTTCGCGATGATGTCGTAGCCGATGCCGGGATGCACGGTGAAGGGCACTTCGTGGCGCGCGGCCTGCGCGAGCACGCTGCTGTTGCGGTGCGGGTGCGGGACGATGTTTGTGCCGGGCTTGAGACCGAACCGTTGGATGGCTTGCAACAAGTCTGCGCGCGCGGGCGTGAGCGGGTGGCCGGGTTCGGAGGAAATCTGTTTCGTCAACTCAGCCTCAGTCGGGATGACCGTGCCGTCTTCATAGATGAACTTGCCAAGCGACTTGCCGTAACCCCAGCCGCGCACAGCACCCGTGAGCAACGCGAGATGAATGAAGCGCCCCGTCTCGTCCCACGTGCCGAAGCTGCCGGTGGCGACGTTGTCGCGGACACTCTCGGTGGACCGGCCCAGCCAGGAGAATTCCCAGTCGTGGATGGTGCCCGCGCCGTTCGTCGCGAGATGCGTGAGGAACCCGCGGTCGAGCATCTGGCCGAGCAGGAGCTGGCCGCCGTTCTTCACGAGGTGCGCGCCGTAGATGAACATGACCGACGCGTTGCGTTCGAGCGCGGCTTTGATGTCGCGGGCGCACCGCTCGATGATCGCGGCGTTGAAGTCGGTGACGGGCGGCGGCGGGTCCGACGGCTCGATCAGCACCTCGTCCACGGTGCTCATGCTCTTGCGCTGCGCGAGCGGGAAGACGCGGATTTTGGCGAGGTCGAGGGGGATGGGAGGTTGCATTGGGGGGCGAAAAATTAGCGGTCGCCCAGCAGCAGTTTCAGGAGTGGCTGGTGACACTGATAGTCCGGAATCACGAGGTCAGCCCCCGCCGCGATGAGTTGGGTGCGCTTCAAGGCGTGGATTTTTCCCGAGCCCAGTTCCGTTTCATCGCTGGCCACGGCGACCGCCAGTCCCCCGAGTTCCTTGGTGTGGCGAATCTCCACGGGCCCATCGCCGAAGGAGAGCAGGCGCGTGCCGGGGATGCCTTCCTCGCGGAGGATGCGGTCGAAGACCATTTGCTTGGAAAAGCGCGTGGGGTCTTCGTGTCCGCCGTGAATGCTGCCGTCGAAGTAGCGTGCGAGGTCGAGCAAGGCGGCTTCCTGTTTCACGTAGGGTTCCAGCGTGCCGCTGAGGATGTAGAGCTTGAGGCCGCGCGCGTGCAACTGCTCCAGCAACGCCCTCGCTCCGGGCACCACGAAGCTGTCCGGCGCGGCTCCGTGCCGGATGCGTTGCGAGCGGGTGTTGATGGCGCGTTCGAGGCGGAGCGTGTATTCGGCGAGGTAGAACTGCGGTTCGCGGAGTTGCGCGCCGCGCGCGGCCATCCGCTCGGCAAACCGCACCATCTGGTGGATGGTTTGCCGGCCGTTGTAAGCCAGGACTTCATCATGCAATTCGGCGTGCAGGACGGCGTCGTCCTCGCCGGTCTGACGGGGAAGCATCTCCATGAACATCCCCAGCATGATGTCCGGCCAGCCGTGGCGGAGCAGGGAGAGGGTGCCGTCGAAGTCGAAGACCGCGTGAGTCGGCTTGGAACGCGGCGAGAAGCCGGGGCAAATCTCGATTTCGACGGGTTGGGCGGCAGTCATCACGGAGGGAGTTAATCGGAGTGAGGAATAATGGGCAAGGACGGGGCCTTGGTGAATTTCACCTCGCAAGGCTGAGTCTGTCGGAGCACTCTGAAACCGTTGGGCCGCAGGCCAGCTTTGGTCCACGGTCCGGCCGAATTTTGCACTGTGATTGGCGACGAAAATCCCCTGGATGCAGCCCGCTGGCGTGCCTCGCGCACGTCGCGGGAGATTCCGGCTGAACCCGAAGGCGAACTGGCGGGCACGCCTCCGGAGTTGAAACGCATCCTCCTGTTTGCCGCACTCTCCGTCGTGCTGCTGGGGTTGGGCATGCTGTTGCCGGCGAACTGGAAATCCCTCCATCCCGCGTTGCTGGAGCGGGCAGGGCAGGGGACTCCATCGGTGAGCGATTTGGGTTTGGCGGCGGTGGCGGCGCAAAAGCCGGGCGTGGCGAATCTCGCCCTAACTGCGGCACAAGCACTGAAGGATGAACAGGTGGCCAAGCTGCGGTCGGCCCTGGTGGCTGGGCAGGCCAAGACCGGTGCGGCTGGGCGCGATGCCTATCTCGACGGGATTTTCCGCCGGAGCACCAACAGCGCGAGTCCCTCCGCCGAGGCCATGCTCCCGTTCTTGCTGAATGAGGCCAACCGCGCTGCCTTGCGCGAGCACCTCGCCAGCTCGCGGTCGCCGGGAGGACGGGCGATTCTGGCCATGCGGGAGCTGTCCGCGACGGTGGAGTTCATCCCGGTGAACCAGCCCGGCGGCCAGCCCTTCGAGGCCACGATTCTGCTGGCGGCACTGCTCTATGAAGGCGAGCGGTTCGCGCCGACGCTCGCGCAGGACATCCGGCATCTCGCTGAGCGGACGAGTGAGACGCGGCTGGCGACGGAGTGGGAAAGTTTTTGCTTCGACCTGCTGGCCTTGGGCCGACGGCTGGACTGGACGCAGCTTTCTGAATTGCTGCGGCTGGTGCCCAACCTGAAGGCGCTGAACGACTTCGCCCAGTTGGTTCAGGTCACGCCGGACGATTTGCCCCTGTTCTATTCCGCCGCCCTGCTGGCGCAGTCTCCGGATCGGGTCGCCACCTATCTGCTGCGGTTTGGCAAGGCGGGGCTGGCGGATTTGACCAAGGCCCTCGCCCAAGGCGAGGGCGCGGTGCGGTTGCTGGTGGGGCAGCAGATGCCGGTGGGTCCGGCGCGTGGCTGGGTGCCGGGGATGTTCGCGGCTGGGACGCTCCAGGCTCCGCGCGTGATGCTGGCGACGAAAGTGTTGCTCTTCCTGCTGGCCGGGCTGGTATTCTTTTTGGTGTGGCGCGAGCTCGCGCCCGTCCAATCGGCCGGTCGTGGTGCGGCTGGGGTGCGCATGATTTATTTCCAGCGCTCGGTGGCGGCCGGTTGTCTGGCGTTGCTGCTGCTGGCGGCGGGAGAACCGCTGTTGTTCAAGTCGCTGGGCTCGTCGGATTTCCGGCTGCGCTTGAAACTCCCGGTGTTGACGAATTCGCCTGTCCCGACCAGTAAGAATGCAACTGTAACGAAACCAAGTATGGAACTGTCCACCATCCTCAGCGTCCTCATTTTCGCCGCCCTTCAGGTCGGCGTGTATTCCATCTGCCTGATGAAGATTCGCGAGATCGAGATGTCTCCCGGATCGCCCCAGCTCAAGCTCCGGCTCATGGAGAACGAGGAGAACCTGTTCGACTCCGGCCTCTACATCGGCATCGCCGGCACGGCGACCGCGCTGGTGCTCCAGGTGGTCGGCGTCATCAAGGCCGACTTGCTGGCCGCCTATGCCTCCAACCTCTTCGGCATCGTCTGCGTCGCCCTCATCAAGATCCGCCATGTGCGCGCCGCCAAGCACCGGCTGATCTTGGAGAGCCAGGCTGAGCCCGCCCCGCAACCCGTCCTGCCGCTCGCATGAACAAGACGTTGCTCCTCATCATCTGCGACTTCCTGCTGCTGAACCTGCTGGCCCTGACCCGCTGGGACGAGGCGGAGCCCGTGCGCAACACCAGCGCCCCGGTGCCGGAGGTGCAGGCCAACGCCGCCCGCCCCAAGAATCAGGATTTGGTGGACATGATGAAGGTGGCGCTCGAACAGGAGAAGGCCGCGCGGGATCAACTCCAGCAGCGGCTGCAATTTGCCGAGTCGGACGTGAAGACCCGCGAGCAGACCCTGGCCCAGATTCAGGCCCAGCGCAGCCAGTTGGAGCAGACTCTCAAGCAGTCGCAGACCGCCGCCCAAGTGCTCTCCCAACGCTACGCCGCCGTGGCGCAAGAGGCCTTGGACGTGAAGCAAAAGGCCAAGCAGCAACAGGAGGCCATCACAGCGGCCGCGAAGCAGCAACAGGAGGCCCTCACAGCGGCCGCGAAGCAGCAGCAGGACGCCCTCACCGCCGCCATCAAGAATGTCGAGGCGGAGAAGGCCCGGCTGGAGGTTGAGAAGGCCCGGGCAGAGAGCGAGAAAACCCGGGTCGAGGCGGAGAAGGCCCGGCTCGCGCAGGAAATGCAGCAGGCCGTTGCCGCGAAACAGGCGGAGATCGCCAAGCAGTTGACCGCGCTGGCGGACTTGGGCAAGCAGCAGACCGCCACCGCCCAGCAGGCGGCCGGTTTGGCCACGGCCGTCCGCGTGGCCCAGGCCGAGCGGGACTTGATTCGCGAGCAATTGGAAAAGCAAATGCAGGCCGCCCTCGCCGCCAAGCAGGCAGAGCTGGAGAAGCAGCGAGTCGCGCTGGCTGACTTGGAGAAGCAGCGGCAGGCCGCCGCCGCCCAAGCCACCCAGGCGTCCACCGCCGCCAAAATCGCCGAGTCCGAGCGCAACCTGCTCCGCGAGAACCTGACCGACTTGAAGAAGGAAGTGGCCCTGGTGCGGCAGGAAAAGGATTTGCTCCAGACGCAGACCACCCGGCTCACGGACGGCGTTGGCCAGTTGGCGGCGAAGTCCGGGGAACTGGCCAAGGAGATTCGCGAGAACACGCCCATCAACATGAACCTCATGTTCAGCGAGTTCCTCAGCAACCGCGTGGACGTGGCGGTGTCCGCACATCAGGCTGTGATCCTGGGGTCCGGCGCCCGGATCAAGGAAGGCAAGAGCCTGCTGGTGCATGATGGCCGGGGCGTCTTCGCCATCATCCATGTTGGCGACACGCCGTTCTCCCTCACCACCCCGCTGGGGATGGACCATGTGGGCGCGCGGGTTGCCCGTGGGGCGCAAGTCCTCGGCAGCGGCGCGCTGACCTTCATCACCGCCGATCCCCGGCTGGCAGTCGTCCCGGTAAATGCCCAGCAGGCGCTGGCCATGAACTTGAAGCTCTACCCGGTGGCCAAGAATCCGTTCAAGTTCACCGAGGCCGTGCTCGTGAACCGCGGGGGAAAACATTACGGCGAGGTGGAGTTCAAGCTGGATGCCCGCACGCCAGACTATGTCCGAATGAAGAACCGCATTCTCAGTCGCGTGCTCCAGGGTGAGTTCTCGCCTTCCACGGGCGACATCGTCCTGAGCAAGACCGGCGAGTTCCTCGGGGTGATGGTCAACCCGGACTACTGCGCGGTGATCAAGAGCTTTGAGACGCTGCCGGGCTACACGTTCGACGATAAGACCACTTCCGACATGGTGCGCAACCGGTTGGTCGAGTTGAACACGCGGCTCTTCCGGCTGCCTTCCGCCTTGCAATAAGCGGGTTCGGGCGGCGCTGCGGGGCTTGCGCTCAGCATCCGCAAGGCTTGCGGCGCGCGTGCTTCGTCTGCTCGTGCGAGTGGCCTTCCTTCTGGCACTCGGGGCAGACGCCGAAAAACTCCAGCTTGTGCGTCACGCGCTTGAAGCCGTGCGCCGCCGCCACGCGCTGCTCCAGCTCCACCGCAAAGCAGTCGTCAATCTCCACGATGTCCGCGCAGCAGGTGCAGATGAGATGATGGTGGTGGGCGTGGGCGTCGCCCGTGACCAGCTCGAAGCGCGCCGTGCCATCGCCAAAATCGAAGCGCTTCACCATGCCCATCTCCTCCAACAGGTGCATGGAGCGGTAAATGGTCGCGAGGTCGCAGTCGCCTTTGCCCAGCGCGGCGTGGATTTCCTTGTTCGTCATCGGGTGCCGGTGTTCACGCAGCAATGCAAGGATGGCCTGCCGCGGCCCGGTAACACGCTGGGACTTCTGGCGTAGCCGCGACGTCAAGTCAGACAACGGCTCGGCAGAGTGGTCGTGCGCGTGGGAATGGGGCTTTTTCATGGGCGCTAAAGGGGCTTCGCCTTGGCAGGTTGGTTCAGCCACAGCTTACTCACCAGCAGCGACGCGATGAACACCGCGATGCACGCCATCACGATGGCCGGGCCGCAGGGGATGTCCCAATGGTAGCTGGCCACCGTGCCGGCCGCGCCGCCGAAGAGCCCGATGATGAGGCTGAGGATGAGCTGCTGGCGGAGGTTGCGCGCGAGGTTGCGCGCGGCGGCGGGCGGGATGACCACGAGCGAGGTGACGAGGATGATGCCCAGCAGCCGGATGCTCAACGACACGACCACGGTGAGCACGAGCACGAAGGCGTAGTTCAGCCAGCGCGTGCGCACGCCGCAGACATGCGCGAGGTCTTCGCTCGCGGTGAGCAGCGCGAGCGGACTGAGCTTCGTGAACAGCCACACGCCGATGGCTCCGCATAGCACGACCGCGAGCCACACGTCGTCCGGGCCGACGCTGAGGATGTCGCCGAAGAGGTAGCGGTGCAGCTCGCCGCGCCGATTCTTGAGCAGGCTCAACACGATGATGCCGAAAGCCACCGAACCGGAGAGCAGTAGCGCCATGATGGTGTCGGTGAGCAGGTCGGTGTGCTCCTTGAGCCAGAGAATCGCCGCCGCCACGAGCAGGCTGAAGAGGACCATCGGCCACGTCGGGTCCTCGAAGCCGAGCAGGAAGCCCAGGCCGATGCCCGCCAGCGCGCCGTGCGCGATGGTGTCGCTGAAGAAGGCCATCCGCCGCGCGGTGACGAACACGCCGAGCAGCGCGCAGAGCGGCCCCATGACGACGGCCACCGCGAAGGCGCGGAGCATGAAGGGTTCAAGGTCGGCGAAGATGTTCATTGTGCGTGCCCTCCCCCCGGCCCGTGCGAATGGCCGTGGTGGTGATACGGCGTGACGTTCAGGCCGTAGGCTTCCTTGAGCGAGTCCGCGTTCATCACGTGCTCGGGCGAGCCTTCGCAGCAGACGACGCCGTTGAGCGCATAGACCCACGAGGCGTGGCGATAGACCATCGAGAGGTCGTGTGAGACGAGCACGACGGTGAGTTTGTGGCGGCGGTGGACCTCAGCGATGGTCTCGTAAAAATCCTGTTCGCCGGGCGTGTCCACGCCGGCGGTCGGTTCGTCGAGGAGCAGGAGGTCGGGCTGTTTCAGCAGCGCGAAGACGATTAGCACGCGCTGGAGCTGGCCGCCGGAAAGCGCGGCGATGGGGCGGTCCAGCAGCGACTCGGCACCCAGCTCGGCCATGCCCGCACGAAGGCGGTCGTCGGTGTCGCGGTGACGGTGCCAGAACCAGTGCTGGGTCTCGCGCAGGCGCAGGGCGAGAAATTCGCGGACGCTGAGGATGAAGCTGCGGTCCAGCGCGAGGCGTTGCGGGACGTAGCCGACGCGCGGCAGGGTCTTCTTCAAGTTGCTTTCGCCGAAGAGGCGGACCTCGCCGGAGTCGGGATTTTGCAGGCCGACCATGGCGCGCAGGAGCGTGGTCTTGCCGGAGCCGTTCGGCCCGATGAGCGCGACGAGTTGCCCGCGATGCAGGTGCAGGTTCACCCCGCGCAAAATGGCCTGCCCGCCGAGCGTGACGCGCAGGTCGCGCACGGAGACGGCGATGTCAGCGGCGGAGTGGCTACAGGCGGTGTGGGAGGGAGGCACGGAGGAAATGGGGAATTGGGAATGGGGGAATCGGTGGTCGGTAGGTTCAGGGGAATTCGAGGCGATTCGTTGCGGTGCGAGCCAGACTCGGAGCGACAAACTCGGCAAGGTTTGTCGTATGGGAACGCTGAACGCTCCCGTCGGCCAACGCAAATTGCCCGATGCTGTCATGGGGCGTGCGGCCCCAACGCACACGCGAATTGCGGGTCAACTCCAACTGGTCCACCGACTTGTTCAGCTCGAACTCGAAATGCCTGTCGCCCAGTAGAATCATCTCCGGCGAATCGGGCTGGGCGTCGAGGCTGAGGAAGTAGCTGATGTTGGTCCGCGAAAGGGTGGCCCAATTGGTGGTGAGTTTCTCCCGTGGTTCGCCGGGACACCAAAGCCAGACAGGAGTTTCCAATTCCTTTGCAGCAGCTCTGAAATACAGAACAAGCGGCGAATCCGAGGGGCCTTGGTTGGCCGACAGTGTTGCGAGGGGAATTTTGGTTGGAAAGCCTGGTGCAGAGTTGCTCCCGTCGTTGGCATAGGTTTTCAGGCCTAACAGAGAAGCCTTCTGCTGAGTGGCGCACTTGCTAACCATCGCCGCAGCTTTGCTTTTGCGAAGTCCCATAACGAGGAGGCAGCCAAGAACAGTCACAGCGACCACCGAAATGACGAGTTCCGTGCGGGTGAAGGCTGCGAGCCGTTCGTTAGCATTGCGTCCTTCGGGCATTGGTCATTTCCCCAAATGCTTCAGCAGCGTGTTGAGGTTCCGGCGCAGGCCTTCCTCGTAGGCGGTGGGTTTGAGCGGGCCGGTTTCGAGGGTGTCGAGCTCGGCGACGGGGACTTTGGTGTCGCGGGAGATGCGGTCGGCGAGCTTGGCGGAGAATTGGGGCTCGGTGAAAATGGCCTTCACTTCTTTCTCGCGAATGACTTTGAGCAGGGCAGCCAGATACTTGGGCGAAGGCTCCACGTTGGGGACTTCCTCGATGACGCCCACCAAGGCGAGACCGTAGCGGCGCGTGAAATACGGGAAGGCATGATGATAGGTGACGATGCGGCTGCCGTGGTAAGGCCCGAGCGCAAGGCCGATTTCCTCATCAAGCTGGTGCAGGCGTTTGACCGCTGCGGCGGCGTTGGCTGCATAGGCCGGGGCATTCACGGGATCCGCCTTTTGGAGGGCAACGAGGATGTTGGTGACGGCGTGGGCGGCCAGCCGGGGATCCAGCCAGGTGTGAGGATTGGGGCCGGTGCCATGATCGTGACCGCGTTCGCCGGGCAGGTGGATGTGGGGGACGACGGTGATGAGTTGGGCCTTGGTGAGGCCAGCGGTGGCTTCCACCACGGTCACGGGCGTGCTGCTTTTGGCGGTCTTGAGGGCCTTGGCCAGCCAGTCCTCCATGCCAAGACCGTTGATGAAGAAGATTTGAGCGCTGCTGAGTTTGCGGAGATCGCGCGGGGCGAATTGGTAGTCGTGCGGGCCGACGTTGGCGGGGAGGAGGTTTTCCAGTTCCACCAAGTCACCGGCCACTTGCGCGGTGAGGCAATACATCGGCAGGAAGCTGGTCAGAACCTTGATCTTCGGGCGGGGTTCGGCAGCTTGGAGCGAAGGATGAAGGCCGGCCAAGGCGCAGAGCAACGACAGCAACCAGCGGCGGTCAACGAAACCACGGTGACGATGCGTGGGCGAGTTCATGAGGCAGGAATACCGGGTTTCAACTTCTGATGCAAATGGTTTGCAGGTTTGGAAAACAAAAAGCCCGCCCGGCCGGTGGCCGGGCGGGCGGGTGGGAGAGCGGGTTACTTCATCAGCAACATCTGGCGCGCCCGCTTGATGGCGGTGGTCATGCGGCGCTGGTAGTGCGCCGGCAGTCCGGTGTATTTGCGCGGCAGGATGCGGCCGTTGTCCGTGACGAACTGCTTGAGCAGGTTCACGTTCTTGTAGTCGAGCGCGTCCACGGTGAAGTCGATTTTCGGCTTCGGACGAGGCGTGCGGCGTTCGGTCGTGCGCCCTTTGGCGTCTTTCTTGTCGGTGTTGGTCTTGCGGGGCATAGGTGATTATTTGATTTCGCGGTGCAGGGTGTGGCGGCGGAGGGCCGGGTTGTATTTTTTCTTCTCCACCTTTTCCTGCTGGAGTTTCTTGTTGCGCGACGTTTGGTAGCGGGAAGGGGACTTGCCTTCCTTACGCGCTTCGGTGCATTCGATGGTTACAATTTCGCGGGCCATAAATTACTTTCTATTCCTTTTCCTTTGCGGGCTTCTCGTCGGCTTCTTCGACATCGCTGTCGTCAATCTCTGCGGTGCTGGTGGACTCCATGGTGCCGAGGGCACCGAGGCGCTTCTGTCGGAGGGCACCTTCGCGTTCCAACTGGGCTTGCGCTTCCAAGGTGAACCGGGTCCAGGGGATGGCTTCCAACCGGGCTTTGGGGATGGGCTTGGAGGTCAGTTCACAGATCCCGAAAGTGTTTTTCTCAATTCGTTTGAGGGCCTCCTCGATTTCGTAGATGGCGTCCTGATCGGAGGAGAGCAGGCTCAACGCGAAGTCACGGTCGAAGTTGTCCGTGCCGGAGTCGCCCATGTGCAGGCTGTAACTCTCCATCTGGGTGGCGGACTCCTTGGCCAGACCGTTCATCTGGAGGCGCAGGCGTTCGCGCAGGTCGAGCAGGGTGTTGTAATAGCCCTGCCACTCGGGCTTGATCTTCAGCTTGCCGCTGGGCGTCCACACCACGGTGGATTGAGCCTGCTTCTGCGCCGATGATTTGCCGAGAATGGCCGCCAAGGTGGCCGACCCCACGGTCTTGCCGCTGGGCTTGGCCGGCTTTTTGGAAGCCGTTGGTTTCGACTTTGTCATTGTTGTTTTGGTTACAAGTTCTTGCTGAACCAGCCCGTTTCGCAGGCGGCGGCGGGCGCTCGGTCAACGCCACGGAATCCGCCCGCCCGCAAAAGAGTGCGCGAATGTAGCAAAGGCGACTTTTTGCGCCACAAAAATTTTGAGCCCGGTTTCAGCGGTGTTCCAGGCGGGTCGGGTCCGCGCTCCGCTCCTGGCCCGCTCTGATGGAACTGGGGCCACCCTGAGGGCCGGAAACTCAGCCATGTTGAGGATGGGCCGGGTTGCCTCACAGCACATTGGCCGCGAGCTCGGCCAGTTCCGAGCGCTCGCCGCGCTGAAGCTCGACGTGCGCCGCGATCGGGTGGTCGCGGAACTTGCTGACGATGTAGTTGAACCCGTTGGAGGAGCTGTCCACGTAAGGGTTGTCGATCTGATAGGGATCGCCGGAGAGGACAATTTTCGTTCCGTTGCCCACGCGGGTGATGATGGTCTTCACTTCGAGCGGGGTGAGGTTTTGCGCCTCGTCAATGATCATGAACTGGTTGGCGATGCTGCGTCCACGGATGTAGCTCAGCGCCTCCACCACGATGGTGCCCGAGCGAAGCAGGTCACTGCTGCGCCGGTGCTCGTTGCCCATGTTGAGGTCGCTGAGGAGCTCGAGCGCGTCGTGGATGGGCTGCATCCATGGGCCGAGTTTTTCCTCCAGCGAGCCGGGGAGGAAGCCCAGTTCCTTGCCCATGGAGATGGTCGGACGGGCGACGACCAATCTGCGGAACTCGCGGTCCACCACGGTGCGTTGCAGGCCGGCGGCCATCGCCATCAGGGTCTTTCCGGTGCCGGCCTTGCCCATGAGGGTGACGAGCTTGATGCGGTCATCAAGCAAGGCGTCGAAAGCAAAATGCTGTTCCCGGTTCCGGGGTTTGATGCCCCAGACGCCTTCCTTGGTGTCGCACAACGGCACGAGCTTTTTGCCGGTGGCATCGACCTTGGCCAGCACGGTGCGCTTCTGGTTCGGGGTCTCCTGCAGGGTGCAATACTCATTCGGGAAATACTTGGTGTTGGTGGGCAGGGCCAATTCGCCGTGCGTGCGGAACTGCGCAATCTGCTCGGGTGTCACCGTCAGCTCGACTTTCCCCGAATACAGGTCCTGCAAGCGGACGCGGTCGGTTTCGTAGTCCTCGGCGGCGAGGCCATGAGCATCGGCCTTGATGCGCAGGTTGATGTCTTTGCTGACCAGCACCGTGGCGCACTCGGGGCTGGCCTGCTTGACGAGCAGCGCCTGGGCCAGGATGCGGTTGTCCACATTTTGCACGCTGCTGTGGACGACTGCGGCTTCGCTTTTGGCGTCCTGGAGCAGGATGCGGAGGCGGCCGCCGTTGGACAGCGCCACGCCCTCGCTCAAGCGCCCGGTGCCGCGCAGGCTGTCCAACATGCGGGAGACCATCCGGGCGTTTTGGCCCAGTTCGCTCGGGTCGCGTTTGAAGCGGTCGATCTCCTCCACCACTTCGATGGGCAGGAGCACATGGTTCTCCTTGAAGTTCAGCAAGGAGTTGGGGTCGTGGAGCAGGACGTTGGTGTCGAGGATGTAGTTTTTCACAGAAGGGGCCGGCGCGCGTGCGGCGTGTTTTCACGCGGCGACCTGGCCGGAGGCGGTGGCAGACGGCGCGGGGACAAGGCAGGCATCAGCCGGGGAAGTCAGTGAGGCGGACCCTGCTCATGCGGTCATACCATTGATGCAGGCGGGTGTGCGGGGCGGGCAGGCGGTAGTGCCCGGAAGCGAGGAAATTTCCCAGCATGCCGTAAAGGTCGAAATCCACGAACCGCGGACGGTCATCCAGCAGGAAGGGGCGCGCCAGCAGCATTTGTTCGTAAGGCACGAGTCCCGCTTCGAGTTGGCGCAGCAGCTCCGCCTGCTCGGCCCGCCAGCGTGCGAGGCAGCCGCGGCCGAACTTCCGCTCCTTGTGGCGCACGAACGCCATGCGCTCCCGCGCCGGAATGAACTCCTCGTAGTAAATGTCGTTGAGTTTGAACCCGAGCCCCTCGATCTGGTCCTCCAAGTTCCGCCAGAGCAGCGTTTGCAAGCCTGCCCAGCGGGCCGGAAACAATCCCAGTTTCAGCCGTTTGTCCAGATGCTCGGCGATGGCCTGCGTCTCTTCTCCAGGCTCAAAAACCACCTGCCGACCATCGCGCAGCACGGGGATCTGATAAGATTGGCCACGGGTGATTTTCCAGACGAGGGAGCGATCCGTGTTGGGGATGTTGGTGATTTTGAACTCGACGCCGGAGAACTCCAGAATGCGCCGTTGCACGATGCAAAACGGGCTCCACGGAAACTGGATTAGTTCGATCATTCAGCCTGCGGCGGCAATGCCATCAACATCTGAGTGCGCACGGTAGGTTTGGCCACCGGACGAGACAAGGCGAAGTTTTGTGACGATTGCGCGATTGTGGACAGGCCTTGTGCCGGGCATTGCCTCACGGCGGCAGTTCCTCTATCCAAGCACTCATGAAGCCTGCCAACACCCTCTCCCAGCTCAGGCTGTGCCTTTGCCTTTTGACCGTTTCCACGCCGGTGCTCCAGGCGGAGGACTGGCCGCAGTGGCTGGGTCCGCGGCGGGATGCGGTCTGGCGCGAGACCGGCCTCGTGGAGCAATTCCCCGCCAGTGGTCCGAAGGTGCGCTGGCGGGTGCCGGTGGATCCCGGCTTCTCCGGTCCGGCGGTGGCCGGTGGCCGGGTGTTCGTGACCGACCGCCAGCTTGCCGCAGGAGCTAAGAACAACGACGAGGATCCCTTTGATCGTAGTGTTGTGCCGGGCACCGAGCGCGTGCTGTGTCTCGATGAGCAGACGGGCGAGGTCCGCTGGCAGCACCGCTACAACGCCGCTTACGGAGTCAGCTATAACTCCGGCCCCCGCGCCACGCCTGTCGTCGCAGACGGCAAGGTCTTCACGCTCGGCACCGAAGGACACTTGCACTGCCTCAGCGTCAGCGAGGGCAAAGTGATCTGGGCCCGCGAGTTGAAACAAGATTTTGGCGTGAAGACTCCGCTGTGGGGCTTCGCCGCGCATCCGCTACTGGATGGGGACAAGCTCATTTGCCTCGTCGGCGGCAAGGGTTCCGTGGCCGTCGCGTTTCACAAGGACACCGGCAAGGAGCTCTGGCGGGCGCTTTCCGCGAAGGAGCCCGGCTATGCGCCGCCCGTCATCATCGAGCACGCCGGCCGGAGGCAGTTGATCATCTGGCACGCCGAGGCGCTCAACGCCCTCGACCCCGAAACGGGCAAGGTGCTGTGGACCATCCCCGCGCCCATCCGCCAGGCCGTCTCCATCACCATGCCGCGCCAGTTGGGCGATCTGCTCTACGTGTCCTCATTCTACAATGGTTCCTTGATGGTGCGCCTTGATTCCCTTTCGCCCGGGGCCGCTGTTCTCTGGCAGACCAAGAAGATCAGCGAGAAGGACACCACGCACTTGAATGCGCTGATGACGACCCCGTTTCTCGAAGCCGGCCACATTTACGGTGTGTGCAACCATGGTCAGTTCCGGGGGCTGCGGGCTGACACCGGCGCGCGGGTCTGGGAAAACACCGCTCTGCTTACGCGTGGCGAGGAGCTGGAGTGCGCCACCGCTCATCTCGTGAAGAACGGCGACCGCTTCTTCCTCAGCCACGAGAACGGCGATCTTCTGATCGTGCGCTTGAGCCCCGCCGGACCGCAGGAGCTCAGCCGCTGCAAACTTCTTGCGCCGACGCTCTCCTATCAGGGACGCGACGTGGTGTGGGCCCATCCCGCCTACGCCAACGGCCACATCTTCGCGCGCAACGACCGGGAGATCATCTGCGTGGACTTGCGGAAGTAGCGGTTCGGCGCGGCGGGCTGGGATGGGCGCAGCCTGCGGCGCTGCCCCCGGAGCGCGGGTCTGCGACCCGCAGCAACGCCGCTAGCCCGCTGCCGTTCGCGCCTGCCAGCGCGGCTGAGGGGTCGGCAGTTACTGCGGGTCGCAGACCCGCGCTCGTGTGCCCGGCAGGGGCATGGTCTATCGGGATGAAACGTTCCCGACGGGGGCTTGTGACGCCAACCGTAGCTGAACCGCCAGGTCGCC
>Ga0255188_1000162_pt1 | contig 25149 bp, 19 predicted proteins | sample Miss_Cont_RepB_8_FD_188427 | JGI IMG/M metagenome (GOLD analysis project Ga0255188, IMG submission 188427) | Freshwater microbial communities from Mississippi River, Louisiana, United States - Miss_Cont_RepB_8h | ecosystem: Environmental > Aquatic > Freshwater > River | place: USA: Louisiana... | reverse complement strand
CATGCCCCTGCCGGGCACACGAGCGCGGGTCTGCGACCCGCAGCAACTCCCGTAGCCCGCTGCCGTTCGAGCCGGCCAGCGCGGCGGAGGGGTCGGTCGTTACTGCGGGTCGCAGACCCGCGCTCCGCCGGCTCCGGGGGCAGGGGCAAGCCGCGCCGGTCAACTCGCACTCCGGCGGAAGGGATTGACTTCGCTCCAGCGGCTGTGTGCAATTCGCGCGTTCCATCCGCCGGCGGCGCAAGCGCGCGGCGGCGTGGAGCCTCTGCCGGGACGGGAGCCCGCTCCGGCCCTCGGCCAAAAGACACAACGCAACCATCACACTATGGCAAAGAAACAACTCCGCATCGGCCTCATCGGCTACGGCTTCATGGGCCGTGCCCACTCCAACGCCTTCGCCCAGGTCGGGCACTTCTTCCCCAGCGAGCTCGAGCTCGTGCTCCAGGCCGTCTGCGGCCGGGATGCCGCCGCCGCGCAGGCGTTTGCGGACAAGTGGGGCTACAAATCCATCGAGACCGACTGGAAGAAGCTCATCGCGCGCGAGGACATTGATGTCATTGACATCGCCACGCCGAACAACTTGCACGCCGAGCAAGCCATCGCCGCCGCCAAGGCCGGCAAGATGATCCTTTGCGAGAAGCCCCTCGCGCTGAACGGCAAGGAAGCCGAGAAGATGGTCAAGGCCATCGAGAAGGCCGGCGTCGCCAACATGGTCTGGTATAACTACCGCCGCTGCCCCGCCGTCACCCTCGCGAAGGAGTTGATTGACTCCGGCAAGCTTGGCCGTGTGTTCCACTATCGCGCCAACTTCCTCCAAGACTGGACCATCAACCCGGAACTCCCGCAGGGCGGCACCGGCCTCTGGCGCCTCGACGCGAAGGTTTCCGGCAGTGGCGTCACGGGCGACCTGCTCGCGCATTGCATTGACACCGCGATGTGGCTCAACGGCGGCATCAAGAATGTCAGCGCGATGACGGAAACCTTCGTGAAGGAGCGCAAGCACAACCTGACCGGCAAGGTCGAGAAGGTGAGCATTGACGACGCATGCGCGTTCCTCTGCCGCTTCAACAACGGCTCGCTCGGTCTCTTCGAGTCCACCCGCTACGCCCGCGGCCACAAGGCGCTCTACACGTTCGAGATCAATGGCGAGCACATGAGCCTCAAGTGGGATCTGCACGATCTGCACCGCCTCCAGATTTATGACCACAAGGATGTCGGGGCCGAGCGCGGCTGGAAGAGCATCCACGTGAGCGACGGTGACCATCCCTACTGCGGCAAGTGGTGGGTGCCCGGCCTCCAGCTCGGCTACGAGCACAGCTTCGTCCACGCGGTCGTCGAGTTCATCAAGAGCCTTGAAGCGGGCACGGGTGCCAAGCCGGACTTCAAGGACGGCCTCGCCACCGACTATGTCGTGGATGCCGTGCTCGCCTCCGGCAAGACCGGCAAGTGGGTGAAGGTGAAGCAGACGAAGTAGGCTTTCCCAAAACGCAACGGGCGGCGAAGTCACCTTCGCCGCCCGTTTTGCTTTTGGGAATTGGGACTACGCGCCTGCGAGCATCGTGGAGAGCGCGGAGGAGTAGGCCTGCTCCCACTCATGGAAGGCGACGACCAGCTTTTCGCGGGCCTCGCGGAAGTCACGGGACAGCTCGTTGGCCTTCTCGCGGGAGGCTTCGAGCTTCTTCTCCATCGCGCGACGGTATTCGATTTCAAGCTTTTCCCAGCGCTGGAAGGCCTCCTGCAAACGGGCTTGCACGGCTTCCACCTGCAGGCGCACGGACGCCGCCTGCCCGGCGGGTAGCGCGGCAAGCTTCATGGCAAGCTGGCGCTGCTGCTCGGTGATTTCCGCGTGGCGGATGCGTTCGGCGGGCACGCGGCGGAGCTGGGAGGTCATACCTATCTTCGAGAGCAGCCAGATGGTCCACTTGGTCGGGTCGAACTGCCAGGCCTTCACGCCGTTGCGGTAGTCGTGCTGGAAGGCGTGGTGGAAGTTGTGGTAGCCCTCGCCAAAGGTGAAGAAGGCCATAAACCAACTGTCCCGCGCCGAGCAGCGGTCCGAGTAAGGCTGGGTGCCGAGCGTGTGGCAAAGGGAATTGATGAAGAACGTCGAGTGGTGGACGAAGACCGTGCGCGCCACCCCCGCGATAAGGAACGCTCCCAACGCAACCTCCGCGCCACCCCAGAACCAGCCCAAAACCGCCGGGAGGATGAAGCCCGCGACCACGCCGATCACCACATAATACTTGTGCTGCCACCGCACGAGCGGGTCGCGCTCGAGGTCCGGCACGCTGGCATAGGTCGCCGGTTGGCCCAGCTTGAACATGATCCAGCCCATGTGCGCGTGGAAGAAGCCCTTGGAGATGTCGTAGGGATCCTCCTCGTGGTCAGTGTGCTTGTGATGCCGCCGGTGGTCATCGCACCAGGTCAGCGCGGAATTCTCGAAGGCCGCCGCGCCAAAGATCAGGGTGAGCAACCGCACCGGCCAGGCCGCCTGAAAGGCATGGTGGGAGAACAGCCGGTGGTAGCCCATGGTGATGCTCTGCCCGGTCAGGATGAAGAAGAGGACGAACAGGCCAGCATGGAACCATGAAAGTCCGTAGTTCCAGAGATAGACGGGGACCGCTGTCAAGGTCACCAACAGGGTGCCCAGAAGGAACACCGTGTTATACCAGTTGACCGTCTGCCATGTCATTTGAGTGCGTGCCATAAGTAATCTTTCGCAGGTCAGTCTGACGCAGTTTGAGGCCCGGCCCAAGCAAAAATCCTTCGCTTTTCTTGCCCCTGCGGATCAAGAGGAGGGTTACCCGCAACCCGCTGGAGGGGCTTTTTTCAGAACTTTATCGTGAGTTGCGCGGCCAGGAGCTGCTCACCCTGCTGAACTGGCCCGTTTTCGTGAAGCAGGCTGTATTGCAGCTTGCCCTGTAGGTGCCGGGTGAAGCGATAGCCCGCTGCCGTGTCCATGCGGAAGATGTTACGGTCCCAGTGCTGCCGGCCGCCTGCACCATCCGACACGGTGCCAAACAACTGCTGGTTCCAGCGCACGGCCCCGAAAAGATTTGGGGTGAACTTGTATTTGGTCTCGATGAAGTAGGTGAAGGTGTCTGCATGGCCCACGCGCGGCACTTGGAAACGGGCGACCATCGCCTCACCCCAGACCTGCCAGGCATGATGCGACCAGGAAACATCCACCCCGAGGGTCGTCTGCTTGAAGCTGTCGAGCCCGTAACCGGCTGGCAAAGTGCCTTCCGCCTGCGGCAGCAGGTAAGCGCCGTGGCTGGCCGACATGCCATAGCTCCACGCCGCATTGGGCGTGTGCCCGAGGCGCACGGACACGGTGGGATTCTCCCAACCCACATCCTGCGCATCCCAAGCGGTCGGCCGGGAGGAGATGGATGTGTTCTTCACCTCGACCGCGTAATCGAACCCATGGCGTTGCCCAAACAGGCTCACGCCGCTGTTGTAAGCTGGTCCCCACACGACCGGCAGCCAGGTTGCCTTTTGATCCGGCACCGTGCGTCGCCCCAGGAAACCAGCCGGGGTGCCTGGCGCGGCTTGGTCCGTGATGGTGGAGACGTTTTCGTAAGCCAGCGGCGCGGTGATGAAGAGGCTGTGCCAGGAATCATGCCGCTGCACCCACTTGCCGAAGACCGTCGCAAACTTCCCCGCCTGCACGCTGAACCGTCCGTCTTCCCAGGGCGTCCAGCGCAACAGATATTCGTCGAAACGGGCATCGCCATCGGGCTTCAGGCGCGGGTCGAAGCCCCGGTCCGCCCGAAACTGCACCAGGCTGTAGAAGTGCGGGCCGATGTGCGCGTCGAGGAAGAGCGAGAATCGGGGGTTGAGAAAATCGGAGTTGCCGAAGATCAGGCCAGGCGGGCGCTGGTCCACGAAGTAAGCCTCCAAATCCACCGACCCGCTGAGATCCGCCCGCACCAACCCGCCGGGAGATTGATAGCTCAACGCATCATCCAACCTCTGGAGCCACGCTTCCTGAGCAAGCCCGCTGCGGGCGAGCAGCAGTCCGACCAGCAACGCGAGGCAGCGACGCGATGCGGGAACGGATTTCATGTGTTGTGCCCCGCTGACTGGGTGACGGTTGAATCAATCCCGCCCCGGCCGCCCGAAGTCCGAGCCGTCCGGGCGATCATTTCTTCCGGGTCTGGAACGTCCGGCCATGGCCAGTGCTGGGCACGGCGACGGTGTAGCTCTCGCCGGTGTGGTTGACGGCGAGCTTGAGGTGGTGCGCTTCGCAGGCATCGGCTTTGTCACCCGAATTGGCGATGTGTTCCTTGGCGGTGTTGGTGTCCGGCTCGTTGCGGACGTTTTCATGCACTTGGTAGATGGCGGCGGGTTTGACGCTGCGCAGGGCGGCGACAGCCTTGGGCATGGTGCCTTTGCGCGGGCCGTTGTTCATGACGGCCACCGTGGGCTCGATGGACTGGATGAGCAGCGGATTGTTGCTCACGTCCAGGCCGTGGTGGTTGACCTGATACACGTCCACCTTGCCAACGATGTTGTAGGGGACGACGAGCGATTGCTCGGTGCGGAGCGTGGCGTCGCCGCCATTAAGGAAGCGGAAGTTACCGTATTGCAACAGCATCACCACGGAGTTGGCGTTGTCGGACTTGTCCTCGGGCTGTGGCTGGGCAGTGGCGGCCAGCGGGTTTTCGCGCCGCTGGTCCGGACGCGGGGCGATGACCTTTTGGTTGGCGCACAGCACCCGGAGTTCGAGCTTGGGATTGCCGGGCACGGCGGGCTGCTTGAGGGGCACGAGGTCGCCCGCCTTGATGGTGACGCGCTTTTCCACCTTGGCCTCGCGGTAGGGCTTGCTCAGGAGCGGCCAGCGGGTGTCCTTGGCGTTGCCGTCCGGGCTGGTCTCGGTCAGGCCTTTGTCATACAGCGCGCCGATGGGCATGAGGTCGGCCAGTTCGGCTAGGCCGCCGAAATGGTCGATGTGGAAGTGGGTGATGACCACGTGGTCAATGCGCTTGAGGCCGGCCACTTCGGTGGCGAGTTTGTGAATGCGCTTGGCGTCGCGGCCTCCCGGATTACCGGTGTCCACGAGCACGGATTCGCCTTCAGGGGTGACGAGCAGAGTGGAGCCACCCCCCTCGGAATCCACCCAGTAAATATCCAGGGTGCGGTCCGCTTTGCCGGCGGTGGCAGGCTGGGCTAGGGCAATGGTCACGACGGCAAGCAGGCTTAAGAACTTGGTGTGCATGGCCGGGAGTGTGAAAAGTGGCCGGGCGAAGCGCAATCGGAATTCCGCTCGCCACCCAGTCTGGCCCTGGCCCCCCGGAGGGTGGTTTTTTGCCGGTTGACGGGCACCGGGGGGATTTCTACTGTTCCCGCCCCTGACCCGGACAGGACTGGCCAGCCGCCAGCCAAACCCCGGGCAGCAGACTGGGAAGGAAGTGAAACAGTTTTGACCGAAATCAAACTTAAGAAAGGCGAGCCAGTGGAAAAGGCGCTGCGCCGGTTGAAGAAGCGAATCGACCGCGAGGGCACGCTGAAGGAAGTCCGCAGCCATCGCCGCTATGAAAAGCCGAGCGAGAAGCGTCGGCGCAAACTCAAGGTGGCCAAGTTCACCGCCATGTTGCGCGCACGATACGCTGACATGTAATCCAACCTTCCCTGCACGCCGGACGCCGGTTCACCCCTGCGTCCGGCTTTTTGTTTCCGGGTGGCCATCTCGACCGCTTCGCAGCCTGTCCCGCAGCAGACGGCAGGTGGATTTCAGGTTTGAACAATCCCCCCGCACCAGTGCCTAATCAGCGCAAGACGCGCATATCAACGGCATGTATTCCCTCTCCACCTGCTGGAACTCCCATCGCCACACCGACGGCCGGGCCATGCTGCAAGAAATCGCGGCACTGGGCTTTGACTACGCCGAGCTGAGCCACGGCATCCGGGTGAGCTTGGTGCCCGGGATTTTGGACGCCGTGGATGCCGGGGAGTTGCGCATCTCCACCCTCCACAACTTCTGCCCCCTGCCGATGGGCGTGAACCACGCCGCGCCCAACGTTTACGAATTCACCGCCGCCGATCCCCGGGAGCGGGAATGCGCACTCAAGCAAACCTTCAAGACGCTTGAATTCGCGGTGCGGGTGAAGGCGCGTCTCGTGGTGCTGCACATGGGCACCCTCAAGGAAATGAAGCCCAAGGGCGCGTTCCTCGGCCTGTTCGGTCCCGATGACTTCACCGACACCTTGCTGGACATGGTGGCAGCCAAGGAACACGAGTCCCCCAAGTTTCAAAAGCTGCTCGCCGAGGCCGTGGATCAGCAGGAGAAGCTCAAGGGCAAACCCATGGAGCTGACCGCCGCCGCACTCAAGCAGATCGCCACCCGTGCGGCCGATCTGGGCTTGCAGTTGGGGATCGAAAACCGCGAGGCGCTCGAAGAGGTGCCGCTTGACAGCGAGATGGCGGCCTTTCTCAAGGAATTTCCAGCTCCCACCGTGCGTTACTGGCACGACACCGGCCATGCCCAGATCAAGGAGCACCTCGGTTTTCTTCACCATGTCACCCACTTGGGCTCGTTGGCGGATCGACTCGGCGGCCTGCACATCCACGACGTCGCCTTCCCCGGCACCGACCACCGTGAACCCGGCACTGGCACGGTGGATTTCGCCGCCCTGAAGCCATTTGTGAAGCCGGAGCACATCAAAGTTTTCGAGTTCAGCCCCGGCCTGAAGACCGAGGAGGTCAAGCGGGGCGTCGCTCATGTGAAGCATCTTTGGGGCGGCTGACATGCGTCCCCATACCCTTCAGGAACTGGCGTGAAGACGCGTTTCCCGATCCTCAAACAGCTCCTGCAGATCGGCATCTGCGGCCTGCTGCTGGTGTGGATTTTTCAAGCCATCTTCTGGAAGGAAGGCCAGGAGGCCTGGGAGCGCGACCAGAGCAAACCCGCCTGGCGAGAGCTGACCCGCAGCCAACGTCTGGAAATCTCCTGGACCCATGGCCCCCGTGAAGTCTGGCGCAGCCTCTCCCAAGTGCGGGGAGACGCCTTCGCGCTCTCGCTGGTCTGGATGGGAGCCATCCTCCTGCTGGGCGTGGCCCGCTGGCGGCAAGTGCTGCGCGTGCATGGCATTGAGTTATCCTTCACGCGGGCTTTGGAAATCTCCCTCGTGGCGCACTTCTTCAACTCGTTCCTGCTGGGGGCGGCGGGCGGCGACCTGATGAAGGCCTACTACGCCGCACGCGAGTCTCATCACAAGCAGGCCGAAGCCGTCGGGACCGTGCTGGTGGATCGCATTCTGGGCCTGTTCGCACTGCTCCTCTTCACCCTCGTCGCGATGGCGGCGAACTTGCCATTGCTGCAAGCAGACCCCTTGTTCAAGAAACTGGCGTGGGTGATCCTCCTCATGTGCGCGGGATGCACCGGAGTGCTGCTGGTCGCTCTCCGCGGAGGCATTTCCGCAGGCCTGCCGCAAGCCCGAGCATGGTTGCGGCGGCTGCCCAAGGGCGAGTTTTTGGAGCGGTTACGCGAATCACTGAAGCCTTTTGGCCGGGATCCGAACTTCTTGGCGAAGAACATTTCTTGGTCGCTGCTCCTGTGCGTGGTCTGCGTCCTGCAGGTGCAGACACTGACTTGGGGACTCGGTTTGGACATCTCCCTGCGACACCTGTTCGCCATCGTGCCGATGATTACCTGCATGGTCGTGATCCCGCTGACGCCAAGCGGCCTGGGGGTTCGGGAGAATTTGTTCGTGCTGATGCTGGCAGTGCCGCTGATCGGCGTGGCCCACACCTCCGCCCTGTCGTTGTCCCTGCTCTGCACGGCTGGCAGCCTGTGTTGGAGCTTGGTGGGTGGAGCCATTTACGCCGGACTCAAAACCCGCCACCACCTCGACGAGCTGGCCGGCACCAGCAGCGAAGCTCCGTAGCCGGCTAGTCCGCCCCACTCGTCTCGGGAGCGGCACCGTGCCGCGCCCATCCGTCGGCCAGCAAGGTGAGGAAGAACAGCACGATTGACGCCTTCTCCAACGGGAAGTCCCACCGCGCATGCACCAGCGTGCCCACCATTGCGGCACACCCGCAGTAGCTCAATGTCCACTGCATGCTGCCCCAAGTCACCGGCTGCCGGAAATGGTTCCTCAACGCCCGCAGCAACCCTCCGAAGATAAGCACCGCCCAAAGGATCGCCCCCCACCGGCCCCAGTTGGCCAGATACTCGTAATAGTCGTTATGCGCATGACGCCAAAAGCCTTTGTTCTCCATGCCGTGGACTTCCATATACAAAGGCATGACCATCTGAAAACAATCAGGGCCGTGACCAAGCCACCCAACCTCCCGGGCCATGTCTTGATACGGTTCGACCGGATACCGCTGTTGCAGGCTGTCCGAGGCAGTGGAAATGCGCTTAAACTTTTCCTTCCAATCGTCGCTTAGTCCGACCATTGCCAGGGTTCCTAGCACACCGATCACAACCAAGCCCTGGATGATTCCGGTCCTCCAGTTGAAGCTGTCCCGCGCTGTTAACCACCAAGCCCAGAGAAAACGAACTCCGATCAAGACTCCCAAAAGGACTGCCAACCCCCAACCCGCACGCGATGTATTCAGGAACAGTCCGAATAATACCACCAGCAGCACCCCCATCCACCCCGCCAGACGTGCCGCCGACCTTTGCTGAGTGAACGCCGCAATCAGCAAGCCCATAGCCAAGGCCAGGCCCAAGCTCAACATCGATGCGGCGTTGCCATGATATCGGTATGCCGCAAACGTAGTGGTGGCTTTCGCAACCTGTTCACCCCACAACCAGACTCGCGCCTCCGGACCGGCCAGTTTCATGAGACTGCCAACGAGCGCGAGCGAGGCCACTGTGAGTGCCATCGTGCACCAGACCCGCTTCCTCCAAACTGGCCGCGCCATGAGATCACACGCAAAGAAGAACATGGCCGCCAAGCCGGTGACATTGAGCATGGACAAGTGGGCATGCCGCCGGTCAATGGCCCCCGGCCAGTCCGGGAATGGCGGATGGTCCCAGATTCGATTGACCGTGGTCCAAGTGCGAAACTCGTGAACTGAATGGGCATTCCAAGTCATCCACCAGCCCTGTAGCAATACCAAGGCGAACAAGGTCGCGGGCAACCATGGCAGCTCCGGCCAACGCCTGCGCCACGCACATCCTCCTAGCCACAACACCATCAAAGCCGCGCTGAACTGGCTCAAGATGCCCATGGTCACCAAATCCGTGCAGCCATAAGCCCATGGGGCATATATCAGAATGAGCAGAAACATCCACCGGGGACAATCGGACAGAAAGCGGTCGATGTTCATGCCGAGGACTTTTCATCCCGAGCGCCTTGTGACAAGCACTTTCCCCGTGCTGCGTCGGCTCCCCGCCACGGGCGGTGCATGGAGAGAATCCTCTCCATGAACCTGTGCCGGCGGCTTCCAGCCGCCGTCCGTGGGCAACTGTAGTTCGAGGGCGCTTCGAGCAATCCACCCACAACGCGGCGACTGGAAGTCGCCGGCACGGGTTCATGGTCCCAATGCGCGGCTTGCAAGTCGTGGTGGCTCCCCATGAACCGCCTGATAAGGACCCAAAGATGAGGGGCGGACAAAGATTCCAAAGCCCCTCTTTGTCCGCCCCTCATCTTTGGGTCTTCAGCCTTTGGTTCATGGTCCCCATGCGCGGCTTGCGGGCCGTGGTGGCTACCCAGGAACCGGAATTGGGGCAGGAAGATTTGGGGCGGGAAAATGGAATGAAACATCTTCCGACCCCCACTACTGCCCCGTTAAGGTTTTGCCGACAACGATGTCAGCCCTATAAAACCTGGGTTTTCTCGCTGTCCGGGCATTTTTCGATTTCAACTCGGCGACGACTCTCCGAGGGTGGTTTCCCGCATTCCTGCGGTTTTTCACCTTATGAACGAAGGTCGCACCGTCTTTGCCCAACTGACCTGGCGCGAAAGTTTGCGCGCCCTCGAAACCTGTCTGGCGTCCTTCGGCCCGAAGCTCTATCACGCTGGCACCCGGGCCAAGAAAAACTTCCGCTGCGCCCGCCGTTACTCCCGGCCCGCTGCGGCGCATCGGCTATCGCGATCCCGAAACCGGCAAGGCGCTGGCCGTCCAGCCCGATCCGGCAACCGCATCGCGGTCAGCGTGAACGGCCCGCCGGTGAACGAGTGCTGCGACGTGTGGCCAGCGGCGGGGAAAATCCTGCTGACGACCGAGGGCTTCGCGATTCTGTTCCGCAAGTTCGAGTTGCACCCGCTGCCCAAGGCCACTAAATAGCTCCGTCTCCAAGTCCGACCAACGCTCCAACGCCATGAATCCGCCCCCCAATCACCTTGCCGAGCTGACCCGCCGCGGCTTCATCAAGTCCTCCTCCGCTGCGGTCGGCGCGCTAGCCGCACACGAGGCGGGTGCGCAGGACACGGCCAACAGCAGCCAGCTGCGCATCGGCCTCATCGGCTGCGGCGGGCGCGGCACCGGCGCGGCCTCGCAAGCCCTCGCCGCCGACTCGAACGTCAAGCTCGTCGCAGTCGGCGACGCCTTCCGCGACCGCCTTGACCTGAGCCTCGAAACACTCGGCAAGCAGAAGGAGATCGCCGACAAGCTTGATGTGCCCGAGACGCGCCGCTTCGTCGGTCTCGACGCCTACCAGAAAGTCATCGCCAGCGGCGTGGACGTCGTCCTGCTCACGACTCCTCCCCACTTCCGCCCCATCCACATCAAGGCCGCGATTGACGCCGGCAAGCACGTCTTCGCCGAGAAACCCGTGGCCGTGGACGCGGCCGGTGTCCGCTCCGTCCTCGCCACCTGCGAGGAAGCCCGGCGCAAGAAACTCGCCGTCGTGAGCGGCCTCTGCATCCGTTACTCCTACGGCTTTCAGGAAACCATCAAGCGCCTCCACGCCGGCGCGCTCGGCAAGCTCCGCACGCTCCAGGCCAACGACTTTCGCGGCCCCATCTGGGTCAAGCCCCGCCAGCCCGGCCAGACCGACATGGAGTATCAGCTCCGCAACTGGTATTACTTCACCTGGCTCTCCGGCGACTTCAACGTCGAGCAGCACGTCCACCTGCTCGACGTCTGCGCGTGGGTGATGAACGGCGAGTATCCCGCCACCGCGATGGGCCTGGGCGGACGCGCCCAGCGCACCGGCGAGGAATTCGGCAACATCTACGACCACCACTCCGTCATCTACGAATGGGCCGGTGGCCAGCGCTTGCACGCCTACTGCCGCCAGCAATCCGGCCTGCGAGGCGACATCTCCGTCCACGTCACCGGCGAGAAAGGCATCGCCAAACTCGCCGAGCGCAACCGTGGCTTGACCATTGAGACCGCCGACAAATGGATCTACGAAGGCGCGAAGAACGACATCTACCAGACCGAGCACGACGAACTCTTCGCCAGCATCCGCCGGGGCCAGCCCATCAACAACGGCGACTACATGTGCCGGAGCACGCTCATGGCCATCATGGGCCGCATGGCCACCTACACCGGCCAGCAAATCACCTGGGAACAAGCGCTCAACTCCAAGGAAAACCTCTCCCCCGACGGCTACACTTGGGATGCCAAGCCCCCGCCCTCCCCCATCGCCGTGCCGGGCGTGACGAAGTTCATCTGACGCGCGCCCCTTGCAAGGCACAACCTCTCTTACCGAACATGGCGGGAGACTTCGAAATCAAGAAAGGCGTCCGGTTCGGGAAATGGCTTCATGACCAAGTCTCCGAGGAGATGCACCTTGAAACCGAGGCCTGGGCCTTGGACCGCGTTCGTCGTGTTTCAGACAAGCTGCAATCGGGGCGTGCCGAACATCAACGATTGCAAGTGCTGGTCCCGTGGTTCTCCGAGCCAACCGCGTTCACAGCCCCTGGAAATCACATTTACTTCGGCCGCCGACTGTTTGAACAGTGCGCGACCGACGAACAGGCCGCCTTTGTGATTGCCCACGAGATTGCGCACCACGACCTCGGCCATGTGGATTTGTTCTCAGAGGCGGGTGACAAGCTCATCAAGCTGCCGGGGGCGCGGTTCTTCGCGCTCGCATTTCATGTTCTGGAGGCACGCGTGTATGGGCCGGAGCGCGAATGCGACGCGGACCGGTGCGGCTTGGATTTGTGCCTTGCAGCGGGCTTCAACGGGCGACGCTGCCTTAAGCTCTTCGACATCCTGGAGCAAATCGCCCTGTATGCCGGAGACGAGGACATGGTGTATGGGCCCGACGTTGAATCCGACAATGAACTCGCTCCGGACGCAGACTGGAAGACGAAGGCGAAGATTTGGCTCTGGCAGAAACGACGGGGCTACCTGCCAATCCGTGACCGGAAAGAGGTGCTGTTGACTCACCTGAAAGACCGGGAGCGTGCGTTGAAACCTTGGCGTGCCTCCCGGCGCAAAGCTGCACGCGTTGCTTGAAAGCTGACCGCCGACTCCCCAATCCCGAAAATGAACTCCACTCCATCAGTGATTGCCCGCCGCCGCTTCTTCGCCTTGAGCGTCGCCGCGTTGCCCTCGCTTAAACTCGCCCGCTCCTTCGCCGCCGAGCCGCAGCGCAAGACGGAGTTCCAAATAGCCTGCATGACGCTGCCGTGGTCGCAGTTCCCGTTGCAGCGCGCGCTCACGGGCATCCAGTCCGCTGGCTACCGGCACGTCGCGTGGGGCACGACGCACAAGGAGGACGGCGGCAAGCCGGTGCCGGTCCTCGCTCCCGATGCGCCACCCGAGCGCGCCAAGGAACTCGCCGCGCGCTGCCGCGACCTCGGGCTGGAGCCGCTGATGATGTTCTCGACGATTTACCCGGAGGCGGCGAACGCGCTCGAAGTCCTCACGCACCGGCTCAAGCAGGCTGGCGCGGCGCGCGTGCCGCAGGTGCTCACGTTCGGCCACACGAAGGGCGGCAACCGGGAGTTGTGGGTGAAGCGCCTCAAGCAGCTTGGCCCCATCGCGCGCGACCTCGGCGTGCTGCTCGTCGTGAAGCAGCACGGGGGCGAGACGGGCACCGGCGCGGCGTGCGCGGCCATCACTCGCGAGGTCAACGACGCCGGCGTGAAGGTGAACTACGACGCTGGCAACGTCATGGATTACCTCGACCTCGACCCAATCCCCGACATCAAGCAGTGCGCGGCCGAGGTGCGCAGCTTCTGCATCAAGGACCACCGCAACTTCCCCAAGGACGAGGACTGCGGCCCCGGCTTCGGCGAGATTGACCACTACAAGCTGCTTGCCCCGGTAGCTTTCACGGGCCTGAAGATGCCGTTGTGCTGCGAGAATATCTTTGCGCCGCTGCTCCCGCGCCCAGCCGAGCCTGCGGGCGTGGACGCGTTGGCGAAACGGGCGCGGGAGTTTCTCGAGGTGGTCATCAAGGGACTGCAAAGCTGACCGACCGCCGTGCGACACGCGTCACCCCTCACCGATCCGTCAGGCGCGAACCCCTTGAACCTAAACGCCGCAGTTATGCCCACGAAACACACGAACGACACGAAAGGACAAGTGGTTACGGAAGTGCCCTCGTTCACCTGGTGGGTGACCGCGTGGAAGTCACCGATGTCCTGGTCCTTTAGGGAAACGCTGAAGCATCTTTTTAACCACGAATGGACACAAAGAAACACCAATGAAAGCCAGGCTTTCCGCAGCTCATTCGTGTTGGTTTGTGTCCATTCGTGGTTTAACCAGCGCTTCCTTAGCGTGTTTCGTGGGTTCCAACTGAGGAATCTTGGATAAACACGGATGCACACGGATAGGAAAAGAGAATCCGCCAAGTCTGCCTTCACCCAACGAGTGAAGCGGCCGCAAGCTGTTTTCATCCGCGTTCATCGGTGTTCATCCGTGGTTGCTCAGGTCTAACTGCGGAATCCAGGTTGAAAGCGTGAAAAGTCAGAGCTTCCTCACATCGGCTGCCACGGGGCGGAGTGCGCCAGCCCGCTGGCGCGTGGCGGCGGTGCAGATGAAGTTCACCCCGTCCCCCCGATGGCAATCTCGCGAAGATCGCGCGCGGGAGGCGAGCAGGCACGCCGCGACGAGCACGAAGCCGAAGGCTCGTGCCGGAAATTTGCGATCGGCGCTTTCGTTGCTGCCGGACTTCGCGGACGGCGGTTGCCAACCGCCGGCACGGGGCGAGGCATAGTCGGCGTTCAGGTTGCGGCTGTGCAGGCAGTGTTCGCCCGAAGCGCTCAAAGTAAACGCGGGAGACATGTTCGCCGCCTGCGCCTTGGATGCCGCCGTTCTGCGTGGCAGCACAGCCCGTGGCGGCTACCCAGGAACCGCAATGGGGTCAGGAGGATTTGGGTCAGGAAAGCGGGATGGAAAACCTTCCTGCCCTCATTTTCCTGCCCGTTCCCGTTCTGGGTTCAGGGGCCGAAATCGCGGCCGTTCGCAAGCCGTGCATTCTCTCCCCGCTCCTGCGGCGCAGGGCGCGGGAGTTCACTAGAGATGATTGGGATTAAGAATATGAGCAGGATTACGAGTAAGATTATGAGGGAAAACCGGCGGATTCTTAGTCTTAATCCCATTCTTTCTCTTCACCCCAATCTTCTCTATTGGCCGTGGTGCGTGTGCCAAGATGCACCCGCAGCCGCCGGATGCCGCTGCTCCGGCTTGCCGCGCCGGGCGATTTCCCCTCATGCTGTCGGCCATGAAGACACGTCTCCTGTTGGGGATGATCGTGGGCTGGTTGCTGGGGATGGGGGTGGGTGCCGCCGATCGCTTCAGCGTGGCCACCTACAATGTCGAAAACTACCTCGATGCCCCGGTGCCGGGCCGCACCACCAAGCCGCCCGAAGCCAAGGCGCGGGTGTGCGACACCCTGCTGGCGCTGCGCGCGGACGTCGTCGCCCTCCAGGAAATGGGCGGCACCAACGCCCTGCTCCAGCTCCGCTCCGCGTTGGCAGCCGGGGGCCTGAACTATCCGCACTGGGAGCATGTGCGCGGGCACGACACCAACATCCACGTGGCGCTGCTGAGTCGTTTCCCCATCACCGCCCGCCGGCCCCACACCGAGGATGGTTTTCTCCTGCAAGGCCGGCGATTCCAGGTGAGCCGGGGCTTTCTGGAAGTGGACCTACAGGTGACCCCGGCCTTTTCCTTCACCCTGCTGGCCGCGCACTTGAAGTCCAAGCGCCCGGTTCCCGGGGCCGATCAAGCCGAGCTCCGCGAGCAGGAAGCCCGGCTGCTGCGCGAGAAAATCGACGCGCGGCTCAAGACCACCCCGGCCATCCCTCTCCTCGTGCTGGGCGATTTCAATGACACCCGCGAAGCCAGACCCGTCCGCGCACTCATCGGTCGCGGCCGCAACGCGCTGGTGGACCTGCGGCCGGAGGAAGCCCTGCGTCCGGCCCCGGACACCCCGCTCCAACGTCCCGGCCCGAACGTCACCTGGACCTACTTCTATGTCCGGGAGGACAGCTACTCGCGCTTCGATTACATGCTGGCGAGCCGGGCGCTGGCGGACCGGCTGGTCCCCGCCGAGACCTGTGTCCTGGCCCTGCCGTGGTGGCGCGAGGCCTCGGACCACCGACCGGTGCTGGCCACGTTCCGTTTGCCGGGCCGCGAATGACCCGGCAACGGCGGTGAAACTTGAATAGGGCTTGACCCTCGTTTGCCTTCCCTCTACTCACAAGCCCGTTCGCCACAAAAAAAACCAACGGGCGCAGTGTCGATCACGACGTTGTGCTCAGAACAGTCCAAAAGACTCATTATGCTGAAAGGTAAATCGCGGTTCTGGGGAATCTTTCTCGTCACCTTCCTGGCCTCCTTGCCGGCCTTCGCCGGCGAGGCGGACATCAACCTGCCGGACCTGGGCAAGGTGTCGTTCAACTTGTTTGGCAGCCAGGTGAGCGGCTACGCGCTGATGTATTTCGGCATCGTCGTGTGCGCGCTGGGGACCCTTTACGGGTGGATCCAGTATCAGCAGACCAAGGCGCTCCAGGTCCACCAGTCCATGCACGAGGTGTCGGACATCATCTGGCAGACGTGCAAGGCCTACCTGTTCCAGCAGGGGAAGTTCCTCGCCATCCTCTGGTTCGCGATTGCCGCGTGCATTTTCTACTACTTCAGCGTCCTCCAGCACAAAGGCCTGGGCGACGTGATCGTCATCCTGCTCTGCTCCATCCTCGGCATTCTGGGCAGCTATGGCGTGGCGTGGTTCGGCATCCGCATCAACACGGTGGCCAACTCCCGCGCCGCGTTTTCCGCGCTCAAGGGCAACGCGCTGAACACCCTGATGATTCCCCTCCAGTCCGGCATGAGCGTCGGGCTGCTGCTGGTGTGCGTGGAGCTGTTCTTCATGATCTGCATCCTGTGCTTCCTGCCCAAGGAGCTGGTCGGCCCGTGCTTCATCGGCTTCGCCATCGGTGAGTCGCTCGGCGCGAGCGCGCTGCGCATCTGCGGCGGCATCTTCACCAAGATCGCCGACATCGGCGCGGACCTGATGAAGATTGTCTTCAAGCTCCCGGAAGATGATCCCAAGAACCCCGGCGTGATCGCGGACTGCACCGGCGACAACGCCGGTGACTCCGTCGGGCCGACGGCGGACGGCTTCGAGACCTACGGCGTGACGGGTGTGGCGTTGATCGCCTTCCTCGCGCTGGCGCTGGGCACCACGGAAATCTGCGGCAAGCTCATCATCTGGATCTTCGCCATGCGCATCCTGATGGTCATCACCTCGCTGGTGTCGTATGAGGCCAACAAGATCCTGAGCAAATCGCTCTTCGGCACGAAGAAGGACTTCGACCTCGAAGCGCCGCTGACGAACCTCGTCTGGCTCACGTCCATCGTGTCCATCGTGGTCACGTTCATCGCCAGCTACCTGTTGCTGGCGGGCTTCAAGGATGGCGCGGGCACGGCCATGCCGGACCTCTGGTGGGTGCTCTCCATCATCATCTCATGCGGCACGCTGGCCGGCGCGCTGATCCCCGAGTTCACCAAGATCTTCACCAGCCCGCACTCGCGGCATGTGAAGGAGGTCGTCACCGCCTCCGATCACGGCGGGGCGTCGCTGAACATCCTGTCCGGCCTGGTCGCGGGCAACTTCTCCGCCTTCTGGACCGGCCTGTGCATCCTGTTCCTCATGTGGGTGAGCTACATGACGGCGACCTACACGGGCTCGCCCGTCGCCGCGCTGATGCCGGCGGAATTCACCTTCGCCGCGCCCATCTTCGCGTTCGGCCTCGTGGCCTTCGGCTTCCTGGGCATGGGCCCGGTGACCATCGCGGTGGACAGCTTCGGCCCGGTGACGGACAACGCGCAGTCGGTCTATGAGCTGAGCCGGATCGAGTCGCGTCCGGGCATCGCCAAGGACATCGAGCAGAACTTCGGCTTCAAGCCCGACTTCGAGGACGCCAAGCTCCAGCTCGAAAAGGGCGATGGGGCGGGCAACACCTTCAAGGCCACCGCCAAGCCGGTGCTCATCGGCACTGCGGTCGTGGGCGCAACCACGATGGTCTTCGGCATCATCATGCTGCTGGAGAAGGAATTCGGCGGCGCAGTGGCCAAACTGAGTCTCGTGCAGCCCGAGGTCATGCTCGGCCTGCTCATGGGCGGCTCGGTGATCTACTGGTTCACCGGCGCGAGCATGCAGGCGGTGGTGACCGGCGCGTATCGCGCGGTGGTTTTCATCAAGGAGAACATGAAGCTCGACGCCGCCACCGCGAGCATCGAGGACAGCAAGAAGGTCGTGGAGATCTGCACCATCTACGCGCAGAAGGGCATGGTGAACATCTTCCTCGTCGTGTTCTGCTTCTCACTGGCCCTGCCGTTCTTCAACGCCTACTTCTTCATCGGCTACCTCGTAGGCATGGCGTTCTTCGGCCTCTTCCAGGCCATCTTCATGGCCAACGCGGGCGGCGCGTGGGACAACGCCAAGAAGATCGTCGAGGTGGACATGCGCGCCAAGGGCACGCCCATCCACGCGGCGACCGTCGTCGGCGACACCGTGGGTGACCCGTTCAAGGACACCTCCAGCGTCTCGATGAACCCGGTGATCAAGTTCACCACGCTCTTCGGTCTGCTCGCAGTGGAAATCGCTGTGGAGATGAAGAAGGCAAGCCCTGCCGGCACGAAGAACATGGTCATTGGCGGCATCTTCTTCCTCGTCGCGTTGTTCTTCGTGTATCGCAGCTTCTACGGCATGCGCATCCCGGAGGCATCGGCCAAGGACTGAACCCGTCTGGCTCCTCGTGAGACAATGCGGCGGCCGTTCGGCCGCCGCATTTTTTGAACCCGTGCCGGCGACTTGCAGTCGCCGTGTTGCGGGTGGATTGATCGACACTCCCTCGAACCGCTGTTCCCTACGGACGGCGACTGCAAGCCGCCGGCACAGCCATGGAAGGGATTCGGCCGTCCGGCTCGCGCAACGCTGACTTCAGCGGCTGCCGGCACCCCATGCCGAACGGACGGCACGCTCCCACTCGTCAGCCATCACTTGATGGCCGTTGTAGGTGGGGTGGACACTGTCCCAGATCCAGTGCGCGGCCGGGGCTCGCTTCACGGCCTCGTCGAAGGCCCGCTGAAAGCGCACCAGCACCGCGCCGTGCTTTTGTGCCAGCCGGGCCACAATCGCCTGCCGCTCCTTCAGTGTGGTGAACCACGGTTCCCAGTTTTCCGCGCGCTTGCCCACGGGCAGGCCGAAGGGTTCGCACAGCACGAGCTTCACCTTCGGAAGCGCCGCCTTCGTGTCCGCGAGCAGCTTGTCATAGACCTGCTCGTATTGGTCCATCGGCACATTGCGTCCGTTGTCGTTCACGCCGATGAGCACGCTCAACACATCGGGCTTCAGGTCGAGCGTGTCCTTCTGCCAGCGCTTCTCAAGGTCCAGCACGGTGTTGCCGCTGATGCCCCGGTTCATGAAGTCGAGCTGCAAGGCCGGGAACGCCGCGCCATGCTTGGCGGCGATGATAAAGGCGTAGCCGTGGCCGAGAATGTGGTTCGGGTCCGCGCTGCGCCCGCGGTTTCCGTCGGTGATGGAGTCGCCTTGGAACAAGATGCGGGCCTGCTTGGCAAACAAGCTGGCCGGCGCTGCCTCGGCAGCCGTGAGCGCCGTCGGGGACGTGAGCAACCGGGCGAGAAGGATTACGATCAGGAACAGTGGGCTGGTTTTCATGGGAATCAGTTCGCCAGCAGCTTCGCCACCTCACTGGCGCTGAGGGCGCGGTTGAACACGGCGACTTCATCAAGCCGGCCCTCCCAGTTCGAGTCGTTGTCGCTGCGGCCACCGATGAAGCACTGGTCAAACCCGGCCGGGAAGTTCGCAGGCACCTTGGCCTCCAGTTCGAGCTGGCCGTTGAGGTAGGCGCGCACGGTGCCGCCGTCGCGGACGAGGACGACGTGCTGCCATTGCCAGCGGGGGATTTCCGTCTTGCCCGCCGTCACGGACTTCGCGTCTGCGCCGTGAAGGAAGATGAGCTTGCCGGTGTGGCCGCTCTGGCCGCCGATGCCGAGGTGATCGCCGAATGGTCCGAGGCCGTGGTCGTGGTCACGCGAGAAGAGCCATCCACTCACATCGCGACCGGTGTTGGGCATGCCATTCCACAGCCAGAGCGAAACCGAATAACGGTCGCCCAACCCGGCCATTCGGGCGCGCAGCCGTCCACCGACGAAGTGCGGGGCGCGGTTCACCTCGCCCGCTTCGCAAAACGCAGCGGAGCGCGGACCGGCGAGATAGTAGGTGACTTCGCGCTCGTAGGCCGCGTCATGGCCGAGGCCGCTGGCGTCGGTGGCGTGCGGGCCGGTGAACTCGTTCAAGCGCCAGTAGGCGGCCGGCTTCAGGCCCAGCACACTGCGCGCGGCGGGGCCGTCGCTGAGCTTCCAGACGCGCCGTGGTTTGCCGGCGACCTGCTCCAGCAGGCCGATGGCCGCCTCCGCAATCTTCGGCTCGGCCATCACCTCCAGCCCGGCGGAGCGCGCGGCCCAGGTGTTGTAGCCGCCGAAGAGATGCTGCTCGGGCGGCGGGATGTAGCCGTCGCCGCCGTTGGCCAGCTCGATGACCAGGTTGTGCCGCAGCGGGCTGGCGGCTTTGACCTTCAAGCCCGTGATCGCGTAGGTCTCGTTCGGCGTGGTGGCGATGCCGATGTCGCCCACGCGCAGCGCCTGCACGACGATTTCCGTCTGCTGCGCCTCGTGCAGCAGGATCTGCTCGCGGGCGTAAACCTCGCTGGTGGTCTTGACCAGCCGGTTCGTGACGCCCGCCATCACCCGCTGCGCCCACTCCAGGCGCTGCTTGTCGGGCACGCGGTATTTCAACGTCATGCGCCGCTCGGCCATGGCGAGGTCCACATCCGCGCGATACTGGATGCCCCCGTAAGCCTTCATCGCCAAGTCGAGCAGTCCCTTGGTGTAGTCATCAATCGTCAGCTTCGGGTTCCACTCGCTCTCCGGCTTGGTGTAGTCGCGCCGCCAGATGTCGCCGCTGCAACCGTGGGACATGAGCCCGACGAAGGGGGGCTTGCCCGGCGTGGCCTCGGGAGCAATGCGCGCCTTCAAACCCTCAGCGAACAGACCGAAGTAATCCGCACTGATGTCCGCGTCGCTGAAGTAGTGCATGGAGAAATTCCCGAGCACCGCCAGCGGCCGGCCCGCGCGCGACTGAATCGAGATGAGCGCGAGGTCGGGATCCTTCGGACCCGCCTCGCCTGTGACATCGTCCCAGACGCGGCCCGCGTGCATGTTCGCGCGCACGGTCTTGTTGCCGAAGGGATCTTCCGCGATGCGGTCGGGCCGGCGAATCCACTGGCGCAGCGCGGTGAAGTCCGCCGCATCAATCTTCGCGAAGCCGATGCGGGCCGGTTCCAGGTTGGCCTGCGCGGCGGCGATGGCCTCAACCAGCTTGTCGCGCAGGAGGGGCACATAGCGCGGGTCGGCATCGGTGCCCAGGCAGCCCATCGAAGCCGGCGCGCTGTGCGAGTGGGTGGCAGAGATGAGCAGGCGATCCGTGGGAATGCCGGTGCGCTTCGCCGCCAGGGCCTTGGCCTCGTCCAGCAGCGGGCGGCCCATCATGCAACTGTCCACGACGACGATGGCGAGCTGGCTCTTGCTGTCCGCCAGCACGATGGCGCGGGCGTTGACGCGGGTTTTGATCTTCTCCACGGAGCGGCTGGTCATGCCGCCGTTGACCAGCACCGGCAACACCGGCGGCGTGACGTCAATGACCGCGGCTCCGGCTTTGAACTCCGCGCGGGCGGGGGCCAGCGGGAGCAACAACAAGGCGGCGGTGAGGAGCAGAGTTTTCTTCATGGTAGCAAAGGTTGACGTGCGGAACGGGCGGTTGCCTCACGGCCAAGTTGCGCGACGGGCAGCCGCAGGAAGAACAGGCCCGGTCCGCCGGCCTGTTTCGGGTCCACATCGTAGAACACCACGCCGAGGTTCTCCGCATCGAGCTGCACGGTGCGTGGGCACGCGCGGCCGCCGATGGCGCGGCCGGGATTGTAATACTCGAAGACCTCGCCCCAAGTGATGCCGTCATCGCGCGAAAGCACATAGCGGATGCGCTCGCCGCCGACGCCGGGGCCGAGGATTTCCGAGGCGAGCAGCCAGCCATTGGCGAGGCAGACCATCTCGTGTCGCCAGCCTTGCTCCTTCACATTCGGGAAGTTCGCGATGGTCTGCCATGTCTTGCCCGCGTCCGTGGAGCGCAGCCCCGCGCCGCTGACGAACGTGCCCTTTGGCGTGCGGACGATGGGCACAAGTCCATGCGCGCGTCCGTCACCGAAGGGCTGGCTCGCACCGGTCGCGGGATCGAACACCTGCGCCTTGTCGCTCAACGGCAGCAGCCACTGGTTCGCGGCCAGCTCGACGATGGGATGGCGGATGATGCTCGGCGTCTTCTCGTCGCGGGGGAAGGCCTTTGCCTCGGACCACGTCAATCCGTCGTCTGACGAGAGTGAGTAGAGGACGGAACGCGGCTCCTTCTCGTTGGTCGGCTCACTCCAGCGGTTCCATGCGTGCAGCAGCCGGCCATCGCGCAGCGTCGTGAGCGAGCCGGGGTAATAGGTCTTGCCCACCGTGGGCGCGAAGGGCTTCGGCTCGCTCCACGTCGCGCCGACGTCGGTCGAGCGCGTGAGGCGCAAGTCGCGGTGATTCACGTGCCCGTAGGTGACGACGAGCGTCCCCTTCGCGCTGATGCACGCGGCTGGGTGGATGTGGCCGCCCACGGGATTGCCGAGGCGGACCAGCTTTGACGGCTCGGCACCGAAGCCGGAGCTCAAGACGGCGAACAGCGTGGGAAGAAGCGTCAAGCCGAAGCGATGCAGCTTGGCTTGGGTGGAACGGGCCACCGGCCCGTGCTCGGCGGCAACCTGCCGCCGAGTTTCGGCACGGCGTGTCCCCGAACCCCTCGTTGCGGGCTGGGCGCACCACGAGCGGCGGGCGAGTCGCCCGCCGCAACGGGCCGGTGGCCCGTTCCACCCAAACTCCATCGGCATCGTTCCAGCCAAGTATTTCATTCGTCAGTGCGGAAGGTGATCGCGGGCAGGCCCTCGGCGTTGAAAAGGTTCACCACCGGGTTCCACGCCCAGCCGTAGCGGACATACTTGGGCAGCGGCACGTCGGGCGAGGAGACGACGATGGTGTTGCCCTCGATGACCGCGTCCGCCCAGACCCATTCCTTGTCCGCGCCCGCCACGATGAAACCCTTGAGCTTGTCGTCGCCAGGCTTGATGCGCAGGCCGCCGCCCACGTTCTTGAAGTAGAGGCGAATCTTGTTGCCCTTGGGCAGCTCGACCTGCATCTCGGTGAACTCCGGGCCGGAGGCGACGAGATTCGTCTCGCCATAGACGAGCTTGCGCGCGACGAGCGAGAGCCGCCGCCCGACTTCCTGTTTGTTGCGCGGGTGGATGTCCTTGGGGTCGCCAATATCAATGGTCATCGCAAGGCCCGCGTTCGGCACGGTGCGCGCGGTGCGCCACTGCGACTCGCGAATCTCCGCCCAGCCCGGCTCCACCGGCTTGGTTTGCAAGCTGTTCAAGTTCGCGAGCGACACGATGAGGAACGGAAAGTCGCCAACCTCGAACCGCTTCCGCCAGTCGGCGATGAGCGTGGGCAGCAGGCGGCGATACTGGAGCCAAAACGGCCCGTTCGCCTCGCCCTGATACCACAACGCGCCCTTGATGCCGAAGGGCGTGAGCGGCGCGATCATGCCATTGTAGAGCGCGGTGATCGTCTTGTAGTGGCCAACGCGCGGAATGGGGAAGGGCGTGGTGAGGTCCTTCATCGCGGGGCCGCGCTTCGCCTTCCAAGTGCCCGCGATGCGGACCTGATTTGTGCCGGGATTCACGGCAGGGCGCAGGCTGACGTTCGACGGCTGTGAGCAGAAGCCGCCGGGGCCGTTGGTGTTCACGATGGCGGCCACGAGCAGGTTCTTGCCCGGCTTCACGAGCGACGCGTCCACGAGGTAGTTGCGGATGCCGGCGGTCTGCTTCGAGCCGATGATGGTGCCGTTGAACCACACCACGTCCGCATCGCGCACAATGGAGAGGCCGAGCGCGAGATCCTTTCCGCGCCACGACTCGGGGATGTCCACCGTGTGGCGAAACCACACCAGACCGTCGAAGTCCTTCAGCTCCGCGAGGCCTGCTTCCTCCCACGGTTTTGGCACGGCGATGTCCAACCAGTCACTCGTGTCGAGATTCGGGTCGGAGAAATACTTTTTCTGCGCGCTCGCCGGGTCCGCCTTCGCCGTCCACTGCTCCACCGCGCGGAAGAACTCGAAATCCTGGCCGAAGAACGCGTTCGTCTGGTCCAGCTCCGCGAACCGCTCGCGGAAATCGAAGGGCATCTCCCGCCGCAACGCCTCCCCGCTCACCCACGCCTCCGCCGCCGTCGCGCCCGCCGAGCTGTGGATGAGGCCGATGGGCACCTTCTGCGTGGCTTGGATCTCCCGTGCAAAGAAGTAGCCAACGGCGGTGAAGTTCTTGGCGAACTCCGGCGTGCATGGCTCCCATCGCGCGGGCGGCGGCAGCAACTCGGGTGTGAGCGCCGAGTAAAAGTTCACGGTGAAAGAGCGGATGTTTGCGTTGGTGCAGGCCTTCACCTCCTCCTCAGCATTCTGCGCGAGGCGCACGGGCCAGTTCATGTTCGACTGCCCGGTGCAGAGCCACACGTCGCCGAAGAGCACGTTAGTCAGCGTCTCCTTCCGCCCGCCGCCCTCCACCACGACGGTGTGCGGTCCGCCGGCCGCGAACGGTCCGACCTTCGCGGCCCAGCGTCCATCCGCACCCGCGACGGCCTGCGCGGCGGACTTGCCATCCACCTGCACGGTGATCTTGTCGCCGGGCTTGGCCCAACCCCAGATCGGTGCGGCGATGTCGCGCTGCAACACCATGTCGCTGGTGAAGAGCGAATGCACGAAGGGCAACGCCCGCGGCTGCACCGGCCACCATGGCTGCGGCCCGGCGGGCTGGGCGACGGTGCGGGCGCACAGGGCGAGCAGGACGGCCAGGAGCAGGCAACGGCGGGAGAAGAAGTGCATCGTGATTCGGGTGGCGAAAGTTTGACGCAACGGCGCAGAGGCGCAAAGGAATACCGACTCCTGCGGAGCGCGGGCGGGTCTGCGACCCGCAGTAACGACCGACCCCTCCGCCGCGCTGGCCGGCGCGAACGGCAGCGGTCTGGCGGAGTTGCTGCGGGTCGCAGACCCGCGCTCCGGGAGAAGCTCACGGCGTGGGTGCCGGCGGCGGCGCGCTGCCGCCTCCCTGCGATGTCGGCCCGGTGAACCAACGGCCCAAGGCTCGCGATTGGGGCCGGTGAACCGGAGTGGGAGGGATTAGGATTAAGATTAGGATTACGAGCTGTGCGGAACGCTGCGGCCCGGACTCCTACTCGTAATCCTAATTCTAATCTTGCTCTGCCTTTGGACCGGTTCATGGGTAGCCGCCACGGACCAAAGCCCGCGCCTTGGAACCATGAACCAAAGGCTGAAGACCCAAAGATGAGGGGCGGACAAAGATGGGCTTTGGAATCTTTGTCCGCCCCTCACTTTGGGCTCTTATCAGGCGGTTCATGGAGAGATTCCACGGTCCGCCAAGCGCCGAAGGTTTCCCGCAGATTCGAGGCGACCACAGATGGAAAATCCCATCTGCGGTCGCCTCGAATCTGCGGGAGGTTCATGGAGAGAACCAACGGCCCGCCAACTTCCGCGATTTCGCCCCCTGAACCCGCTCCGGGGAACAGCGGCGCTGAAGCCGCCGCAGTCCAGACGCTTCGCGCCGCACGGGG
>Ga0255188_1000161_pt1 | contig 25159 bp, 12 predicted proteins | sample Miss_Cont_RepB_8_FD_188427 | JGI IMG/M metagenome (GOLD analysis project Ga0255188, IMG submission 188427) | Freshwater microbial communities from Mississippi River, Louisiana, United States - Miss_Cont_RepB_8h | ecosystem: Environmental > Aquatic > Freshwater > River | place: USA: Louisiana... | reverse complement strand
AGCTGGCTCGCCCAGTGGAACGAGGCGTATCCCAGCCAGCCCATCGTGGGAGGACTGGCGAGCGGTCCGCCCGGCGAGCGCGCGACGCAGTTGTATCTGAATGGGGATGTGTTTGAGGATGGCGTGGTGGCGCTGTCCGTGGGCGGCGAGGTCCGGCTGGTGGGCGCAATTTCACAGGGTTGCACCCCCATCGGCGAGACTTGGACGATCACGCAGGCCGAGCGGAACATCATCGCGCAGATCGGCAACCGCCCGGCCTATCAACGGCTCGTCGAAGCGTTTGAAACGCTGACGCCCGCACAGCAGGCCAAAGCGCGGGGCAATCTGTTGGTCGGACTTGTAGTCAACGAATACCTGGAGGATTTCCACCGGGGCGATTTCCTGATCCGCAATCTGCTGGGCGGCGATCCGGTGTCCGGGGCGCTGGCGGTGGGTGCGCTGCCGCGGCTGGGCCAGACGTTGCAGTTCCAACGCCGGGACGCGGCGGCGGCGACGGAGGACATGGCGGCCATGCTGGCGCGGAGCCGGCTGGCATTGGAGAACCATGAACTGCTGGGCGGGGTGTTGTGTTGCTGCAATGGCCGGGGGCGCGGGCTGTTCGGCAGCCCCAGCCATGATGCGCAGATGGTTCAGGAGCGGCTGGGCCCCGTGGCGCTGGCGGGGTTTTTCTGCAACGGGGAAATCGGTCCGGTGGGACAGAAGAACTTCCTGCACGGCTACACGGCCGCGCTCGGTTTGTTCCTGCGGCAAAGGCCCGGCTAGCGGCAGACTTACTTCTTGGCAGCCAGAGTGGCGTTGGTGCGGCGCAGCCGGGCGGAGAGCTCCAAGGCGATGTTGCGCATGACCGCCAGGCCCAGATGGGGTTCCCGCTGGGTCAGCTCAAAGAACTGCGGGCGCTGCATGACCAGCAAAATGCTCGGCTGTTTGGCCACGGCCAGCGCCCCGCGCTTGCCGCCGTCGAGGAAAGATATTTCACCAAACACCTGTCCCTGGCCAAGGGAGGCGATGGGGGCGGCGTTTTCCTCGAGCAGGATTTCAATCTGGCCGCGCATGACGACATAGGCCTCGTTGCCGGAGTCGTCCTTCCCGAAAACCCGTTCACCGGGCCGGAACAGCTTCTGGGTGAACAGGCGGGCCACCTTGCGCAGCTCACCGTCCCCCAAGCCGCGGAAGATTTCCAAATCCCGCAGGAGGTTGATGATGGCCACTCCGATGTTCTGGTCCTGCAAACACCGCTTGATGACGTCCAAGATGACCCGCGCGTGGGTGGTCAACTGGTCGTGCTCGATGGAGTAGGTCTGGTTGAGCTTCACCATCTTCACCAAGTCGGTGGTGCCGTCGGAGAGCTTGTGGAAGCCGGGCAGGTAGGCGGCCGGCACAAAGCCGAGCTGCTCCGCGCTGATCAGGAGCTTCACCGCCGTGACCAGAGCGTCCATTTCCACATAGGCGACGCTCAACTCGGTTTGTGAGTATTTGCAGACGTGCTGAAGGATGGCGCCCAAGGACAGATTGTCCGTGCAGAACGCGTCCATGATCCGCACGCAGCGATCCTGCTCGTCGTAGAGGAAGCGCATCCCGCCCACGGTTTTGTCCTCCCGCCGGCAGAGGACCGCGCGTGGTGTGATAACGCCCGCCACCCGCATGAAGCCGGAACCCCAGTTGAAATTGCTGGAAACCTCACGCGGTGGGTTGGCTTTCTCCGCCTCGTTCAAAGCGAGCTTGTAGTCCGCCTCGCTGGCCGCAGCGACTGCCACATCGGTTTGCAACGGGTATCCGGTGCCTCCATCCCGCGTCGCAGGCGCACCGGGGATGAGCAGGTGGCTGAGCACCACCGCAGCCAATTCTCCCAACTGGGGCAGTGACTCGGAAACCGGCAGCCGGCTCGAGGTCATCGAACGCGCGCGCTTCACATAGAACAACACTTCCTCCCGGGTCTTGTGAATGTGCTTGAGCGGCTGAAAGCCCACGCAGCCGAAGCCGAGCTTCTCAAACAAGATTTGTTGCTGGTTGTCCGAGGCCAGCACCCGAGTGACGCATATCTGGCGGCGCAACATGGCCAGCTCGGAGATTTTGTTGAGCAGGCTCTCCGCGGCACCATTGGCGTAGCTGGTCGGGTGAAAAAGGTTCCGGCCCAGGTTGCAGACTGGGTTTTCATTGGCCGTCACGGCTCCCAAGACTGAGATGCTGGCCAGCAACTGATCCTCTTCTGCCGCCACCCAGGTCTCATTGCCGGGCAGGCCGGAGGCCAGTTCGGTGGCCACCCACGCGGGATCGTAAATCTGCCGATTGGGATGATCTGCCCCCAACGAGGACTGGACGAGTTGGATCCACTGCGCCGCGTCTTCGGACTTGGCTTTGCGGAGAGTCAGGGCCATGGGAGTTGCAGGGGGGATGGTTTTCTGGGTGAACGAAAGGATTTTGGTGCGCACGGCAGGACTTGAACCTGCACGATGTTACTCACTAGAACCTGAATCTAGCGCGTCTGCCAATTCCGCCACGTGCGCACACGCAACTTGTGGTTGCGGGATGAGGATTACTGCGGGACGCCGGTGGGGCAAGCGCAATTTCGTCCGAAGCCCACTTGCCGCCCAGCGGAACGCACTAAACAGGTTCCGCCTTAAGCCGATGCAAACATCCGCGCGCCAGTTCGTTCGTGCCGATGACCGGAAGCGGAGCCGGCGCGCGAGAACCTGGCGCGTGTTAGGCCGCTCGCCTGAATTGTTGAGGCTTGTTGAACGCCGGTGGTTTGGCCATAAGTTGGCCCGCGATGCTGACCGACCGCGAGTTCTTCGGACTGTCCGTGCTGCTCTACGGAGCGAGCGCGACGCTGTCCTTTTTCATCTGGCGGCGCGGCTTCCGGCAGGATTCCCGCTGGCAATACTTGCTGCTCGGTTTCGCCGCGATCTTCCACACCGTGGCGATGATGAAACGCGGGTTCAGCCTGGAGCGCTGCCCGGTGAACAATCTTTACGAGGCCACCGCGTTCAGCGCCTGGACGATTGTCGCCTCCTATCTGGTCATTGGGGCCTGGTCCCGCTTGCGCTTCCTCGGTGCGTTTGTGTCCCCGGTGCTGTTTGCGATGGGAGTGTTTGCCCTCATGCCAGCGCTGGATGTGAAGGGGCCACGGCCAGACTTTTCGGGCGGGTTGGTGAGCCTGCATGTCGCATTGATCCTGCTGGCCTACGGGGCTTTTGGGCTGAGTTCGGCGGCGGGGGTGATGTATTTGACCCAGGAGCATGACCTGAAGTTTCACAAGCTCCGCGCCATTGTTTCGACTCTGCCTTCGATTGAGCGGCTGGAGTTGGTCATCGGCCGTTTCCTCATCTGTGGCGTCGTGCTGCTGGCGACGGGGTTGGCGCTGTCGCCGATGCTGCTGCGCCAGAACCAGTCGGCCAACCCGCTGGCGGACCCCAAGGTGCTCTGGTCGTTTTTTGTGCTGACGTTGTATCTGGCCTTGATCACGGCGCACTGGCGGTTCTCGCAAGGCGGCCGGCGATTCGCCTGGGGGGCGGTGGGTGGGTTCGCCTTTGTGCTGTTCACTTTCTGGGGCTTTAACCTGCTCTCCGGCATCCACAACCCCTGAGAACCCGATGCCCAAACTCACCTTGGATGCGACGCATGAACTGCCAGCGGCCAGCTGCTGGCCGCAGCCGCGCTCCATTGGCAGCCCGTCGTAATTAGCCATGCCCATTGTCGTTCTTGGCCTCAGCCACCGCACCGCTCCCGTGACGGTGCGGGAGCGCTTTGCCTTCTCGGAAAGCGCGGCTCCGGAGGCGATGCGCCGGCTGCGTGAGACGGGGATCATTGAGGAGGCGGCCATTCTGTCCACCTGCAACCGGGTGGAAATTTACGCCGCCACGAGCGGCGAACCACGGGCCGCCCTCACCGCGCTCCGCCAGTTCTTGCACGCGCATCATCAAGCGGCCGAGCCCTTGGGGAACGAGTTGTATGAGCTGGCCGAGCCGGCCAGTGTGGAACACTTGTTCAAAGTCGCCGGCGGGCTCGATTCGATGGTGCTTGGGGAAACGGAAATTCTGGGCCAGCTCAAGCAGGCGTATGAAGTGGCGCTCAAACATCAGCACACCGGCCGCCGCCTGAACAAAGCGTTTCAAAGTGCCTTCAACGTGGCCAAGAAGATCCGCACGGACACCAACATTCAGCGTGGCAGCGTGTCCGTCGCCTCGGTCGCCGTGGAGCTGGCGGAGAAGATCTTTGATTCACTCACCGAGCGGACCGTGATGGTGATCGGGGCCGGGGACACGAGTGAGAAGACAGCCCGCGCCCTGTTGAGCCGGGGCGCGCGCAGCGTCATCGTCTCCAACCGCTCACATGACCGGGCCGTGGCCCTGGCTGGCGAGTTGGGCGGGCGGGCGGTGCATTTCGACGACTGGCATCAGGAGTTTGACCGCATTGACATTGTGATCAGCAGCACGAGCGCGCCGCATTACGTGCTGACGCGTGCCAAGCTCGAACCCCTGCTGGCCCGGCGCGGGCGTCGTCCGCTGTTGCTGGTGGACATCGCCGTGCCACGGGACATCGAGCCGGAGATCAACTTCCTGGATAATGTTTACCTCTACAACGTGGACGACCTCCAAACCATCGCGGACGACTATCTGAAACTCCGGCACGAAGAACTCGCGGTGTGCGAGCAAATCATCCGGGAGCGGGCGCAGGCGCTGATTGGGTCAGGCGAGCGGCGTCCGCCCGGGGCCGGTTCACAATTCGCCCTCGGAACGGAGAGTTAAACGGTCGGCAGCCCCCCCCTTCGCACTTTGAAATCCAAACCCATCATCATCGCCACCCGGGGCAGCGCACTGGCACTGGCCCAGGCCAACGCCGTGCTCGCCCAATGCCGGCAGGCCTTTCCCAAGCTGGCCTTCGATCTGAACGTCATCAAAACCACGGGCGACAAGCTCCAGACAGCTTCGCTGGCCAATCCCGACGCGGCGTTGCCCAAGGGGCTGTTCACCAAAGAACTGGAAGTGGCTCTCCTCAATGGCGAGGCCGACCTGGCCGTGCACAGCCTCAAGGACTTGCCCACCGAACTGCCGGATGGGCTCAAGCTCGGGGCGGTGGGCCGCCGCGCAGACGTGCGGGACGTGCTGATTTTTCGGGACGCCACCGTGCTGCAAGCCGAAGCCGCGAAGCAGGTGGAGGCCGAGTGGCGTCCGGGCCAGCGCCCGCACCGCGGGTTTGGCCCGCACCTCACGCTGGCCGCTCTGCCGGCTGACGTGGTGATCGGCACCAGCAGCACGCGCCGCCGGGCCCAATGTCTGGTGGCCCGCCCGGCCGCCACGGTGGTCGAGTTGAGGGGCAATGTGCCCACGCGCCTGCAGAAGCTGGCGGAGCGAAACGACTTCGATGTGATGCTTCTGGCGGCGGCGGGTTTGGAGCGTCTGCAATACAAGATCAAGCCCACTGGCAAGTTGGAGGGGGCCGGCGTGCCTGCTGGTCTGCTGGCAGTCCGCCTGGAACCGGAAGTGATGCTGCCCGCCGTGGGACAAGCGGCCGTGGGGATAGAGATCCGCGTCGAGGATCAGCGCATCGCCGACATTTGCCGCGAACTGAACCATGGCAACACCCACGCCTGCGTGCGGGCCGAGCGAGCCTTCTTGCGCGGCATGGGCGGGGGGTGCGCCAGCCCGGTGGCCGCCTACGCGGAGGTGCTGGGCCATCAAATCCGCCTCCGCGCCCTGTCCTTTCTGGACGGGACAGCCAAGCAGGCGGAAGCCCGCCGCAAGGCGCAGGAACCGGAGGAGCTGGGCCGACAGCTTGCCGACCTGCTGAGTGGCCGCGTGAAGCAGGAATGAGAATTGCGGTTTTCAGGGCCGATCACTAGCCTCCGCCCGTGTCCAGCGTGTCCAACCATTGCTCCTCGCGAGCTGGCAGCTCGTTGAGCTTCGAGCCTGCATTGGAAAAAGTGTGGCTCGCTGCGATCACCCGGGAAAGCCGCCCCCCCGCGCGGCCTTCGCCCACAAGACTGCAAGAAGGACTCTGAATGGCTACCCCTTTGCGCGCACTGCTGGTGGAGGCCAACGAAGGTGACGCAAACGCCGTGCTCGCGGCGTTGCGGCGTGCCGGGTATGAGCCAGCCACGGAGCGGGTATGGACGCCACAGGCTTTGGAATCCGCACTTCAGGCCGGGGGCTGGACGGTGGTTCTGGCGGAGTTCCAGACGCCTTCGCTGCCCGGGCTGGAAGTCCTGGCCATGGTGGAGCACGGAGCTGACAGCGGGCTGCCGGTGATTTTTGTGTCCAGTGAGGCCGACGAGAATGCGCCGGTGGCAGCGATCCGCGCGGGAGCGGCCAACTACGTGCGCAAAGCGAATCTGGCCCGTTTGCAGCCAGCCATCGAACACGCCCTGCAAACCGCAGCGGAGCGCCGCCAACGGCGTCAAACGGAGAAGGTGGCTGCCAACCGGGCCCGCCAGCAGGCGATGCTGGCTGAGTATGCGCAGTGGGCCTTGGGCGGACTGCCGCTTCCCGAGCTTTTGACGGGCACGGCCGAACGGGTGGCGCGGGGCTTGGACACCGAATTTTGCGGTGTCTTCGAGGTTCAGCCCGGTGGGGAGTCCCTCTTGCTTTGCGGTGGTGCCGGATGGCAGCCGGGCTGTGTTGGCCATGTGCAGCTCGCCGTAGCCGGCCCCTCGCAAGAAGCCCTTGCGTTCCGCGCGGGTGAGCTCGTCCATGTGGCGGACTGGAATGTCGAGCAGCGGCTGGAGCCCTCCGCGCTGCTGCGGGAGCATGGCGTGGCCAGCGGGCTGGCCGTCCTGGTCCGGTTGCACAGCCGGGCCTTTGGTGTGTTGGGTGCGTATTCCTCGCAGGCCGGGGGAACCACCGCGCTTGACGGAGACTTTCTTCAGGCGATGGCCAATGTCCTGGCCACCGCGATCGAGCGCAAACGGGCCGAAGAGTCGTTGCGGGAAAGCGATGACCGGTTTCGCACGTTGGTGGACGAGGTGAAGGGCTTTGCCATCATCACCCTGGATCCGGAAGCCTGCGTGCAGACGTGGAATCATGGCGCGGAACAGTTGTTTGGCTATCCGGCAGCGGAAATGGTCGGCCAGCACCTGGCGCGGCTGTATCCGCCGGAAGATGTCGAACTGGGCAAGCCCGAGCTCGATCTGCGGCTGGCCGAGGAGATGGGCCAGTTTGAAGACGAGGACTGGCGCGTGCAAAACGGCGGGGGGCAATTCTGGGCCAATGTGGTGATCACCGCGCTGCGCCGCGCCGACGGCGGTCTGCGTGGTTATGGCATTGTCACCCGGGACATGACCGAGCAGCGCCGGGCGCACGAGGCGTTGAAGCTCAACGAGGCCAAGTTCCGCTCGCTCGTCAATCACATCCCCGACGTGGTGTGGACGGCGAACCAACTGGGCGAGCAGTTGTTCCTCAGCGGCAATGCCGAGCAGATTTACGGTTATCCGCTGGCGGACCTGCTGGCCGGCGGGCGTCGCCTGGGCTTCGACCGCATCCATCCCGAGGACGCGCCACGGGTGCTCGCGGCCTGGCAAAACCTTTTTGCCAGGCGGGATCGATTCGAGGTGGAGTGCCGCTACACGCGCAAAGATGGCCGGGAGATCTGGATCCTCGTGCGCGCCTCGGCGATTTACGAGAAGGACGGGCAGGTAGTGGCCGATGGCATCACTTCGGACATCACGGAGCGGAAGCGTGCGGAAGCGGCGCTGCGCAGCAGCGAGGAGCGCTTCCAACTCGTTGGGCGGGCCACCAATGACGTGGTCTGGGACTGGGACCTCACCAACGACCGGCTCTGGTGGGGCACCGGTTTTCAAAAGCTCTTTGGTTACCCCGCCGAGGAAATCGAGCCCACCATCGAATCGTGGACCAGCCGGGTGCATCCCGAGGAACAGGCCCGCGTGGTGGCGAAGATTCACGCGGCGATTGCTCAAGGCGAGCAGCTCTGGTCGGACGAGTATCGCTTTCGCCGGAAGGACGGCTCTTACGCGTTCATCTACGACCGGGGATTTGTCATCAAGGACACGGCGGGCCGGCCGATCCGCGTGATCGGAGCGATGCAGGACGTGACGGAACGCCGCCAGGCGGAGGAACAAATCCGGGCGCAGGCGCGGCTGCTGGATCTCGCGGGCGACGCCATCATCGTGCGCAACCTCAACCACGAGGTGCTCTACTGGAACCACGGTGCGGAGCGCATTTACGGCTGGTCGGCGGCCGAGGTGCGCGGCCGCCGCGTCACCGAACTCGTGTTCCGTGACACCAAGCAATTCGAGACCGCCCAGGCGGAAATTCTGGAGAAAGGCGAATGGAAGGGCGAGTTGAAGCAGTTCGCCCGGACCGGCCGCGAGATCATCGTCAGCTCCCGCTGGACGCTGGTGCGGGATGAGACCGGCCAACCCGCATCCGTGCTCCTGATCAACTCGGACATCACGGAAAACAAGCGCCTCGAAAGCCAGTTCCTGCGGGCACAGCGCATGGAGAGCATCGGCACCCTCGCCGGCGGCGTGGCCCACGATTTGAACAACATCCTGGCCCCCATCATGATGTCGGCGCCGTTGCTGCGCATCAAGGAATTGCCGGCGGCGGATTTTGAGCGGTTGCTGGACACGATTGAAATCAACGCGCAACGCGGCAGCGACATCGTGCGGCAACTGCTGGCCTTCGGGCGCGGGATCGAGGGCGAGCGCGTGGTGGTCCAACCGCGCCACATGATCCGGGAAATGTCCAAGATGGCGCGGGGGACCTTTCCCAAGAACATCAACATCACCGCTGAAGTTCCCGATAACTTGTGGCCCATCCGCGGCGATCCGACCCATCTGCATCAAATCCTGCTCAACCTTTGCATCAACGCGCGGGATGCAATGCCCGGCGGGGGCAACCTGCGCATCTCGGCCGAGAACCAGTTCATTGACGAGCACTACGCGGCCCAGCACGCGGAAACGAAGCCCGGCCCTTACATTCTGCTGAAGGTCGCCGACTCGGGGCATGGCATACCCCGCGAGATCATGGACAAGATCTTCGACCCCTTCTTCACGACCAAAGAGGTCGGCAAAGGCACGGGACTCGGCCTGGCCACGGTCATGGGAATCATCAAAAGCCATGGCGGGGTGATCTCTGTTTCCAGCGAGATCGGCAAAGGGACGAGCTTCAACATCCTGCTGCCGGCATTGCCCGGAGCCACGGCCGCAGAAGCTGATGGGCCGCGGCAGCTCCTGCTCAAGGGGGAAGGCGAGACCGTGCTGGTGGTGGACGACGAGCCGGGCATCCTGACCGCCACGGTCCGCCTCCTGCGCACGCAGAATTATCAGGTGCTGGTGGCCACCGACGGGGCCGAAGCCCTCGCGGTGTTCTCGAAGAACCGCGACCGTGTGCAGGTCATCCTCACCGACGTGATGATGCCGGAGATGGACGGGTTGGCGCTGGTCCGGGTCGTCCGGAAAATTTCCCCGACCTTGAACATCATTGCCTCCAGCGGCTTGGAGCGGGATGCAAGATTCGAGGAGTTGCGGACGCTGGGCGTGAACGCGTTTCTGACCAAGCCTTACAGCGCCGAGAAGCTGCTGAGAGTTCTCCGCGAGACACTTGTCCAACCGCCTGCCCCGTCAGCGTGAATCCAGCCATGCCTGAAAACAGCCCCGCACCCCGGAACCTCGCCGCCTTGAAAGGTGCCAGCAAAGCCCGTCAAGGCCACCGCTGGCACCTGCTCTACTATGTCCTGGCCGTCTTTAACATCCTGACCGTGGGGCTGACCCTGCGGCTCAACCACCAGATGCAAGACGCCTTTGCCGGCAGCGTGGAGGTCAGCCACGCTTGGGACCGGCGGTTGCGCGGCTACTCGGATCTGGTTGCGCTGGCGCAAGTTGTTCAGGCCCGCTGTAACGACGCGTTCACCGCCCGGGCAGTGACCAGCCATCACATCGAGATGAAGCGCGCCCACGCTGACTTCAAGACCAGGGTTCGCGCCAAGCGGGGCGAGGCCATCGCTGCGGTCGAAGGAGCGGAAAGCCGCAAGCTGATCGAGGAATTCGACAAGCTCAGCCTCGCCGTGGAAGACATGGTCGCGACGGCGGAGGAATTTTTCGAGCGATTCGCCACCGATGCTCCCGAGCAGTCCGCCCGTCGGTTGATCAATGTGAACCGGGATTTTGCCCGCATCATGAATGTCTCCACCGATCTCCGCCTGCGCGTCAGCGGCATCCAGACCCGCATCTTCGACGGGCAAATGGAAGTCATCGCCCGGCTCCGGCGGATGGAGATTCTGGTCGCCGTGCTAGTCGCTTTGATGGTGGGCGGAGCTGTCGTCTATGGGGCTCGCATCACTCAGCAAATGAACTCGGACGCCGAGGCCCTCGACCGGGCGCAGCATGAACTGGTGGACACCGCCCGGCGGGCAGGCATGGCGGAGATCGCCACTGGGGTGCTTCACAATGTCGGCAACGTGCTCAACAGCGTGAATGTCTCGGCCACGCTGGTCGCGGAGAGCATCCGCAAATCCAAAATTGCCAACGTCGAACGCGTCGCGCAGTTGCTCACCGAGCGTGAGGCCGATTTGGGGGGCTTCCTCACCACGGATCCGAAGGGCCGGCAGATCCCGGGCTTCCTGCGCACACTGTCAACTCACCTGCAGGAAGAACAGACGCGCATGCTTCAGGAACTGGCCTCGCTCAACCAGAGCATCGAGCATGTGAAGGCCATCATCGCCATGCAGCAGAGCTACGGGAAGGTGACCGGCGTGCATGAGACGCTCCCCCTGCTGGATGTGGTGGAGGACGCCTTGCGGCTCAACGCCATCTCCTTCAACCGGCATGAGATCAAAGTTCGCCGCGAGTTCACGGCCAAGCCCACGGTGACCGTGGAGCGCCACAAGGTCATGCAGATCCTCGTCAACCTGCTCACCAACGCCAAGCACGCGCTCGACAAGGAGGAGGTGAAGGACAAGACTCTGACCGTGCGTGTAGCCCTCACTGGCAACGAAACTGTCCAGGTCTCCGTCTCCGACACGGGGGCAGGCATCACCCCGGAGAACATGGCGCGACTGTTCCAACATGGGTTCACCACCAAGCCGCAAGGACATGGTTTTGGCCTGCACCACGGAGCGCTGGCCGCCAAAGAGATGGGGGGGCAACTCACTGCAATCAGCGACGGGGCGGGCAAAGGCGCAACCTTCACGCTGGAAGTGCCCCTGAATCCCCCGTCCCTGAACGCGTAAGAGGGAGCTGCCCGCATGCACCGCATCCTCGTCATTGACGACAATCGAGCCATCCACGATGACTTCCGGAAGATACTTTGCCCCGCCTCCGCCAACGTGGCGGACTTGAGCGCGGCGGAAGCGGCGCTGTTTGGTGAGCAACTGCCGCAGAATGAGCAGCCGCAATACGAGGTTGATTCCGCCTATCAAGGCCAGGACGGGCTTGCGCTGGTGTCCAAGTCTATTCAGAGCAACCAGCCATACAGTCTGGCGTTTGTGGATGTGCGCATGCCGCCGGGTTGGGATGGCATCGAAACCATCAGCCGCTTGTGGAATGCCGACCCGGAGCTCCAGTGCGTGATCTGCACCGCATACTCCGACTACTCGTGGGAGGAAATGGTCGGTCGGTTGGGGCGCAGTGACCGGTTGCTGATTCTCAAGAAGCCGTTCGACAATGTGGAGGTGAGCCAGATTGCCCTGGCCCTCACCGAGAAGTGGTCCCTCGCCCGTCAGGTTCGCTCGCAAGTCCGCAGCCTCGAACTGCTGGTGGGCGAACGCACCGCCCAACTCCACCGCTCACTGGCGCTCACGCAGGCCACCCTTGATTCCACGGCCGACGGGATCGTCGCAATTGATCCCGCAGGCCAGATCGTGGGCTTCAACAAGCGATTTCTTCAGGTTTGGAACCTCTCCGCCTCCCTGGTCGAAGGAAAGCACTACCAAGATCTCCTCAGCGGAGTCCTGTGGTTGATCAAAGCCCCCGACGACTTCATCCGCCGCTTCCGGGAGCTGGCCGCCACGCCAGAAGCCGCCAGCTATGATTTGGTTGAGTTTGTGGATGGACGGATCTTTGAGCGCTACTCCCAGCCGCAGCGGGTTGGCGAACAAATCGTGGGCCGGGTCTGGAGTTTTCGCGACATCACCGAGCGCAAGAAGGCCGAGCGCAAAATTCTCCAGCAGGCCAGCCTCATTGATCTGGCTCAGGACGCCATCATCGTCCGGGATCTTGGCCACTGGATCACCTTTTGGAACAAGGGCGCGGAGCGGCTTTACGGCTGGTCCTCCGAAGAAATCCAAGGCCATCAGGTGCCTGAGCTCCTATATCGCGACCCGGCGGCCTTTAACTCGGCCCAGCAGGAACTGCTCGCCAAGGGCGTGTGGAGCGGCGAAATCCGCCAGCTCACCAAACGGGGACAGGAGATCGTCGTCAACGCCCGCTGGACCTTGGTCCGCGATGAGGAGGAGCACCCCGCCGCCGTCCTCGCCATCAACACGGACATCACCGAGAAGAAAAGTCTGGAAAGCCAGTTCCTCCGCTCCCAGCGCATGGAGAGCATCGGCACCCTCGCCGGCGGCGTGGCGCACGATCTGAACAACATCCTCGCCCCGATCATGATGTCGGCTCCCCTGCTCCGCCACGGGTTGCCGCCCAAGGAAACCGCCACGCTTATCCAGAACATCGAAGTCAGCGCCCAACGTGGGGCGGACATCGTCAAACAACTCCTTGCCTTCGCCCGGGGCATGGAGGGTGAGAGTGTGGTCGTGAGCCTGCGGCACATGGCAGACGAGATGGCCAAGATTGTCAAAGAGACCTTCCCGAAGAACATCACGGTTCAGTCGAAATCCAGCCGCGATCTCTGGCCGATCATCGGTGACCCGACCCACGTTCACCAGGTGCTCCTCAACCTCTGCATCAACGCGCGCGATGCGATGCCCAACGGCGGCACCATCACCATTTCCGCCGAGAACACCCAACTCGACGAGCACTACGCCAGCTTCGATGCCGATGCGAAGCCGGGCCAATATGTCATCCTGCGCGTGACGGACACCGGCACCGGCATCCCGCCTGAGATCCTGGACAAAATTTTTGACCCCTTCTTCACGACCAAGGAGCACGGCAAAGGCACCGGACTTGGCCTTTCCACCGTCCTTGGCATCGCCAAGAGCCACGGCGGATTCCTCAACGTGACCAGCGAGGCAGGCAAAGGCACCACCTTCTCCGTCTTCTTCCCCGCCACTCCGAATGCGAAAGTCGAGGCGCGCACGGAATCCAAGCCCCTACCCCGTGGCCAGGGGGAGACCATCCTGGTGGTGGATGATGAAACCAGCATACTCAACGCCGCCCGCGGCCTCCTTGAAACCAACGGCTACCAGGTGGTCACCAGCAGTGACGGAGTCGAGGCGCTGGCGGTATTCGCCCAGAATCGTGAGCGCATCAAAGCCGTGCTCACCGACGTGATGATGCCCGTGATGGACGGTGCCGCCATGATGCGCGTGCTGCGTAAGCTGGACCCCGACATCAAGGTCATCGCCACCAGCGGCGTGGATCAGGACGTGAAGCTGGAGGATATGCGGGCGATGGGCATCAAGGGCTTTCTGGCCAAGCCCTACACCGCCGAAAAGATCCTGACCCTCCTGCGCAATGTTCTGGATGACACTCCAGAAGGGACCCTGTAAGGCCCAGTCCCGGCTTTGCTCCCCATGCTTCTCACCCCAGTCAGCTTGGAAGAGCTTGCCGGCTTGTTGGCGGATGCACATGCCGGCCGGCGGCCCGTGGCCAGGGTTGACCTGAGCGCCCTTGCCGCACTGCGCGAGCACACGCCCGAGGACATGACCGTCACCGTGGAGGGCGGGATGAACCTCGCTGAACTTGAGGCCCGGTTGGCAGCGCGCGGCCAATGGTTGCCCATTGATCCGCCGCATCCGGAGCGCCTCACCATCCGTCAACTGCTCGCCGAAAATCTCTCCGGTCCGCGTCGCTGCGGTTTCGGCACGATTCGTGAACACCTGATTGGCCTGGAAGCCGTGCTGGCGGACGGACGGATAATTCACTCGGGCGGGAAGGTGGTGAAGAATGTTGCGGGCTACGATCTGCTCAAACTGTTAGTCGGTGCGTGCGACAGTCTGGGCATCATCACGGCCGCCACCTTCAAACTCCGTCCGCTCCCTGCGGCCGAGGCGTTCGCCAGCATGAGTTTTGGCTCGCTCCCGGAAGCGATGACGCTCGTGGAGGCCGTGCTGGCCTCGGCCCTGACACCCGTGGCACTTGATTTGGACAACCTTCAACTCAGCCCGGGCGGGCCTTTTCAATTCACCGTGTTTATTGCCTTCGCCGGCAGCACCGAAGAGGTCGCCTGGCAACGTGCCGAAGCGGTGAAGCTCGGCTTCCCGGCTGCCAGCGCGGTCAGGGCACCGGCGGACAATCCCGCAACGCCCCTCGCACCGCTGCCCCGCAGCAGCGCCTTTTGGAGCAACAGCGCCTCGCCTGTTTCGCACTGCTCGGTGCTGCCGTCGAACCTTGCAGCCGCGCTGGCACCGCTGGGCCAGACACCCTTCATCGCGCGGGCGGCAAACGGAGTGTTCTACCACCGGAGTCCCGCTGCGTTCCCCGCGGTTGCCGCCCCGGCATCGCAGCTCGCCCGCCGGCTGAAGGACACCTTCGACCCGCATCACATCCTGCCCGAACTGACGCTGTGACGACCGCGCCCGAGCCCTTTCTCGACGAGCAGAAGTCCCTTGCCTGTGTGCATTGCGGGCTCTGCCTCGGCTCCTGCCCGACCTACTTGGAGACAGGCAACGAAAACGACTCGCCGCGTGGCCGCATCTATCTGATGCGCGCCGTCCAGAGCGGACGCCTTCCGCTCGCGGACGCCGTCCCGCACTTCGACCTCTGCCTCGGCTGCCGTGCCTGCGAAGCCGCCTGTCCCAGTGGCGTTCATTACGGTGAACTCCTTGAAGGCACACGCGATCACCTCGAACGCCACCACCAGCGGTCTCCCTGGCAAAACGTCCTCCGGCGCGTGCTCATCGAACGGATCTTCCCGCATCCCGTGCTGATGAAGCTGGCCTTGTTGCCCGCCCGCCTGCTCAAGCGGGCCGAGGCCGAGCACCTCCTGCCCAAGTTCGCCCAAGATGCGCTCGCCCTGCTTCCGGCGGAGATGACCGTCGGCCATCTCCCAGGGATTTCTCCCGCCCTTGGTCAGCGGCGCGGCCGTGTCGGCTTCATTCGCGGCTGCGTCATGAACGTGATGTTCGGCCGCACAAACGAGAACAGCATCCGCCTCCTCAACCGCGCCGGCTACGACGTGGTCACACCGTCCACTCAAGGTTGCTGTGGCGCGCTCCATGCCCATGGCGGCAACCTCGCTGCCGCCCGGGAAACCGCCCGCAACAACCTCGCCGCCTTTGCCGACGAGTCCCTCGATGCCATCGTCATCAACGCCGCCGGCTGCGGCTCGACTCTCAAGGAATACAGTCACCTGCTGCCCGACGATCCTCGCGCCCGTTCGTTCAGCGCCAAGGTGAAGGACCTCTCCGAATTTCTCGTCACCGCCGGCTTTCAATCGGCCCTCGGCCCTCGGCCCTCGGCCCTCAAAGTAACCTTCCACGACGCCTGCCATCTTGCCCACGCCCAGCGCATCACGCATCCCCCCCGCCTGCTCGTCAAGGCAGTCGCCGGCCCCAACTTCGTTGAACTACCAGAGTCGGACGTGTGCTGTGGCAGCGCCGGCAGCTACAACCTCACTGAACCCGCGATGGCCGAGCGCCTGCAGCGCCGCAAGGTTGAGAACATCCTCCGCACCGAGGCCACGTGCGTCGTGACCACCAATCCTGGATGCCTCCTGCAAATGCGTGCCGGACTGGACCAGGCCGGAGCCGGACATGTGGAAACCGTGCATCTGGCGGATTATTTGGAGCACAGCCTCTCGGCACCTTCCTCTCCGCCCGCTCCATCCGACTCGAGAAGAGAGAACTGCGGATGACGCGGATGGTGAAGAGGTCGTGGCAGGAAGCCCCCGCGCGGATTGCTTCCGCGCGGGCAGCTCGGAACACCATGCCGATCCGTGTCATCCGCACAATCGGCGGTTTCAACTTAGATTCAGCAGTTGTGCCCACGAAACACACCAAGCACACGAAATGAAAGGGCGCTGGCCGATTCCACCCGCTCACACTCACCCACCCGGTGAAGGCCCCCGCGCTCGCAACTGCCTCTCCTTTCGTGTCTTTCGTGTGTTTCGTGGGCATAACTGCGGCCTTTAGGTTCAATTCCGAGATTCGGGTTCAATGGCTGTAGCTGCGCGCTGCGAAGGCTGCAGCGCGAGGGCGTGGGGGTGCGGAGCAGCTCAAAGGCCACCGGGTTCCTCCTGCCCGTTAGCTCCCCGTCTTCACTTCCACCACATCGTGCGCGCCGGCCTCTTTCATGCCGGCGGGGCTGACGCGGATGTAGCGGGCGCGCTTGCGGAGCTCCGCCAGATTCGCGGCTCCCAGATAGCCCATGCCGGACTGAATGCCGCCGATGAGCGTGGCGAGGGTGCGCTCCAGCGGACCGGCCACTTCCTTCAAGGCCTCGACGCCTTCGGCCGCCACCTTGCGTGTGGCATCCGCTGTCGAGTGGCCGTAACGCGCCGCGGAACCGGCCTTCATCGCAGCCAGGCTGCCCATGCCTCGGTATTGCTTGTAGAGCTTGCCGCCGATTTCGAGAATTTCACCCGGAGCCTCCGCGCAACCTGCGAGCACGCCGCCGCAAATCACCGCCTGCGCCAAAGTCAGGGCCTTCACGATGTCGCCGGACTTGGTGATGCCGCCGTCGGCAAGGATGGTAACGCGCTTCTCCGCCGCCGCGCGCGAACAAACGTAGAGCGCGGTCATCTGCGGAATGCCCACGCCGGCGACCACGCGTGTGGTGCAAATCGAACCCGGCCCCTGCCCCACCTTGATGATCGTGGCGCCACTGTCGGCCAGGAAGGCCACCCCGGCCGCGCTAGTCACGTTGCCCGCGATGATGGGCAGCTTCGGGAAGGCGTCCCGCAGCATCTTCACCGTGTCCCCCACGCCCTTGGTGTGGCCGTGCGCGGTGGAGACGGCGACGGCATCCAGCCCGCGCTCCACCAGCGCGCCGACGTGCGCGAGGATGCGGTCGCGGTCCAGCTCGCCAAAGGCATTGCGCGTGGCGCTCACCGCCGCGCCGCAGACGAGGCGGAACTGCGCGTCGCGCGCCGGCTTGAACTGCGCCGCGCGCTCCGAGGTGATGCGCTCGATGTCGCTCATCGTGAAGAGGCCGCGCAGGTGGTCCTCGTCATCCACCACGAGCAGCTTGTGGATGCCGGGATGGTCGTTGAAAAACTTGTCTGCGGCAGCGATGGGGTTCTTGCCGAGCTGCTTCTCCGTGAGGGTGAAGACTTGATCGCGCGGCGTGAGCGCCTCGGCGACCTTGCGCTTGGCGTAGCGCGGCTTCACCACGCTGCCGGAGAGGAGCCCAAGCAGCCGGCCCTGCTCGTCCACCACGGGAAAGGTGCTGAAGGCGAAGCGCTTCTCCTCGATGCGCTCCAGCACATCGCCGATGAACTGGTCGGGCGCGACCTTGATGGGCTCCTGGATGAGGCCGTGAACGTGGTTCTTCACGCGGCCCACCTCCTGGAGCTGCTGCTTCTCCGGCATGTTGTAGTGGATCAGCCCGAGCCCGCCGTTGAGTGCCATGGCGATGGCCATGCGTCCCTCGGTGACCGTGTCCATGTCCGAGGAGATGATGGGAATGTTGAGTTGCAGGCCGTCCGCCAGCGTGGTGTCGAGCTGGGTGTCGCGCGGAAGAATCTCGGAGTAAAGCGTCGCGAGGGTGACGTCGTCGTAGGTCAGCGCGGTCCCGGACTGGTTCGGGAAAAAGCGTTCCGCCGGCTGATAGAACTCAGCGTCGAGGGAGTGGGCGGCGTTGGAATTTGCCATGCCATTAAATGCCCGCCGGGAGGCGCGGCTGGCAAGCGGGAACTGCCAGCAAAACAACCCGCGCCAAGTTGAAGAGGGGCACGACCAGCGAATCAACGGCTTGACGAACTACCGTCCCCGCCTGGGCCTGCGCGCTCAGAAAGCGTAGTTCAGGCCGGTGTTCACGGTCATGATTCCGTCGAGGTTCAAGTTTGCGGACTTGCCCTGCACCGTTGAACGAGAGTTCCCCGCATATTGGTAGGCCAGGCCCAGCTCCCAGCTCCACGCCTCGCTGAGGCCCACGTAGAGATTCAGCTTCGCTATGCCGCTGAAGAGCCAGTCCCCACTCGATACCCGGCCTGACCGCGTCGCCGTCACGACGCCGGGCACCACAATCGTCTCGCTGAAACTGTAGGTGGTATCCGCATACACAAATCCCACTCCGCCACCGAGCATCAGGGACACCCGCTCGTGCAGCGGGAACTCAATGAACGGGCCGATGTTGAAGCCGTAGAGCGAGCCATCGAGCTTGTTGTTCACCGTCCCGGTTGCCGCGACAGGGCCCGCCGTGCGCGAGGCCGGCACATCCGGCAAGAGCGGCCCGGCGGCTGCAAAACTGCCGGAGTAAGGAGCCAGTGGCGGGAGGACGATGCCCGGTGCGTATTTGTCCGTCGTGAGTCCCACGGTGCCCGCCAGGGAACCCGCGTCCCGCTGCGTCAGGCCGGTGTGGCCGAACGAGACGAGCAAGCCCACATTTGCCCGGCGCTTCTCACTGATGTGGAAGCGGCCCAAGACTTCCTCATAAACCAACTCGAAGCCCGGCAGCATCTTGTCCCGGCTGCCGCGCGTCACGCCGTCGGCCAAAGAACTCACCGAGTGGAAGGCCAGCGAACTGGCACCGGAGAACGGAGCCGCAGCATCCGACGGCGTGTATTGGCTGTTGTTGTTGTAGCCCCAGTTCCACGTCATCCCACCGGCGTTGCCGCTGACGTCGCGAAAGACAAAGCCATCGTCATAGGTGCGGTTCACCCCGGACACGAGCGCGCCGGAATTGTTCGCAGTGACGCTGGTGAAATCCGTCTGGATGTTGAAGTTGAAGGTGGCCTTGAGCGAGAAACGGTTGCGCCGCTTGAGCATCGCGTCGTCCGGATCCAAGGCAGGGAACCGTTCCTGAGCGACCGCCGGGCCGCCGACACACACCAAGCCAACGAGGCCAAGGCAAAAGTTAGGTTTCATGGGGCGAAAAAATCAGGGCACTTGCAGCAAACGATAGAACCGGGAACCTGCGGTGGTCGGCAGACTGGTGGTGCGGGGCGGGCCGGTGTCCACCCATTGAATGTGACCGCCCGTCCCCGCGATTCCGGGGAAGGAAGTTTCATACGGCCCCGCCACGCTGGAGCTGTATTGGATGTAGTAGGTTTTGCCCACCTGGCTCGCAAAATCGACCTTGAAGCGGCCTTCGTGGAACTGCACACGATCCAGTGACAGCACCGTGCCAGCAGGTGTGGGAGGAAAGCCGCCCGTGACGACTTCCACCACCAACCGGGGATTGGGCTTGGTCACGCGGTCGGAGACGTAATACTCCACATTCAGCGGGAAGCTGCCCGCCGGCACGATGGCGGTGGGAATCAGGACAAACGGCACCCCGTTGTTCGTGCCCGTGGCATTGATCAGCCGGATGGGGTTCCCCAACGAATCGTTCCCCAAGTCGAAGAACGAGATGCGCAGGAATGTGAGCGCGGTGACGCTGCCCGCCGGGTTGAAGATGGGCAACTCCTCCTCGGTCGCGCCCGTTTGTGCGCGGAGCGTGTAATCCGCCAGAGACTTCAAGATCACCGCCCCGCTGCGGTAGTAGGCAGGCAATGGTGCCCCGGTCGTGCTCAACACCTGATTGGCCACCGGCGTCCCTTGCAGCATCAGGCTGGCGATGCTTTGCGTGACACCCGCCGTCACGGTGAAGTTGAGGAACACCACCACATTGGTGCCGGGGGTGAAACTTTGCCCCGAAGCGAGCGCGAGGTCGAAGCCCACCAAGCCTTGCGCCGCCGCGTTGGTGGACACGAGGGTTGCCCCGCCAGGACCAGCGGTCACGCTCACAAGCGTCAGCTTGGCGATGTCATAAGCCACGCTGGCTGTAACCCGGTTTTCGCCACCTTCGGCGGTCAGCGCAACTGGAACAGACACCGCCGTTCCGGCCGTGAAGTTGGTCGTGGCCGACGTCACTTGGGTGCTGACCACCTGCAAAGTGCGCTGGGTGAAACTTAATGTGGCGGTGACGCTGGTGACGTTGCCGTCGCTGTTGCTGACCTTCACCGAGTAGTTCGCCACGTAGGCGGTCGTCACGTTGTTCAAGGTCAGGGTCAGATTTGTCGCCCCAGGGATGACCACGTCATTCTTGCACCACTGGTAATTGAGCGTGGGGCGGCCGATGGCCCCGACGAAGAACGTCACGTTGTCTCCAGCCAGCACGGCGGCGGACACGGGTTGCACCACGATGACGGGGGGATCCAGGACGGTGAGCGTCGCGTTCGAGGTGGTCACGGTGCCGTAGGGGCTTGTGATCACGACGGAGTAAAGGCCCGCCTGATTGGTCTGAACATTCGTCAGGGTGAGCGGGTTGTTCGTCGCTCCGGCCAAAGTGCCGCCGCCGAAGCGCCACTGATAGGTGAACGGCCCGTCCCCGCCCGCCGTGACGGAGAAGGCGGCGTTCGTCCCCTTCAGCACGGTCAACGACTGCGGATGCGAGGCGACAAAGGGCGCGGTTGTGACGGTGAGCGTCGCGTTCGCACTGACCGCGGTGCCGTAGGGGTTGCTTACCACAACGGAGTAAAGCCCCGCCTGGCTGGCCTGCACATTGGCGAGCGTGAGCGTCGGGCTGGTAGCACCTGCGATGGGGTTCCCGTTCAACCGCCACTGGTAGGTAAGCGTCGGGTCGCCGCCTGCCACCACGACGAAACTGACCGTGAGTCCGGCGTTCACCGTCTGCGACGCTGGTTGGGTCACGATGAACGGCGGCACGCGGACAGTGAGCAAGGCGTTCGAGCTGGTGGTGGAGCCGTAGGGATTGCTCACGACCACGGAGTAGTTACCGGCCTGATTCGTCTGCACGCCGGTCAGCACGAGCGGGTTGCTGATTGCCCCCGGAATCGGCACGCCGTTGAACTGCCACTGGTAAGTCAGCGGCGCATCGCCCGTCGCCGTCACACTGAAGCTGGCGTTGTTGCCCTGGATGACGGTTTGCGGTTGTGGCTGGCTGGCCCCGGCGGCAATCCCCGGCGGCAGATGCACCGTCAAGGTGGCGTTGGAGCTGGTCGCCGTGCCGAAGGGATTGGATACCACGACGGAGTAGAGCCCCACCTGGCCGGCCTGCACGTTGGTGAGCGTCAGGGTCGCAGTGTTTGCCCCGGTGATCGGCGCTCCATTGAACCGCCACTGATAGGTCAGCGTCGGGTCACCGATCGCAGCGACGGTGAAAGTCGCGTTACTCCCGGCGACCGCTGCGAGCGACTGCGGGTGCGTGACGATGGTGGGCGGCACGTTGACGGTGAGCGTCGCGTTCGAGCTGACGACGGTGCCGTAGGGGCTGCTGATGAGCACCGAGTAAAGGCCCGCGTCGTTGGTCAACGCGCTGGCGTGGCCGAAGCTGGCATTGGTCGCACCGGTCAGGTTCACCCCGCCGAAACGCCACTGGTAGGAGAACGGACCGTCACCCCCCGGCGTGACAGAGAAGGCGGCTGGACTGCCCACCAGCACCGCGAGCGACTGCGGCTGGGAAGCGACGAACGGGGCCGCTTTCACGTCCAGCGTCGCATTGCTGCTGGTTACGGAGCCGTAGGGATTGCTCACCACGACGGTGTAAAGACCAAGTTGGTTGGTTTGAACGCCCGTGAGCGCCAAGGTGGCGGCGGTGGCGCCGGGAACATTCACACCATTGAGCCGCCACTGATAGGTCAGCGTTGGATCACCGCCGGCAACCACAGTGATGCTGGCATTGCTGCCGGCCACCACCGTCTGCGTCGCCGGAGTCGGCTGCGTGACAATGAAGGGCGGCACGCGCACGGTGAGCAGCGCGTTGGCACTGGTGGCGGAGCCGAAGGGGTTGCTGACGACCACGGAATAATTTCCGGCCTGATTGGTCTGCACGCCAGTGAGCACCAGCGGATTGCTGGTTGCGCCGGGGATGTTGACCCCGCCGAAGCGCCACTGATAGGTGAAGGGCGCGTCGCCCACAGCGGTCACGCTGAACGTCGCATTGCTGCCTTGGATGACCGTCTGCGGCTGAGGTTGACCAGCATCGAAGATGTTCGACGGGGACTGCACGGTGACCACCGCGACCACGCTGGTGACGGAACCGTAGGGATTGCTCACGACGACGGTGTAGTCCCCTTGCGCGCTCTCCTGCACGTTGAAGAGCGACAGGAACGGTGCGGTAGCACCGGGGAATGTGGCCCCGTTGAACCGCCACTGATAGGTGAGTGTGGGCGAACCCGTGGCCGTGACGGAGAGATTCAACGTCGCGCCCTGAGTCAATGTCTGTGACACCGGCGGAACGATGATGGTTGGCGGCAGCAGGACCGTGAGGGTGGCGTTGGAACTGGTGGTGCTCCCTCCCGAATTGCTGATGACCACGGAGTAGAGGCCGGCCTGGGACGCCAACACGTTGGTGAGGGTCACGCTCGTGTTGGTCGCTCCGGCGATGTTCACCCCGCCAAAGCGCCACTGGTAGGTCAGCGGTGCGGTGCCCGTTGCATTCACGCTGAACGTCGCGTTCTGCCCCTGCACGACCGTCAGCGACTGCGGGTGGCCGTCGGGCCCGCCGCCGTTCGGGCCCGGCGCGATGGTCGGGGGCGTCAGCACCGTGAGGGTGGCGTTCGCGCTGGTGGCGGTGCCGCCAGTGTTGCTGATGACCACCGAGTAAAGCCCGGCTTGCGACGGAACAACATTGTTCAAAGTGAGCGTCGCCGCGTTCGCTCCGGGGATATTCACCCCGCCGAAGCGCCATTGGTAGGTCAAGGGCGCGGTGCCGACGGCGTTGGCGCTGAAGGTCGCGGTCTGTCCCTGCAGCACAGTGAGGGATTGCGGCTGGCCATCTGGCCCGCCCAGCCCACCGCCCGGCACAATCGCCGGCGGGACAATCACCGTGAGGGTGGCGTTCGCGCTGGTTGTGGAACCAAAAGGATTACTGACCACGACGGAATACAGACCCGCTTGGGCCGTTTGGGCATTAGCTATCGTGACGGACGAGTTGGTCGCACCTGGAATGTTCACGCCGGCGAAGCGCCACTGGTAGGTCAAAGGCGCGCTGCCGATGGCGTTGGCGCTGAAAGTCGCATTCTGGCCCTGCACCACGGTGAGGGATTGCGGCTGGCCGTCGGGGCCGCCGCCGCCCGGTCCGGCAGCGAACGCCGGCGGCGAAGCGACCGTGAGGGTGGCGCTATTGGTCACGGCCCCGAACAAGTTTGAAACGACGATGGTGTAGAGGCCCGCATCTGCGAGCTGGAGGTTGTTCCGCGCCAGGGTTGGGTTGGTTTGCCCGGGTAATGCCGCCCCGCCGAAGAACCATTGGTAAAAGAGTGGCGCGGTTCCACCGGCGGTCACGGAGAAGCTCTCATTGGCTCCGATGAAATTGGTGACGGACTGAGGCGGCGTGACGAAGAACGGGAACAGGCCGAGAGTGAGACTGGCATTGGAGCTGGTGGCAGTGCCTGCGGAATTGGCAACGACCACCGAGTAAAGCCCTTCGTTAATCGCCTGCGCGTTGGGGATGGTGATGGGATTGTTGGTCGCGCCCGGGATGTTGACCCCGTTGAACCGCCACTGGTAACGCAAAGGTTCAGTGCCGCTTGCCGTCACTGCGAAGCTCGCATTCGAACCGGTGAGAATGAACAGGTTGGTGGGATGGGTGATGAGCAGCGGCGGCGTGGGATCCGCAGTGCCCACGCGGGTGATAAAGTTGAACGGTATCTCGTTGAACTGCCGGAACTCACCCACAATCACCAACCGCCCCTCGGTGTCCAGCCCGCTCGCATTGACGGGAGCAGAGCCCGGACTGTCCAGATAGCCAGCCGCCGTGCCAGGGTTAAACGCTGTGTCGTGTGAGCCATCGACAGCCAGCCGGGCCACACTGCGGCGGGACAAACCGTTGATCTCAAAAAAGACGCCTACGATGGTGAGCTTCCCGCTGGGCAGCAATTCCGCGTCACGGATGTCGGAGTTTATCACGGTGTTCTGCGCGTAGGCGGCATCAATCGTGCCGTTGGCTTCCAGGCGGACAATCTTCACCCGCGGCTCATTGTCGAAGAAGTTGAACCCGCCATAGACGATGATTTTGCCGTCGGCCTGAACGATCGCACCGTTGACCAAACCGGAAGCTCCAGCCCCGGGATCGAAGGTGCTGTCCACCGAGCCGTCTGCGTTTAGTCGCACGATGCCGGCCCGCACCACCCCGTTGAAGGAGGTGAAGTTGCCGCAAATCAGGCTCTTGCCATCCGGCTGCACCTGGATTGAGACGACCGGCTGATTGGGCCCCAGCCCCGCCGAGAACGTCGTGTCCAACGAGCCATCGGCGTTGAGCCGCAGGAGGCGCCGCCGCGCCACCCCGTTGAAGTTCAAGAACCGCCCGCCCACCAGAATCTTGCCGTCCGGTTGGACGGTGATCGCGTCAACTCCGCCGTCCGGCCCGGTGCCCAAGTTCTGGGTGAAGGTAGTGTCCAGCGACCCGTTGTCATTCAACCGCGCCAGCCGTCGCGAGCTCGTGTTGCCGACAAAGGTGAAATCACCGCCGATGACGCACTTGAGATCCTCCTGCAGCCCGATGGCGTTCACGGACGATTCCGTGCCAGGCGTGACAAAGGTCGTATCAAATGCCCCGGTCACGTTCAGGCGGGCGATGCGCTTGGCGCTGTTACCATTGAAGTTGTCAAAGACGCCGCCGATGTAAATTTTGTTGTCGTTGGTGCGGACTTTGGTTGCGAAAATCACCCCGTTGGCCCCCGTCCCAATCGAGAAGGACGTGTCCACGTCGCCCGGATCGGCGTGCCCCAACCCCGCTACCCCAAACATCATCGCCCAAACCAGTCCCAAGCATCCGCCGACCGGAGAGAACATCCGGCAGCCCTTCTGCCAAATGCTGGAAGCATCCCTCCCCGTTACGGTGGTTGGTTTTGAATTGTTATACCAAGTCTTTATAACAATCGGTAAGTAAAGCTGGTCAAAACCTAGGCGGCAATGCAAGCTCGGGGATGGCAAGAAAACGAACCAAGGTGGCGATGAGCGAGGCCGAAGCGACCCAGCTCAA
>Ga0255188_1000157_pt1 | contig 25297 bp, 17 predicted proteins | sample Miss_Cont_RepB_8_FD_188427 | JGI IMG/M metagenome (GOLD analysis project Ga0255188, IMG submission 188427) | Freshwater microbial communities from Mississippi River, Louisiana, United States - Miss_Cont_RepB_8h | ecosystem: Environmental > Aquatic > Freshwater > River | place: USA: Louisiana... | reverse complement strand
CGTCCCGGCACCTTCAAGAGCGTCCACGGCTTCTGCACCTCGCCCATCCTGCACAATGACAAGGTCATCGTGAACGGCGACCACGATGGCGAGAGCTACCTGGCAGCGCTGGACAAGCACACCGGCAAGACGCTCTGGAAAGTGCCGCGGGCGAACAAGACCCGCAGCTACTGCGCGCCGCTCATCCGCCAGCTCTCCGGCCGCACGCAGATGGTTCTCTCCGGGGACAAGTCGCTCGCCAGCTACGATCCCGACACCGGCAAGCAGCACTGGTATTTCAAAGGCCCCACCGAGCAGTTCGTCGCCTCGCTGGTTTACAACGAACGCGCCGATCTGCTCTTCATGACCGCCGGCTTTCCGCAATACCATCTGCTCGGCCTGCGCCACAACGGCAGCGGCGACCTCGGCAGCATCTATCACCAGCCCAAGGTGGAGCACCCGCAGGTCGCCTGGCACCACAACAAGTCCAGCATGGCCGGCTACGTGCCCTCACCCATCAGTGAAGGTGACTACTTCCTCGTGATCTCGGACACCGGCGTGGCGAACTGCCTGGAAGCGAAGACCGGCGAACTCATGTGGCAGGAGAAGATTGGCCGCAGCCACGCCTCCCTCGTCTCCGCGAACGGGCTGGTTTACCTGTTGAACGATGACGGCGTCGCCTACGTGGTGAGGCCCGGTAAAACCTACGAGCTGGTCGCCAAGAACACGCTGGGCGAACCCACTTACGCGTCGCCCGCGATCAGTGACGGCAAGCTCTTCCTGCGCGGCGATAAACACCTCTTCTGCATCGGGTCGGCTAGCGCTAAAAGTGCACGCCGCTGAGTTTTCCGGCTTACTGCAATCCAAAGACAACTCGCAGCCATAGCTCCATTTTCGCTGTCTCTGCGAAAGGAAAGCGCATGAATGCCCAAATCCAGCGGACAAAAGTGCAAACACATGCTTATGCCATTTATCTGTGTGGGCCATCGCCGGAGGGAAAATTCTACGTCGGGAAAACGAGCAACTTCAGTCGGCGTGCGAAAGACCACAAGTATGGAGTGAGCCGAGCAGCCGAACAGGCTCCCCTGCTACAAGATGCTATCTCTAAGTATGGATGGGACTGTATGCAGCCCGGAATAATCTCCCAAACCGATATTGCTTTAGAAGCTCAACATCTACATTCCCTCAACGTCGCCAAATTCAATTCACGCTTTCCTGATGGCTACAACGCAAGCAACGACGGACCAAGCCTGAGAGGCAAAGCTGCAGCCGCTCGCAAGTTGTTTGAGGAAGCGATTTTTTCCGAGGAGGAGATTAGGGAAGCTGGTTCCGTAAGACTAACAACGGATTTGTGCGCTGTGTGCGGTGCGGAGAATTCCCCGCTACGCTCCGATGCTTGTGACGGATGTGGGCTTGGCATAGCATTTGGCCGCGAAGCTTTGACTCACCTTGTTCAAGGAGGCGCACAGGATTCGTTCATACTGCCCCATGATAAGGCTTTGAGAAAGTCCTTTAGATCTTCCTCGGGTGCCGAACTAGTTCTTGAGCTTGAGAAAAGCAGGTTCGGTTTGCGGCGAATGGATGATTATTTGCCGTTGGCAGTCGCGGTGTATGCAGCAAGATTATTTCCTTACATGCACCTCTCACTTAAGAGTGATTTGCTAGAACGAAGAGGTATGGGGAAGTTACTGCTGGGAAAGTTCCGTGTAGCCGTAGGCAGTCCCGGCCAAATCAAAACTCAGGTGTCTGTGTTTCGGCATCTGAGAAAGCACAAGAGGGAACTGGGTATTAGCTTCGCGTCAAACGTTCACGTCTTTGCGCGAACCATGTTCTTCTACGGGAAGACGGAGGAGAAGCGTGCTACACTGTTGAGCACTCTCGTCGAACGGGGCGCAACCTTGGAAGAAATCACAGAAGCCAAGGAGGAGGAGACCTTGTTGTCGGAGATGCGGGAGCAGCATAAGGCGGACATCCGCCAACTTCTGTTGCCGAAGACAAATTCGCTGGTTTTGCTTTCAGAGGAGGCTGACGAGGGTGTGTCTTTTCGGCTGTCGCTTAAGCAATCACCCGAAGAGAAGCGTGCTTTTGCCGAAAATATTTTTGCGGATGATATTCCCTTGGACTCGTGGGAGGGAAAACCTGTGGTGTTCCTCTTTCATAGCTCTATCAGTCCACACAAAGTTGTCCTCTTTGACTCACTCGCCGTTCGACGTGCCTTCGTGCGCCAACTTCTCAAGCTAGCCCCGGCACCAAGACTCAAGCACCTTGAGACTCTATCTTCCGATCCCGACTTGGGTTTTGAAGTGAGAGAGTGGGTGGTGCCTCAGCCAGTGGTTTGCAACTCTGAGCGATGCTCGGCGAGCAGCGCGCTTTGATGCGACTCGATCTGTTGCAGCACCCGGGGCGGAATCCCGCCGGCATGAATGGCGCTGGGGCTCATCGCCGCCCTCAGACTTGGAACCATTCCTTCGAGAAGGCGATGCGCGTCTTCTTCGCGACCGCCTCGCTGGCCTTGAGCACGCTGACGGTGGCTTCGAAGCCGTCCTGCGCGCTTGCTGCCGGCTGACGCGGCACGGTGATCAAATGCTTGGCGAGAGCGGCCTTGTCGGCGTCGCCGAACGTGGCTTTGAAGTCCTCCACCGCGTTGCCGATTTCGTTCACGTTCGTCAGGAACGCCTCCATGGCGGCCTGCAAGGAAGTCGTCATTGCCGGCGTGTTGTCCTCCGCCTGCTCGCCCTGCGCGACGAGCTTCGTCGCGTTGGCCACCAGCGCGATGCCGGTCTCCTTGTGGAAGTTGTCCTTGCGCGCATAGACCTCCCAGCCCAGCAGCGGCGCATCGGACTCCTTGAACATCCATGCCTTGCCGCCACGCATCATCACGGCGGCGTCGGTGCCGTAAATCATCTCGTAGTCGGAGTCGAACGAGTTGGCCAGGGACACGTCGTAGCTGAAGTTCACGCCCTGGGCATACTCGAACACGCATTGCGCGGTGTCGGGCACCGTGCGGCCGTCGTTCCATTGTAGCACGCCGCCGAAACCGGTGACGGCGACGGGCAGATCGCGGAGGAACCACGAGTTGTTATCCACCTGATGGATGCCGATTTCACCGATGAGACCGGCGCTCTGCTCCTGGCGGAGGTGCCAGTTGATTTCGCGCTCGCGGTCGGGATTCGGCGAGGCCTTGCGCCAGCTCTGCTTCTTATGCCACTGCGCGCGGGAGAAGATGTTTTTGCCCAGCGCACCGGAGCGAACGAACTGCATGAGGAAATGCCGCTGCGAATCGGAGCGAAGCTGTAGGCCGGCTTGGAAGACCGCCGTGGGCGTGTTCTTCGCCGCCTGTGCGATGGCCCGCGCGTCCTCGACGGTGTGCGCGAGCGGGGCTTCGCAATAGACGTGTTTCCCCGCCGCGAGCGCCTCGGTGACAAGCTGCCGGTGCTGGTGCGTGGGCGTGGCGATGACCACGGCCTGGACATTCTTGTCGGCCAGCACCTTCTTGTAATCGCTCTCCTGCGCCGCGCCGGGGGCGTTCTCCGCGGTGCGGCGGACCATCGCGCCGTAGGTGTCGCAGATGGCGACAATCTTCGCCTCCTTCGTGCGCGCGAGGACGTTCACAATTTCGCGCCCCCAGGGGCCAAGGCCGATGACCGCGACGTTCACGGTGAACGCGGCCTTCTTTTCAGCGGGTGCCTGCGCCTGCGCGCGCAACTCCACCGCACCCAGCGCAGCCAGCATGGCGGCGAAAGAGCTGCGCTGCACGAAGGCGCGACGGTCGAGTTCGTTCAAGTTGTCCGGTGAAGCGGTCGGATTCATGGGTGACATGATGCGGAAGCAGGACGCGAAGGCAACGCCAGAGGTGTCCGGAGGTTCATCGGGAGTCAGGTTCTAAACCACTTCGGTTCACAATTCCTGTGCTTCAGCCTGTTTATCCCGCCCCTCACGGGGCGATGACGTCGTAGTAAAACAACCAGGAGCTGGCCCCGGCGGCGACGGCGGAACCGACTTGGATTTGGGCGGCTTTATACCAAGTGACGTGCCCGTCTTCGTAGAGGAAGTTGCCGCCTTGCATCACGTCGCCGGTGGTGCGGTGACTGGAGGTGGGCACGTTGCTGGGTCCGCCGCCGGGCACGGTGCTGCGCCAAGCGGTCGGGACGGCGGGGGGGCCGGGGTTGCCGATGGCTTGGAGCATGTCGGACACCAGCGGGCTGTCCTTGTAGGTGCTGCCGATGCGGTCCTTGGTGACCCAGCTCGCGGTGGTGCCGTAAAAGGTGTGGCCGGCCTCGGGGAGGACGCGCCCGACCAGGTAGAAATAGCCGGTGAGGACGTTTTGATTCGCGTTGATGTTGCCGTAGTTGGGCTCGGTTTGCTGGACGTATTTGTCGTAGGCGCGATGCCACTCCTGAGTGGGGCAGTAGAGCGGGCTGTTCTTTTGTTCACTGGCTTGGGCCTGGAGGGGGAGAAGGTATTTGGCCCAGAAGTAAACAATGGTCCGTCCGACCCAACTGACGTGGCGGCCGCCGCCTTCGGTGCCCTTGGGCAGTTTGTCCTCGAAATCACCGGCATAGACGTTCAGGGCGGTGCCCCAGGAGCGCAGGTTGTTGGTGCAGAGGGCGCGGTGGCTGGAATGCTTCGCTTTGGCCAGCGCGGGCAGGAGCATCCCGGCCAAGATCGCGATGATGGCGATGACGACCAGCAGTTCAATGAGCGTGAAGCCGCGCGACGTGCCGGTGGGTGTCGCGAGGGAACGGGAGCAGTGGAGCCGGTTCATGACGGGGGGCTTTGGGTGGCGAATCTGTTACGGCTTGCGGCGGGTGGCGTCAAGCAGGAGCCGTGAGGGGTTACTTCGGCGGGGCGTAACCCGGGGGCGCGATCACTACCTCGAAGTCTGATCCCTTCACCCGCCGCAGTTCTTCGTGCAGCACGGGGATGCGCTCGTCGGGGGCGACTGAGACAGCCCAGTCGATGCCGTTGTCGGCGTTCATCATGCCGTAGCGTTTCAGGGCTTCGAGAATGGTTCTCACCTCCGGGGAGAACTTCGATGTGTCGAAGTCCTTGCGCAGGCGGAAGCGCTCGCCCATGCGCGGGAGGTTGGGATCGGTCTTCCGGCTGGCGTAGTGCGTGGCCGGATAAACGTAGGCGCGGCGGGTGTTCTTGAACGTCGCCCGCAGCGCGTGCTCGATCTTGCCACGCTTGAGTTCGTCGTAGCGCACGATGGACGGGAAGATGGGCAGCCCAGCCGCGTCGGAACTCGTCCAGCCATCGGGGCGCTGCTGGTTGGAGGCGAGGTTGAAAATGGAGGCCTGCTCGGCGGTCCAGCCCTGGTCGGTCTTGGTGAGGCGGTAGAACTCGTAGAGCATGCGGTTGACCGGATCGACGACGATGCCGTGGCGGTCGGCGTCGAGGGTAGGCTTGCCGCGCTGCACGTCGTTGAGGGTCAGCGAGCGGGTGGCGGGATCGCGTTTGAAGGCGGCGGGCCAGCCTTCGATCAACGCGTTGTCGGGCACCGGATAAGGGCCTTTGTCGGACTCGCCTGCGTAGGCTTTGAGCTGGACGTTGATCTTTTTCTGGTTCGGCGGGACCAGCACGAACGCCATGTCCGGGTTGTAGCGCAGGGGCTTGGCCTCGCCGATGGCGGCGATCATCTGCTTGGAATTGGGCGCGACGGGCCAGGCATCCACCGGGATGTTCCACGGATTGTCCGGTGGAAAAACTTCCAAGGCGGAGAGGATGGCGTCGGCTTCCGGGGTGTTGAAGGGCACGGGTTGGCTGATGGGCGGCAGTTTCGCAGCCTTCAGGCGGGCGAGCCGCTCCTGATTGATGGTGACGCCGGGCGGAGTGGCGGCGAGGAGCGCGGCGTGAGCGAGGGCAAGAACGAGGGGGGCTGAGAAGCGCATGACAACTTGGCTGGCTGGGATTGTGTCAGAACGGGATGGTTGGGCAGGTGTGCTGGGCTTGGTTAAGACGCCGGTGAACAGTCGCGCTTCAGCTCAACGTCGCTTCCCGCCGCGTGACATGGGTTTTGGATTTGGCGGCCGAGTGCTGGTTCGCCGGGCAGATTAAGGCACATCTCATTTTCTGGCACTCTCTCATTTCATTAGCACCAGGCTTCAGCCCGGTGAAGTGGCCGGGGGGAGGCACAAGCCGTTTCAACGGCGTTCTGCGCGTCGTCGGCCCGCCCAGTCCGGACCCAAACCGTTGAAACGGTTTGGGCCATCGCTCCCCCACCACACCCGGCTGAAGCCGGGTGCTAATGAGAGTGCGCTTTGGCCGGGGCAAGAAACTGAGATGCGCCCGGCAGATCACAAATCCACAATCCGCAGTTGACTCGCCGGAGGAGGTTTTCTACGTTCGCGCTCCCCCTTCGCGGGGGCGTAGCTCAATTGGTTAGAGCGCTGCCCTGTCACGGCAGAGGTTGCGGGTTCGAGCCCCGTCGCTCCCGCCAGTCTTTACTGGCTTCTGAATGTGCCTGTCCATGCATCCGGGGCACTCTTGTGGCAGTTTATTAAGCGAAACCCCCTCATCGTTTAATAGCACGGCCCCTTGTTAAACTTTGCTTAATTCCACGCCACTCGGTGAGCACGGTGGCGCATCCTTTGCGAGGAATCGCGTTAAGTTGACGAAGGCATGGCCGCCAGCCCTGCCGCTCATCGCCGGGCGGCTTGCACTGTCTCGCGGCAAAAGCGCTCGAACACGGCATTGATGCTGGGCCAGCCGAAGTTCTGCTCCACCAAGTTGCGCGCGTTCTGCCCCAGGGCCTGACGGCGGCCAGGGTTCTCGAAGAGCGCGCAAATCTCCCGGGCGAAGTCAGCGGGAGTGTCGGCCAGGGCGATGTGCTCGCCGTGGTTCACGGGCAGGCCTTCCGCGCCGATGCGCGTGCTCACACACGGGATGCCGGTGGCCATCGCCTCAAAAATCTTGATGCGGGTGCCGCCCCCGACGCGCAGCGGGACGACCATCACCTCGCCGGCGGCCAGGTGCGGTCGCACGTCGTCCACCGTGCCGGTGACGCGGATGCTGGCATCACGCGTGGCGAGTTCCTGGATTTTGGGCACGGGTTTGCGGCCCACGATGGTGAGCGTCGTGTCGGGAAATTTCTGCTTCACGAGCGGCCAGATCTCGTCGGCGAACCAGCAGCAGCCGTCAATGTTCGGCATCCAATCCATGGAGCCGAGGAAGACCAGCGAGCGCGGTGTGCGGGGCGTGGTGCTGAGCTGGAAGAAATCCAGATCCACGCCGGTGGGCACCGCCCCGACGACATTGGTGAGCTTGAATTCCTCGCGCAGCAGCCGTGCATCGTCCTCGGAGACGGCGCAGACCTTGTCCGCCAGCGAGCAATAGCGGCCTTCCTGCTGCACGGTCCGCTGCCACTGGCCGCGCATGTAGAAGCGCTTCACGGCTCCTTGCGCGGTGTCGAAGTGCCGCTTCCAGATGAGTGATTCCACATTGTGCTGGAAGAGCAGCACGGGCGTGCGCGGGCGGCGACCTTCCGCGAAGAGCACGACGCCCGGGGTGAGGAAGTCGCAGACGATCAGGTCGAACTGGCCCGAGGCATCGGCCTGGGCCATGGCCTGAGCCCAGGTGGAGGAGCGGTATTTTTGCAGGGCGTAGGGCAGGCGGCTGAGGAGGAAGTTCGCGGCCAGATCCGCGAAGAAGGCAGGGGAGCCTTTGGGCGTGTCCTGCCAGGGGATCCAGATTTGCGCGGTGGAATACTCTGCCGCGTCCTGACGGGCGGATTCCGGCGTGCCGGCCGGCCAAAGGGAGAGGTAGGTGAGCGGGTTCCGCTTCCGCAGCTCGCGGAGCATGTTGTAGGTGCGGATTTTCCCGCCGGTGTCCAGCGGGTGGAGCGGGCCGGTCTTGAGCCAGAGAATGCGGAGCGGAGCGTCTGACTGGCCTGTGCGCGTGACGGAGGAGGCGGGTTCGCTCATGCAGTATTGGGCGTTGATTCAACAGCAAGGAACCCTGGGACAGAAGTAAATTCCCGGCCGGATAGGGCGGTGAAGCGCCCGTTGACAGGCCTCGGGGATTGGCGCACGGTGCCTCAACCTGAACCCATTAAAGTCATGAAACCGACGTTCTGCGCCATCGCTCTTGCCACCCTGTTCATCGCCCCCGCTGCCTTCGGTCAGGGCGCGGCCGTCATCATCAAACAGCGGGCGAAGGAAACCGCCGGTCGTCCGACCACACCCGCTCCGGCCCCCGCCGCCCAGCCGGGTGCAGCGACCGCCGTCGCGCCGCAGGCCACCTCCGCTCAGCCGAACGTCTCGAAGCTTGTCAGCGAACTCGCCTCCATCAAGGCCAAGCCGCAGGCCACGGCGGAGCAGAAGGAGAAATTTGCCGCCAGCTTGGCGAGCGTGGCGACCGGGGCCACCAAGCCCTCGAACGAGTCCGTGCAGACACTCGCCAGCACGCTCGCCGATGCCATCGCCGGCAAGAAGCTCGCTGCTGCGGACCAAGCTCAGCTTGCGCGTGACTTGGGCAACGCCATGAACGCCGCCGCTGGTTCGCCGCAGATGGCCGCCGCGATTCAAGGCGTGAAGGACGGCCTTTATCTGGCCGGGGCGAATGAGGCCAGCATCCAAGCCGTGGCCAAGGCACTGACTGGCCTTTCCACGAAGGCCAAGTAACGCTTGCCTCACCCCAGCGTGAGCGATTCTGCGTTGTCTCCCGCCTCCCCGGCCCGCGAGGCACAGCTCCGGGTGATTCGGATGCTCTCGCTACCCCTCGCAGCGGCGTTGCTCTTCTTCTTTGTCACGCCGGGCGGCGAGCCGCCGTTCCAACCGAGCCAGGCCCAAGTGCGGCGTCAGGTTGTCAACGTGATCGAGGCGCAGTTCGAGGCCTTCAAGGAAGGTGATTTTGCCCGCGCGCGGTCCTTCGCGGCGGCGGCACTACAGGCGCAGTTCAACGTCGCGGCGTTTGAACGCATGGTGAAGGAAGGCTACCCCGTCATTGCTTTTTGGCGCGCGTTGTCCGTCGAGGCTGTGCAAGACAACGGACGGGAGGCGGTGGTGGAGGTTTTTGTGCAGAGCCGGCGAGGACGGCTCCACCGCTTTCGCTACTGGCTGCTGCGCGAGGAGGCTGGCTGGCGGATTAACGGCGTGTTTGAAATGTCCGCTCCGCCGCCTGTGCGCGGCCAGTTCGCCTGACGCGTCAGCCCATCAATCCCGGAATCGGCGTCCCGTGGTAAATCTGGTGCGGACGGTTCAATTCATCCTGCCAGACCGCTTCGGCTGGGATGCCCAAGGCGTCGTAAATGGTCGCGGCGAAATTCTCGGGCGTTTGTGGATCGCTCGCCGGAAAGCCGGCATGCTTGTCGGATGATCCAATCACCGTGCCGCCGCGCACGCCGCCACCTGCGAAGAACACGCTCTGCACAGCGCCCCAGTGATCTCGGCCCGGCAGCGTGGCCTTCGGGATGTTGAAAATCCGCGGAGTGCGGCCGAATTCACCGGCCATTACCACCAGCGTTTCGTCCAGCAGGCCGCGCGCCTGCAAATCATCCAGCAGCGCGCTGACCGCGCGGTCCGTGGGCGGGAGCAGGAAGTCTTTCAGATTCGGGAAGATGCTCTGGTGCGTGTCCCAAGACTCATTGTTGCCCAGATTAACCTGCACCAGTCCAACCCCCGCTTCGACCAACTGCCGCGCCATGAGCAGGGACCAGCCAAAGGAGTTGCGGCCGTAGGCATCCAGCAGCTTCGGGTCCGCGCGCATCACGTCAAACGCGGCCTGGGTCTTCGGGTCCGCCAGCAGGGAAATCGCCATTTGACGATAGCGATCAAAACCCTCCAGTTCGCCGGCTTTTTCGAGCGCGGCAGTCTGCGTGTTCAACTCGCGGAACAGCCCCAGCCGGTTCTGGAAGCGGTCCTTGCCCACGCCCTCGGGCAGCGCGAGGTTTGGCGCTTGGAACGCGAGCGAAGAGGGGAGCTTCCCCTTCTCGTGATGGAAATAATACTCCGGGTGCGCACCATAGCCGACGCCATCGAACGGGGAGGCCTCCAGGAAGAACGGATTGCGCGTCGCGCCCATCACCCCGCCAAACTGTCCGGGGATCACCCGACCGGTGCGATGCACGAGGCGTTCGGGCAGCACGATGACCGGGGGCAGGTTGTTGCGTGGACGCACGGCGCTGTTGGCCACGGCGGCGATGCTTGGCCAGTCGGAGTCCTTCGGCTTGCTGGCATCGAATCCCCGCGGCAGCTCCGACCGCCCCGTCAGCATGATGTGATGGGCGTCCGAGTGGTTGTTGGACGGATGCGTGAGCGAGCGGCACAGCGCCCACATCTGGCTGCGCTTGGCCAGTTCGGGCAGGTGCTCGCAAATATGCACGCCCGGGGTGCGGGTGGGGATGGGCTTGAACTCGCCGCGGATTTCCTGTGGCGCGTCCGGCTTCATGTCGAAGCTCTCGTGCTGGGCCAGGCCGCCTGAAAGGAAAATGTAGATGACCGATTTGGCTTTCGGAGTTTTCGGGGCCTTGCCGGCGAGCTTGGCCTTGGTGGCCGCTGCCGCCCGGAGCGGGGCCAGATGGTTGAGGCCCAAGCCCAGCAGCCCGATGGCACCGGCTTGGATCATGGCGCGGCGGGGCAGGCGCGGATGAATCAGGTTTGGTTGGGTGGCCATGACGAGCCTTCTTTCGACGGGACGCCTGCGGATGGATTCGAGCGATTTCCGTCCGCTGCGGGTGACGACTGTTACCGTTGGCCATTCGCCTTTCGTCCCTGAGTCCACCGCAATCGATTGGCAAATTACGGGCGTGGAAATTCACCGGCTTTCATGAATGGTGGCTTGGTCGGTCAAATCCAAACTCCGTCTCCAAACCAATCGACATCTGGCCATGCTCCGTTTCCTCTTTGCCCTGCTGCTCCTCGCCGCCTGCGTCACCGCCGCCGAACCCCGCCCCAAACAGCTTCGCGCCGGCGCGGCGACCAGCAACCTCACGCCGCCTCTCGGCTCCGATATCATCGGCGGCTTCCTGCCCTTTCCCGCGACGCACGTTCACGACGAACTGCTCGCTCGTTGTCTCGTGCTCGATGATGGCACGACGCGTCTGGCCCTCGTCGTGTGCGATCTGCTCGGGCTGCACCGGAGCGTGAGCGTGGAGGCACGCAAGCTGATCGAGGAAGCCACGGGCATTCCCGCCGCAAACGTGATGATTTCCGGCACACACACGCACTCCGCCGCCAGCGCGCTGGGCGATCATCCGCGCGGCTATTTCTCCGACCGCGAGTTGAATGACTACCAGCGCTTCGTCGCTCGCCGAATCGCCGACGGCGTGCGCAACGCCGCGAACTTGCTGCGGCCCGCGCAAGTCGCCTTCGGCACCGCTGAGGCACCCGAGCACGTCTTCAACCGCCGGTGGTTCATGAAGGAAGGCACCGTGCCAGTCACGCCGTTCGGCACCAAGACGGACAAGGTGAAGATGAACCCTCCCGGCGGCAGCGCGGATCTCGTCGAGCCCGCCGGACCGACTGACCCGACGGTCTCGTTCATCGCGCTGCGCGAGCCAGGCGGGCGGCTCATCTCCGTCTTCTCCGCCTACTCGCTGCACTATGTCGGGGGTGTTGGGGGCGGGCACATCTCGGCGGATTACTACGGCATCTATTGCGAAGCCCTGAAAAAGCTGCAACCGGGGGCGGAGAATGACCCGCCGTTCGTGGCGCTGATGGCCAATGGCACCAGCGGTGACGTGAACAACATCAATTTCCGCACGCCGCGGCCGGGCAAGCCGCCTTACGCGCAGATGCGGCACGTGGCCGAGGATGTGGCCGGCAAAGTCCACGCCGCGCTGGCGAAGGTGAAATGGCAGGATACGGCCCCGCTCGCCGCCCGGTATCGCGAGCTGGACAATGTCGCGTGGCGCAAGATTGAACCCGAGCTGCTCGCGTGGGCCAAGGAAGCCGACGGCAAGGCCACCGGGCCGCTGGGCAAGGCCAACCTCTCCGCCATCTACGCCGGCCGTGTCCTGCGCCTTGCCCAGGCCAGTCCGCAGACCAAAACGCCGGTGCAGACCCTCCGCATCGGCGACATCTGCATCGGCACCACGCCCTGCGAGACCTTTGCCGAGACCGGCTTGGAATTCAAAAAGCGCAGCCCGTTCGCGCAGTCCTTCATGGTGGAGCTGGCTCATGGCTACTACGGTTACATGCCCACTCCCCGGCACTTTGCCTTGGGCGGCTACGAGACCTGGGCTGGCACCAACGCGCTGGAACCCCAAGCCTCCGTGAAGATGGTGGAGGCGCTCCTCGAAATGGCCCGGGAGATGCGGTGATGGCTCGATGCTTCGTCGCGGGGGGAGGCTTTTCAGTCCGAATCGCCGCCGCATCCCAGCGTCTAGGTTTGTGATTTCTGCACCCAACATGCCGTTGCGCCCTCCATCCCATGCCCGCCGCCACGTCGTTGGCGGCATGGTGGCGGCGCTGTTGACGGCTCTGCTGCCCGCCGCGGACATGACCCCCGAGCGGCGGGCGTTCTTCGAGAGCAAGATCCGCCCCGTGCTGGTCAAGCAGTGCTACGAGTGCCACTCGGCGGACGCCAAGAAGGTCGGCGGAAAACTGCTGCTCGACAGCCCGGGCGAAATGCTCGGCGGCGGCGAATCCGGTCCGGCGATGCAGCCGGGCAAGCCCGACGAAAGCCTCATCATTCAGGCCCTCCGCTACGAAGGTCCGGAGATGCCGCCCAAGCACCGCCTGCCCGAGTCCGTGGTGAACGACTTCGTGACGTGGGTGAAGATGGGCGCGCCCGACCCGCGGGTGAACGCGCCGAAGTCCGCCCGCAAGCCCTCGCCCTCGGACAAGAAATCGCTGTGGTCTTTCCAGCCGGTGACCAATCCCCAACCGCCCACCGTCGCCACGAAGAGCTGGCCGCGCGATCCGCTGGATGCCTTTATCCTCGCGAAGGTGGAGGCGGCCAAACTCACGCCCGCGAAGGACGCCGCGCCCGCCACGTTGATCCGCCGTTTGCACTTCGACCTCCTCGGACTTCCTCCCACGCTTGAGCAGGTTGCTGCCTTCGAGCGTGCCTGTGCCGCTGGCAATCGTCAGTCAGCCGTCGCCAGCATTGTGGATCAGCTCCTCGCCTCGCCGCATTTCGGCGAGCGCTGGGGCCGCCACTGGCTGGATGTGGCGCGCTACGGGGAGTCCAATGGCAACGATGGTCTGAGCCGCAATGCCAGCTTCCCGCACGCGTGGCGGTATCGGGATTACGTGATTCAAGCCTTCAACGAGGACACGCCCTACGACCGCTTTGTCACGGAACAGATTGCCGGTGATTTGCTGTCCGCCGAAACGCCCGCGCAACGCGACCGCCTGCTCATTGCCACCGGTTTCCTTGCCATCGGCTCGAAGCCCGCGAAGGCGATGAACGACAACTTCGACATGGACGTGGTCGCGGATCAGATTGCCGCCATCGGCAACGGCATCATGGGCTTGAGCGTCGGCTGTGCGCGCTGTCACGACCACAAGCACGACCCCATCCCCGCGCGCGATTACTACGCGCTGGCCGGCATCTTCAAGAGCACCGAGACACTCTGGGGTGCGGGCGCGTATGAAAAGCTCACCGCCCCCGAGACACCGCTGCACGAGCTGAAGGCCGCGCCAAAAATCGAGCCGGCCACCGACAAGCTCACGCCGGTCCGGGCCGGCAAGAAAGCGCCCGCCAAGCCCGCCTTCGCCTACGCGCCCGGCACGCCGCTCGCGATGGGCGTGCGAGAAGCCAAGACCATCGCCGATTGCAAACTGAACATTGATGGCGAGTCGAAGAAGCTCGGGGCCGCCATCCCGCGCGGCTTCCTCTCCGCCTGCGCCAGCACAACCAACGCACCTATCGCGATTGAGCCGCAGCAGAGCGGCCGGCTCCAGCTCGCCGAGTGGCTCACGCGCGGCGACCATCCGCAAACCGCCCGCGTGATGGTGAACCGCATCTGGCTGCATCTCTTCGGCCACGGGCTGGTGCGCACGCCGGATGACTTCGGCGTGTATGGCGACCGCCCCTCGCATCCCGAACTGCTGGACCACCTCGCGACGCGATTTGTGGCTGATGGCTGGTCAAACAAGCGCTTCATCCGCGCGCTTGTGCTGTCCCGCACCTACCAACTCGACAGCGAGTGCGACCCGCGCTTCCGCGCCGCCGACCCGGACAACACCCTGTTCGCCCGCCACACCCGCCGTCGTCTCGATGCCGAATCCCTGCGCGACACCATGCTCGTGGCCAGCGGCACCTTGGAAGCCCGCCCCGGCCAAGGCTCGCTCATCCAGCACCACGACGTGCTCATCAACCAGATGGGCAACCTCCACCAGCCCAGCAACCACCGCAGTGTGTATCTCCTGCATCTCCGCAACTCGATGCCGACGGAGCTGACCGCCTTCAACCTGCCGGACGGCACCGCCGTCACCGGCCAGCGCGACGTGACTACGCTGCCGACACAGACGCTGTATCTGTTGAACAGCGAGTTCCTCGTCGCGCAGTCCAAGGCCTTCGCCGCCAGCCTCCTCAAATCCGCCGAGGCCGAACCCGCCCGCGTCCGCAGCGCGTTCGTCCGCACCTTTGCCCGCGAGCCGAGCAAGACCGAAATCCAGCAGTCCGTGGCGTTCCTGCGCAGTGCTGAATCGGGCCTGATGCAGCGCCAAGCCGACAGTGAAGCGCGCCAACTCACCGTTTGGGCCGCGTTCTGCCAGGCCTTGCTCGCAAGCAATGAACTGCGCTACCTCGACTGATTTTTCCCGCATGAACTCCACCGCCCTCTCCCGCCGCGACCTGCTTCGCCTGACCTCATGCGGCTTTGGCTACCTGGCCATGGCCGGGCTCGCCAACGCCGCCGGGGCCGACCTGACGCCCCGGCCGCCGAAGCTCACCGCCCGCGCCAAGCGCGTCATCTTCCTCTGCATGAGCGGCGGGCCGGCCCAGCTCGACACGTTCGAATACAAACCGCAGGTCGGGAACAAGCCGCATCCCGGTTCCGTCACCCCGTTCCAGCAGCGCGGGCAGAGCGGCGCGTGGGTGTCCGAGCTGATGCCGCACACCGCCCGTCATGCGGACAAGCTCTGCGTGCTCAACGCGATGCACGCGGACACCGGCAACCACGCGCAGTCCTTCCTCCAGCTTCACACCGGCGACCGCCTACGCTCCTGCCCGAGCCTTGGCTCGTGGGTCACTTACGGCCTCGGCAGCGAGAACCAAAACTTGCCTGGCTTCATCAGCCTGAACACCTCGAAGCCCTCCGTTTATGCGAGCGCCTGCCTGCCGCCCATCTACGAGGGCACGCCCATCGGCGTCAACGGCGAGGACATGTCCAAGGCGACCATCAGCAACATCAGCGGCGAACACCTGCCCTTGGCGGTGAAACGCCAGCAGCTCGATCTGATTCAATCGCTGAACCGCAACCACCTCGCCGTGCGCCGCGATGACGAGCGTTTGGAAGGCGTCATCCAAACGATGGAACTCGGCTACCGGATGCAGGCCGCCGCCCCCGGTTTGCTCGACCTGAGCAATGAATCGCAGGCCACGCTGGACCGCTACCAGGTCGGCAAGAGCTACGATGTCGGCACCTGCAAGCCCTCGGACTTCGGCCGGCAATGCCTGCTCGCGCGGCGCTTTGCCGAGGCGGGCGTCCGTTTCATCGAGTTGAACCACGGCAGTTGGGACCAGCACACCGATCACCGCCGCGACCTCGCCGCAAATTGCCAGTCAACCGACGCGCCTGTGGCCGCGCTGCTGGATGACTTGAACCAGCGTGGCCTGCTCGACGATACGCTTGTCGTCTGGGGCGGCGAGTTCGGTCGGCCCGGTCTCGTGCCCGGCGACGGCAAGGACCAGACCGGCCACAGCCACCGCGCGTTCACCTTCTGGCTCGCCGGCGGCGGCGTGAAGGCCGGCCTGACCCACGGCAAGACCAATGACACCGGAGCCGAATGCGTCGCGGGCAAAGTCCACTTCCGCGATTTGCACGCGACGATTCTGCACCTGCTCGGCCTCGATCACGAAAACCTCGCCGTCACGCAGGGCGGCCGGAACATCCGCCTCACGGGCCTGCAAGGCGGCAAGGTCGTGCGGGAAATCCTGGCGTGACGCCCGCGCGCCACCCGCGTGGTGAGTTTTGCCGAGTGCGTTGGTAGTCGCTTTCATCCTCTTCGGATTGGGTTCTCAATGAAAAAACTCCTTTGCTCCTTCTGCCTCGTCGCCTTGCCGATGCTTCTGGCTGGCGCGGACAAGCCGGTTGTCCTGCGCGCCGGAGCCGCCGCCGTGGACATCACGCCGCGCGAGTTTCCGCTGAACATGCCCGGCGGCTTCAGCGCGAATCTGGCCACCAACGCGCACGACCCGCTGCACTCCCGCGCGCTCGTCCTCGACGACGGAGGGACCACGCTGGCGATGGTCGTGGTGGACAACTTGGGCGCGTCGCCGGAGCTCATCGAAGAGGCGAAGGAACTGGCGGCCCAGCGCACCAAGATTGCGCGCGAGCGGATGCTCGTGGCCTCCACGCACACGCACAGCGCGCCTTCCTCCAATACCAAGTCCGGATCGGCTCCCGCCGTGGCTTATCGGAAGGTCATTCTCGATGGCATCGCGGAATCCATCGTGCGCGCACACGCGGCGTTGCGACCGGCGGCGGTCGGCGCCGCGGCGCATCCGCTGCCCGACGAGGTCTTCAACCGCCGCTGGTTCCTCAAGCCGGGCAAGATGCCGCTCAATCCTTACGGCCAGCTCGACACGGTGAAGATGAACCCCGGCACCAGTCCCGACGTGCTCGACCGTCCCGCCGGCCCCACTGACCCGGATGTGACCATTCTCTCCGTGCAGGATGCGCGCCGCCGCCCGCTTGCGCTCTTCGCGAACTACTCGCTGCACTACGTCGGCGGCATGCCGCCGGCGCAGGTGTCCGCAGATTACTTCGGTGAGTTCGCGCGCGTGATGCCGTCGCGCTTCCGGGCGGACACGAACTTCGTCGCGATGCTGTCCAACGGCACTTCCGGCGACATCAACAACATCCCCTTTGGCGTGAACCGTCCGCCGCGCGAACCCTTCGAGCAAATCCGTCTCGTCGCCGCGAAGACCGCCGATGCCGCATGGCACGCGGGCCGGAAGATTGAAAAGCATCAGTCCGACGCGCGCCTCGGCATGGTGCAACGCGAAGTCACTCTCAAGTATCGCCGGCCCACGGCGGAACAACTCGCCGCCGCGCGCAAGGTCATCGCCGTGAAAGACCCGGCGGAGAAAGAAAAGCTCCCGCGCCTCGCGGAGAATTACGCCCGCAGCACCATCGCCGCCGCCGAGCGGACCGAGGAGACGCTCATGGTGAAACTCCAGGCCATCCGCATCGGCGACTTCGCCGTGTGCGGGATTCCCTTCGAGGTGTTCGTGGAGATCGGCCTCGAACTGAAAAAGCGCAGTCCCTTCCCGCAAACCATGGTCATCGGCCTGGCCAACGGCCGCCATGGCTACCTGCCCACGCCCGAGCAGCACAAGCTGGGCGGTTACGAAACGTGGCTCGGCACCAATGTTGTGCAGGAGGACACGTCCGACATCCTCGTCGCCAACCTGCTGGAAATGCTCGCCCAACTCGCGAAGGCGAAATGAAGCGGGCGCCCGCCAGTCCCTCCATCGTCGATAAATCCTATCCCATGTTCAGACTTCTCATGACCCCGTGTTCGCTTGGCCGTTCCGCCCACCGCCTCGTCATCAGCGTGCTGTTGCTTGCCACGCTGGTGGCGACTATTTCTGCGCCTGCGGCGGACCTCGTGCTGGCCGCCGACGGCAAGTCCGACTACCAAATCGTCGTCCCCGACCAGTCAGCGACCGAAGGCATCGCGGCGGGTTTGAGCCAGACGGCGCGGCTGCTCCAGACCGCGTTCAAGGCCAACGGTGCCGAGGTGGCCATCGTGTCGGAGGCGAAGCGTGATGCGGCGAAGCCCGGCATCTTCCTCGGCGACACCGCCTTCGCGCGGAGCAAGGGCGTCGAGCTCGCGAAGCTGCGCGGCTGGAGCTACGTGCAGCAAGTCAGCGGCCGCGATGTCATCATCGCCGGTCGTGAGCAACCTGCGCCCGGCAAGGCCAAGACCACGCGGCGCGGCGAGTGGGAGCGGTTCGGCACCACCAAGGGCGTCACGGACTTCCTCCGGCAATACCTCGGCGTGCGCTTCCTTTACCCCGACCTCGGCCCGCGCCAGTCCATCAAGGGCGTGGAGAAGCTCGATTTGCTCGCGTCACCGGCCTTCGAGTTTCTGCCCACGCCGAAGATTGTCGTGCCGGGCGACTTGAACGTGCGCAAGACGCCGGTGTTCGACTCGTGGACCGCCTATCCGCCGCGCGGCAGCTTCTACGACATCGCCAACAACCGCTTCCCGCGCGTGGACGACCCCTTCGGCGGCCACACCTACGAACGCGCCGTGCCGCCGGAGAAATACTACGCCGCGCACCCGGAATACTTCGCCCTCATCGGTGGCCAGCGGATGAACCCGGCTGGCGCGAACGCGCAATACTGCATCTCCAACCCCGCCGTGCAGGAGCTGTTTTACCAGGACCTCATCGGCTGGCTCGACGAGGGTTACAACTCCGTGGACCTCGGCCAGCCCGACGGCTTCCGCGCCTGCCAGTGCGGGCCGTGCGCGAAGCTCTTCGACACCGGCGGCGACTGGAGCGAGAAGCTCTGGCTGCTGCACCGCCAGCTTGCCGAGCGCGTGCTCGCGTCGCATCCGGGCAAGACGGTGAACATGATGAGTTACATCCTCACCGCCAACCCGCCGAAGTCCTTCAAACAGTTTCCCGCCAACACGCAAATCATGCTCACGGGCACGAACGAGGAGGACCTCGCCCCGTGGCGCGGACACGTCGTCCCGCAGGGCTTCACCGGCTACATCTACAACTGGTGTCCGAACCTGAGCACGCGCTACACACCGATGCGCACGCCGGGCTTCATCGAGACGCAGGCGAAGCGCCTCGTGGAGAACCGCATCCAGAGCATCTATCAGGACGGACCCGGCACGCTGCACGGGCTCGAAGGCCCGGTCTATTACACGATGGGCCGGATGTTCGATGACGTGACCAACAACCAGGCCAAGGTCCTCGTCCACGAGTTTTGCGGGGCAGCGTTCGGCAAGGCCGCCCCGCCGATGATTCAGTTCTACGACCAGCTCTTTCATGCCATCGAACTCTACGCCCGCCACCTCGGCACGCGCGACCCGGCGTGGACTTACACGGACATTTACGGTCGCCGCCGCAAGCACCTCACCGACCCGCTCCAGTTCCTCGGCTTCTTCTACACGCCCACGCTGCTCGCCTCGCTGGAGACGCAGCTCGCGCAGGCCGAGAAGCTGGCGCCCACGGACAAGGTCAAGACCCGCCTCGCCTTGGTGCGCCGCGAGTTCGACTACCTGCGCGGCGTCGCGCGCGTGGTGCACCTGAACCACGCCTTCCAAATCCAGCCCGACCGCGCCTCACGCGACCGCTTGCTCGATGCCATTGATGCGCGCAATGCGGAGATCGCCACCTACTTCGATGAACGCGGCCGGACCAAGCCGTTCGGCAACTGGGCCTTCGTGCCCTTCCCGCCGGTCGGCCATGATGCCAAGCACCTGCGCCTCTCGCACGACGGCTACCAGGAGCCTTACTCGAACACGCCGTTCAACTGGGACACCAAGACCATGCGGAACGCGCCGCTCGCCGGGGCCAAGCGTCTTCCCGCCGGTGCTGCGTCCGGTCCCATCACGTTCGACTCCGCGCACTGGCCAAGCGCGAAAGCCAGCGAGCTGGTTGCCCTGCCCGGCGCGGCCCCGCTCACGCGCAAGTCCACGGTGCGCGCCGCCGTGGACGACGCGCATCTCTACGTGCTCGCCGAGTGCGAGCTGCCTGCCGCGTTGATGCAGCCCGGCCCCAGCACGAATCACGAATCCTTCTCGCTCTACCTCGCGCCCATCCCCGGACGCGACGTGGCGTATCGCTTCACCGTCGGCCTGCGCGCTGAGGCGAAGGCCGATGCCGCCGCCGGCTTCGTCACCGACGCCATGGACCCGCGCCACGGCCAGTTCGACCCCGACTGGAGCGGCGATTGGAAATATGAGTCCCGCCTCGAACCCGGGAAGAACCGCTGGCTCGCCCTGCTGAATATTCCCTTCAAGACCCTCGGTGTCGAAGCGCCCAAGGCCGACTCCTTCTGGCGGGCGAACGTCGCGCGCGTCCACGTCGCCGCGACCAACCGCATCGAGCGCTCGCTCTGGTCCACCACGCCCGGCACGAAGAACCTTGAAGACCGCAACGACTTCGGCGAACTCGCCTTCGCCAGCGCGGCCGTGACCAAGACCGCCGCGCTGCCGGAGAAGCACCCGTTGCAGGCCTGGCGCGACGACTACAACGCCAAGTCCTTCGAGCTGCCCGCTGACTGGAAGAAACTGCCCGACCTCCTGCCCGCGCCACTCGGCGAGTGGCGCTTCCGCACCGACCCGCTGGAGCAGGGCGTGAAGCTCGGCTGGCACCAACCCGCGCTCAGCGACGGCGACTGGGTGAAGATGCGCGTCCCGTCCTTCTGGGCGGAGAATGATGCCGTGGGGAGGTTCCAAGGCTACGCGTGGTATCGCACCACCGTCACGCTGCCCGCCAACTGGCAGGGCAGGGGCCTGCGACTCCTCTTCGGCTCCGTGGACGAGCAGGCGTGGGTGTATGTGAACGGCCAGTTAGTGCGCGAGCACACCGAGCAGTCGGAGAAGAAAAGCTACAACGACCTCTGGGAAACCCCCTTCATCGCCGAGGTGCCGTCGAACCTGCTGAAGCCCGGCCAGCCCAACGTGGTGGCCGTGCGCGTCCACAACTCCACCGCCAACGGCGGCCTCTGGCGACCGGTGCTGGTGCAGGGCGTGGCTGGGAAATAGGTTTGTTGACTCATGAGCACTCTTTGGACTTTGGCTTTCCTGCTGGCGTTCGCCGCCCAGTGTTTCGCCACCGTCGCCATCACTGAACTGGAGGACCGCATCCGGGTGACGATTGATGGTGAGCTGTTCACGGAGTGGCGGCACAAGGATTGGGTTGGGCCGTATCTTTATCCCGTCATCGGACCCAACGGGGAGAACGTGACGCGGCACTTTCCGATGAAGACGGGCGTCGCGGGCGAGGACGCGGACCATCCGCATCATCGCTCGATTCGCTTTTCGCACAGCGATGTGAACGGGTTCAACTTCTGGTGGTCGCCACCTAAGCCGAAGCCCGGCCAGTCCGCCGAGGTGAAGCTGGAGCGGGTCGAGCGTATCACCTCGGGCAAGACCGGCGAGGTGGTGCTGCACAACCAATGGCTCGGCGACGGCAAGCTGGTGCTGCGCGAGCAGGTGCGGCTCGTGTTCACGCCGCTGGCGAACCGGCAGGTGCTGATGGATTACGACGTGGAGCTGCAAGCGGCCGACGCACCGGTGGTCTTCGGCGACAAGCGCGACGGCGGGTTGCTCGTGCGCGTGGCGGGCACGATGAAGGTGGAGTCGGAGAAGAGCGAGCGGGGCAGCGGGACGATTGTGAACAGTCGCGGCGACCGCAACGAGGCGGCGTGGGGCAAGCGCGCGGAGTGGACGGATTACTTCGGGCCGGACGCGAGCGGAAAGACGGTGGGCATCGCGATGTTCGATCATCCGGCGAACCTGCGTTTCCCGACGCACTGGCACGCGCGCACCTACGGGCTGATGACGGCGAACCGTTTCGGCACGGACCATTTCAAGGGCAACTACGGCGACCACAAAACGGTTGTCTGTCGCCCGCACGGCACGAATTGTCCGGCCTGCACCTCGCATTCCGGGGACTTCACGCTCGCGGCCGGCCAGAAGCTCACGCTGCGGAACCGCTTCTACTTCCACCACGGCGACGCGCAGGTGGCGCAGGTCGCCGCGCACTACCGCGCCTACACGGCGGACCTAGACGCGGTGCTCGGGCGGATGCGGGCGCTGCAACAGGAGCGGAAGTGGAAGGAGCTCATCGAGCAGTTCGGGGCGGAGGACTTCGCGCGCTGGCCGGCGGGAGCGAGCGTGAAGGTCAGCGAGGCGCTGCACTTGCGCGGGCAGATTTACTCCTTCCTGAAGGACGGCCCACACGCGGAGGCGGACTTGAAGGCGGCGGTGAAGCTCGCGCCCGGCAACGCGGCCATCTGGCTCACGCTAGGCGAGAATTACGTGAACAACCTGAACGACGATGCGCAGGCGCTGGCCGCGTATCGCCAGGCGTTCGCCATCACCGGCAAGGGCCAGGGCTGGCAGCCGCTCACCGCCACGGTGTCCATCGCGCGCATCCTCACCAGCCAGGTGAAGCCGGACGAGGCCATCCAGGTGCTCCAGCAATACGGTGATCTCGCCGGCATGGCCCCGACCTGGCGCATCCAGTTGCTCCGCGCCTATGGCCACGCCTACGCGGCGCAGGGGAAGGAAAAGGAATCGCTCGCGAAGTTCCGCGAGGCGCTGGCGCTGGAGGCGAAACCGTGAGTATTGCGTGCGCTGGCGGGGGAAGTTGGCAGGGGAATTTGGGGCAGAGGAATTGGGGCAATGGAATTGAGACTGCTGGTTTCCTTCCGGCTCCTTCCTTTGCCCTCGTTTGCTTGCTCTGTGTCTGTTTGGCCTTTGTCTTGGCAACTTGAATGAAAAATCTCACCGCAATCTCATGCCTCACGGCGGCGCTGGCTTTGCTCGTCGCGCCGCATGCCAGTGCCGAAGACCTCTACGACTACCGCACGCCGCGCGAGGCGCAGGACTGGTGCACCATCACCCTCCGCACCAAGCCTGCCAACGGTCCGGCGCTGCCGCTCGTGTTGTTGATCGGCGACTCGATTACAGTGCGCTACGCCTCCGAGGTGGGTGCTGCGCTCAAGGACAAGGCCTACGTCTCGCTCCTGGGCACCTCGAAGGCGGTGGGCGATCCGGCGTTGCTCGACGAGATCAAGCTGGTGCTGCGGCAGAATGTTTACTCCGTCATCCACTTCAACTACGGCTTGCACGGCGGCATCAAAGGCTTCCGGAAGGGCTTCCCGGACGTGCTCGCCACGCTGCAACGCTACGCGCCCAGCGCAAAGCTCGTCTGGGCCACCACCACACCGTGCCAGCAGAAGGACGACGCGCCGGACAAGGGCGTGATCGAGCGCAACCAGATCGCCGCCCCACACATCGCCAAGGCCGGGCTGGTGGTGGACGATCTCTACACGCTGGTCGCGAACCATCCGAAAAAGTTGTGGGACGGCGGCGGCGTGCATTACTCGGCAGAGGGAACGGCGCTGCAATCCAAGCAGGTGGCGCAGGTCATCGCACCGTTGCTGCCGGTGCCGGTGAAGCCGCTGCGCGTGTTGATGATCGGCAACAGCCAGTGTCCGCTGATGGTGGGCAACAAGCTGATCGAAAACCTCGCGGCATCGGACAAGGGCGCGCCGCCCATCCAGATCACCGGCTGCATCAAGGGCGGGGCGTCGCTGCGCAGTCATTGGGAGGCGGGCACCGGGACGAATACGGCGCGGGGGATGATCGCCAGCGGCACGTGGGATTACGTCGTCTTGCAGGACATCTACAACGTCCAGGCCCCGGCCTTCCAGCCTTACGCGTGGCAGTTCCACGAGTTCATCCAGAGCAAGGGGGCGAAGACGCTCCTGTTCGGCACCGCCTCGATCCTGAGCGACTATCCGCAGGGCTTTGAGCGGCAGCATCGGCTGCACCTGGACATGGGGCGGGAGCTGAAGGTCGCCATCGTGGATGCGAGTCCGGCCTACACGAAATACTTTGGCAGCCAGCCTTCGGCGGAGCGGATGGAGAGCCTGTTTGCGAAGGACAAGATGCATCCCGGCCTGTGGGGTTCGTATATCTATGCGTGCAGCATCTACAGCGTGCTGACGGGGCGCAGCCCGATGGGGCTCGCCGCACCGGCGGACATGCCGGCGGCGGTGGCGAAGGAGTTGCAAGCGGCGGCATGGGCGCAGCATCAGGAAACGCAGGCGGCGCTGAAGGAATAGCAGTTTCACGAAGACATGAAACTTCCCCGTTCACTCGCTGTTCTGAGCATTGCGTTGCTTTGTCTTGTCGTCGCTCCGGGGATTCGCGCGGCCGAGTCCCCGCCGGGACTTTGGGCCGGCACCGCGAAAGTCGAAATCACTCCAGCGGACAACGACGCGGTGAACCTGGCCGGGCAGCCCTTGCGCCCCCGCGACTCACTCTTCGCACGCGTGCTCGTGCTCAAGGACGCCAGGACCTCCATCGCCATCGTCTCGGCGGACCTCATCGTCTTCGCGTCGCCGAAGGTGGTGGCGGAGGCGAAGCGCCAGTGGGGCGTGGACCACGTCATTCTCAGCGCCACGCACACGCACGCTGCGATGGCCCCGCGCGGCCTGCTCATCCAGCCGCCCACCGCGCCCGACTGGACGCGCAATCCCAACGGTCCGGCCACCAGCGTCAACTGGCTCAAGCTTTCGGAAGACCCTTGGTATGCTGCGACGGAGACGAAGGTCGTCGCCGCCATTGGCCGGGCGAGGCAAAGCCTTTTCCCCGCGCGGCTCGTGGCCGGCAAGGGGGCGTATGACAGTGCTTACATGGCGCACAATCGTCGCGATGTTCGGCCCGACCGCGTCCTGCCGCTCTGGGAAAATCCCAGCCGCCGTCCCACGCAGCCCGTGGACCCGACTGTGGGCGTGCTGCGCGTCGAGGATTTGTCCGGCAAGCCGCGCGCGTTCGCCGTGCATTACGCCTGTCATCCGGTGGCGCTCATGGGCGCGGGCGTGGTGTCGCGCGATTATCCCGGCGCGATGGTGGATTACCTCGAGCAGGAGCTGGGTGGCGACTGCATGGCGATGTTTCTCCAAGGCGCGTCGGGCGACCTGGACCCCTACGACCTCAGCAGCCTGCGTGGCGAGAACCGGTTCAACATCGTGAAGCAGGCGGGCGTCGGCCTCGGCAAGGCCGCGCTTCGGATCGCGGCGGAATTGAAGGCCCGGTCCGCCAGCGCGACACCGGTGCTTCAGGTGAAGGAAAGCCTACTCACCATTCCGCACCGGCAGGGGACGCAGAGCACCGAAGTGGGCCTGCTCACCGTTGTCATCCAGCGCGACCTCGCGTTCGTGGCGATTCCGGGCGAGCCCTTCATCCAGCACCAGCTTGACCTGACGGCAAAGTCGCCTGTTCCGAACGCCTTCATCTTGGGCCTTGCCTATCACGGCCAGGGCACGCCGTTCACCGTTTACATTCCCACGGTGCAGGCCGTGAAGGAAGGCGGCTACGGCGCGGCGGAGTGCAGCTTCCTCGCGGCCGATGCCGGGGAGCGAATGGTGAAGGAGTCGCTGGCCCGGATGCGCGAAGTGATGGGGCGACCTGCGGCGGTCAGGTGACTGGCGCGCGCGTTG
>Ga0255188_1000155_pt1 | contig 25330 bp, 20 predicted proteins | sample Miss_Cont_RepB_8_FD_188427 | JGI IMG/M metagenome (GOLD analysis project Ga0255188, IMG submission 188427) | Freshwater microbial communities from Mississippi River, Louisiana, United States - Miss_Cont_RepB_8h | ecosystem: Environmental > Aquatic > Freshwater > River | place: USA: Louisiana... | reverse complement strand
CGGTTCAGCTACGGTTGGCGTCACAAGCCCCCGTCGGGAACGTTTCATCCCGATAGACCATGCCCCTGCCGGGCACACGAGCGCGGACGCCCACGTCCGCAATCGGCCACCTTTGACCTCCGTTGCGACTGCGGACGTGGGCGTCCGCGCTCCAATAACGGGGTTCATGAGTAGGGTTCACCTGCTGTGGTGCGTGTGCCACGTTGCGCCCTTGCCACTCGCCGGCCCGGCTTTCCCCTTGCCGCTGCCGCTGCCGCTCTCGCATCCTCTCGCGCGATGACCGACCGACCGCTTGCCACGCTCAACAATCCCGACACGGTGTTGGAAACAACGCTGCGGCCGTCGGTTTTTGCGGATTTCACCGGCCAGGCCAAGGTCAAGGAGCGGCTCGAAATCTCCGTGGAGGCCGCCAAACGCCGCGGGGAAGCGCTCGACCACATCCTGCTCAGCGGTCCGCCCGGCTTGGGCAAGACCACCATCGCGAACATCCTCGCCAAGGCGATGGGCGCGAACGTCAAGGCCACCAGTGGCCCGACCATCGAAAAGGCCGCCGACCTCGCGGGCTTGCTGACGAATCTGGAAGAAGGCGATGTCCTCTTCATTGATGAAATCCACCGGCTCCAGAAGACCATCGAGGAGTATCTCTACCCGGCGATGGAGGACTTCAAACTGGACATCATCATTGACCAGGGCCCCAACGCCCGCAGCGTGCGGCTGAACCTCCCGCGCTTCACGCTCATCGGCGCGACCACCCGCAGCGGCCTGCTCTCCGCGCCGCTGCTCACCCGCTTCGGCATGCGCGAACGGCTGGACTACTACGATGCCGCGCAGCTCCAGAAAATCATCCTGCGCGCCGCGCGCCTCCTCAACGTGGAGATGGAGGAGGCCGGCGCGCTGGAAATCGCCCGCCGCAGCCGTGGCACCCCGCGCATCGCCGGCAATTTGCTCCGCCGCGTGCGTGACTACGCGGAGGTGCGCCACGACGGACGCATCACCGAGCCCGTCGCCGACAAGGCGCTGGCGATGCTGGAGATTGACGAGAACGGCCTCGACGAGATGGACAAGCGCATCCTCGAAACGGTCATCATCAAGTTCGGCGGCGGACCAGTGGGCGTGAGCTCGCTTGCCGTGGCCGTGGGCGAGGAGCCGGACACGATCGAGGAGGTCTATGAGCCTTACCTCATCATGGAAGGCTACCTCCAGCGCACCCCGCAAGGCCGCGTGGCGACGGAGTTGAGTTTCAAGAAACTGGGCTTGAAGCCGACGGGCGGGAAACAGGCCAGTTTGTTCTGAGGTGGCTGGATGTGTTTGTCCGGTCTTTCAGTTGCGACGGGTATCCTGGCTGGGGTCGGGCAGCCCGGCAGAATGTTCAATCCATGACGGAGAATTATCAGTGCAATGCCTCCCCTTCGCCTTCAGCGGTGGGGAGCGTCCGGCTCGACGACACGAACCGGGCAGGCTATGAACGCGGCGTGACACCTCCTCTGGATTCCGCCAAGCGACGCGCGGCATGAAGCGCAACTGGCTCTACTTTGGTTTCGTGGGAGCGGCGGCGGTGCTGCTGCTGCTGTGGGTGGCGGACCAGGCGCTGGAGACGGTTCTGGAGCCGGACATCGCCCGGCCAGCCGGCCGCAGCGACCCGTTGCCCGAAGGAACACCCGCGCAGGAGAAGCTGCCGTTTCCGGCGCTGCGCGGTCCTTTGCAAGACACTTCCGTGCCGCCGCCGCTCCCGACTGACTGGCATCGCTACAGCTCCGGCGGCACCAACCGGCTGGCTGTGCTGCTCACGAAAACGGATTCCGCCTGGCTTGGCCTCGCCCATGGACTTCGAGCCATTGGTGTGCCGTTCCTCCTCACCACCAACACGGACCAGGCCCTCGCCCATCGCGTCGTGTTCGTGTATCCCGAATTGTCGGGTGCCGTGCTGGACGGAACGGCAATCCGTGCGCTGGCCGCGCATCCAAGAACCGGTGGCACCCTCATCGCCGCCAATGTGCTGGGCGGCGGGCTGGAGGATCTCTTCGGGTTTCGCGAGGTCGTCGCCTCCTCCAGCCACTATGAAATCGGCTTTGCCACCCAGCATGCGCTGACCGCTGGCTTCACGCATCCGCACGAGCGGGTCATCCGCGTGGCCGAGCCCAGCAACCCCTCCGCCGTTGCGGGCAAGCGCCATTACACCGGACCTGTCGTGCCGCCGCTAGCGGTGTATGAGGACGGGACCGCAGCCATTCTGCTCCGGCCATGGGAAGCCGGCTATGCCTGCGCGCTGGGCTTTGATCCCGGTTACCTGCTGACGATTGGCTACCACAATCGCGAGGAAGGCATCGCCCGTGCGTATGTGAACCAGTTCGAGCCCTCGCTGGACGTGCTGCTGCGCCTGTTCAAGGAGCTCTACACCGCGACCGCGCCCCTGCCGGTCACGCTGGGCACCGTGCCCTTTGGCCGGAAGCTTCCGGTGGTGATCACCCATGACGTGGATTACGCGCGTTCTGTCACCAATGCCCTGGCCTATGCGGAGTATGAGGCCGGTGCGGGCGTGCGGGCGACTTACTTCGTCCAGACCAAGTATCTCCGGGATTTCAACGACGTCGCCTTTTTTGGCGAGGGCGCGGTGCCCGTCCTCCAGCGCCTCCGCGCGCTCGGGCATGAGCTGGCCAGCCACACCGTCTGCCACTCCATGCGCTTTTCGAGCTTCCCGTTCGGCACGGGGACGGAGCGTTTCCCCGATTACCAGCCCTTTGTGCGCACGCCGCTCCTGACGCTGGGAGCCTCCGTGCTCGGCGAATTGCGCGTGAGCAAGTTACTGTTGGAGCAGTTGGGCGGGCAGGAAATCGTCTCCTTCCGCCCGGGCCACTTGAGCAACCCCTATTCCTTGCCCCAGGCGCTTGTGGCCACCGGCTACCGCTTCAGCTCCTCGGTGACCGCCAACGACTCGCTCACCCATCTGCCCTTTCAACTTGTTTACGACCGTCGCCAGGTCGCGGAAACGCCCATCTTCGAATTCCCCGTGGCCATTGAGGACGAGGAGAAGCCGCTCCTGCATGAGCGCCTGCCCCAGGCGATCAATCTTGCGCACCAGCTCGCCCGTTACGGTGGCCTGATGAACATCCTCATCCACCCGGACATCCTCGGCCACAAGTTGCAGTTCGAGCGGGAGTTCATCGCCGGGGTGCAGCACTTCGCCTGGTTTGGCACCTTGCGCGAATACGCCGCCTGGTGGACCGCGCGCAACGAGGTGTCCGTGGACACGGAAATCACCGGCGACTCCGCCCATGTCACCATCACGGCTCCGCAGCCACTCAATGGCCTGCCTTTGCACCTCCCGTCCGGTTGGAAGCTGCAAGCGGTCGAGCCAGCCGGGTTGAAGACCACCCACGCCGGCAGCACCGTGGTCATCGAGCAAGTCCCCCTGCGCGTGCGGCTGCACCTCAGGCGTTGATGCCCGACCACATCTGGACCGCGCGGCGGCCAGGCTCGCCGTGAAACTACTTTGCACCTCGGAGCCGCGTCGTTAATGTCCGCCGCAAATTCACCACCACGATATGCCTGACGTGCCCCCCTCTGCTTCGACCCCACCGCAAGTCTCCGACGCTGATGTCGCCGCCATTGACGCGATGCGCACGCTGCACGCGCAGCTCCGCGCCGAGGTCGCCAAGGTCATCATCGGCCAGGAGGCGGTCATCGAAGAGCTGCTCATCGCCATCCTCTCACGCGGCCACGCGCTGCTGATGGGCGTGCCCGGTCTCGCCAAGACCACGATGGTCCAAGCCATTTCCGAAGTGATGAGCCTCCAGTTCAACCGCATCCAGTTCACGCCCGACCTGATGCCCAGCGACATCACCGGCACGGACATTCTCCAGGAGACCGACCAGCCCGGCAAACGCGCCTTCGTCTTCCTCAAGGGCCCATTGTTTTCCAACATCGTCCTCGCCGACGAAATCAACCGCACGCCGCCCAAGACGCAGTCCGCGCTGCTCGAAGCCATGCAGGAGCACAAGGTCACGGCCAGCGGCAAAATCTTCAAACTGCCCGAGCCGTTCTTCGTGCTCGCCACGCAAAACCCCATCGAGCAAGAAGGCACTTATCAGCTTCCCGAGGCGCAGCTCGACCGCTTCATGTTCTTCATCCACGTCCACTACCCGACGATGGAAGAGGAACGTCAAATCGCCCGGGCCACCACCGGGAACGCCCACGCCAAACTGGAGAAGCTCATCACCGGCGAGCAAGTCCTCGCCTTTCAGCAGCTCATCCAGCGCGTGCCCGTGCCCGACCACATCTACGACACCGCCGTGGACCTCGTCCGCATGACCCGCCCCGCCGACGAATCCGCACCCGCGTGGGTGAAGAAGTGGGTCACCTGGGGTGCCGGCCCGCGCGCCGTGCAGTATCTCATCCGCGGCGCGAAAGCCCACGCCGTCCTGAACGGCAGCTACCTCGTCCGCATGGAAGACATCGAAGCCGTCGCCCAGCCCGTCCTGACGCACCGCATCCTGACCAACTTCCAGGCGCAGACCGAAGGCATGACAAGCCCGAAGATCATCGAGCGGCTGCTGGGGGAACTGCGCGGGAAAGCAGGCGGCGGGAAGCACTAGCTTTCACTTCGGTCGCGAAGGCAGCCCGCCGGAAACTTGACTCACCGGAACACGAGGCAGACTCTTTCCCCATGAAGACCGCCCCGCACAAAGCCCCGCGCAGGAAGGTGTCGAAGTCCTCGCCCCGTCCCAAACCACCGGTAAAGTGCCCGGACTTCGAGCGGGAGTTGAAAGCCATCTACGGCAACAAGACTTTCGACCACCTGTTGGCGCGCTATGACGAAGCTGTATTTTGACTTCACGTTCATCATCCGACTCGTGTTACGCACCCAAGGTTCCCGACTGGCAAGTCAGACGCTTTCGCCCTTCACTCCGCCCTTTCAGTTGAACGACCTGTTGGTGCTGCAAGTGGAGAACTTCCTGAGCCAGACCGCTCTCCGCGAGCCGCGCAGCGGGGCCATGGTCGGGCAAGGCCGGGCGCTTTGGCATCGGGAACTCAGCGAGCTGGTGTTTCAGGTCACTCCGGTTGACTGGAGCGCCGCCTGCCGGGCAGCGACAACCCTCAACCGGGAAGCGGGAGCTTGGCCGGGCACTCCCTTGGCGCTGCTCCACATCGCAGCAGCCACCCAAACCGGTGCGACTCATTTCTTCAGTTTCGACACTCGGCAGCGGGCCATGGCTGCTAACTGTGGTTTCACCGTCCTTCCCGCAACCATCGCGTGAGCACCCCCGACGCCAAACCCCACTCCTTCCTCGACGCCGCCGTGCTCGCGCAGCTCGCGCTTCGCGATGGAGGGCAGCGTCTCGGGCCATCACAAAAGCCCGCATGGTGGCTCCAGCGTCGAGTTCGCCGAGTAGCGCAGCTACGTGCCGGGGGATGACCTGCGCCGCCTCGACTGGCGTGTGCTGGGCCGCACCGACCGCTACTACATGAAGAAGTTCGAGGCGGACACGAACCTCCGCTGCTGCCTCATCCTCGACGCCAGCGCCTCGATGGCCTTCGCGGGCAAGACCGGCCCGAGCAAGTTCGCCTTCGCGCGCCAGCTCGCCGCCACGCTCGCCTACCTCGCCGTCCAGCAAGGCGACGCCGCCGGCCTCTACAGCGTTGGCGAAAACGCACCTCACGAGCCCGACCGCTGGACGTGACTTCTACTCGCCAGCGTCCGTTGGTCCAGACATGGTTCGCCTCACATGAAAGTCGCATTCTTCCGCCTGCTCCTCGTTGCGCTCCTGTGCGTGCTATCTGGCCAGTCCCGCGCGGCCATCGCCGGCAAGCGCCCGAACATCGTCTTCTTCTTCACCGACGACCAAGGCTACGGCGATGTCTCCGCGCACGGCAACCCGTTGCTCAAGACGCCGTATCTCGACCGCCTCCATCGCGAGGGCGTGCGCTTCACCGACTTCCACGTCAGCCCCACCTGCGCGCCCACGCGCAGCGCACTCTTCACGGGCCGGCACGAGTTCAAGAACGGCATCACGCACACCATCCTCGAACGCGAGCGGCTCACGCTCAAGGCCACGACGCTCGCCCAAGTGCTCCAAACCGCCGGCTACACCACGGGCATCTTCGGCAAGTGGCACCTCGGCGACGAAGCGGAATACCTGCCCAGCCGCCGCGGCTTCAACGAGATGTTCATCCACGGCGCGGGCGGCATCGGGCAAAGCTACCCGGGCAGTTGCGGCGACGCCCCGGGCAACAAGTATTTCGACCCCGCCATCCTGCACAACGGCAAGTTCGTGAAGACCAAGGGCTACTGCACCGATGTCTTCTACGGGCAGGCGACCCAGTGGATGGACGCGCAGCGCAAGGCCGGCAAACCCTTCTTCTGCTACATCCCCTCGAACGCCCCGCACGGTCCCTACATCGCCCGCCCCGAGGACAAGGCACTATACGACGGCAAAGCCCCCAACGACCAGGCCGCCAGCTTCCTCGGCATGGTCCACAACATTGACCAAAACATCGGCAAAGTGCTGGCCAAGCTCGACGAATGGGGCATCGCGAAGGACACGCTGGTCATCTTCATGAACGACAACGGCGGCACCGCCGGCGTGCCCGTGTGGAACGCCGGGATGCGCGGCAGCAAGGGTTCTGCCTGGCTCGGCGGCACCCGCGCCAGCTCCTTCTGGCGCTGGCCCGGCACGCTTCAGCCCGCCGACTGCGGCACGCTCGCGGCGCACATTGATTTCTTCCCGACCATTGCCGAAATCGCTGGTGCCAAGATTCCTGAGGCCGTCAAACCGCAGGTTGAAGGCCGCAGCCTCGTGTCGCTGCTGGAGAAGCCGACCGGCACATTGCCCGACCGCATCCAAGTCACCCACCTTGGCCGCTGGCCGAAGCACGCGGACCCGAACCAGTCGAAATACGCCATGTGCAGTGTGCGGAACACGCGCTGGCAGCTCATCTCACCCAACGGCGGCGCGCAGCCCAAGTGGCAGCTCTACGACGTGAAGGCCGACCCCGGCCAGCAGACCGACGTCGCCGTCCAGAACCCCGAGGTAGTGAAGCAACTCGCCGCTGCCTACGACCAGTGGTGGACCGACGTGCAGCCGCTGTTGGTGAACGAAAAGGTCGTTGGCCCGAAGCTCAACCCGTTCGCGGAAATGTATTGGAAGCAATTCGGCGGTGGCCCGACCGAGGCCGATTACGCCCGCATGGACCCCACCAAGTCCTGGCCCGCGCCGAATGCGGAAGGCAAGAAGAAGAAGGCCAAGTAGAACGAGCGCTCGTGCCGGCGGTTTGCAACCGCCGTGTTGCACATTGGTTGGGCGACTGCGTTACCACTATGGTTCGCCGCCCGACGGCGGTTACAAACCGCCGGCACCCCTTACGGCCCCACCACGCGCACCCGGTAGAAGCGACGCGGCAGGCTGGCGGGGGAGCCATCCAGCACTTCAAACGCCCCGCTCGGCGCGCTGTTCGTCACCACGGCGTTCCACTGTGTCAGGTTGGTGGAGACTTCGATCGCGTGGCGCACCGCCTGCTCCGCCTGCACTTGGAGGCGCAACTGCCCGTCCACCTGCCGGGCAACGGAGACCAGCGATGGCACGGCCACCGGGGCATCACCGCTGATCGTGTAGTTGTCGAAGACGAGGAAGTTGTCCCCGGCCGCACCTGGCGTGCGAATGGCCCAGACCGCATCCACATCGCCGAGGTTCAAGGCGGCATTGGTCGTCGTAATGGGCAACGGGCTCGTCAGGGCAAACCCATCCAGCGCGGCCTGCCAGCGGTTGCGGCGGAAGTTCATGGTGATGGCCAGCTCATGAACCGCGTCGCGCGTGAACTGAAAGCCCGTGGCGACAAAGCCCCCGCCATCATCCAGCACGTAGCTGATGGCCTCGGTCGAGTTGTCAAAATCCAGCGTGAAGAGCCGCGAGCCGTTCGTGTTGTAGATGCTCCAGCGAAAATCATCCCGCCGGCCGTTCGAGGAATCCGCCACCATCATCGTGACGGAAAACGTGACCACGCTGAGGTTCGTCGGCACTGGGGCGAAGTTAATCGGGCGCCACACGTTGAGAAACTCACCGGCACCCGTCGGCCGCGTGAAGCCGATGTAAGCCTGCTGCCCCTGCCCGGAGATGAAGTTACTGACCAAGCCATTGCCGCCGCTGCCTTCCTGGACCCAGTTGTTCTGTCCGCTCAACGAGAAATTGGCGTTGTAGCCCTCATGTCCCTCGAAGGTGGTGCGGTAGATGAGCGTGGCGGCGGGCACGGAAAGCACAGTGGCAAACAACGCGAGCAGACCCACGCATACCAGACTGCCCCGTGAACCGCCCGTGGAGGGGACACTCTTGTCCCCTTTGTCCAAGGTCGAGCACGCGGTCAAGGGGGACAGAAGTGTCCCCCCCACGGCGCTCCGCCTCGCGGTCTCAATGCGCATCTTCGTCAGCTCGTTCATAGTGCCAGGTTCAAAACCATGCTCGGGCGTTGGTTTCGACGGAGTGAAACCGCGTTGCGCCCATCAGTATTTGTGCTGACGCGGTTGATTTTGGCGTTGCCAAGTGCCGCTGCTCATCCTGATCGGGAATACTTTGAGTGAATCGCGCAGGCGAACTCTTGGTTGCGTTCTCCCTCCCGGTCCTCTCTCGCTGGGAGAGAATCCACGGCTCGCCAACAGCCACGATTTCGGCCCCTGAACCCGGACAGGGAACGGGCAGGAAGATTTCCCATCCCATTTTCTTGACCCGAATCTTTCTGACCCAATCCGGCGTGAGGGAGAACGACTACCCAGCCTGACCTCGCTCCATTTTACCGGACTATTCAAGGGCGGGCATTACTTCGCCTGCAAATACTCCGGCACCTTGATGTCCGCGCTCTTGATGGCCGGCTCGTTGCCGCGCCAGAGGAAGCCGGCCTGCTCGAACTCGCCGCGATTGGCCTGGAGATGGGCCAGCAGGCGGCGGGCGAGCTGGCGGTTGGGGGAAAGCTCCCGCACGGCGAACGGCTGCACGGCCTTCGCGCCCTCGTGCTTGATGGGGAAGAACTCCAGATGCTCCGCCTGCGGAAGGGCGTTCACGCGATAGACAATGGCCGCGTCCAGCCCGCCCGCCCGCATCTGGTTGATGAGGAAGTCCGCCGTGGGCACCTCCACCACCACGTTCTTGCGCACCGCGTCGAGGAGCCCGGTCTGCTTCAACATGCCGCGCGTCATGTAGCCGAGCGTGCTCTGCTCCGCGTTGCACAAGCCCACCTTGAGCCCGGGCAGCGCCAGGTCCGCCAGGGTCTTCACGCCATGCGGATTGCCCTTGCGCACCGTGATGCCGATGTCCGTCTCCGTCAGCATCACGGCCTCGGGAAACTGCGCGGCCACGGGCGGCACGAAGCACAGGTCACACGCGAAGTAGGCGTCCGGGAAACGCGGCGCGTTCGCGTCCTTCATCGTCTTCATCGTGGCGCAGAGCACGCCGCAGCCATTGAACACCGTGGTCACGTTCACCCCCTCGCGATCGGCGAACTGCTTGAGCAGCTTCTCAATCGCCAGCCGGTTCACGCCGCCGCTGTAAAGAATCAACTCCGGCTTCTCCGCCCATTTGTCCCCTTCCGCGAGCTGGAAGCCATGGGCCTTGAAGACCGCGCCGCCCTGCTCGGGCGCGCTCAGGTAGCGCGCGAACCGCAAGGCCGCCGTGGGCTGGGTGCAGAAGGCCAGCACGGCGGCGCTCGCATTCTCAACATGGCCTTTCAACTCCGGCACCACGATCGCTTCCACGCCCTTGAACTGCGGCACGGTGGCATCCCACAAGATGGCGGCGTCCACCGCGCCCAGAGAAAGGTCGGCGGCGACCTCCGTGACGGTCGGCTTCATCACCGTGGCGCGGGCGACGAGCTTGGTCCACGTCTCGCCCAGCGCCTTCTTCGTCACGCGCGAGATGCTCGCGGCATCCGGGTTGGTCAGGGCGAGTTTCACGTCGTCACGCAGCAAATCGGCGACGCCGCGGATGTTCTTCAGATTGCCCGCGCGCACGGCGATGACGGGATGCTGGCGCACGAGCGGCAGCACCTCGCGCACGAGCTCGAACTTCCGCGCGTCCGCCAGCGAGCCGTCGTCCGCCGCGATGAAGAGGTCGCCCTGCTTGGCCACGCGCAAGTTGCTGAGGAGCCCGCCGGTGGGTCCGTATTGCAGCCGCACCTCGACGCCAAACTCAGCGCGATACTTCGCCGCGACCGCCTCGACCGGCTGCTTCAGCCCGGCGGCGCAATACACCGTGAGCGCGGTCTGTCCCCGCGCCGGCGTGCTGCCCCGCTGAAGCAAGGCCAGGGCGACAAGGCCAACGGCGAGGGCGAAGAGCAGGGCGGCGGCAGTTTTCACGACAGTGCGGGCCACGATGCCAAAGGCCGGCGACCCGGGGCGATATGAAAAAGCACTCCGTCGGAAGCGATAAGCTTCGCTTGGCGCTGGTCCGGTTTCGGCGGCCCGGCTGGCCGGCGGCTGGCACCACGTTGCGCCCAGCCGAATGAAACCGCTGCCCAGCCCCGCGCGCGCGCCGGGGAGGAGGTGAGGGCCGCGCTGTTGTCTGGGTGGAACGAGCCACCGGCCCGTTGCGGCGGGCGACTCGCCCGCCGCTCACGCTGCGCCCAGCACGACCCAATAAACTCGCCGGTTCGCTGTGCCGAACACGGCCAAGTTGGCCGTTCCACCCGGAAGCGATCGCATACCCCACGGCTACCGGGGCCAACTTTCTGCTCGAAACTAATTCCCCGCTCGCGCGTCTGTGCCGTGACGCAATGCGTTTGATGAAACTTGCCCTCCTCCCCGCCTGTCTGGCCCTGCTGGTCACTTTGACTGCCCAGCCCGCCACCGCCGCCGACTGGCCCATGTGGCGCTTCGATGCGCAACGTTCCGCTGCCTCCCCGGAGGTGCTGCCCGCCCAGCTCCATCTCCAATGGACCCGCAAGTATGCGCCCCGCGTGCAGGTCTGGGACGACCCGCTCAACCACGACCTCATGCCCTACGACCGCATCTTCGAGCCAGTGGTGCTCGGCGAACGCGTGATCCTCAGCTTCAACGACACGGACAAGGTGGTTGCGCTCGACTTGCGGACGGGCAAGGAACTGTGGGCGTTCTACACCGATGGTCCGGTGCGGTTCGCGCCGGTGGCCTGGCAGGACAAGGTCTTGTTCACCAGCGACGATGGCCTGCTCTATTGCGTGGACGCGGCGGATGGGGCGTTGAAGTGGAAATTCCGCGGCGGCCCCTCGGAGCGGAAAGTTCTGGGCAACCAGCGCGTCATCTCTGCGTGGCCGGCGCGCGGCGGGCCGGTGGTGCGGGACGGGCGCGTGTATTTCGCCGCGAGCATCTGGCCGTTCATGGGCACGTTCATCTACTCGCTGGAGGCGGCGACCGGCCGCGTGCTGTGGGTCAATGACAGCACCGGCGCGCAGTTTATCAAGCAGCCGCACAGCGCGCCGTCATTCGCGGGCGTGGCCCCGCAGGGCGCGCTGGCCGCCACGCGGGACGTGCTGCTGGTGCCGGGCGGGCGCTCGGTGCCGGCGGCGTTTGACCGGCAAACCGGCGCGTTTCTCCATTTTCAAATCAGCACCGTCGGCAAGGGCAACGGCGGCTCCTTCGTCGCGGCCAGCGACACGGAATACTTCGTCCACACACGGCAGCGCGGCGTGCGCAACTACGAGTTGAAGACCGGCAAGACCGGCAAGTTCACCGGCAACGAACCGGTGCTCGACGGTCCTGTCTTCTACAGTTACGTGACCAACAAAACCGGTGCTTTGCTCCAGGCCATCACCGGCACGAACGTGACTTGGGAGTTCAAGGCCGATGCGTCCGGCGACCTCATCAAGGCCGGCCGCCGCCTCTACGCAGCGGGCACCAACGCCGTCCGGGCCATCGAGCTGCCGAGCGGTTTGCGCGGCGCACGGGTGTCTTGGACGCATCCGCTGCCGGGCGGCACGCAGCGGCTGCTGGCGGCCAACGGCATGTTGCTGGCCGTGACGCTCGATGGCCGCATCCTCGCGTTTGGCGCGGAGAAGACGAAGCCCGTCACGCTCGCGGACAAGCCGATCGCACCCAAGCCCGCCGCACCGGTGGTCGCGCAGGCCAAGGCCATGCTGGCGGCAGCGCACGTGACCGATGGCTACGCACTGTGCTTCGGCGCGGAAGACGGCGCGTTGCTGGAAGCGCTGGTGTTGAACTCGAAGCTGCACCTCGTGGCCGTGGACCCGGACGCGGCGAAGGTGGACCAGCTTCGCCGGCGCTTCGATGCGGCCGGGCTTTATGGCAAGCGCGTCACGCTGCACGTGGGCGACCCCGTGAAGTTCAAAGCCCCGCCCTATCTCGCGAATCTCATCGTGGTGGGCGGATCGTTCGCACCGGAGCTGCGCAATCCGGCGGTGCTGCGCGCCGCCTTTGATTCGCTGCGGCCTTATGGTGGCGCGCTGTGGCTCCCGCCGGCAGGCGAGGCGCAGGCGGAGTTTCAACGGCTTGTTGGCGAAACGAAGTTGGAGCAGGCCAAGGTGCAGACCGCCGACACGCACCTCCTGATCACCCGCGCCGGGCCATTGCCCAACGCCGCCGACTGGACGCACCAGTATGGCGACATCGGCAACACGGTGAAATCCGACGACGCCCGGGTCCGCGCGCCGCTCGGCCTGCTGTGGTTTGGCGGCAACTCGAACCTCGACGTTCTCCCCCGTCACGGCCATGGCCCGCCAGAGCAGGTCGTCGGCGGCCGGGTGATTTTGCAGGGCATGGACAGCTTCAGCGCCCGCGACGTTTACACCGGCCGGCTGCTCTGGAAAACCGAGTTCACCAACCTCGGCACGTTCGGCATTTACTTCGACAAGAGCTATACGAACACGCCGCTGAGCACGGCCTACAACCAGAAGCACATTCCCGGCGCGAACGGCCGCGGCGCGAACTACGTCGCCACCGAGGACGCCGTGTATGTGGCCGTGGGCAGCGCCTGCCAGGTGCTCGATGCGCGCACCGGCAAGCTGCGCCAGACCATCGCGTTGCCAGTTCCGCCGGCTGGTCAGGCGTTGGGTGAATGGGCCTTCATCGGTCTTTACGAGGACGTGCTGCTCGGCGGCGATGGCTTCGCGAACTACACGCAAAAGCTCGGCGGCGGCCTCTCCAAGACGAACACCATCGAGGACTTCTCCGCGAGCGCGGGCCTGGCGGCGTTCGACCGTCACTCGGGCAAGTTGCTGTGGCGCGTGCCGGCGCGGCACAGCTTTTTGCACAATGGCATCGTCGCCGGCAACGGCCGCCTCTACGCCCTCGACAAGCTGCCGAAGAGCGCCGAGGACAAGCTGAAGCGCCGGGGTGTGCCGGTGCCGACGGATTACTCCATCACCGCGCTGGACGTGCGCACGGGCCAGCCGGTTTGGTCCGCGACCACGAACATCTTCGGCACCTGGCTGAGTTACTCGAAGGAGCACGACGTGCTCTTGCTGGCCGGCGCAAAGGCCACCGACCGGCTCAAGGACGAGGCGGGCGAGGGCATGACGGCGTATCGCGGCACGAATGGCTCGGTGCGCTGGCAGGACTTGCAGCGCAAATACACCGGACCGTGCATCCTGCACCACGAATTGATTCTCACGAGCGCCAACTCCTACCAGGCTTCCAGCGGCGCGTTCAACCTGCTGGATGGCAAGCCCCACCTCGTCTCCAACCCGCTCACCGGCAAGCTCGAACCGTGGCGGGTCTCCCGCGCTTATGGCTGCAACAACATCGTGGCCAGCGAGAACCTGCTCACCTTCCGCTCGGGCGCAGCGGGCTTTTACGACCTGCTGTCCCAGAGCGGCACCGCGAGCCTCGGCGGCTTCAAGTCCGGCTGCACGGCGAACCTCGTGGTCGCCAACGGCGTGCTCAACGCGCCGGACTTCACGCGCACGTGCAGTTGCGCCTATCAAAACCAGACCTCGCTCGCGCTGGTCCACATGCCCGAGATGGAGATGTGGACTTACAGCCAGTTTGGTTTGGATGGGCAGGAGGGCGACCGCATCACCCGCATCGGCATCAACTTCGGCGCGCCGGGTGACCGCCGCGCGGAGGACGGCACGCTTTGGGTGGAATACCCGTCCGTCGGCGGGGACTCGCCGGGCCTGCCCGTCACCGTTACGGCCAAGGGCACCAATAATTACTACCGCCGGCACGCCTCGCAGTTCAGTGGCGGGGGCGCGGGCGTGCTGCCTTGGGTGGCGTCGTCGGGGCTGCGCGATTGCGAGACCATCACCATCGCGCCGGAACTGGTGCGTCCCAAACCCGCGAAACCAGCGCGCACGAAGGAAGACGACGAGGACGAAGGTCGTGACCTGCTGAAGACTGGTGCGCTGCTCGACATCCTCGAAAAGCGCGCCACAAACACCCTTGCCACCAGCGTGCCGGCGAAACCCGCGCCGCCCCGCCCTCCGCCGTCGCCCGCGCCCTACACCGTGCGCCTGCACTTCGCCGAGCCTGATGATCTGCCGCCCGGTCAACGGGTGTTCAACGTGGCGCTGCAAGGCCGCCCGGTGCTGGAGCAGTTCGACATCGCGCGGCAGGCCGGTGAGCAGGGCCGCGGCCTGGTGCGGGAGTTCAAGGGGATCGTCATTGCGAAGGATCTGAAAATCACCTTCACCCGCGCGCCGGGAACCAAGGCCGGTCCCGTCTTGGCGGGCGTGGAACTCCTCGCCGAGCAACCGCTCGCGGCAAAATGAGTGCGAACCGCCATCAGCCGAAGGACTCGTGGCCCGGGGCTGCGTGTCGTCTGGCCATGCCCGTGAGCCGGTCCAAAGGAGGAGCAAGATTAGGATTAGGATTACGAGCACGAGTCCGGGCCGCGGCGTTCCGTCCTGCTCGTAATCCTAATCTTAATCCTAATCCTGCTCCCTCCTCCTCCGGGGCAGGGGCTGCAATCGCGGCCTTTGGGCCGTGGCTTCTCTCCTTCGCCCTCGCCCTCTTTCTCTCCGTCACTTCCACACACGCCTGCTCTGTGCCCGTCTTCCGCTACGCGTTGGAAAAGTGGGCGGCGGACGAGTATCAAGCCATCGTCTTCCATCGCGGTCCGCTCACCGCCGCACAGCAGGCGCTGATGCAGCCGCTCGACGGCGAAGGTCTGTCCGGCCAGCTCCCCGCCAATGTCTCCCTCCAGACCTTGGACCTCGCGCAGAACCCCGACCCCGCGCTGCTGGCCCTGTGGCAGCAGTTGGGCTCGGACACTTTGCCCGCGCTGATTTTGAAGTATCCCCAGAAGTCGCGCCTGTCGGACCAACTGTTCGCGGGGCCGCTCACGGCGGCGGCGGTGCAGCAAGTCCTCGATTCCCCGGCGCGGCGGGAGATCATCCGCCGGATCGCGCAGGGCCAGAGCGTGGTCTGGGTGTTGCTGGAAACCGGCGATGCCACGCGTGACGAGGCCGCCGCGAAGGTGGCCGCGCAGCGACTGGACTACCTCACCACCGTGTTGAAGCTCCCGACCATCGACGCCCAGGACATCGCCAGCGGCCTGGTCTCCGTGCCGAAGGACGGCTTGAAGCTGGCCTTCTCCGTGTTGCGGATGAACCGCAAGGACGCGGCCGAAAGTGTGTTCGCCCGCATGCTGCTGCATTCGGAGCCGGACCTGCTCGATCTCCAAGAACCCATGCTGTTCCCCGTCTTCGGGCGCGGACGCGCGTTGTATGCGCTGGCGGGCAAGGGCATCAATCACGAGACACTCGACGAGGCCGCGACCTTCCTGACCGGCAAGTGTTCGTGCGAGGTGAAAGAGCTCAACCCAGGCGTGGACTTGCTGCTCACGGCGGACTGGGACGGGCTGATCAAGGCCCAGTCGGATGGCGGCGACCGCGCGGCCATGCTACAGCAGCAAGCTGCAGCCGCCGCCACCGCTGCTGCGCCGGAGACAGTGACCATCACCGGCGGACCGGCCCCGGCCCCGGCCCCAACCCAGCTCCCGCTGATCCCCGCTGCGGCCGGCGCGCTGGCGGCGCTGCTGCTCGCAGCCTATTTGTGGCGGCGAAGAAACTAAGGCTTTCCGCTGGTCGCACGGCGGGGAATCCTGTGGTCATCAGCCAGTTCACCAACCGTTCCGCCATGCGCTTCCTCCTCTTCCTCTTTTTAACCTCCTCCTTGCTGGCGGCCGACTGGCCGACCTATCGCGGCGATGCCGGCCGCAGTGGTTACACGCCGGAGACGATTCCCAACGAGCTGCGGCTGCGCTGGACGTTTCGGCCGGGGTTGCCGCCGCAGCCCGCCTGGCCGACCTCCGACCGCATGGACTTCGATCTGGCGTTCCAGCCAATCCTCGTGGGCGACCTCGTGTTGTTCGGCAGCTCGGCGGATGATCAGGTGTATGCCCTGGATGCCCGGACCGGCGCGGTCCGGTGGCGGTTCTTCGCCGGGGGGCCGATCCGGTTTGCTCCGGTGGCGTGGCAGGACCGGGTCCTGGTGGCGAGTGACGACGGCTTTCTCCACGCGCTGTCCTTGGCGGATGGCAAATTGCTCTGGCAGCACCGCGCGGGTCCGGGGCCGCAGCGGGTGATGGGCAACGAACGCATCATTTCGCACTGGCCGGCGCGGGGCGGTCCGGTGGTGTGGCAGGACACGGTTTATTACAGCGGCGGCATCTGGCCGAGCGACGGGGTTTTCCTGCATGCGCTGGAGGCGGCGACGGGCCGGTCGCTGTGGTCGAACCGCGAGTCCGGCGGCATCTTCATGGCCCAGCCGCACGGTGGCGCGCAGGCGGTGAGCGGCGTCGCGCCGCAAGGCTACCTGCTGGCCACGGAGACCTCCTTGATCGTGCCCACGGGGCGCGCGGTGCCGGCGGTCTTCGAGCGCGGCGATGGCACCCTGCGTTACTACCATTTGCAGAAGAACCAGCAACGCGGCGGCACGCGCACGGTGCTCACGGGAACCGCGTTCATCAACGCGGGCTGCCTCTTCGATGTGACGACCGGCGATCTCACCAACCAGCTCGGACTGGGCGCGACCGTGGCGGTGCCGGACGGCGTGGTGCGGGCCGAACGCCGCTCGCTGGCGACGTATCGCTGGCGGGACGTGGAGAAGTTTGACCGCAAGGGCATCGCCACCAAAACCCGTGCCCTGGTGCAGTCCACGGTGACACCGCTGGAGCGCGACGCGCTGGAGTTCATCATCACCGGCAGCGAGGCGGTGGTCGGCAGTGATGGCCAGATCAGCGCCGTGGATTACAACGGCCAGCGCACGCAGTGGTGGAAGCATGCCGTCGAGGGCAAGGTGTTGGGCCTGGCCGCCGGGCATGGGCGGGTGGTGGCCACCACGGATCGCGGGGTGATTTATCTCTTCGATGGCGAGCCCGGGGCGCGGCCAGGTCCGCAGCCCGTCGCGGCGGCGGAACCTCCGCCCACGGACGGTGTGATGGCGGAGGCCAAAGCCATACTCACGGCCAGCGGCCTCACCGCCGGCTACGCCGTTGACTTGGGCGCAGGCCGGGGGGACTTGGCGCTGGCGCTGGCCCGGCAGTCGGAGCTGCACATCCTCGCGGTGGAGCCGGATCCCACGCTGGCTGCCGAGGCGCGGCGACGCATTGCCGCCGCCGGCCTGTATGGCGCGCGCATCACCGTGCTCGCCAGCCCGCTGGCCGCCACGGACCTCCCCCGGCAGTTTGCCAACCTCGTCATCGCCCCGCGCGCCGCATCGGCCAGCATTGCGCCGGCCGTGCTCAAGGAGCTGCAACGCCTCCGCCGTCCGTATGGCGGGATGATTTGCTTCCGCGAGGCCGGCCAGATGCGGGTGGAAAAGGCCGGGCCGCCACCGGGAGCCGGCAGTTGGACCCACCAGAATTCCAACGCGGCCAACACGCTGTGCTCGGACGACGAGGTCATCAAGGGCAAGCTCTCGATGTTCTGGTTCCGCGACGTGGAGTTCGAGGTGGCCAACCGCCACGGGCAAGGGCCCGCCCCGCTGGTCGCCCAGGGTTACATGGTGGTCAGCGGCGTGAACGGCCTGTGCTGTCTGGATGCCTACAACGGTCGCAAGCTCTGGGAGTTTGCCCTCCCGGCCTTCCTCGCTGACTACGATGGCATCCATCACGACGTGGGCGTCGGTGACACCGGTGGGCCGTTCTGCATCGGCGCGGACTCGGTGTTTGTGAAAAGCGGTCCGCGCTGCCTGCGCCTGGACCTGGCCACCGGCCGGCTGTTGCGCGAGTTCACCACGCCCGTCGCCGCGGACGCCACCCATCGCAACTGGGGTTATCTCGCCTTTGAGAACGGGCTCCTGTTTGGGTCCGTCGAGAACTCCGCCCACAACGTCAGCCCGCGTTACCAGCTCACCGGGCTGCGCACCGAGTCCACGCTGTTCTTCGTCCTGGACCCCGCCACCGGCGCGGTGAAGTGGCAATACCGGCCGGCCGGCTCCATCCGGCACAACGCCGTGGCCATTGCCGGCAACCGCGTGTATTTGATCGACCGTCCCATCGTCGAGGCCGACCGCGTCATCGCTCCCAAGCGCACCGGTCGGTCGGCGCCGAAGCTGTCGCCTGCCCAGATGCCGCAGGGCACGTTGCTGGCCTTCGACGCCGCCACGGGCAAGGAGCTTTGGCGCAACGCGCAGGACATTTACGGCACGCAACTGGCCGTCAGCACCAAGCATCAGGTGCTGCTCATGAACTACAAGGCGGTGCGGCACAACTTCTTCGAGGTGCCCTCCGAAGTTGGCGGTCGGCTGACGGGCATTGACCTCGCCTCGGGCAAACGCCTGTGGGATCAGGAGGCCAAGTATCAAACCCGGCCGTTGATCAACGACGCGACCATTTATGCGCAGGGCGGCGCCTGGGATCTCCGGACCGGCTCCGTGCTGCCATGGGAGATGAAGCGCTCGTATGGCTGCGGCCAGATCTCGGGCAGTCGCCATCTGATGCTCTTCCGATCCGCCACGCTCGGCTACCTGGACCTCACCCGCTCCGCCGGCACGGAGAACTACGGCGGCATGCGGCCGAGCTGCTGGATCAACGCCATTCCGGCCGCCGGGCTGGTCCTCGTGCCGGATGGATCCTCAAAGTGCCATTGCAGCTACCAGATGAAGGCCTGGTTTGCGTTGCAGGGCGAAACGCCGTGACGCAGCCCCAGCCGGCTCAAGGCCGGCCGGACTGCCGCAGCCAGACGCCCATCACCACCGCGAAGCCCGCCACAATCCACATCAGCGGCCACGGTCGTTCGGGCGAAGAGGCAGAATCTCCCGTGGTGCCCAGTTTGGCTCCGCCAGACACGAGCACGACTTCCGGCTCACTCGTGGGGCTGGTCGGCACGTTCGAGTTAATTCTCCCTGTCGGTTCAACCCGAGTGCTTTGCGCCTTCTCAGCCGCAGCGCGCAACTCCTCTGTCCAGTTCACGTTCATGAGCATGTCCCAGCCGGGGTTCTGGCGCTTCACCTGACAGGAGCACGCGCCGAGGAGGAAGAGGCTGGCCTCCTCGATCTCCGCGTCGCCGAAGTCCTCAGCAGGCCAGGCCCCGAGCACGCGACCGCGACCAAACACCGCCGCGAGCCACGCGCCTGATTGCAATTCAGCGGCGGGCTTCGGGCCGGCGAGCATTTTGAGGAGGAGGGATTCATCGCTCGTGCCGGCGACTTGCAGTCGCCGCCCGTTGCTTCCGTTCTCTGCGTTGCTGTCGTTCGCCAAAGACGGCGATTGCAAATCGCCGGCACGGGGGACGCGCAGCAGCGAGAACTTCACGCGCAGCGCGGGGCCGGGGCCGAGCTTGCTGGTCGGGTCATTCGGATCAATGCGCGGAAGGATGGCGACCTGCTCCAGGTAGCGCAGCCGCTTCTCGACGCGCGTGGCGATGGCGTCGTCCTCCGCCTTGTTGCCCGACTCCGCGAGCACCCACACAACGGATTCGCCAGCGAGAACGCGACGGGCGATTTCTTTGCGCGCGGGTGAGTCGGTGAGCGCAGCGAGGCTTGCGGGCGTGAGCGTGCCGGTCCAGACGACAGGCGACTTCGCCTCCTCGGGATGCGGGACGAGCAGGCGCGCTTCCGTGCCGGAGCCGGGCTTGGCTTCGAGATTCACCGGCGAATCGGTGCCGAGTGTGCGGAAGAAGTCGGCGAGCTTCGGGTCGCTCAACGCGCTGGCGGGGAACTCCAGCCGGAAGGCGTCGGCCTGCCAGCGGTCCAGCGCGTAGCGGAACACCGGCACGGTGCAGCATTCGGCGGCGTGGGCGGTCAGCAGACCGAGCACCCACGCGAGCGTCCAGACCGGAGCAGGCAGATTGCGCACGCAGCATCGGTAGCACGGGGGGCGCTGGGCGGAAAGCCCCTTCCGTGGGGCACGCGGTCTCGCTCACACCACCACGGTGGGCGGATACTCGAAGCGGGTGGCGACGTCGTAGATTTCGCGGCAGCGGTCGCAAAGACCGTGGGCGGGCTGCCAGCCGGGGAACTGGCGCGCGATGGCGGCGCGGGCGGAGCTGGGAAGGTCAGCGGCTTCGGCCCAGTCGAAGGTCGGGAATTCGCAGAGGGGACACGGCGCGCCGGGCAGCGGCTGCTGCGCGTGCTGGAGGTCGCGCGGGTCGCTGGCGAGCGCGAGCAGGTCGGCGTGGCGCGGGGCGTCGGTGAACCAAAGGCGGTCGAAGACTTCGCGGCGCTTCGGCTCGGGCCAGAAGCCGTAGGCGCGGTGGAACGCCGACTCGTGCCGGTCACGCACGGCGGAGTCCGCACGGCCGGCGCGAGCGAGCCGACCGTCAATGGTCAGCGCCCAGAGCAGGCGGTAGCGCTCGCGCACGAGGCGTTGCGGCGTGGGCACGGGGCCGGTGAGCCGCAGGTCCGGCGAGTAGCCGAACGCGGGGTCGAGCATGTCGGTGATGTGCGCCAGTTCGTGGCGGAGGAAGGGCGTGAGGCGCGCGGTGTCCGCAAGTCGCTCGGCACGCAGCGCCACGACGCCGTGGCGACGTCCGTCTTCGCGCACGAACAGCTCGGCGCCCTCGTCCTTCGCGGTGGTGGCCCGCCGCCACGCGAGCAGATCCAACGCGTCGAGCAACGGGAATTCCTGCACCACGCGCTGCAGCGCGGCCTCGTGGCCCCACTCGCGGAAGCACGCGAGATGGCAGTGATGGAAGGCGGCGTTGCGCGCGTCGGGGTCGGGCACGTCGTAGCAGCGGTCGCGCGCGGCCTCGTAGCGGCGGACTTGCGCCGGACCGACACCGGCCTGCCCGCGCGCGGCGCAGAGAACCACGACGGACTCGACCAGCTCCTCGTCGTAGCTTTGGCGCACGGAGGTCACTTGCGGGTGATGGCGTCGAACTCGGTGTCCACGAACGCCTGCATGGTCTGCGTGCGGACGTTGCCCAGCGCGGCGAGCTCGGTGAGCAGGTGGAGGATTTTGTGTTCGCTGTCGGCGCGCAGGATGAGCACGCCGTCGTAGCCGCCCATCGTCCAGTATTGTCCCTCGACAGTGACGCCGGTCTTGTCCGCCAGCGCGTCAAACTTGTGCGCGCGGGCGGTGGACTGCTTGACGTTGCGGGCTCCCTTCTCAGTGAAGCGGAGCAATGTGATGTAACGGGCCATGGGAGTTCCTTTCGCTTTGGTTTAGGTGGTTTCAGCCAAGTCTGGGGCGGCTGCGCCGGGGAGATGTCCGGCCAGACCGCAGGAATCGCAGAGGCGCTCGATGGCGTCGTTGACGGGCCGCAGCGCAAGGTCTTCGCCGCCGGGCGTGACGCCGTGGCGTGCGCATTCGGCACGGATGAAATGACCGGCAAACGCGGCCAGCGCGCCGAGTGCGGTGCCGGCGGCGCGGCGCGCGAGGCGCAACGCAAAGGCCGGTGCCCAGCGGCCGAGATGCTCGCGGAGGAACTGCCGCTGCGCGTCGCGGAGAAGGGCCAGCTCATCGTCGTCCTCTTGATGCTCGAGGGCAAAGGCCTCCTTCGCGGCGAGCACGCTGAGGAACTCCAGCTCGATGCTCACGTGGTCGAGTCGCTCGCCGGCGTCGCCAGCCAACTCGAGGCCGAAGGCGGCGTAGAACGCGCAGAGGTCGGCGAGGCGATGCGGCTGGAAGAGCGGGTCGGCGTTGAGGTCGCGATACTCGATCTCGTTGAGCGGACAGTCGCCGCGCACGGTGTGGCCGAAGCACGCGACGCACGTGGCGGAGTAGTCATCGAAGGATTCGCGGAGCAGCGCGGCGTGCCAGTCGGCGGCGAGTCCGGCGAGGGCGTCGTCACCGAGCGCGGTGGCGGCCTGACCGAGGCTGGCAAGCGTTTCGTCGCGGCGGAGCAAAGCCAAGGATTCTGGCTCGGGGTCTTCAAAGGCCTTGGCCAGGACGCGATGGAGAAAGGCGCGGGCGACGGCGAGGTCAATGGACTGTTGAAGCGATAGCCCGGTAGGAGCCGACGTAAGGAGGCTCTGACTAATCTCGGTTACTGAATGAGCCTCCTCACCTCGGCGGCTGCTGGGTGGGCGGTAGTTGCCGAAGATGGAGCGGCGCGTGGCAGGGACCGTGGGCGAATCGCAGAGGTTGGGCAGGCCGGGCTTCATGGTCAGATGGAGTTGGCGTGCTGGCTGGGACGGATGTGGAACGGCTCCTCGACCTTGGTCTCGACGATTTTGGTGCCGTCCTTCGCGTAGCCGATGATGGTGTCGTCGTAGAGCGCGAACTTCTTGCCGCGCACCTCGTTCTCGAAAACCTTGGGGCCTTCCTTGATTTCGTAGCGCGCGCAGATGCGGCTGTCCTTGCCGAAGAGCTGCAGCACGGCGAGCAGTTCGCGGTCGGGCGCGGCGTAGCGCTCGATGGCCGCGTCCACGCCGGGGCCGAACATCTGCTTGAGATACGGGCGCGGCACCCAGCGCGGCGGGATGTAGTAGCCGTTGGGCTCGGTGCCGAACTGCGGATAGAGCGGCAGTGCGACCTTCGCGACGTGGATGAGATAGTAGAGCGGGTTGTAGCGGTCCTCTTTCCAGGTGCCGTCGGGATTGAGCTGCACAAGGCCTTGCAACCGGATGTGCCCGACGCACGCGGCCATGCAACGCGTCTGCATGGGCAGCCCGCCGCCTTGCTGGTCGCGGCCCTCGACGCGCGGGAAGCAGCCGATGCACTTCTCGCTCGTGCGCGTGGTGCCGCGGTAATAGGTCTTCTTGTAGGGACAGGCTTCGAGACACTTGCGGTAGCCGCGGCAACGCTCCTGATCCACGAGCACGATGCCGTCCTCGGGCCGCTTGTAGATCGCATTGCGCGGGCAGGCGGCGAGACACGCGGGGTAAGAGCAATGGTTGCAGAGCCGCGCGAGGTAGAAGAACCACGTCTTGTGCTGCTGCGCGGTCTCGCCCTGCTGGAAGGCGAGCTGGCCGCGCGCGCTCTTCTCGTTGCCGGCAGGGTTGTCCTCGAAGCGGTTGGGCGCGGACCATTCCTCGGACGTGGGCAGGTAGCCGAGCACGCGGTTCGCGCCGTCGGGACTGATGGTGTTCTTCCCGGCTTCGAAGACGGTCTTGCCCTTGAACTGGCCGTAGGGAGCCTTCCCGTCCTGTGGCGTGCCGTTCCAAGTCTGGCCGCCGGGATTGGCCTTCTCGAGCTGGTCGAGCGTCTTCACATCCCAGTGGTGCGGGTAGCCGCCGTAGGGTTTGGTCTCGACGTTGTTCCACCAGATGGCTTCCTGGCCCTTGGAGAAAGTCCACGTGGACTTGCAGGCCATGGTGCAGCTCTGGCAGCCGATGCAGCGGTTGAGGTTGAAGACGAACGCGAACTGCTGCTCGGGGAACGCCGCGTCGTAGGGGAACTCCATCTCGCGACCGAGTTGCCAGTTGAAGACGTTGCTCATGGGTCGGGTGGGTTAGAGGTGGAGGGGCGGGACGGGGTTGCCGAAGGGGTCAACGGGCAGGCGTGCCTCCGCATCTGCGGCGGCGGAACCACAATCACCGGAGCCGCAGGTGCAGGTGTGGGCTGCGGACGGCTCAGGCGCGGGCGGCACGAACGCATCGGGCATCTCGCAGAGGTTCAGCCGCTCGGGCGGCGCGGACGGTGCTGGCCAAACCACGTCGCGGCCCCAGCGCGCGAAGACATCGCCGATGACTTGCTTCACGAAGGCCTCGCCCTTGTTTTGCAGCACCATGTTCAAGCCGAGGTAGTGCGGGTTGCGGAACATGGCGAGGAGCTGCTTGTGGTTGTAGCCCAACCGCAGGAACTCCTCGGTGAAGCACTCGGCCATGGCGAGCGACGTGTCCTCGTCGGTCATCAACGCGACGCCGTTCAGCTCGAACGGGTCCTCGAAGTCGAATTCATCCTTGGGCATGGCGGGTTGGGGTTGGGGTGGAGTTGGCGTTTGCCACCAACGGGCCGTGAGTGATAGCTTCCGAGCATGAAGACGCTTTCGGTTTCCGTGGAGGACACGGTCTGGCAGCGGGCGAGCAATGCCGCTGCGGCCAAGAACACGACGCTCCACCAGATGGTTGAGGGCTTTGTGATGCAAGTCGCCCAGACGGGACCGTTAAATGAAGAAGAGGACCGGAAGAACCGCGAAGCCCTTGTGGAAGCCTTGAGGAATTGCGGCGCGGTCGTCGGTGAGCGACCCACGCGTGAGCGAACCTACAGTGACCGACGCTTTCATCGACACTAACGTCCTGCTCTACGCGGCCTCGACCGCGCCGGAGGAGGCCGCCAAGGCGAAGGTCGCCTGCACGTTGATTGAGTCGTCGCGGTTTGCGGTCTCCGTTCAAATCCTCCAGGAGTTTTACGTCAACGGCACGGGCAAGCTGGCGCGAAAAATCCCCACTGACCGGTTGGAATTGGTGCTCGCATTGCTCCGCCAACGACGGGTTGAACCGCTCACCATGGAACTGTTCGAGGAGGCCCTTCGCATCCGCGCCCGGTTTCAACTGTCCTACTGGGACGCCGCCGTTGTCGCGGCGGCAAAACGGACCGGAGCCAAGCTGATTTACTCCGAGGACCTCGCGCATGGGCAGTTCTACGACGGTGTTCAAGTCGTGAACCCGTTCCTCGGGGTGCCGACCAGCTGAGACTTGGGTTTTCGGTTTCGCGCGCATCACTCGAAGCTCGCCTTTCCGCCGCCGCTGCTGCCGAGCGCGCCGGCGAGGTATTTCTTCATCGTGTCGTTCTCGCCGCCGGGGGACATCCCATCGGTGCCGCCTTTCCACGCGCCGCGTCCGCCGAGGCCGCCGTCCTCGGCCTTGGTGATGCGCACGAGGCATTCCTTGGGCACGGTGTTGACGGCGTGGTTGTCCGCCTCGCCGCCGAAGATGAAGGTCATGCTGGTCTTCTGCTTGTGGAAGAGCGTGTCCGTCTGGTGCATGGGCATGTGCCAGTTGCGGTTGATGCTCTGCTGTGAGCCGAAGCGGAAGTTGGAGATGTAGCCGTCCTCGGTGAGCGAAAGACCGTCGGGTCGGGTCTGCTGG
>Ga0255188_1000154_pt1 | contig 25334 bp, 20 predicted proteins | sample Miss_Cont_RepB_8_FD_188427 | JGI IMG/M metagenome (GOLD analysis project Ga0255188, IMG submission 188427) | Freshwater microbial communities from Mississippi River, Louisiana, United States - Miss_Cont_RepB_8h | ecosystem: Environmental > Aquatic > Freshwater > River | place: USA: Louisiana... | reverse complement strand
GGATGCCATCGGATTTTGCGGCCCCCGTGTAAAGGGCCGCTGCGTTCAACCGCCGGATGCGGAAAACCGCACGTCCGGTGGTGTGGGAGGGTGCCGGGGCGCAATCCCCGGCACCCGACCCGATCGGGGGCCGTGACAAGCTGCGCCCGTTTCTCCCCGGGCGGAGCGTAGTCACCCGGGCAGCGAGATGATTCCGAAACAGCCGAGGAAGGGCGGCTGCAAGCCGCCGCCAGCAGGATTCAACCCCGCGCCGGAATCATCCGCGCGAACTCCAGCCATTGGCGCGTCACCTCCGCACCGGCCTTGAAATCGTAGCCCGGCTTCCAGCCGAGCGTCTGTTTGAGCAGCTCGTTGGAAAACTCGATGGGAAAGGCTTCGAGGCGGATGCGGCTGGGATTGGGCATCGGCACGCCGGGGCCGGTGCTGGCGCGTGGACGCGGGGACATCTTCGCCTTGAACGCGAGCACCTTCTCCTCGCCCATCTGCGACTTCACCGTTTCCTTCGCCCACACGATGGCCGACTTCACGGCGGGGATTTTCCCGAACTGCCGGTGCAAGTCCGGCGAGACGACGAGCTTGGCGGCGGCGGTCACGTTGGACTTGAGCGTGGGCTTCTGCTTGGCCCAATACGCGCGCAGTTCGGCGGTGTCGAAGTTCACCGTCTCCAGCTTGCGCCCGAGCATCTCGCCGAAGGTCAGGTTCCATTCGCGCCACGTCACGGGCTGGTCGGAATTCACGAAGAACGCCTGGCCGACGCCCTTGTCCGTGGTGAGCGCGGCGTGGATGGCCGAGCAAACGTCGTCCACCATCACGGCGTTGCAGACCCACTTGCCCTCGTCGAGCAGGCCGATGACGCCGCCCTTGGCCTGCTGCACCGCCGCGATGACGAAGCCGCCGTAGGGACCGTAAACCACCGTGGGCCGCAGGATGATCGCGGGCAGGCCGTCGCGCTCGATGGCCTGGCGCACGAGCAGTTCCTCTTTTGCCTTCGAGACAACGTAGGTGCTCTCGTCGCGGCGGACGATGGGCGCGGTGGCTTCGCGGCAGCTCTCCGGGCCGGGGTTCGAGCCGTGGACGGACATCGAGCTGATGTGGACAAAGCGCTTCACCTTCGCGCGCAGCGCGGCGGCGATGACGTTGGCGGTCTCCTTCGGGGCCTTGTCGTCCTCGCCGTGCGCGAGGTGGACGAGGGCGTCGCAGCCTTCGAGGGCCTTCACGATGGTGTCCACCTTCGTGAGGTCGCCGGGAATCATCTCGGAGTCGAGCCGGGCGATGCGCGTGGCGTGGGTGTAATTGCGCACCAGCGCGCAATACGGCAGCCGCCAGTGCAGCTTGAGCCGCTCGCACAACCGCGTGCCGATGAAGCCCGTCGCGCCGGTGAGGAGAATCTTTGTGGGCGTCATGTGCAGGAAGGGGAGTTTACCGGTTCATCCACGGCTGCTTCATCGGCGTGCGGGCGGCGTTGGCGCATTGTGGAGTGCGGTGACTTGTCACCGCTTTTCCAAGGCGACTCGTCGCCGTCGAAGGCCAACAGCGATTGAGAATGTCGGGCCTTCTTCGGCTGGCGCGAGCCGTGGCGGCGGCGGCGAAGGCTCGCGCTTCCGACCACGACGGCGGCAAGCCGCCTGCGGAAAGCGGTGACAAGTCACCGCACTCCAAAACCCGGCCGCCCCGCCCCGTCATTGGCCATTGGTCATTCATTACGCATCATTTGTTCATCTCCACCCACGGCTGCTTCATCGGCGTGCGCGCTGCGTAGGCGCGCTCGATGATGGCCAGCGACATCGTGGCGGACTCGGCGGTCACCTTCGGTGTGCCGCGGGTGCGGACGGCACGGGCGAAGTCCTCGATTTGGAGAATATAGGGGTTCGGCGCGGCGCCTTGGTAACGCACACCGAGTTCCAGCGGTTCGCCGCCCACGGTGCGCGTCACGATGAGCGCGTCGGGGTCGAGGTATTTCACCTCCGCCGTGCCGTGGGTGCCGATGACCTTCACGCCGTTCATCAGGCCGTGGGTCCAACTGAAGCTCATGCGGCACGGCACCGCGCGGCCCGCGATGGTGAGCTTGCCAGTGAGGTTCGCGTTGCACTCCACGCCGCCGAAGGAGTCGTCCTCGTAGGCGATGTCGGTCACGTCGCCGAAAAGGTCCACCACGCGGTCAATGAGATGCACGCCGGAGTCGAAGAACGCGCCGCCGAGGGTGAGCTTCTTGTTGAAGTAGGCGTCGCTGGTCATCACCCAGCCCATCACCGAGCCGGCTTCCGCGATGACTTCCTGAATCTCGCCGATGAGCGGGTCCGCGACGATGCGGCGGAAGACTTCGGCGTTGCGGTTGAAGCGCGTGACGAAGCCGACGCTCAGAATTCGCCCGTGCTTCTTCGCCGCGTCGCTCATCTGCCGGGCCTCGGCCGTGCTGAGGGCGATGGGCTTTTCGCACAGCACATCTATGCCCATGGCGAGCAGTTCGCAGGTGACGGGCGCGTGGAACTTCGGCGGCACGGCGACCAGCGCGGCGTCCACGTGCCCGGCGAAGTCCTTCACCTCGGCGGTGACGCGGGCGTCGGGCAGACCGTATTCCTGTTTGGCGAGCTGGGTGTTCTTGGTGACGCGGTCGCAGAGGTAGGTGACCTCGACGTGCGACGACTGGATGAAGGCCGGCAGGTGCATCTCGCGCGTGACCGCGCCGCAGCCGACGATGCCGAGCCGCACTGGTTTGGTAGGGTTGCTCACGGTGCCAAAATCAAATCGCCGCGCTGAAAACGGAGAGTGAAGTAAGGCATTTGCACCGGCGGAGCAAGCCGGCAGTGCAGCGGAGCAGCCAATCCGTCCGGTTACTCTACTTCTGCTTCAAGCCCACGCTGCTGGCGCGCTTCGCAATCTTCCGGCTGGTGAGCACCTTCGTCACCGTGCCGGTCTTGAGATACTTCGTCTTCACCTCGTCGAGGATGGCGTCGCGGTGGTCGTAGAGGCGCTTGAGCTTGCGGGGCTTCACGCGCGAGAGGACGTAGGCGGTGAGGAGCGGGAGGGCGATGGTGCTGTCGGTGTAGCAGACGACGCTGTCGGGGAGCTTGTCCGGGTCCACCTTGCCCCAGCTCACGGCTTCGGCCGGCGTCGCGCCCGAGAGGCCGCCGGTGTCGGGGCGGGCGTCGGTGACTTGGAGGAAGTAGTCGTGGCCCTTTTCCTGGATGCCTAGGACTTCCTGAATCTGCGGCTCGGTCTGGAGCATGAAGTTCTTTGGCGAGCCGCCGCCGAGGATGAAGACGCTGCTGGTGTGGCCGGTGGACTTGGCGTGATAGACGATGGCGGCGGTCTGGTTCACGTCGCGGTTCACGTCAGGCAGGAGCTGCGAGCCGCGCATGGCCATCGCGGCGACGTTCATGCCGATGCTGGAATCGCCGGGGCTGCTGGTGAAGATGGGGATGCCGCACCCGTAGGCGGTGGCGAGGACGGAGGAATCTTTCAGCCCCAGCTTCTTGCCACGCGCGGCGACGTATTTGCCGAGGAGATAGTGGAATTCATCCGTGCCCATGGGCCGCTGGAACTCCGGGCCTTGGATGACTTCGCGAACGAAGGCATCCGTGTCGAGCAGCACGTTGTAGTCGAAGAGCACGTCGTAAATGCGGATGACGCCATCGCGGTGCAGGACCACGTCGTCGAGGAACGGCGAGCCGCTGTGGAGCTGCATGTCCAAGCCGAAGTGCAGATCGTGGTAGAGGTTCGCGCCGGTCGAGATAATCCAGTCCACGTAGCCGCCCTTCATCAGCGGGATGAGGCAGGACTTGCCGAGGCCGGCAGGCGTGAGCGCACCGGTGAGGCTCATGCCGATGAAGCCGTCGCTCGGCAGCATCTTCTTCGCGAGGAGCTGGCTGGCCTCGCGCAGGCGTCCGCCGTTGTAGGCGAGCATGACCTGGTCAATCAGGTCGGCGGCGGAGATGTCCTTGCCCACGCCCAGCGGGTTGAGGCGCGGGTAGGCGGCGAACTTCTTGGAGACTTTGTGGCCGGTGTTCTTGCTCATAAGCGCGGCGAGTGTTGCGGAAGAAAAGGCAAAGGCAAGTGGAGTTTGTGTCACGCCCTGCCAGGCAGCTTCACGCTACTCCATTCGGCGGCACACCGAGTGAAAAGGTCAGTTGCTCCTCATTTACCAGCGCTTCCGCGTCAAAGCCGAGGTCGCGCAAGGTCGCGGCGAAGTCGGTCGCGAAGCCGTGGGTGGTGAAGACGCGACGCGGGCGCACCTGGCGGACGAACTCAATCAACTCGTTGAAGTCCGCGTGGTCGCTCAACGGAAACGCCGCGTCCACGCCGGAACGATACTTGCAACTGCTCTCCATCGCCCAGCCGGTGGCGACGGCGAGGCGGCACGGGCCGAGCGCGGTGCGTTGCGGGGAATGCGCGAACGTGGGCGGGCAGATGAGGACGCGGCCTGCGTTCGGAGTCCCGCCTTCAGGCGGTCGCACGCCACGGCCGCCTGAAGGCGGGACTCCAAACCCTGCGCAGTCGAGCGCTTCGTAAGCACCGAGCCGCACGCCGCACTGATCGTAGATGCGCGCGAGCGGGAGCACGGCGTCGTGGACGGCCACCCGCAGGCTGCTGTCAGCGAGCAGGCATATCAGCTCCTGCGCTTTGCCGAGCGTCCAGCCAAGGAGCACCGGCGTTTGACCAGCGGTGAGCGCAGCGCGGCAGAAGTTGAGCAACTCGCCCACGACTTCTGCGGTGGGTGGGAAAACATACTCGGGTCGGCCAAAGGTGGTTTCCATCACGAGCCAGTCGCAGCCGCGCGCCGTGGCGAAATCACACGGCTCGCACGCCGGACTGGCGCGCCGGCGGAAGTCGCCGGTGTAGAGCAGCGAGCCGCCGCTCCACTCCACGAGCACCATCGCGCTGCCGAGGATGTGGCCGGCGGGCAGGAGCGTGAGCGCGAAGTCGCCGCCCGGCCCGCTGAACTGCCTGCGCTCGCCGAAGCGCAGCACGCGCTCCTCGCGCTGGCCGCCGAGGCGTTGGCGGAGCAGGCGCGCCGTCGGCTCCGTCAGGATGACGCGCTTGTGCCGCGCGATGTGGTCGGAGTGCGCGTGGGTGACGACGGCCCACTCGTCCGGGCCGCGCGCGTCGTGGGCGTCGAGCCACAGGGCCAGCTCGGGGAAATGCACCGCGCCCTTGGTGAAACTGAAAGGGCGCGGGCGCGGAGTCATCGGCGGGGAGGTTCGCTGGCGGGGCGAGACGATTCAATGCCTCACGCAAGGGACGCGAAGGACGCCAAATGCCCGTGCCGGCGACTTGCGGTCGCCGTCTGTGGGCCGGAGCAGTTCGAGGCGTTCCACAGCCGTCCACGCGCAACGCGGCGACTGCAAGTCGCCGGCACGGGACTTACGCTGCCTTCGCCTCAGCCTTGGGGCCGACCGCACCGCCGAGCTGCGCGCCCTCGCGGCGGCAGAGCGAGACGAATTGTTCTTCCGCGAGGTTGAGCCGGCGGCCGCGCCGGTGCAGCACGCCCCAGTTCCGGGTGAGCTTGCGGCGGCCCAAGGGCAGGGCCACGAGCGTGCCGGCGGCGATTTCATCCCGGGCCACCCACGGGGCGAGGATGCTCACGCCGAGGCCGCGCGCGACCATTTCACGGATGGCGCTCATGCTGCCGACCTCCATCATCTTGAGCAGGGTCATTTCCTCGTGACGGAAGTAGCCTTCCACCAGCCGTGAGGTGAAACTCGACCGGCTGTAGAGAATATAGGGCTGCGTCGGAATCTCCTCGCGCACGACGTGCCGCGCGACCGCCCACGGGTGCTTCGCGCTGACGAGGAATTGCAGTTCATCCGAGAACAGTGGCACGAACTCCACCCCCGCCTCCGGTCCCGGCTCCAGACTCAGCACGAGGTCGGCGTGGCCATTGTGGAGCAGGTCGATGGCTTCGCTCACATCCGCAGACGACACCGTCATCTGGCATTGCGGGAACTGTTCCTTGTGCTGGGCGAGCACATTGGGCAGCAACGCCTCACAGGCGGCTTCGCTCGTTGCGAGGCGCAAATGCGTGCGCCCCCACTTGCCCAGGTGCTCCAAGGCGGTCCGGGCCTGGGTCATTTCCTCGAGAATCCCCTTGGCGTGGTGCAAAAGCTGTTCACCTGCCGGGGTGAGCGCCACGGATTTGCCCACCCTGTCAAAAAGGCGACAGCCCACGTCCTCTTCCAGCGCCTTGATGGCGTGGCTGATCGCGGACTGGGTGAGGAACAAATCCTTGCCCGTGCGCGTGAAACTGCCCGTGTTTGCAAGGGTGACGAAGGCGCGTAGCTGTCTGCTATCAAGTGGTTCGCTCATGTAGGAATGGATTTCATCCGCTGCCGGATTATCTCTCAGCATCCGGCGGGCCAGTTTTTTCACGGCTGGCATTGCACGCGCTCAAGGGGTGTCGAGTGCACGCTGCTTGCACGAAATACCTGCAAATCATGAACCAGACCATTCAACCTCCCGCCTCGCTCCCCTCCTCCCGCCGCCGCTTCCTCACACGGGTCGGCCAAACTCTGGGTGCTGGCGCGCTGCTCGGCGGCCTGCCGCGCGGCTGGGTTGGCAGCGTGTATGCCAGCGACGCGCCGGAAACCGCCAAGCTCCGCTGCGGCATGATTGCGCTGACGGACTGCTCGCCGTTCGTCATCGGCGCGGAGAAAGGGTTCTTCAAGAAATACGGCCTCGACGTGACGGTCGCGAAGGGCGCGAACTGGGCGGCCATCCGCGACTCGCTTTCCTCGGGCGACAACCAGTTCACGCACATGCTCGTGGGCATGCCCATTGCCAGCACGATGGGCCTCCTCGGTTCGCCGAAAAAGCCGATGATCATTCCGTGGCTGGTCAACCGCAACGGCCAGGCGATCACGCTCAAGGCCGAGCTGAAGGGCAAGGTCGGCGCGGATCCGAAGGCGCTCCTGCCTTTTGTCGCGAAGGCGAAAAAGCTCGGCGAGCCGCTGACGTTTGCGATGACTTTCCCGCCGGGCACCCACGCGATGTGGATGCGCTACTACCTCGCCGCCGGCGGCATCCACCCAGATAAGGACGTGGCGCTCATTACCGTGCCGCCCGCCCAGATGGTGGCGAACATGAAGGTCGGCAAGATGGACGGCTTCTGTGTCGGCGAGCCGTGGAACGCCCGCTCCATCGCGGACAAGATTGGTTTCACCAGTGTCACCACGCAGGACCTGTGGAAGGATCACGTCGAGAAGGTCGCTGCCTTCACGCTGGAGTTCGCGGAGAAGAATCCCAAGACCGTCAAGGCCGTGCTCAAGGGCCTGCACGAGGCCAGTGTTTGGCTCGACGACCTGAAGAATCGCCCCGAGCAGTGCGACATCGTCAGCAAGCCCAACTACATCAATTGCGACAAGGACATCATTCTGGGCCGCTTGCTCGGCAAGCTCGACTACGGCGACGGAAGCACCGCGCAGGACGAGTTCTACATGCACTTCAGCAAGCGCAACTGCAACTACCCGCAGCCCAAGTATGCCCAGTGGTGGCTCACGCAGTTCCGCCGCTGGGGCATGGTCACCGGCGCGCCGGACTACGCGGGCGTGGCCAAGCAGGTCATGCGCGGCGACATCTACACCGAGGCCATGAAGGAAATCGGCGTCACGGACCGCGCGCAGGATGATTCCGGCTGGGAGATGTTCGACGGCGTGAAGTTCGACCCGAAGGGCGACCTCGAGGCGTATGCCAAGGGCTTCGCCGTGAGCTCGGTGAGGGGCTGAAACACTTACCTCACGCAAAGGGCGCGAAGGGCGCAAAGGAAGACATGAACTGCCAAGCTACAGACTTCGAGGAATGCTCGTCGAGGAGTGGGCTGGGAGGAACAACACGCGCTGGCTTTCTCTCCATGAACCGCCTGATAAGGACCCCAAGATTTGGGGCGGACAAAGATTCCAAAGCCCATCTTTGTCCGCCCCTCATCTTTGGGTCTTCAGCTTTTGGTTCATGGTCCCAATGCGCGGCTTGCGAGTCGTGGTGGCCGAAATCACGGCCGTTCGCAGCGCGTGGATTCTCTCCCCTCATCCAGCCTGCGGCCACCTGCTCCCATCCGAGGAAGCGAGCCGGCGGGCCCAGTGGCTTTCGGTTGGCATTCCACCGACGGGCATTGGGAATTTGTCGGCCTCCACTTCCGTTCCCATTTGCGTCCTTCGCGTGAGGCCCCTTTGAAAACTGTCCACCCATGAACGTCCCCGCCACCCCCCGCGCCCTCTGGGTGCAAGCTTTCCGCCAGCCCTCGGTCTGGCGAAGGGCGGTGCGGCTGGGTTTGTCCGTTGGCTTCCTGCAGGCCGTCGTCAATCAAGGCGACCACTGGATGAGCGGTGCAGTGGACGGGACGGTTCTTCTGAAGAGCATCGTCTCACCGCTCATTGGCTTCACGCTCGTCCTGGTGTCCGCCGCCGAAACGTGGGTCCACCGCACCGCCGCTCTGAACACTGAACACTGAACACGGCCCACTTCTCCATGAAATCATTCAAACTCGACTGGCTCATTCTTCCCCTCCTCGGCATCGCGGTGGTCATCCTTATGTGGCAAATCTCCAGCAAGACGTGGGCGAAGGAACTGCCCACGCCGCTCAAGACGTGGGCCGCCAGCAAGGACTACGTGCTCAAGCCCTTCGAGAAGCGCGGGGAGATGGACCAGGGCATCCTGCGCTTCACCTGGTATTCGCTCATCCTCGTCGCCAAGGGCTACGCCATCGCGCTCATCATCGGCACGCCGATTGGTTTTTGCCTCGGACTGTCGAAGGCGTTCACCAAGACCTTCGACCCCATCATCCAGGTTTTGCGCCCCGTTTCGCCGCTGGCGTGGCTCCCGCTCGGGTTGGTGTTGTTCCTCGGCGCGGGCAAGCAGGCCAGCGAACTGGGCGCGCTCTTCACCATCGCGATTTGCGCGATGTGGCCGACCGTGCTGAACACCGCCGTCGGGGTTCGAGCCATTCCGCAGGATTATCTCAACGTCGCCAAGGTGCTGAAGCTCTCGCGCTGGAAGACGCTCACCAAGGTGATGATTCCGGCCACGCTGCCCTACATGTTCACCGGCTTCCGCCTGAGCCTGGGCATCGCGTGGCTGGTCATTGTCGCCGCCGAGATGCTCACGGGCCGGCCCGGCGTGGGCGGCTTCCTCTGGCAGGAATACAACGCGCTCCTCTACGAGCACATCATCCTGTGCATCATCACGATTGGCGTCGTGGGCTTCATCCTCGACCGCCTGATGAGCCTCGTGGAATCACGCTTCAAAACCGCTTGAGTATGAAGAAAGCCAAAACCGCTCCCCGCACCGCGAAGGCCTCCAGCTCGCCGGCCAAGAAATCCGCCGCCGCACTCGGTCAGGTTGTGCGTGTGCTGAAGCATCCGTTCAACGGTGTGAAGCCCGTCACAGGGCCGTCTCCCGTCGCGCTCAAGCTGCGCGCGCCCGCCGCGAAGGAAGTCTTCGTCGCCGGCTCGTTCAATGGCTGGCAGGTCGGGGCAACACCGCTGCGCCCGGCCAAGGGCGGCGAGTGGCAGGGCGAGTTGAACCTCACGCCCGGTCGTTACGAATACCTCTTCATCGTGGATGGCACCTGGCTGCCCGACCCCGCCGCCCGCGAAGCCGCGCCAAACCCGTTCGGCGGCTGGAACTCCGTAATCTCCGTAAGCTGAACCCCATGCCCTACCTCGAATTAAAGTCAGTCTCCAAGGCTTACGGCCCGGAGAACGCCCGCACGGAGGTCTTGAAGGACGTCAACCTCGCCATTGAACAAGGCGAGTTTGTCGCCATCGTCGGCTATTCGGGCGCGGGCAAGACCACGCTCATGTCCATCCTCGCCGGCTTGATTCGGCCTGACACCGGGAGCGTGACGCTCGAAGGCCGCGCGATGACCGGGCCGGGACCGGACCGTGGGCTGGTCTTCCAGAATTACTCGCTGCTGCCGTGGCTCACTGTGGCCGAAAACGTGCGGCTGGCGGTGGATCAGGTCTTTCCCGATAAGTCCGAGGCCGAACGCGCCGCGCACGCGACGGAGTTCATTCAGATGGTCAACCTCGCTCCCGCACGCGACAAACGTCCGCACGAATTGTCCGGCGGCATGAGACAGCGCGTCAGCGTCGCTCGCACGCTGGCGATGAATCCCAAGGTGCTGCTCTGCGACGAACCGCTCTCCGCGCTGGATGCGCTGACCCGCGCGAATCTCCAGGACGAAATCGCCCGCATCCGCACGCTGCACAAGCAGACCGTCGTGCTCATCACCAACGACCCCGACGAAGCCATCCTCTTGGCCGACCGCGTCATCCCGCTCACCGCCGGCCCGAACGCCACGCTGGGCGAGTCCTTCATCGTGGACCTGCCGCATCCCCGTGACCGCAAGGCACTCAACCACAACCCGCGCTTTCGCCAGCTCCGGCGCGACATCTCCCAATATCTTCTGCAATCGCGGCAGGACCGGCACGCGACCATCACGCGCAAACTGATCCTGCCAGACATCGAGCCGGAGGGCTTGAGCGTCCCGCGCAACATGCTGGGCCGCCAGCGCCCGTTGCGCTCGTCCGAAGCCCGCGAAGCCACCGTCGAAGTCTCCTCCTGACATGAGCCACCACGTCGAGGTCTCCCAACTCGCGAAAGTTTATCCCACTCCCAAGGGGCCCGCAGTCATTGTGAAGGACTTCAACCTGCGCATAGCCAAAGGTGAGTTTGTCACTCTGATTGGCCACTCGGGCTGCGGCAAATCCACCGTGCTCTCCCTGCTGGCCGGGCTCAACGAGATCACCGACGGCGTCATCATCCTGGCTGGCAAGGAACTCGTCGGGGCGGGCCCGGATCGCGGCGTCGTGTTTCAATCCCCATCCCTGCTGCCGTGGTTTACGGCCTTTGAGAATGTGATGCTGGGCGTGGAGCAGGTCTTCTTCACCGCCAGCGCGGAGGAGCGACGCGAAATTGTGGAGTATTACCTCACCGTGGTGGGGCTGGGGGACTCCATGCACAAGCGCCCGGCGGAACTTTCCCAGGGCATGAGACAACGCGTCGGCATCGCCCGCGCCTTCGCGCTCAAGCCCAAGATGCTCCTGCTCGACGAGCCGTTCGGCATGCTGGACTCGCTCACGCGCTACGAGTTGCAGGGGGTGCTGCTCAAGCTCTGGCGCGAGAACCGCATCACCACGCTCATGGTCACGCACGACGTGGACGAGGCGCTTTACCTCAGCGACCGCGTGGTCTGCATGACCGACGGTCCCGAGGCCGAGGTCGGCGACATCATCCCCGTGGCCTTCCCGCGCCCACGCGAGCGGCAGGCCGTGATGGATCATCCCGATTACTACCCGCTGCGCGAGCGGCTCATCGAATTCCTCGAGATCCATGCGCACCGGCGCAAGCGGGCCGCAGAACCACTTTTGCCGGGCAAAACAATCTCAGTTTCCGCCACTGTCGGGTAAGTCGAAATCCAACCTGTGTCCTAGTCATTGAACCCATGAAGAGCAAATTATACCTCCTCACGACCGGAGCCCTCACCCTTGCTGCCGGACACGCGGCCGCGCAATACGCGCCGCCGCCGCCCACGCAGCCGTTCCCCGGCTTCCTGAATCAAGAGCTGCGCGCCAAGGATCCCTACTGGTCCAACTGGGATTTCGGCGGCCAGTTTCGCAGCCGCTACGAGGTGCGTGACAATGCCTTGGTGGCCCCGCCCTTTCATGACTTCAAAGCGGTCAGCGCCGGCGTGCTCAACGGCCACGGCAATGACAATGCCTTCCTCGCCAACAAGCTGCTGCTCCGCGCCGGCTACACCGACAAGTGGTGGAACGCGATGATCGTGGGCCGCAGCAGCTTCGTCTCGGGTGACAACCGTGGCGCGGCCCCGAACATCAACGCGGGCTCCAGTCCGGATTCCGACGGTCCGGCCGAGCTGCACCAGGCCAACTTCACCATCGGCAACCACAAGGAATTCCCCGTCTCGGTCAAGGTGGGCCGGCAGGAGTTGAGCTACGGGGACGAGCGGCTCGTCGGCGCGTTCGCGTGGAACAACATCGGCCGCGTCTTCGACGGCGTAAAGCTTCGCTGGCAGCACGAGGCTTTCACCGCTGAGGCGTTCAGCACGCGCCTGGTGGTCCCCGATGACAACACTTTCAATATGCCGAGCGACTACGAGGCCTTCTCGGGCGTGCACCTCACCACCAAGCTCGTGCCCAAGCACACGGCCGAGCTCTACTTCTTCTCGCGGAACATCGGCCGCAGCAATCCGCTCCAGTTCGGCGGTGCTGTCCCCGCAGCCGGTGGCGGCAGTGCCTTCTCTCCAGCGCCGTTCAACTTCTCAGGCCGCGACGTTTACACCGTCGGCACCCGCTGGAAGTCCAACCCCGGTGACTTCGGCAACTGGGATTACAGCGCGGAATTCAACTTCCAGTTCGGCAACTACATCAATGACCGGCCCGATGCCGGCGTGGCCCAAACCGTCGGCGTGGGCACGCAGGCCGGCAGTCCCGCCAACGGCTCGCCCACCGCGCCCCGGCTCGAGCATCTGGCCATGGCCTTCTCCGGCATGGTGGGCTACACCTTTGCGGACGTCGTCGCCACGCCGCGCGTCGCGCTGGAATACAACTACGCCTCCGGTGATTCGAACCCGACCGACGGCAAGCACGGCACGTTCGACAACCTGTATCCCACGAACCACAAGTTCTACGGCTATGGCGACTACATGTCCTGGCAGAACATGCACAACCTCCGCCTGAGCCTCAGTGCCAAGCCCACCCCGCGCTGGACGGTTGCCGTGGAAGGGCACTTGTTCTGGCTCGCGGACACCTCGGACGTTTACTACAACGTCGCCGGCATCCCCCGCGCCGGCATTCCCGGATCGCTCCTCACGCCCAACGTCGGCGCTGGTTATCGCGGCGTCCCCGGCTTCAGCAGTTCCCTCGGGGCGGAAATCAACCTCGTGAGCGGCTATGCCTTGAACAAGGCGACCACGCTGGAGGCGGGCTATTCCCACTACTTCGTCGGCAGGTATCAGGAGCAGTCGCTCCAGAACGTCGGCGGCGCCAAGGATGCCGACTGGTTCTACGTCCAGGCGGTGTTCAACTTCTGAACGGCCACGCCGGCCGGGCGGCGGATCAACCACAGACACCGTCCCAGAACCGGGACGGTGTCTTGGTTGTCATGTTTGGCAGGCTGGGCAAATTGCGACAGCCCCCGCAGTAATTTCAAGCGCCGCCCCGCCAGGCGCGTTGGCGAATGGCGCGGGCTTTCTCCGGGGTCGGGCTGGCGAATCCATCGGTCCGCAGCAGCGATTTACCCGACGGTGAATCTCCTTCATGGGCGGGCTGGATACTATTCATGGCCGCATTCCCCGCTGCGGCCCCGGTTGGCAAGCCCCCTGCATTGGGGCTGCCGACGATGAAATTATCCGACCTCAAAACCTCCGGCCACTGGCCCACGCTGGTCACCGCGTTCCTCTACTTCGACTACAGCTTCATGGTCTGGACGCTGCTCGGCGTGCTGGCCAACCAGATTGCCGCGCCGGAGTCGCTGAACCTCACGCCGCAGCAACGCTTCTTCATGGTGTCCGTCCCGATTCTCTCCGGCGGCTTCATCCGGCTCCTGCTCGGCCTGCTCGTGGACCGCATCGGCGCGAAGACCACCGGCATTCTCGCCCAGCTTGTCGTCATCGCGGGCCTCTCCGTCGCGTGGCTCGTGGGACTGAAGGATTACGAGGCCACCTTGCTCATGGGCGTGGTGCTGGGCTTCGCGGGCGCGAGCTTCGCCGTCGCACTGCCGCTGGCGGGCCGCTGGTATCCGCCGCACATGCAGGGCCTCGTGATGGGTCTCGCCGGCGCGGGCAACATCGGCGTGGTCATTGACTCGCTGCTCGCGCCGCGGCTCGCGGCGGCCTACGGCTGGGAAGCGGTCTTCGGCCTCGCCATCATTCCCGCCGTGCTGGTGTTGGCGGTTTATTGCTTCGTGGCGAAGGAACCGCCGCTGAAAGTTACCGCCAAGAAAATCGCCGACTACTTCCGCCTCTTCGCCGAGAAGGACGTTCACTGGTTCTGCTTCTTCTACACGGTCACGTTCGGCGGCTTCGTCGGGCTGGCCTACTCGCTGGGCATGTATTTCAAAGACCGCTTCGGCCTCACGCCCGCGCAGGCCGGCGACCTCGTCGCGCTCTGCACGGCCATCGGCGCGCTCGGGCGTCCGCTTGGCGGCGGCATCTCGGACCGCATCGGCGGCATCAAATCACTGCATATCTACTACACGGTCGCGTGCGTCGCGCTCATCGCGGGCGGCCTCATTGACAGCCTCGTGCTGAACGTCGCCGCCTTCTTCATCGCCTGCGCCGCGTTCGGCATGGGCAACGGCTCCGTCTTCCAGCTTCTGCCACAGCGCTTCGGCAAGGAACTCGGCCTGATGACCGGCCTCGTCGGTTGCGGCGGCGGCCTCGGCGGCTTCCTGCTCGCGAACATGATGGGCCAAAGCCGCCAGCACACCGGCAGTTATCTCACCGGCCTGCTCGTCTTCGCCGGCCTGTGCATCCTCGCGCTGTTGGGCTTGAGCCTCGTGAAGAAACGCTGGCGCACAACGTGGGGCGCTTCCGTCGCGGCGCGCATTTGAACTCCGGCGAATCACCCAGATGAACGCGAATGCCGACACGCTCGTAAGCGGGACACTCCTGTCCCGCAGCGTGGAATTGCTTTCCCGCACTGGCGAGAGCGGACGCCGCTCGGACTACGCAGCCTTCCTCCCTCACCCCGGCCCTCTCCCGCGGGGAGAGGGAGAAAGTCCGTCCACCGCTCGCACTTCCGAAGCGCCCCTTTTGCCAAGCACCGGTCGAACGCCCTCCCTCTCCCAGCAGGAGAGGGCCGGGGTGAGGGAGAACGCGACCTTCGCCCAGTCCGCATCCGAACACCCCACGCCTTCCCCCATTCGCGTTGAGTCGCGTGAGTTGCGGGCCAATTCTCCGGGCATGCCCCAGCCAGCCCGCCTCCGCGTCCACGCCACTTCCTTCACCCGCCCGCGCACCGACGACACGCCCGGCGATGACGTCTCCGCTGCCCGTGCGCTGGAGGATGGCACGTTCATCGCCGTCGTCGCCGATGGACTCGGCTCCGCCCGGCAGGGCCGCGACGCGGCGGAGAAAACCGTCGCTCACTACACCGCGAACTTCCGTAATCGCCCCCGCGCGTGGAGCACCGCGAAGACGCTCGAGGAAATCACCCGCCACCTCAACCGCCAGCTCCATCAGGAAGGCCTCGCCCGCCACGAATCGCCCGAACTCGCCTCCACCATTGTTGCCGCCGTGCTCGACGGCGACCGCCTCCACCTGCTCAACGCCGGTGATTCCCGCGCCTACCGCCTCCGCGCCGGCAAGCTGGAACAGCTCACGCACGACCACCGCGACCCCACGCAAACCCACGTCCTCACGCAAGCCCTCGGCCTCGCCGACACCGTCGCGCCGCACGTCGCGCACACCGACCTCGCCGTCGGCGATTTCATCCTGCTCGCCACCGACGGCCTCACCGACGTGCTCGACGACACCGCGCTCACCGAACTCCTCGCCGAGCGCACCGGCGCGCGCGGCCTCGTCGCCATCGCCCGCGAGCGCGCCACACCCGAGACGCTCGACGACATCACCGCCGTCGTCCTCGAAGTGCAGGAACTCGGCCCCGCCGCCAGCGCCGCCCCCGTCGCGCTGCCCATTCCCGCGCAACTCAAAGTCGGCGACCAGGTGGACGGCTACACGCTCCGCCGCAGCTTCCGCGCGAGCGACCGCATCTGGCTTGCCGCGAAGGCCGGCAAATCCTTCGTCCTGAAATTCGCCCCGCTCGAAGCCCAGACCAACGACGCCGTCCTCACTGCCTTCATCCGCGAAACCTGGCACGCCACCACGCTCAAGGCCGACTATTTCCCCGCCGCCACCGCGCCCGAAGACGCCACCGCGCGCTACTACGTCCTCGAGTATTTCCACGCGCCGACGCTAAAACAATGGCTCGCCGACAACGGCCCGCTGTCCACCGCCGACGCCGTCACGCTCGGCAAGTTCGTCCTCGCCGCCGCGCAATTCCTCCTCCGCCACGACTTCGTCCACGGCGACTTGAAGCCGGAGAACATCCTCGTGCTCGGCGAGCCGGGCGAACTCACCTTCAAGCTCATTGACCTCGGCAACGTCGCCGAAGTCTTCAGCGTGAACAGCCGCGCGGGCACGCCCAGCTACCTCGCGCCCGAGCGCTTCCACAACGCCGCCGTCAGCGAACCGACGGAAATCTTCGCCCTCGGCGCGACGCTCTACGAAGCGCTCACCGGCAAGCTCCCGCACGGCGAGATCGAGCCGTTTCAAACGCCGGAACTCCGCGCCGCCCGCCCACCGAGCAAATTCAATCCGCACATCCCCGCGTGGCTGGACGCCATCGTCCTCCGCGCCCTCGCGCTGCGCCCCGCCGACCGCTTCGCCGCCTACAGTGAGATGCGCTACGAGCTGGAACATCCCGAAAAAGTAAAACCCTTCCGCTCCGCTGGCGCACCGCTCCTCGAACGCGACCAGCTGCTGCTGCTGAAGCTCCTGCTCGCCGCCAGCCTCGCGGCGAACGTGTTTCTAGCGTGGAAACTCCTCGGCCACTGACGATGAACGCACGCAACCATCTCGGCCTGCTCGGTGGCGCGGCGCTCGCGCTGCTCGTGGCATTGGGTATCTGGCTCGGCTCGCAGGGCCTGCGGCATTTTGACCCCGCCGTCATCGGTTACGCGCTGGGCACGCTGCTGGCCGCCTTCGCCGTGGGCCACCGCTTCGTGACCTGGGCGCAGCGCCCGCCCTCGCGGATGTATTTCAAACGCGGGCTGCAACTGCTCTTCCAGCGCAAGTCCGGCTCTGCACGCAGCACGGAACCCGGAACACCGCCGAACCCTTCAACCACCTCAACCGCTCCCCACGGCGCCGGCACGCTCGGCCACGCCCTCGCCACCAAGTTCGTCACGCAGGGCTTCATCCGCCGCCGCAGCCCGCTGCGCTGGGTGATGCACCTCTGCTTGTCTGGCGGCTGCACGCTGGCGTTCGCCATCACGTTCCCGCTCGTGTTCGGCTGGGTTCACTTCGAGTCGCTGCCGGACAACGCGGAAATTTACACGGTGAAGGCGTTGGGCCTCGCGGTGGACCAGTTCAGCGTTCACAGCGCGAAAGCGTTCGTGATGTTCAACCTGCTGAACTTCTCCGCCGTCCTCGTGCTCGTCGGGCTGGTGCTCGCCGCGTGGCGGCGGCTCACGGACGCGGGCGAGCGCGCGACGCAAACCTTCTTCGAGGACATCCTGCCGCTGGTGCTCATCTTCGCCGTGACCGTCACCGGCCTCGCGCTGACGGTGAGCTACAAGTTCATGGGCGGACGCGGCCACGGAGTGTGGGCGCTGGTCCACATGGTGAGCGTGGTCGCGCTGCTGCTCTACATTCCGTTCGGCAAACTCTTCCACATGTTCCAGCGCACCTGCTCGCTGTGCGTCTCGCTCTACAAGAAATCCGGCGAACACGGCGCACGCGCCCACTGCCACGCCTGCGGCGAAGACTTCGCCAGCCAGATGCACGTGGACGACTTGAAGGTCGTGCTCGACCAACTCGGCTTCGACTACCGCTTCGCCACCGCACGCGGCCAGATTCACTACCAAGACATCTGCCCCGCCTGCCGCCGCCGGCTGCTGGCACTGAATCAAGGAAGGAGCATCGGCCGATGAACGCCTTCCCTTACGCATCACGCATTACGCTCTACGCCCGCTGACATGGCCACGCTCACGCTCACCGACTCCCGCTACACCGAGCTTTACGGCCCGACGCCGAACTACACGCCCGCCGGCGGCTGGAACAACGGCGAGCCGGACAAGCTGGTGAAGACGCATTGCTGCTTCTGCGGCGTGCAGTGCGGCATCCAGCTCAAGGTCAAAGACAACAAGGTCATCGGCTTCGAGCCGTGGGAGGAGTTCCCGGTCAATCAAGGGAAGCTCTGCCCCAAGGGCGTGAAGCGTTACCTGCAGAACGACCACCCCGACCGCCTGCTCGCGCCGCTCGTCCGCAGCGAGTCGGGCTTCAATGTGGCGAGCTGGGAGGAGTCGCTCACCAAGACCGTTGCGGCCATCCAGTCCATCCAAGCCAAGCACGGCAAAGACGCGTTCGCGTTCCTCGGCGGCGCTTCGATGACCAACGAGAAGGCGTATCTCAACGGCAAGTTCGCCCGCATCGCGCTCGGCACGGCGAACATTGATTACAACGGTCGCCTCTGCATGGTCAGCGCGGGCGCGGCCAATCGCATGGCCTTCGGCGTGGATCGCGCGGCGAATCCGTGGAGCGACATCCCGCTCGCCAAGGTCATCATCCTCACCGGCACGAACCTCGCCGAGTGCTTCCCCATCCTCACCGACTACGTCTGGCGGGCACGCGACAATGGCGCGCGCATCATCGTCATTGACCCGCGCATCACGCCCATCGCGCGGACAGCCGACCTCTTCCTCCCCGTGCGCCCGGGCCGCGACAGCGCGCTGGCCCACGGCATCCTGCACGTGATGATTGAGCGCGGCTGGGTGGATGAAAAGTTCATCGCCGAGCACACGCACGACTTCGACAAGGTCCGCGAGCTGGTGAAGAAATACACGCCAGCCGTGACGGAGAAAATCACCGGCGTCCCGGCCAAGAGCATCCTCGCCGTGGCGGAAGCGTGGGGCACGGCGGAGACCTCGATGCTCCTGCACGCACGTGGCATCGAGCATCACACCAAGGGCGTCGAGAACGTCCTGACCTACATCAACCTCGTGCTCGCCAGCGGGCGCATCGGCAAGCCCGGCTGCGGCTACGGCACCATCACCGGCCAGGGCAACGGCCAGGGCGGACGCGAGCACGGCCAGCGCTGCAATCAGCTCCCCGGCGGACGCGACATCAACAAGCCGGAGCACCGCCAGTTCATCGCCGACTTCTGGCGCATCCCCGAGCCGGAGCTGCCGAAGCAGGGGCTGACCGCGTGCGAAATCATCGACGCCATCGAGCGCGGCGAAATCAAGGGCCTGCTCTCCATCAGCTTCAATCCGCTCGTCTCCATCCCCGACGCGAACCGCACGCGCGCCGCGCTGGAGAAGCTGGAGTTCTTCGCGTGCATTGACCCGTTCCTCAGCGAGACCGCGCGCCACGCAGACGTGGTGTTCGCCGGCTCGTTGCAAGAGGAGGACGAGGGCACCGTCACGACCGGCGAAGGCCGCTGCGTGCGCCTGCGCAACTCCGTTTCGCCGCCCGGCAACGCGCGCGTGGACTGGCAAATCATCTGCGACCTCGCCAAGCGGCTGGGCAAGGAGAAGTGGTTCAGCTACGCGAATCCCGGTGAGATTTTCTCCGAGCTGACGGCAGCGAGCAAAGGCGGGCCGATTGATTACAGCGGGATGAGCTACGAGCGCATCGAGAACAACATGGGCCTCTTCTGGCCGTGCCCCGCGCCGGAGCATCCGGGCACGCCGCGACTCTTCGAGGGCGGGAAATTCCATCATCCCGACGGCAAGGCGAAGTTCCACGCTTACGACTACCGCCCGCCCGCCGAGGACGTGGATGCCGAGTTCCCCATTTTCTACACGACGGGCCGCGTCGTCTCGCAATACCTCAGCGGCACGCAGACCCGTCGCATCGGCGCGCTCGTGGACCAGTATCCCGAACCGCTCTGCGAGATGCACCCGCTGCTCGCGACCAGGCTCGGCATCAAGGACCGCGACATCGTCAAGGTCACAACCCGGCGCGGCGACATGACCTTGCCCGCGCAAGTGGTGAAGAGCATCCGCCCCGACACGGTGTTCATCCCGTATCACTGGGCCGGGAAGAAAGCGGCGAACCAGCTCACGAACCGCGTGCTCGACCCCATTTCGAAGATTCCCGAGTTCAAAGTCTGCGCCTGCAAGGTGGAAAAGTTCGCCGATGCCCCGCTCAGGAACCTGGCCGCGAAATGAAGACTGAACTCGAATTCTTCCTCGACCCCTCGCGCTGCATCGGTTGCCAGGCGTGCGTGCAGGCGTGCGCGGAGTGCGGCACGCATCGCGGCGTGCCGATGATTCATCTGGAATACGTCCACCGGGCCACGGGCGTGCAGACCGCGCCGGTCGTTTGCATGCACTGCGAAGACCCGACGTGCGCCAAGGTCTGCCCCGCTGACGCCATCAAGCAGGACGACCACGGCATCGTCCACAGCGCCGCGAAGCCGCGTTGCGTCGCGTGCTCGAACTGCGTTCTCGCCTGCCCCTTCGGCGTGCCGAAGATGAAGGTGGAGTTCGACCTGATGATGAAGTGCGACATGTGCTACGACCGCACGAGTGTCGGCAAGAAGCCCATGTGCGCCACGGTCTGCCCCAGCGGCGCGCTCTACTACGGCCCGCGGGATTACATCGAGAAGCACCGCCGCGAGACGCCGGTGAACGAGTTCCGCTTCGGCCGCGAGACCGTCCGCACGAAGGTCAACATGATGACCGCGCCGCAGATGAAGGCGCTGCCGTTCGACGTGGCGGACTTCCTCCCGTGGGAAGGCCAGGACTTCGACCCGCTCTCGCTCGCCCGTGCAGGCGCGCCGGATGTCGCGGGCAGCGCCGTGTGGGATGAAGAGTCGTTGCCCGGCTCATGCGGCAGCGGCAACTGCGCTTGCAAACAGCAGCCTGAAACTGCGGAGGCCCTTTCCAACTAGCCATGCCTGACCAACCTCATTGGAAATCCCAGTTCCCCGTCCGGCAGTCGGACGAGCACGACCTCTCGCGCCGGCAGTTTGCGAAGGTCGCGTGCTGCTCCGCCGTCGCCGTGAGCGCGGGCTGGATGATGCGGGACCAGATTCTTCCGTTGCCGCCGGCGACCGAGCCGAAGCTCGTGGCCCGGGTCGCGGACCTGCCCATCGGCGGCAGCCGGCTCTTCCGCTACCCGGCCGAGGACCACCCCGCGATTCTCGTGCGGTTGGGTGAAAACGAGTTCGCCGCCTACAGCCAGGCCTGCACGCACCTGATGTGCCCGGTGCATTACCAGCACGCGAAACAACTATTTTACTGCCCGTGCCACGAAGGCTTCTTCAGCGCCCGGGACGGTCGCGTGCTCGCCGGTCCGCCGCCGCGCGCGTTGCCGCGTTATCCGGTCGAGGTCCGGGACGGCGAGATTTGGGTGAAGCCCGCGCAATCCAAAACGGAACCCGTCGCCTGAAAATATTTTCCATGAGCACGACGCAGATTGAATCCACCGCGACCACCGCCGGCGCGTTCACCGCCGAGCAGAAAGAATTCCTCTCCGGCTTCATGGCTGGCGTGGCGCAGCGCGGCGTTCATCCCTACGTCGGCACGACCGCGACGGGCCAAATCACTGGCGACCCCGCGCAGGGCGGCGCGAACCTCGCCGAGGAGACCGTCTATGGCACGCCGCTCGGCGATGTGACGAAGCAGGAGCGTTGGAAGCACGAGGAGCATCCGCTCGACGGCTGGGACCGCATCCTCGCGCACGCGGAGGCGGGGAAATTGCCGGACGAGGAGAACACCTTTCGCTTCCGCAACTTCGGGATGTTCCACGTCAGCCCGGCGCAGAACAGCCTCATGCTGCGCTGCCGCATTCCAGCGGGGGAGCTGACCGCGATGCAGATGCGCGGCCTCGCGGACCTCGCGGATGACTACGGCAACGGCAAGTCCGCCGTCACCACGCGCTCGAACTTGCAGATTCGCGAAATTGCGCCGGTGAACTTGGTGAACGTGCTGACGAAGCTGCAAGCGCTCGGCCTTACGGCGAAGGGCAGCGGCGTGGACAACATCCGCAACGTCACCGCGTCGCCGACCGCCGGCTTCGACCCGCGTGAGCTGCTGGACACGCGGCCCTTCGCGCACGCGCTGCATCACTACATCCTGAACCACCGCGAGTTCTACAACCTGCCGCGCAAGTTCAACGTCGCCTTCGAGGGCGGCGGCGCGGTGGACACGGTGGCGGACACCAATGACATTGGGTTCATGGCCTGCCGCGTAGGAGATGACGTGAGGAGGCTCACTTCAAATCCTACGGAAGAAGGTCAGAGACTCGTCACCTCGTCTCCTAAGCCGGGGGTTTACTTCCGCGTGGAACTCTGCGGCATCACCGGTCACAAGCAGCTCGCCGCAGACTGCGGCTTGCTCGTGAAGCCCACCGAGGCGCTCGCCGTGTGCGCCGCGATGGTCCGTGTCTTCCTCGAAAACGGCGACCGCACCGACCGCAAGAAGGCGCGGCTGAAATATCTCGTGGACAAGTGGGGCGTGGAAAAGTTCCTCGCCGAGACGCAGAAGAAGCTGGCGTTCCCGCTGGTGAAGTTCCCGTTGGAGCAGTGCATCAAGCGACCTGCCGCCGTGAAGCACGGGCACGTCGGCGTGTATCGCCAGTCCCAGCCCGGGAAGAACTACATCGGCGTGGTCATGCCCGTCGGCATCCTCTCCACCAAGCAGATGCGCCGCCTCGCTGACCTCGCGGCGAACTACGGCTCCGGCGCGCTGCGCCTCACGCCGTGGCAGAACCTGCTCATCCCCGACGTGCCGGACGCGTTCGTCGAGACCGTGAAGCGCCAGCTCGTGCGCACGGGCCTCCATCACGAGGCCACCAACATTCTCGGCGGGCTGGTCGCCTGCACAGGCAACACTGGTTGCAAGTGGGCCGCCACCGACACGAAAGGTCAGGCCGTCGCGCTCGGCGCGCACCTCAACAAAAAGCTCCAGCTCGACCATCCCATCAACATTCATCTCACCGGCTGCCCGAACTCCTGCGCGCAGCACTACGTCGGCGACATCGGCTTGCAGGGCGTGAAGGTCGGCGCGGCGAGCAGCGAGGGCTACCACGTCGTCTTCGGCGGCGGCACCGGCGCGGACGCGGCCATCGGCAAACAGGTCTTCACCGGAATCCCGTTCAGCGATTTGCCCGCGCTCTTGGAGCGTGTGTTGAACACCTATCAAGCCAAGCGTCAGTCCGGCGAAACCTTCGCCGCCTTCACCCGCCGGCACGAGGTGAAGCAATTGCAGGAGATGTTCAGCGAATGAGCAAGGCGCAGCCGACAAGCGCGTTCCCGGAGGGAACGGATGTGAGTAGCCCCCGGTGGAACCGGGGGAACTCGGCGTCGTGCATCGCAACATTGCCACCGGTCAATTACGCCGGAGCGCGGCTGTGTCCGAAGGACCAGCCGCAGCATGTCCGTTTTTTCAAACCCTCCGGAATGCCGAACGCGCTGCGGCTGGTCTGCGACACAGCCGCGCTCCGAAGGCAGTGCAGCGATGCACGTTCGGGCGGAGTGTTCACGCCACCAAGCCACGCTTACAAATTTCTGCACGCATGAGCCAACAGACCTTCGTTCCCGTTCTCCCTGACAACGCGCCGTTCACGCCGGAGCAGCGCGCGTATCTCAACGGCTTTCTCGCCGGCCTGTTCTCCCGTGCGCCGCAGCCTGAAATCGCAAATTCCAAATCGCAGATTGCGGGTGCGAAGCCGCTGGCGCCGCTCACCATTCTGTTCGGCTCGCAGACGGGGAATGCGGAGAACTTGTCCAAGCGCATGGCCAAAGAGGCGGGCAAACGCGGCTTCGCGCCGACGATTCATGACCTCGCGAAGTATCCGACGGCGCAGCTCGCGTCAGAGCCGGCGTTGCTCGTCGTGACCAGCACCTACGGCGACGGTGAGCCGCCGGACAACGCGAAGGCGTTCTGGGAGTTGCTCAGCAGCGACGCCGCGCCGAGGCTGGCGCAGACGAAGTTCTCGGTGCTCGCGCTCGGCGACACGAATTACGCGAAGTTCTGCGCGTTCGGCAAAGCGGTGGACGAGCGGCTGGAGAAACTCGGCGCGCTTCGCATCCATCCGCGCACGGACTGCGATGTGGAGTATGAGGAGGCGTTTGCGAAGTGGATGGCTGGGGCGCTGGCCAGTTTGGGAAGTATTCAGTCTTCCGTGGCCAGTGTTCAGCCGGCTGCGGTGGTGGCTCCGGTGGTCGAGGGCGCACCGGCAAAGACCACTTCCACCTACTCGAAGTCGCATCCCTTCCCCGCGCCGCTGCTGGCGAATTTGCGGTTGAACGGCGATGGCTCCGCGAAGGACACGCGCCACTTCGCCTTTTCGCTCGAAGGCTCCGGCCTGAGCTACGAGGCGGGCGATGCGCTGGGGGTGCGCGCCACGAACTGCGCCGAATTGGTCGAGGAGCTGATCCGCGCGCTGGGCCGCTCCGGCGAGGAGCCGGTGCCCGATCGCGATGGCCGGGAAACCTCGCTGCGCGAGGCGCTGATTCATCACTACGAAATCACGCGCATCCCGTCGCCGCTGCTCAAGGCCGTGGCCGAGCGTTCGGGCGACGCGGAGTTGCAGCAACTCACCGTGCCCGGTGCAAACGGCGAGCTGACGAAGTTCCTCTGGGGCCGCGAAATCATTGACCTGCTGCACGGGCACCCGGCGGCGAAGTTCGCGCCGACGGAGTTCATCGCGCTGCTGAAGAAACTTCAACCGCGCCTCTACTCGATTTCCTCCTCGCCGAAGGCGCATCCCGGCGAAGTGCATCTGTGCGTGGGTGTGGTGCGCTACGATTCGCTCGGCCGGTCGCGCAAGGGCGTGTGCTCGACCTACCTCGCCGAGCGCGTGCCCACGGGTGGTGCGGTGCCGGTGTTTGCCCATCACAACAAGCACTTCCGCCCGCCCGCGAACCCCGACGCGCCGATGATCATGGTCGGCCCCGGCACGGGCATCGCGCCTTTCCGGGCGTTTCTCGAAGAGCGGCGTGCATCGGGCGCGAAGGGGAAGAACTGGCTCTTCTTCGGCGACCAGCGCTCGGCCACGGATTTTCTCTTCCGGGAGGAAATCGAGACCATGCAGCGTGAGGGCACCCTTCACCGGCTCGACCTCGCGTTCAGCCGCGACCAGGCGGAAAAGATCTATGTGCAGAACCGGATGACGGAGCACGCGAAGGAACTTTACGCCCTGCTCGAGGAAGGCGGCGGCTTCTACGTCTGCGGCGATGCGTCACGCATGGCGAAGGATGTGGGCACGGCCTTGCACCAAGTCATCCAGACCGCCGGTGGCAAGTCCGCCGAGGAGGCCACCGCCTACGTAGCCGCGCTCAAGAAGGACAAGCGCTACCAGCGCGACGTGTATTGAGTTGGCGGGGGGTTCCTGCGGGTGCATGGCCGGTCGCTCCGGGGCGCGTCTTGACATTGCTCCCGGAGCGCGGGTCTGCGACCCGCAGCATCTCCCCTAGCCCGCTGCCGTTCGAGGCTGCCGGCGCGGCTGAGTGGTCGCAAGTTACTGCGGGTCACAGACCCGCGCTCGTGTGCCCGGCAGGGGCATGGTCTATCGGGATGAAACGTTCCCGACGGGGGCTTGTGACGCCAACCGTAGCTGAACCGCCAGGTCGCCTCCGCAAGGAGGCGGC
>Ga0255188_1000152_pt1 | contig 25448 bp, 20 predicted proteins | sample Miss_Cont_RepB_8_FD_188427 | JGI IMG/M metagenome (GOLD analysis project Ga0255188, IMG submission 188427) | Freshwater microbial communities from Mississippi River, Louisiana, United States - Miss_Cont_RepB_8h | ecosystem: Environmental > Aquatic > Freshwater > River | place: USA: Louisiana... | reverse complement strand
CGGTGGCTGGTGGGATACCCGGGATAACAAAGCGGGAGGATTGCACGAGCCCTTCGACAACTACGCGGTGTTCTGGATGTGTGCAGCCGACCGCGGCCGCTATATTGTCTGTTCCTCGAAGGCTGCTCCGGCCCGGGACAATCCCAATTACACGCCGCCACGTGGACGCCTGTTTGTGTATGACACAAGCAAGCACGCCATCACCCGGCAGGTGGATGATCCGCGCCTTTTCATGCCCGGCCTTGTAACCGAAGCCATGCCGGGAATGGTGATGGGGTATACCGCTGCAACCAAGGAAGGCGGGTTGCTCTATGGATTCGACCCGGCTGCGGGAAAAATCCTTTGGACGAAGGCGGTGCCGCGCGCGCCTGTCACGGGTATCTCGGCGATACGGAAGGCAAAATATGCCTTCACGATCGGTCCGGACGGACATATTTGGGCCACGATGGACGGCGTGCTCGCGCGCATCAATCCGCACACGGTGGAGGTGCTGCCGGTGGGCAGGTTGGAGGAGGGGGAGATCTGCTTTCACGACGGGGATGTCTATGTCGCTGGTTCGACCAAGTTCCGGAGGATCATCGGTATCCCCAAGGTGGTGGCGGCGAAGTGAAGGGTGCCACCGAAAACGGGTCGGTTCTTAATATTGAATCGCAAGAGCCGGTTTGGACACTCCGGTTTAGAGCTGCGCGATTACGCGGTTCGGGCGGCGTGCGACCAGCGGGCCGCGTAACCACGGGACTCCAAGCCCAATCACTCGCGGTTGAAGCGGCTTTTCAAAGGGGTTCTGAGCGGGCGCGGCCGGCTATTCCGGTAGGGCCCGCATGCTGGGTGGCGAGTATCCCCGTGCAAGGTGTTTCAGCGGATTTACGACCGAGCTGTTAGAGCTGTTTTCGAGATCGATGCAGCCTTGATCAAGCGCTGACCTTCTACCGGTTGGTCAGAACGCTGCCACGCAGAGGTAGGCATTCAGCGCCAGATAGAACAGCGCCGGGGTCGCCTGCAGGAGGGTGTCCTTGATGCGGATCCGGACGCCGACGGCGACCAGCATCATCAGGGCAAGGCCGGCCGCTGCTGCGCGCCCCAGCCAAGGTTGGCTCAGGCCAGCCAGCAAACCCAGCGCTGCGCATAACTGAAGTCCTCCGATCAGCGCACGCTGCGAACCAAAACCGTAGCGTTCAAACTCGCGCTTCAGAGAGTCGGAGAAGAAGCACGCCGAGCCGTATCCGAGAAAGGAGATGGCCGAGCAAAGGATCAGAGCGACATTCAAGACGGGCAGCTTACACGATCAGCTCGTCCGCGCACCCTTTGTTCCGGCGAAATCACCCGCTCGCGATCAAACATTGAGGAGCCGGTAGTTGATGGCCGCGATGATCAGGGAGAGCACCAGCAAGGTCAGCGAGGGAACCATTTTGGGCACGGGATTCTTAACGCGCAGATGGGTGACGAACGCGCAGATCATGAGCGCCGCAATGCCGAGCCCGCCGGCCACCGCGAACGGTCGGTGTTCGATCCCGATCAGCAGCAGGAGGGCGAGCGTCAGTTTTAGGATGCCAACCAGATCCCGCAACCAGTCGGGCAGGCCGTAGTGTTTGAATTCCTGCACGATGTTCTGGTAGCGCACGGTCCACACAAAGAAGACCGAGGCAACCACCAGGGCCTGCAATGCGATTGTCAGATTTTGCATATCCCAGCTTAGCGGGTTCGTGGTGAGTGAGTAGTCAAATGTCGGGCCTTGCGGGTTCTTCAGCGCAGCGACTCTTGCAGTCTGGCCACGGCGAGTTCCTTGGCTTTGGCCTCCACTTCGGCCGTGAGGGGCCAACCGCGCCAAGCGGCCGGAAAGTCGTTCGGATCGATGTAGTCGTGGTGCCGTTCCGGCTTTGGCCCACTCCAGCCTTCGAGCGGACTGGAGATGTGGAAGAGCGGTTCGCGATTCCAGGTCGCGCGCGCCGCGGCGGTCGCCTCCTCCACGCTCAAGGAGTCCGGACAGCAGCGGTGATGATGCGCGTCGTAAACCAACGGCACGCCCGTGGCGCGGCACAGCGGGAGCAGGTCGGCCGGTGTGAAGGTTTTGTCGTCGTTCTCGACCGTGAGGCGGGTGCGGGCGCGGGGGCTGAGCCGGTCGAGGTTGCGCCGGAAGCGTTCGAGGGCCGCCGGCTTGTCGCCGTAGCCGCCACCGCCGTGAATGTTGACGGTGTCGGCGTTGGTCCACTCGGCGATCTCGGCCTGCGACTCGATATCCGCGATCGAGCGGCCCACGATGTCCGCATCGGGCGAGTTGAGCACGACGAACTGGTCGGGATGAAATCCGGTGCGGATGTCGTGCGCGCGGGCGAACTCGCCGCAGACGCGAAATTGCGCCACGAGCTCCGCGGCACCGGGCAGTTCCTCGACGCGGTAGCCCACGGTCGGGTGCGACTTGATCGGAAGGATGGAACTGATGATTCGGAAGGACCGGATGCCGTTGGCGGCGCAGAATTTCAACGCCGCGAGCAACGCCGCGGCGTTGGCTGTGGCGAGGTTGGCGAGCCGGGCCAGTTGCTCACGGCGGGGCAGGCGCGCGAGCGCGGTCGCGGTGATGGTGCTGAATTTAATCGGCTGCGCGAAGAACTGGCAGCAGAGGCCCAGTCGCAATGCGCCGGCGGTAGCGCCAGACTCTTTGGCTTTCGGTTTGGCCATGCTCAACTCCTCGCCTGGACACTGCCCAGCCCGCCATCCACGCCGAGGACCTGACCCGTCACCCAGCTTTGCTCGCGGTCGAGCAGCCAGCAGATGGCGGAAGCCACCTCCGCCGGCTCACCGATGCGACCGAGGGGGTGCAAGGCGGCGGAAGTCTTGGCCACGATTTCATTCTGCGTAAGCGCACGGGTCAATTCTGTGCGGGTGAGTCCGGGGGCGACGCAGTTCACCCGCACGCCCTGGCGCGCGTAAGTCGCGGCGGCTGCCAGCGCCAGGCCTTCGACCCCGGCCTTCGCGGCGGCGATGGCCTCGTGGTTGACCAGTCCGCGCCGCGCGGCCACCGACGAACACAGCACGATGCTCCCGCCTCCGGCCTGTCGCATCATGACACGGGTGGCGGCGCGCAGGAGGTTGAAGGCCGTGGTGAGATTGACCGCCAGCGTGTCCGCGAATTCCTGGTCGCTGATGAGGTGCGCGGGCTTGAGCAGGATGGAGCCGGCGCAATTGACCACGCCATCCACGCGTCCGTAGCTGGCCACCACGGACTGCATCAACGCATCCACGGCCGCACTGTCGCGGGCGTCGCAGGTAATGGCCTGAGCGGCGGTCTCGGTGGCGACTGATTGGAGACGCCCGGGTTGCCGGCCGGCCAGCACAATCCGGCAACCACGGGAGGCCAGCCGCCGTGCCACTGCGGAACCGATGCCGCCAGCCCCGCCGACAATCACCATCACTGGAGAAATTTCGTTGTTCATAATTCGAATCGCCCGGTTGCCATCCGCTCTCAAACAGCAGCCAAAAGTAGCGCGAGTTCGAGGGGGTGCTAGTTCGAATCGGGGACAAGTTTCCGGGGAGGGGTGCTGGACGGTTCATCCGGATTCGTGAGGTGCACTTGCCACCGTCCGCCTCGGCCCGACGGCATCACCATCCGGGGCCGCACCGTTCGGTGGGCGAACAGATGGAGTGACGAGTGGATTGGGTGGGCCGCCCAATCCAGCAGGTCAACGGCCAGCGCTCCCCGCCCAACTGCCTCGTTCCGGCCAAGATGGTTTGTAGGGGTTGGCGGGCAAGTTTGCCTCTCTGGATCACGTCGGGCCGCGAGACGTGGTGGGATTCGAGGAGGCGCTGAATGTGGAAGCGAGCACGCGTCGAGCCGGGTCGGGAGTCATGGCGTCGGGCGAAGCACGATGCGACGGAGTTAACCCCGAACTCCGAAACAGCACTGTAGTGGCAGGCATCCTTGCCTGCCGTAGAGCCGGGCTCCCCAGCCCGGCGGAAGAAAGCGCACGCCCGATTCCGGCGCACAGCAAATCCCCGGCCCGCTGGCGCAGGGCGGCGTTTCTTCCGGGCGGCAGGCAGAGATGCCTGACGCCACACAGCTTCGGATTTCGGGTTAACGGCTTCCCCGCCGGGCCGACAACGGGCGGCCGGGGGCCTTCACAACGCCTCGCCCAGTTGATGGATGCGGGCTGCCCAAGTGTGTTCCGCCAGCACACGGCGGCGGCCGGCCTGGCCGATCTCCGCCGCGTGCCGGGGTTCACGGGGCAGTTCCCGGAGCCACTCGGCGGCTTCTTCGAGCGAATGATAGGTGAGCACTTCGCGGCCCACGTCCAGCGCCGCCGCCACATCGTCGTTGTGCTCGGTCAGATAGCAGCAGCCATAGCCGGGGAATTCCAAGTCGCGCAGCTTGAGATAGCTCAACTGCTGGCCGTGCCGGTCGAGGCCCTGGTTCAAACCCACCACGGCCTGACAGCCGCGCAGATACCCGGGCAGCTCCGCGTCGCTCAGCGGTCCGCGCGCCCGGGCATGCACCACGGGCCATTGCGTTTGTCGCCGCAGGTGATCGCCCAGCCCGTGGAACAGCATGGCCTGCCGCGTGGCACCGTCAGCGGGGCCGTCGTCCCAGCCCGGCCCGCGGATTTCCAACTGGCTGCCGGCGGCGATCAACTGCCCGAGTTGCTTCACGCGCGGCCCCGTGGGCATGCCGATGAAGGCGGCCGGACGCATGGGTTCACGACAGGCGCAGTCGGGGAGTTCCAGCGGATTGAACGCGTAGGGCAGGCACGCGAAGGGCACGCCCAGCGCGCGATAGCGGGGGATGGCGGCGTGTTCCACAAACCAGTTGAGCGAAGCCACCCGCGCGAGCGCCTCGACCTCCTCGAACCGGTGCGTGCTGTCGCAGAAAAAATTGATCCACGGCACCCCGGCCGCCTGCACCCGGCGCACCACGTCCGGATGCAAGTCCCGCGCGAAGCAGTAGGAAATCACCGCGTCCAGCCCGTGGCTGGCGTGGGCGCGGAGGATTTGCGCGGCCACCTGTTCACTGGTGCGGGAATGTTCATCCGCCGTGTCCGCCACTGGTTCCGACACGGCCCGGCGGGCCCATGAGTAATCAATGTTCTCGGGGACGATCAGCCGCTCCACCACGGGACGCAGACCATCGTAGAAATGCCGTTGCCAGAGTGAGCGGTAATGGCCGGAGGTGGCGTGGCAATCCGTGACCACGCAGAACACATGGCGCAGCCGGGACTTGTTCATCCGTCCTGGTTTCGCTTGCGCGCCGGCAGAATCGCGCAGGCATCCTTGCAGCCGAACACCCGGCTCAACAGGTATCGGTTGCGGCTGATCCACATGTAGAGGCGCTCGGCGATCCAGATGACGCCGGGCAGCCACAACACCAGCGCCAGCGGCACCAGCAGCGGCATCCGCAGGCCGACAAACCGGATGCACCGCGCGCCCCGATGGATGGTGCCATCGGTCGCGAGGCAATGGATGGCTTCCAGCAGCGCATCGCGGGTCAGCGTCGGCGCGACGCGGGCGGCCTCAGGGTCTGCAATGGGCAACAGGCGCACGACGTGACACCAGTCCAGCCAGGTGAGCAGCCGCATCTGAAACGTGCAGAGCGAGCACTCGCCGTCGTAGAGGACAATATGGCGGGTGGTGAACACGGCGGGAGTTAAGGGGATTAACGCGGGAAGGTCAAACGTCAGCCGGCTCCGTTGCGGGCGCTTCGGGGCGCCGGGCGCGCGGGCCAAAGAGAGCGGTGCCGATGCGCACGCAGGTGGCGCCTTCCTCGATGGCAACCTCGAAGTCACCGCTCATGCCCATGCTGAGTTGCGGCAACGGCACGCCCAGCAGTTGCTCGCACTCGGTCCTGAGTTCGCGCAGGCGGCGGAAGAACGGCCGGACCCGCTCGGGCGTCGGCGTGTAGGGCGCGATGGTCATCAGCCCGTGGATTTCCAGGCGCGGAAGCTGGTTCAACATGGCCAGCTCGGTCAGCAGCGCGGCCGGGGCGTAGCCAAACTTGCTGGCTTCACCAGCCACGTTGACTTCGAGGAGAATGGGCAGTGTCTTGGCGGCCTTCTCGCAGTGCTTGTTCAGTTCCTGCGCGAGCGCGAGGCTGTCCACGCTTTGAATCATGCCAAAGAGCGCCACGGCGTCCCGGCATTTGTTGGACTGGAGGTGCCCAATCAACTGCCAGCGGGCGCGGCCGGGGCATAGGGGGATTTTGGCCTTGGCCTCCTGCACCCGGCTTTCCCCGAAGCAGGTCAGCCCGGCGGTGAGCGCGGCTTCGACGGCTTCAGGTGGCTGGTGCTTGCTCACAGCCATCATGGTGACGGACGCGGGATCGCGGCCTGCGCGAGCGCAGGCCGCGGCGATGCGTTCGCGCAGGCTGTTGCAGTTGGCGGCAATGTCCACGGCGGCAATGTAAGGGAGAACCGGCGCTGGCGGAAGCCGGTCAAAAACAAAAAAGGGCGCGCCGTGCGGCGCGCCCTCGAAGTCTGGTCGGCGAGGACGATTACAATTCCTTGATGCGGACGTTCTTGAACTGGACGGTCATCGGCGGGCCGACATGGATCTGGAGGGCGAGGACGCCTTCCTTGGCGGCCTTGGCCCCGCCCTCGTCAGTCACGTCCACCGTCAACATGCCGTTGATGAAGTGCTGGAGATGGTTGCCTTTGGCGATGATCACGTAGTCGTTCCAGTCCTCGTTCTTGATCTTGGCCTGGATGTCCTCGGACTTGCCGGTGGAGCCGGTGACCTCGACCTTGGTCTTGCCCTCCGCGTCCTTGACGGTGGTCTTCTCGCCGCGCTTGGCCAGGATGCCCCGGCCGCGCTCCTCATACAGGATGCCGCTGTAGGTTTTGCCGGCTTCGAAGTCCGCCTGATAGCCGCCCACGATCGGGCCCCAGTCGCCTTGGGACGTGACCTTGCTGCGGTATTGGATGCCGGAGTTGCCGTTGACGATGCGGTAGCTGAGGCGGAGTTCAAAGTCCTTCACGACGAGATCCTTCTTCACGAGGAAGGTGTTGTGGGTGATGGCCCCCTTCTTGGGATCCTTCTCGTTGGGCGGGGTGATGCCGGTGATGGCCCCGTCTTTGACGGACCAGAGCTTGGGGTTGCCCTCCCAGTCGGCGATGTCCTTGCCGTTGAACAAGGACTTGAAGCCGGCCTCATCGGCGGCGACGGCGGGCCAGGCCAGCAAGACGCTGGCGGCGACTGAGAACAGGGCGGAGGTGAATTTCATAAGTTGAACGGTATTTGCAACGTGTCGGTTTCGCGACGAGTTCAGCGGATGGGGGGACGCAGTGTCAACGGCGAAACATGCCTTCGGGCGGGTGCTTCGGGTTCGGGCACCCGGTCAGGCTTTCCCTCACCCCCGTCTCAGGGAAATCCTGTAATTCTTCACCCTCGGGGATGTTCCGGCTGCGAACTTGCTAATTTCGCAACCATGAAAGCCGCTGTGTTCATCGAACGGGATGGGGTGCTCAACCAAGTCCGCACCGCCGGGCGCACGCAAGTCCCGCCTCTGTGCCTGGAAGATTTCCACATCTGCGAAAATGCCCGGGAGCCGCTGGAGCTCCTCCGCGCCGCCGGCTACCTCGTGCTGGTGACCACGAACCAGCCCAACGTCGCCCGCGGCCTGCTTCCGCGCCGCGAGCTCGACCGGATGCACGACCTGCTCCGCCGGGTGCTGCCGATTGACGGCATCCTGCTCTGCCCGCACGAGGAAAGCGACCGGTGCAACTGCCGCAAGCCCGGGGCAGGCTTGTTCACCGAAGCCGCCTTCAAGTGGCACCTCGACATGGAGCGCAGCTTTGTGATCAGCGACAAGTGGCAGGACGCCTCGGCTGCCTTCGTCGCTGGGTGCAACTCCGGGCTCATCCGCTCCCCATGGAACGGGTCCGTGCACCACGATTTCATGGTGAACAACCTCGCCCAGGCAGCGCAGAAAATCCTCCAGTTCAACCACCCGGTGAACCACATCCACGTGCCGCTTGCACAATTGGAGATGGCCTGAAAATCGCTTAACACAAGGTGTCTGTTTGGTTTGGTTAGTGGTAGTTGGCAGTCCTCCTGCGCAAGAGGCTGCTGCCCGGATTGTCTGCCGGGCGGCAGCCTCCCTTTTTTGCACTGGCGACTTGCCTCGCGTGGCGGGCTTGGCGATCTTCCGGCCCAGTTACCTTGTCGCCATGTTAATCCGCAGCCTCCTCCTCGCCTTCCTCGCCCTTTCAGCTCCGTTCTCACCAGCAGCTCCGGCTCCGGCCCCAACCCGGCTGGAGCTGCAACCTGGCGACCACCTCGCGCTCCTCGGCAATGCGCTGGCCGAGCGCATGCAGCACGACAACCACTGGGAGACGCTGCTCCACCAGCGCTTCCCCAAGCACAACCTCGTCGTCCGCAATCTCGCCTTCACCGCCGACGAGGTGGACCTCAAGACGGAAATCACCATCGACAACTCGAACTACTCCAAGGGCGACAAGGTGCTGCCCGCGCGGCTGCGTTCGCAGAACTTCGGCTCGCCCGACCAACACCTCGCCTTCAGCAAGGCCACGGTCGTCCTCGCCTTCTTTGGGTTCAACGAGTCCTTCGCGGGCCCGGCAGGCGTGGCGAAGTTCAAGGGTGACCTCGCCCACTTCATCGAGCACACGCGGAAGCAGAACTACTCCGGCGCGGGCGCGCCCCGGCTCGCACTGGTCTCCCCCATCGCGCACGAGAATCTCGGCAATCCGAACCTCCCCGACGGCAAGGCCAACAACGCGAACCTCAAGCTCTACACCGACGCGATGGCTGACGTGGCCAAGGAAAAGGGCGTGCCCTTCGTGGACCTGTTCAACCCCACGCTCAAGGCTTACGGCGCAGCCAAGACCAGACTCACGCACAACGGCATTCACCTCAACACCGACGGCCACAAGGCCATCGCGCGGCTGCTGGACGAAGGGCTGTTCGGCAAGGCCGGCGCGCCGACGAATTTCAACGAGAAGCTCCGCGCCGAGCTGAACGAGAAAAACTACCAGTGGTTCAACCGCTACCGCGCGGTCAACGGCTACTACATCTACGGCAAGCGCTCGCTCGTGAAGTTCAGCGACGGCGAGCAGCGCAACGCCGACGTGATGGAGCGCGAGCGCGCCGTGCTCGACGTGATGACCGCCAACCGCGACGCCCGCGTGTGGAAGGTAGCCCAAGGCGAGGCCGTGCCGGCGACCATTGACGACGCGAACGTCCCGCCGTTCCTGCCCGTGAAGACGCACTTCGGCGCAGGCCGCGTGAACCGCGAGCAGGCCGCGAACCCGATTCTTAAAGGTGGCATGAGCAGCAAGTCCGGCGAGGCGGATGCGATTGCTTACCTGCCGTCTGCCGAGGCGCTCAAGCAGTTCAAACTCGCGCCCGGCTACGCGATTAACTGCTTTGCCTCCGAGGAGCAATTTCCCGAAATCGCGAACGCCGTGCAGATGTCGTTCGACGCGCGCGGTCGCCTCTGGGTCTGCACGATGCCCAGCTACCCGCAGTATCAGCCGCTCGTGGACCGCGTCGGCAACCGCTCCATGCCGGACGACAAAATCGTCATCCTCGAAGACACCGACAGCGACGGGAAGGCCGACAAATCCACGATTTTCGCGCGCGGCCTGCACGTGCCGACCGGCTTCGAGTTTTACAACGGCGGCGTGCTCGTCGCACAGCAGCCGGACCTTGTCTTCCTCAAGGACACCAACGGCGACGACCTCGCCGACTACTCCGAGCGCGTGCTCGGGGGCTTCGACTCCGGCGATTCGCACCACTCCATCAGCGCGTTCACGCTGGGGCCGGCGGGCGAGCTTTACATGCTCGAAGGCACGTTCTTCTACACGCAGGTCGAGACGCCTTACGGTCCGGTGCGGAACCACAACGCCGCTGCCTACCGCTTCGAGCCGCGCACGGCGAAGTTCGAGGTGTTCGTCAGCTACGGCTTCGCGAACCCATGGGGCATGACCTTCGACCGCTGGGGGCAGCCGTTCATCGCGGACGCGTCGCCGGGGCAGAATTTCTGGGCCACGCCGTTCTCGGGCCGCATCATTTTCCCGGACAAGCGCCCGACCATGCCGCAGTGGATTCAGATGCGCGTGCGCCCGACGTCCGGCTGCGAATTCGTGTCCAGCCGCCACTTCCCCAGCGAGGCGCAGGGCCGCTACCTGCTCAACAACGTCATCGGTGTGCAAGGCGTGCTCCAGCACACCGTCGAGGAGAAGGACTCCGGCTTCGCGGGCAAGGAAATCGAGCCGCTGCTCCTGAGCGACGACAAGAACTTCCGCCCTGTGGACATGGAGTTCGGCCCCGACGGCGCGCTGTATCTCGTGGATTGGCACGAGCCGCTCATCGGCCACCTCCAGTATTCCATCCGCGACCCGCAGCGTGACAAAACCCACGGCCGCATCTACCGCGTGACCTATCCCGGCAACCCGCTGCTGAAGCCCGCGAAGATTGCCGGCGCGAGCATCGAAGAGTTGCTCAACCTGCTCAAGGAACCTGAGGACCGCACCCGCCAGCGCGCGAAGACCGAGCTTGGCTCCCGCCCCGTGGACCAAGTTATCGCCGCGCTCGTGAAGTGGACCAAGGCGCTTAACCGGGGGGACGCCGACTTCGAGCATCACCGCCTCGAAGCGCTGTGGCTTCACCAGGCCATGAACGTCGCCAACGAGCCGTTGCTGAACGAAATCCTCGCCTCGACCGAACCTCGCGCCCGCGCCGCCGCCGTGCGCGTCCACAGCCACTGGCGTGACCGCGTGAACAAGCCCCTCGACACGCTCGCCAAGCTGGTGAAAGACCCGCACCCGCGCGTGCGCGTCGAAGCCATCCGCGCCTTGAGCTTCTTCCCCACCAGCAAGGCCGCCGAAATCGCCCTCGAATCCCTCGAACTCCCGCAGGACCAATATCTCAAATACGCCCTCGACGAGACCATGCGCACGCTGGAGCGCGCGAAGTAACCACCGTGACGCGGACACTCCTTTCCGCCATTCGCGCTCCCACCATGAACCACCCGATGAGGACCCAAAGATTTGGGGCGGACAAAGAGGGGCTTGGAAATCTTTGTCCGCCCCAAATCTTTGGGTTCTCTCCTCGAACACCGTCTGCTGCCCGCCAGTCACTTATCCTGTGAAACCAGTCCTGTTCTCACTGGCGCTGCTGGCCGCTTGGTCGGCACCCGCCGCCGAGCCGGTGCGCTATAACCGCGACATCCGGCCCATCCTCTCGGACAAATGTTTCTTCTGCCACGGCTTCGACGAGAAGAAGCGTGAGGCCGGGCTGCGCCTCGACACGCGCGAGGGGGCGCTCAAGAAGAACGCCATCGTCCCCGGCAAACCGGCGCAGAGCGAAATCCTCAAGCGCGTGACCACGCAAGACGCAGGCGACCACATGCCGCCCGCGAAGTCGAAGCTCGCGAGCCTCACCACAGCAGAAGTCGAGCTGCTGCGCCGGTGGATTGCCGAAGGCGCGAACTACGAGGCGCACTGGGCGTTTGTGCCGCTGATGGCTGGAGCGCGGACGCCCACGTCCGCAGCCCCTCCCCTTCATCCCATCGACTCGTTTGTCTCCACCGCCCTCGCCGCCCGCAAACTCAAGCTCCAGCCCGAAGCCGACCCCGCGACATTGCTGCGCCGCGTCACCTTCGACCTCACCGGCCTCCCGCCCACGCCCGGTGAAATCGAGAGCTTCCTGCGCGAGTGTGGGCCGGGAAGTGGCAATTCCGCATTCCGCATTCCGCATTCCGCATTTGAGAAGCTCGTTGACCGTCTCCTCGCCTCCCCGCACTACGGCGAGCGCATGGCCGTGGACTGGCTGGACATCGCGCGCTACGCCGACAGCTACGGCTTCCAAGTGGACCGCGAACGCGAGGTCTGGCCGTGGCGCGATTGGGTGGTGAAGTCGTTCAACGAGAACCTGCCGTTCGACAAGTTCGTCACCGCGCAGCTCGCCGGCGATCTACTGCCGAACGCAACCGACGACCAAATCCTCGCCACCGCCTTCAACCGCCTGCACCAGCAGGAGACCGAGGGCGGGAGCGTCGAGGAGGAGTATCGCGTCGAGTATGTGGCCGACCGCGTGCAGACCTTCGCCACGGCGTTCCTCGGCCTCACCTTCGAGTGCGCCCGCTGCCACGACCACAAATATGACCCCATCGCGCAGAAGGAATTCTACGGCCTGTTCTCCTTCTTCCAAAACGTGGACGAGGCCGGCCTCTACTCCTACTTCACTCCCTCCGTGCCCACACCCGCGATGATGCAGCTCGACGCACCGGCGAAGGAGAAACTGGCTTCGTTGGAAAAGTCCGTGCGCGATGCCGAGCAACAACTCGTCGCCACGCGCAAGGCCCGCAGCGCAGCCTTTTCCGCATGGTTGAAGGATGCCAACGCCCGTGCCGGCGACTTGCAGTCGCCGCCCGCCGCGAACAGCACGCCAAACGCGGCGACTACAAGTCGCCGGCACGAGGCCCCCTTCCCCACCCCCGGCGAGTTGGCCCGCTACACCTTCGATGCCCTCACCGGCAACAAGTTCACCAACGCCCTCGGCGGCACGAACTCCGCCACGCTCGTCGGCGAGAACAAGCTCGTGCCCGGCCGCACTGGCCAAGCCGTGCAGTTCACCGGCGACGACCCCGTCAACCTCCCGCTCGGCAACTTTCAGCGACACGAGCCCTTCAGCGTCTCGCTCTGGCTCCGCACGCCGGACGTGAAGGACCGCGCTGTCGTCTTCCACCGCTCGCAGGCGTGGACCGACGCCGCGAGCCGCGGCTACGAGCTGCTCATCGAGGACGGCCGGCTCAAGTGGTCGCTCATCCACTTCTGGCCTGGCAACGCCATCTCCATCCGCGCCACCGCCCTCGTGCCGACGAACGCGTGGACGCACGTCGTCGTGACCTCGGACGGCAGCAGCCGCGCGAGTGGTTTGCGGCTCTTCGTGAACGGCCAGCCTGCGAGCATCGAAATCATCAAGGACAACCTCACGAAGAACATCACCGGCGGCGGCCACGACAACATCTCGCTGGCCGAACGGATGCGCGACCGGGGTTTCAAGGGCGGCGCGATTGACGACTTCCGCGTGTTCGGTCGCGCGCTCACGCCTCTCGAATCCGCCGCCACGCACGACGAGATGGCGTCGAAAGCAATCCTTGCCAAGCCGGAGGCTCAGTTGTCCCCCGCCGAGCGCGCCGCGTTGGAAGATTACTTCCTCGCCACCGTGGACGCCGAGTTCCCCAAACAACTCGCCGCGCTCAAGGCCGCCCGCGCCGAGTTGGTGAAGTTCGCCGACGGCGTGAAGGAAATCATGGTCATGCGCGAGCTGCCGCAGCCGAAGAAGTCTTACGTGCTGTGGCGCGGCGAATACAATCACCGGCGCGAAGAGGTCGGCCCCATCACGCCCGCCGCGCTCTCCCCTTGGCCGGCCGGCGCGCCGCGCAACCGCCTCGGCCTCGCGCAGTGGCTCACCGCGCCGGACCATCCGCTGCTCGCGCGCGTTACGGTGAATCGCATCTGGCAAAGCCTCTTCGGTCGCGGCCTCGTGAAGACGGCCGAGGACTTCGGCAGCCAGGGCGAGAAGCCGCTTTACCCCGAGGTGCTCGACTGGTTGGCGCTGCGCTTCATCCAGAGCGGCTGGGACACGAAGGCGTTGATGAAGACCATCGTGATGAGCGGCGTGTATCGCCAGCGCAGCCTCGCCGACGCGAAGACGATGGCCGACGACCCGGACAACCAGTGGCTCGCGCGCGGTCCGCGCCTGCGCCTGCCCGCCGAGATGATTCGCGATAACGCACTCGCCGCCGCCGGCCTGCTGAAGCCGACGCTGGGCGGCCCCCCGGTGAACCCCTACGAGATGAGCGAGTCGTTCAAACCCGCGAACCCGACCGGCGGCGATGGTGTGTATCGCCGCAGCCTCTACACGAACTGGAAACGCACCGGCCCGCCGCCCGCGCTGCTGGCCTTCGACGCCCCGCGTCGCGCCGTCTGCACCGCGAAACGCGAGCGCACCGACTCGCCGCTGCAAGCGCTCATCCTTCTGAACGGCACGCAATACGTCGAAGCCGCGCGCGTGCTGGGCGAGTCGCTGCACCGCAACGCGCAGGGCGATGTGCCCGCGATGATTGAAGCCGGCTTCCTCCGCTGCCTCAGCCGCAAGCCCGACGCCCGCGAGCAAGCCATCTTGCAGCAGCTTCACCGCGAGCAGGTTGAACATTTCAAAGCCAAGCCCGCCGAGGCAGAGAGTCTGCTCAAGGCCGGCAACACCAAGCGCGACGACAAAATCCCTGCGCCCGAAGCCGCCGCCGCGACCGTGCTGGCGCAGGCGTTGTTGAACCACGATGCGTGCGTCGTGAAGCGATGAGCCATCCTGCAAGCATCAAGTGCCCTTCGTGCAAAAAGGTTGGCGATTGGTTTGCCACACCCTTCGGGCCGTTCTGCTCGAAGCGCTGCAAGCTCGTGGATCTGGGCAAGTGGTTCAACGAGGAGCACGCCGTCACCGAGCCGTTGCGCCCGGAGCACTTCAAGGGTTTCGATGAGCTGCCGCCGGGCGAGCACTTGGACCGGCCCGAGTGAATTGCCTGACCGGGGCGGCCTGCGACCGATGCGTCACTGTCAGGGCGCGGGCGGCGGTTGGACACCGAGCTTGCGGAGCGCCTGTTCCACGGCTTGCAAGTCAGCCGCCGTGCCCTGCACCACCAACGCTCCGGTCTGTGGATTGAGCTGAATCCGCGTGCCGGAGTTGGGCGCACTGAGGCCGCTGACGCCGGCGGATTGGAAGAACTGGCGCACCAGCGCGTTGGCCGAGCTGGCGTTGTTTTGCATCGCCGGAACCACCGGTGGAACGACAGCCCGCACCGGACCAGTCGCACCGGCACCGGCGGCTGGCGCGGCGGGTTGGCCAGCAGCTCCACCGCCGGTGCCCGCCTGACCGGGTTGCACTCCTTGGACCGGGCTGGTGACGACGCCTTGGAGGCCTTGCATGAAGGCATCCGGGCTGACGCGAAAGGTGCGGGAGAAAAGCGCGGACGCGCCCGGGCCGCGCGGGATGAAGGCCACGGCGTATTCCTCCACGTAAATTCCAGCGCCGCCCTCTGAGGTCTTGCAGATGGCGTCCAAGGCTTCACGCAAGGTGAGGCCCTTGAGCGGCAGATTCAGGTGGACCAGGGTTTCGCTCAACGGCACAGGCTGCGCAGCGGGAATCTGGTTGCCGTTGGGGTCCAAGGCTGGCGCGGCGGTGGCGGTGAGAGCAGTGTGGTTGACATCGTGGATGAGAAAGTTCAGCCCCTTCCTGTTCGGGTCGAACCGCTTCACATCAACAATCAGACGGTTCACCACATCCTTGAGCGGCACGCCGTCGAAGTGGATTTCCGGCAGGACGATTTGGTCGAGCTTGCGGTTGATGAGCTGCGCGCCCTTGCTCGAATGCGTGAGGAACGGGCGCTCGGCGTTGGTGCGGAAGTAGGGATTCGGGACGGGGGTGGAGGGCGGCGGCTGGCCCGGACTGGCGGCGCGAACGCTGGTTCCAGCCAGCACCACGAGTCCCACAGTCAATAGCCATGCCCACCAAGGCCCTTCACGCTCGATGGCAGAGGCCGGTGGGGTCACAGTTTTCCGCGTGCTGAACTTGGGCATAGGAACCGGGGGTTTATGCTGGCAAGCCTTGCTCCGGCGGGTGGGGCGGTCAACCGCCAATTCAACTCAAAAACCACGTTCAAAAAAGAGAAGCCCCGCCATTGCCGTGTGCAAACAGTTCCTTTGAACTGCCTAGGAACAGGTGGGGCCGAATCAGCGGTTTCTGCCTTCCAGTGAAGGCCTGACATCCGCCGAAGAAGTTAGGGCCCCGATGTTTTTTAACTTACGGTTCAAGGACTTTGTCTGCGTAGCACGAACAGGGCAGGGCTAAAGCCAAAAGCTGGTTTTTGAAAGAGCCGCCCACCGTCACCACTACCGCATCGGGCGCTTCTGTGGCGGGAGTATCGGCCCATCCGCGCCGCGCTCAAGGGATTTAGTTTTCGGAACCCAACTTTTTTCCGCAGCCAGACGGCGGACTGGCAAAGTTAATGCCTTCACTCCGGAAGGAAGGCAGAGGGGCGGGACGGGAACTCAGTGGTTCGAAGTGAGCACGAGCACCTGTTCGAGGGTGGAGATGCCCTCGCGCACCTTGTCGAGGGCGGACATGCGGAGGGTTTTCATGCCCTGGCTGACGGCAACCTTGCCGATCTCGGAGGCGCTGGCGCGCTGGATGACGAGCTTGCGGATGTCGTCGGTGACGGTCATCACCTCGATGATGGCGCAGCGGCCGGCGTAGCCGGAGTTCTTGCAGCGGTCGCAGCCGTTGCCCTTGAACAGTTGCACGCCGGCAAAGGTGTTGGGGTCGAGATCCAGTTGCTCGTAGATCTTCGAGGGGTAACTGACGGGCTCCTTGCAGGACGGGCAGATGCGGCGCATGAGGCGCTGGGCGCAGGACAGGATCACCGAGCTGGAAATCAGGAAGGGCGCGATGCCCATGTCGTCCAGGCGCGAGATGGCACCGGGAGCGTCATTGCAGTGCATCGTGGAGAGCACCTGGTGGCCGGTGAGCGCGGCCTCGACGGCGATTTCGGCGGTTTCCTCGTCACGAATTTCGCCCAACATGATGATGTCGGGGTCCTGGCGCAGGATGGAGCGCAGGGCGGCGGCGAAGGTGAGGCCGATTTCCTTCTTCACCGGGACCTGGTTGATGCCGGGAATCTGGAATTCGACGGGGTCCTCGACGGTGACGATGTTGTAGTCGGGGTTGTTGAGCTCGTTGAGGGCGGAGTAAAGCGTGGTGGTCTTGCCCGAACCGGTGGGACCGGTGACGAGGATCAGCCCGTGGGGCGCGTCCACGGCGGCCTTGAAGCGCCGGAAGGTGTCCGGGTCGAGGCCGAGCTTGTCGATGCTCGCAGTGAGGTTCGACTTGTCCAGGACGCGCAGCACGCACTTCTCCCCATGCACAACGGGGAGAAAGGAGACGCGGAGATCGATGTCCTTGCCGGAGACGCGCATGCGCATGCGGCCGTCCTGCGGGAGGCGGCGCTCGGCGATGTCGAGGTTCGACATGATCTTGATGCGCGAGGTCAACGCCATTTGCAGGGACTTGGGCGGCGGCGGCATGTCCACCAGCGCGCCGTCCACGCGGTAGCGGAGGCGGACGGATTTCTCGAAGGGCTCGATATGAATGTCGGAGGCGCGGTCCTTGATGGCCTGGACGAGGATCAGGTTGGCGAGCTTGATGACGGGGGCTTCCTCGCCGGCGGCGGCCAGCGCGTCCACGCTGGCGTCGTCAGCCTGCTCGGCGACGAGTTCCGCGCCCTCGGCCTCGGCGTCCATCTCCGCCGATTTCTTGATGATCTCCTCCATGCCTCCGCCCTTGGAGGTTTCGAGGTTGTTGATCTTGTCGAGGATCGCCTTTTCCGAGGCGATCATCGGCGTCACATCCAGCTTGGTGATGCGCTTGACGTCGTCGAGGGCCAGGACGTTGAGCGGGTCCGCCATCGCGAGGAACAGCTTGTTGTCCAGGCGGGAGACGGGGAGCACCTTGTAGTTGAGGGCCACTTCGCGCGGCAGCAGCGCGGCCACCTCCGGCAGGATGCCGGCGCGGGCGAGGTTGACGGGCGGGGTGTTGAGCACCCGGCCCATGGCGACGACCATGTCCGCATCACTGACATAGGCCTTGTCAATGAGCAGCTTGAGGAGGCGGGTGCCTTCCTTCTTTTGCAGGGCGACGAGTTCGTCCACCTGCTGGCTGGTGAGGAGGCTGTCCTCGACCAGCGCGTCGGCGATGCGCTCGCCGAAGGATTTGATGGGGGCCAGGCTCACAGGTGGTTAACGGAAGACCCGCTTGACCGCCTTCACGAGGTCGGGCGGGGAGGTCATATACCAAAGGAGGCGGTGCGGGGTGGCGGCCTGCAACTCGGCGGCAGCCTGCTTGTTGAAGGGATTCGCCGTGGCCACGAGCACGGACTTGCTCATGCGGTCAAAGGGCAGGATGCACCACTTGAGGCAGATGGCGCGCGGGAAGCTTTTGCCCAGTTCGATGTCAATGTCGTAGCGGTCCAGCGGCAGATAGCCAATGCGCGCACGGTCAATCACCAGCTTGAGCGACTTGTCGAGGGGCATCACCCCTTTGTCTGCCATGACCTGCAAAAAGGGCTCCACCGCCTGCGTCGTCGGCTCGGCTCCAGGTGTGAACCACAGGCGGCCAAAATCTTGCGCGGTGATCAGCTTGGCATCCACGAAGATGCGCTGCATGGCGGCCTTGCCGTCGTCGCTCTCGGGGGCCTGTTTGACTCCGAACGTTCCGGGTTTGGCGGGGGCGGGAGCGGCGGGCATGACCGGCTCGGCCCCGCCACGACCGGCGAAGCTGTTGGTCTTGCTCTCGATCTCGGCGAGCGCCTTCTGCACGTCCGGGTCATCCGGGAAGCGCTGCAGAATGGTCTCATACTCCATGATGGCGGAGCTGAGCTGGCCCAATTGCACATAGGCTTCGGCAATGCGCTTGGAGGTCTCGACCACATCCTTCTGCAAGCCCAGCTTCATGTAGGCCTCCTTGAGGATCTCCAACGACTGGTAGTCCAGCGGCTGCGACTGAGTGATCACACGGAACATCTCAATCGTCTGCTGCAACTGGGCTTCTTCGCTGGGTGTCAGGGCGGCCATTGCTGTGGGTTATGACACACGGGTGACACGCTCGTGTCGAGTGCGGTTTTCCGTGGGGCGGGACAAAACACGAGGGTGGGCTCTACTTGCCGTCCGGCTTGTCGGCGGCCTTTTTCTTCGCACCCGGCTGGCCCTTGGGCGCTCCGGGCCGAATGATGCTTTCCGGCGCGTCCTGAGCGGGCAGTTTGAACTCCTTCCGCAGGCGCGTCAGCTCGGTGTGCAGCTCGGCGCGGGTCTTTGCGTAGGTGGGGTCTTCGTAAAAGCTCTTCAGCTCCTGCGGGTCTTTCTCGCGGTCGAACAGCTCCCAGTAGTTCACGTCCGGCTCGTAGAAATGCACGAGCTTGTAGCGGTCCGTGATGACGGCGTAGTGCTTCCGCACGCTGTGGGGGCCGGGATACTCGTAGTAGTGATAGTAAAAGCTCTTGCGCCAGTCGGCGGGCGTTTGGCCGCGCAGAACAGGGAGCAGGCTGCGGCCTTGAATGTCGGCGGGAATCGGCTGGCCGGCGGCTTCGAGGAAGGTGCTGGCGAAGTCGAGGTTGCTAACGATGTCGCTGCGGTTGACGCTGCCGGGCTTGGTCACGCCGGGCCAGCGGGCGAGCAGCGGCGTGCGGAGGGACTCCTCGTAAAACCACCGCTTGTCGAACCAGCCGTGCTCCCCGAGGTAGAAGCCCTGATCGCTCGTGTAAACGACGAGGGTGTCCTTCGCGAGGCCCTCGTCATCGAGGAACTTGAGCAGCCGCCCAACGCTCTCGTCCACGCTCAGGATGCAGGCGAGGTAATCGTGCATGTAACGCTGGTAGCGCCAGCGGACGAGTTCCTTGCCGGTGAGGTTGGCTTTCTCGAAATCAGCATTGCGCGGCTCGTAGTAGGCGTTCCAAGCCTTGCGCTGCTCCTCGTTGAGGCTGCCGGGCACGGTGAGCTTGGCGTCGAGCTTGGTGAAGGTCTTCTCCAGCGTCATGTCCTGCTCGTATTCGGCACGGCCGCGACCGGTGTAGTTGTCGAAGAGCGTCGGCGGCTCGGCGAACTTCTGGTCCTTGTTCCAGCCGAGGTATTTCAGGTTCGGCGACCACTCGCGGTGCGGAGCCTTGTGCTGCGCCATCATCAGGAAGGGCTTGGACTTGTCGCGTTTCTTGAGCCAGTCGAGCGAGAGGTCAGTGATGAGGTCGGTGGTGTAGCCGGTGTGCTTGACCTGCTGCCCCATGCGGTTCATGGGCGGGTTGTAGTAAATCCCCTGGCCGGGGAGGATTTCCCAGTAGTCGAAGCCCAGGTTGGAGGGCTCCGCGCCGGTGAGGTGCCACTTGCCGACGATGGCGGTCTGGTAACCGGCGGCCTTGAGGAGGCGCGGGAAGGTCTGCTGCGTGCCGTCGAACTTGCTGTTCGAGTTATTGTAGAAGCCGTTCAGGTGATTGTATTTCCCGGTCATCACCGTGGCGCGGCTGGGGCCACAGATGGAGTTGGGCACCATCGCGCGGTGAAAAATCATCCCCTCCTTCGCGAGCCGGTCGAGGTTCGGCGTGTTCACCAGCTTGATGGAATGCTGGTAGGCGCTGATGGCCTGATAGGCGTGGTCGTCGCTGAAAATGAACAGGATATTCGGCTGCTTCGGCGCGGCGGAGACGACGAGGGTGACGAGTGCGAAGGCAAGGAGCAGGACGAGGCGTTTCATGACGGTGGCAAACCGGACGGGACGGGGCGCAAAAGGTTTCGGCAGGATTCAGCGGGAGGACTTCGACGGACGCGTGCGGCGGATTTCGAGTTTCGTGATGTGGTCGGCGTCCACAAGGTGCTTGCCGCCCTCCTGATCCACGACGATGACCGTCTCGCCGATGGGTGGAATCAGCATGAAATCAGGATGCGGCACGCGGATGGCGTCGCCATCTGTGGTGCGCACCGTGTAAGCATGGAACGGGGTCGCGCGGTTGACTTCACGCAGTTCTTTGATGCTCATGGTGGAGGGGTAGCACAAGCCCCGCATACAGGCTAACCAAAATCCCATGCGCACAGGCTCATTGACGCCGCCGGCGTGACCGTCACTCTGCATGCGTCGCTCTTCACACGCGCATGATCATCCTTCGCCCCGCTCACGAACGCGGCCACGCCGAGCACGGCTGGCTGGACTCCTGGCACACGTTCTCGTTTGCCGACTACCACGACCCGGCCTGGGTCCACTTCCGCAGCCTGCGGGTGATCAACGACGACCTCATCGCGGGTGGCGGTGGTTTTGGGATGCACCCGCACCGGGACATGGAGATCATCACCTACGTCCTGCGCGGCGCGCTGGAGCACCGGGACAGCATGGGCAACACCGCCATCATGCGCGCGGGCGACGCCCAGCACATGAGTGCCGGCACCGGGGTGCAGCACAGCGAGTTCAACCACTCGCGCACCGAGCCGGTGCACCTGCTGCAAACGTGGATTCTCCCCGCGCGCAAGGGCATCACCCCGCGTTACGCCGAGCGCTCCTTCGGCAATGCCGCCTTCGGTCAACTCCACTGCATTGCCAGCCCCACCGGCCGGGATGGCTCCATCCCCATCAACCAGGATGCCGAAGTCCTCCTGGCCAAGTTCAAGGGTGGCGAAACGCTGACGCATTCGCTTTCCCTGGCCCGTCATGCATGGGTGCAGGTGGCGGAAGGTGAACTCAGCTTGAACGGGATTCTCCTGCACGCGGGTGATGGAGCCAGCCTCAGCGGAGAAGCAGGCCTCACGCTCCATTCCGCCGGGCCAGCGCAGGCATTGGTGTTTGACCTGTCCTGACCTCAGCCAAGGGACTGTTGCGCCCGCTCAAAGCAGCGTCCCTTGATCAGCAGGCGGTGCAGCGGGCGCTTCGCCCACGAGTTGGATGAAGGCAGCTTCATCCAGCACCGGCACCCCCAGCTCCTGCGCTTTGGCCAGCTTGCTGCCCGCGTCCGAGCCGCAGACGAGATAGTGCGTCTTCGAGCTGATGGAGCCGGAAACATTGCCGCCCAAAGCGCGGATTCGCGCCGCCGCCGCGTCACGACCCATGCGCGCCAGCGTGCCCGTGATGACAAACGTCTTGCCCGCCAGCGGAGCGTCCGCCGTTGCGCCCTGTTCGCCCTTGGGGTTGAGGCCCAGCTCATGCAGTCCCCGCAACACCTCCTGCCCAACCCCGCTCGCGAACCAGTCCAGACACGCCTGCGCCGCCACGGGGCCGACCACCACCACCGCGTCCATGTCGGTCGCGCCCTTCTTTTTCGCGGCGGCGGCGAAGCCCGTGGCGATGAGTCGAGCGCCCGTGGCATTGGCCTGCGCGAGGAGTTCAACCTGCTGCCTGCCAAGCTGCTGCTTCTCCAGTTCCGACTTGTCCTTGTTCACCTTCGCCCGCGGGCTGGCGGCCTCGGCGGCCTCACGTAGCCGGTGCAACTCCACCACCTCGCGCAGCAACGGTGACTGCGGGAGAGCGGCGAGGTCCGCGTGGAACTTCGCCAGATCGCGCGCCGTCTGCTCGCCGATTTCTGGAATGGCCAGCGCATGCAGCCAGCGTGAGAGAGGCAGCGTGCGCGAGCGCTGCACGGCCTCGATCAGCTTCGCGGCGTTCTTCTCACCAAAGACGCGCGGCTCCTCGTCGGTGCCCAGATTCAGCGCGCCCAACTCCGGCAGCTTCAAATCGAAGACATCGAGCGGCTCGCGCACCAGCCCGCGCTCAATGAGTTTCTCCGCGACAATGCCGCCCAGCCCTTCGAGATCGAGTGCCTTGCGCTGCGCGAAGTATTCCAGCCGTCGCATCTTCTGCGCCGGGCAGCCCGCGACATTCTGGCAACGCCACGCGACCTCTTCGATGCCGTCCACCTCCCGCTCCCCCGCCGCCCGTGCCGGCGACTTGCAGTCGCCGTCTTTGGCTTCCGCTGCATTCGCAGGCGGCGACTGCAAGTCGCCGGCACGGGCCGTCTTGATCTTGTCCTTTGCAATCGGTCCACCGCACACCGGGCACTTGCCGCCGACGTGCTTGAACAAATCAAATTCCTCCGCGCCTTCGGGCCGTTTCGTCTTCATCACCTCGAAGACCTCGGGAATCACCATGCCCGCCTTGCGAATGACCACGGTGTCGCCGATGCGGATGTCCTTGCGGCGAATCTCATCCTCGTTGTGCAGCGTGGCGCGCGCGACGGTGGAGCCCTGCACGAACACCGGCTCCAGCTCCGCCACGGGCGTGAGCACCCCAGTGCGGCCCACCTGCACGGTGATGGCCTTGAGCACGGTCTCGGCGGGTGTAATCCACGGGACGGGCTTGTGGACGATGGCCCAGCCGGGCGCGCGGGTCTTGAGACCGATGCGCTCGCAGTCCGCGAGGTCGTTCACCTTCAGCACCACGCCATCAATCTCGTAAGGCAGCCGCGTGCGCAGATCGCGGTCCTCATCGTAATCGCAGACCACGTGCTCCCGGTAGCAGCGCAGGACTTCCTCAATGCCCTCGCACACCCACCACGCGGACTGGGTGGGCAGGCCGAATTCACGGAGCTTCGCGAGCATCTCGGCGTGGGAGGTGAACTCGATGCCCTCGCACACGCCGACGGCATAAAACACCGCGCGCACCGGACGTTGCGCCACGACGCGCGGATCCAGCTGCTTCAACGTGCCGGAGGTCGCGTTGCGGGCGTTGGGCAACTGCGCCTCGCCCGCAGCGGCCAGTTTCGCGTTGAGCGCGTCGAACTCCTTGATTGCCATATAGGCCTCTCCGCGCACCTCGATGAGTGGGGGCGGCTGGGGCACATCAAGCTGGAGCGGGATGGAGCGGACCGTGCGGAGATTGGTCGTGATGTCATCGCCCTGCCGGCCATCGCCGCGCGTCGCGCCGAGCACAAGCTGGCCGGCGCGGTAATGGGCGCTTATGGAGACGCCATCCACCTTTGGTTCGAGGATGTAGCTGATCCGCTCCTTGCCGAGCTGCTTGCGCAAGGTGGCGTCGAAGGCGCGGAACTCCTCCAGCGTGCGTTCGTCCTGCAACCGGTTGCGCCGTTCGCGGTCCGGCTCCTCGTCCTTCGTCGGCAGGTCGGAAGCCGGAATCTTTTCCAGCGAGAGCATCGGCTGCTCGTGCGTGATGCGGGCAAAGCTCCCGCTGGGCGCACCGCCCACGCGCTGGCTGGGCGACTCAGGCGTGGCTAGTTCGGGGAACTCCTTCTCCAGCGCCAGCAGCTCCGTGTAGAGCAGGTCGTATTCGCGATCGGAAATCGTCGGACGCGCCTCGACGTAATAGGCGTGGTCATGCCGGCGGATTTCGCGGACAAGCTGCTGGTGACGGGTGCTGGCTTCGGTGTGCGTCATGCGGACGGGGCGGAAGTTTGCCGCAACCCGCGAGCGGCGCAAAGGCAAAGCACCGACACAACGCCGGGCGAATCACGCTTCGGCTGGGTGCGTCCACCCTCAGCCAACCATGAACACCACCCCCGCGCCCAGCCGTCGTCAGTTTCTGCTCACCACCGCCACAGCCTTGGCTGCGCCGGCGTGGCTGCGTGCGGCGGAAGGTCCGAAGCTCAAGGCCGCAGTCATCGGCCACACCGGGCGCGGTGATTACGGCCACGGCCTCGACATCATTTTCAACGACCGCCTGAACGTGGAGCTGGTCGCCGTCGCCGACGCGAATCCTGACGGCCTTGCCAAGATGGCCGCGAAGCTCAAGGCCCCGCGCTCATACGCCGACTACCGCGCGATGCTCGAAAAGGAGCGCCCACAGCTCGTCAGCATCGCCCCGCGCCATTCGGACCAGCACCACGCGATGGGCATGGCGGCGGTCGCAGTCGGTGCGCACCTCTGCCTGGAGAAGCCCTTCACGCCCACGCTCACCGAGGCGGACGAGTTGCTCGCGGCGGCGGACAAGCGCGGCTTGAAAATCGCCGTCGCGCACCAGACACGCATGGCCCCGGGCGCGGTCCACCTCCGGCAGCGCATCGCCGACGGCCTCATCGGAGAACTGATCGAACTGCGCGCGTGGGGCAAACAGGACGCCCGCGCCGGCGGCGAGGACATGATTGTGCTCGGCACGCATCTCTTCGACCTCGTGCGCCTCTTCGCGGGCGACCCGCAGTGGTGCACCGCACGTGTGACCCAGGCCGGTCGCGACATCACGCCAGCCGACGCGCGCTTGATGAAGGACAACGTCGGCCCCATCGCCGGCGACGAGGTCAGCGCGCAGTTCGGCTTTGCGAAGGGCGTGACCGCCTCGTTCACCAGCCGGGGCAAACTGCGCGAGCACGTCGGGCACTGGGGCATCGAGTTCATCGGCACGAAGGGCGCGGCGCGCCTGCTCGCGAACCTCCCGCCGCAAATCTTCCTGCTGAAGTCGAGCGGCTGGAAGCCCGACGGCAAGAGCGACGAGTGGCGCAGGCTGCCGGACGACCCGACGCTCAACGTGCCCGCCAGCGCGCAAGGGTTCACGCCCTCCAACGCCCGCCTCGTGGACGACTGGCTCGACGCCATCGTCAAGAACCGCGCACCCGAGTGCAGCGGCCACAACGCGATGAAGGCCATCGAGATGGTGATGGCCGTCTATCAAGCCGCCCTTGCCGCGAAACGCATCGCCCTGCCGCTGGTGGACCGGAAGCATCCGCTGGCCGGTTGAACCCGAACGCCGAAGCCGCGTGGCGTCAGGCCTCCCTGCCCGACGTAGCGGGCGGCATCCTGCCGCCCGGAAGCAACGCCGCCCTGCGCCAGCGGGCCGGGGATTTTCTGTGCGCCTCATACCAAGTCTTTATAACAATCGGTAAGTAAAGCTGGTCAAAACCTAGGCGGCAATGCAAGCTCGGGGATGGCAAGAAAACGAACCAAGGTGGCGATGAGCGAGGCCGAAGCGACCCAGCTCAA